>Ga0184631_10000385_pt1 | contig 10123 bp, 8 predicted proteins | sample PLM4_90_b1_FD_133160 | JGI IMG/M metagenome (GOLD analysis project Ga0184631, IMG submission 133160) | Groundwater sediment microbial communities from an aquifer in East River, Colorado, USA - PLM4_90_b1 | ecosystem: Environmental > Terrestrial > Soil > Riparian zone | place: USA: East River... | reverse complement strand
GCGTTCAATATTAATCCCTTCGCTCTTGCCGAAAAGCTGTTTCTGCTTTTCCTTAATAACATTCTCGGCCGCATTATCCGCACTCCTCCTGTATCTGGAAGCCGTACAGCCAGTATCTATAAATAGGACAGATATAACCAATATTAATAGCAGATAGAATCCGATCCGCATCTCAGCCCTTCTAGGCCGACCGGGAGATAGGGCATTAATCTGCATTTTCGGAGCACCCAACATATATACCTCCTGAAAAACTTACTAATTATAACTCAATAACATATGCTTAACATAAATTGTGTCAGGTAAGGATTAATACAAAAGATAATATCCTAACCCGACACTGTTAGTTGAATAAAATATTTGTCTTCTATCTTATCTTCTATGCTTAATGTATTTATTCTTAATTATTACAAATATATGAATATACAAACCAGGTTCATTTCCAGTGTATTATAAGAACATCCCTATATAATTCAAGTGCCTTCAACTAACTAGTCATAATATGAGACGTTTAATTCACGGAAAAAGTTACATAAATAATTTTCTCCCCCACTACCTGACCAGATCCTTTGACTCATGAATATCTATTTCATTCAACGACTATTTACAGCCATCTTGGTGAGCCTGCCATACAGACAAGAATTTGCTTCGCCCGTTCTTATTAAGATTTAATCCCATGCCTTCTATGACATAAAAAGGTTAATTAATTGATAAAACACCACGTTGGGGGATGCCGAATAGGGAAACAGTATCTTCTAAATATTAAAGTATATATCAAATTAAGATTGAAGAGCTTGCTAAAAGGATGATGTATAGCCTGGAACGGGCATGGGATTCAATCAGTTTGAATAATATTTGCAATTATGATATCGTAAATATCTCATCCGGCCGATTCAATGGAAATCCATGATCTCTGGATGGATATTAAGTATAAGCTCTTCCTGACTCTTTTGTTTTGGAAAAATAACTTATTGATGAGCATAAAGGAGGCATACATGATAAAACTCCTAGCGAAAGATATTATGAACCCTGATGTCCTCTCGGTCGGAATGGATTGGTCTATAGAACAGCTTGCAGACTATCTTATTGAAAATGGTATATCAGGGGCACCAGTTACATCCGAGGAGGGGAAATTACTCGGTGTCGTTTCCATGACAGATATTGTTCGATACAGGAGTGTGCCGGTAACAGATGCCCGACCGGATGATCTTCATGAATATTATATATATACGCCTGAACGTCGATACTCGCCTGCGGAGATCGAATCATTTGGTATTGAGGCCGAATCGCTTGTGACGGTCCGCGATATAATGACCCCCATGACCTTTAATGTGAACGAAGATACAACCCTGCAAAAGGTGGCCGATGCAATGCTAAGGGGCCGCATCCACAGGGTCTTTGTGACACGCGATGGTGTATTGGTAGGCATTATTACGACAATGGATATACTGGGTGCTATTCGGGATCTCTGAATTTTAATTCCTGTCCTTACATTGGTAGCTAATCATAACCGTATATTTTAAGGAGTAAAAGATGAGATCTATATATTTCTGTATTCTATTACTGGTGGGATTTATTGCAGGCGATGCATCCGGTGCAGAGATCAAACATGTAACCCTGAATGACGGAAGTATCATCCACGGTGAAATCTTGTCATTAAGCGACGGTCTATACACGCTTAAATCCATCAGCCTGGGCACCATAAAAATTGAGGAATCGAAGGTCCAATCCATCACACCCCTTAAGAATATAAAGAAAGAGATTCAAACCTTCGAGCAGAAAATCATGAATAATGCTGAACTCCTTAACATCATACTCCCATTACAGGATGATCCCGACTTTCAAAAGGCCCTGGAAGATCCTTCCATTATCGAAGCCGTAGAGACAGGTGACATGAACGCCCTGCTGTCAAACCCAAAGTTCATAAAACTTTTAAATAACGTCACAATTTTAGATATCAAAGATAAGATAACAAAATAGAAACACGACCATTGCTACTTTTTAAAAAGGGCCTCAAGGGCCTCCCTAGCTTCTCTGTTCCTGTTATAAGTGCCGCCAACGCTACCTTTTGAACCATTTGGTATAAAGAAGTCACAAAAATTGGTCCTCTCCTTCTCGACTATACGTTCAGCCGCAACCTCTCTACATTCATTATAGGCATCTTGGTCGTAAAAGTTACATTGTCTGCAACAACGTAAATCACGCTGGCAGTTCGGGCATGTATCATTTCTTACTATCTTGCCCTTAATGTGGATATCTTTGTTACAAAAAATACATTTCATTTGATACTTACCTCCTGAATTAGTATCTATAAAATTTCGCGCAGGATCACGCTAAAAACGGGTAAAGAGCAAGTTCTTCTCTGAATGGAGAAGAACCTTCCTTTGACAATAAATAAATACAAAAGTAAAATTAATGAATAACAATCAAGGACATCGCGAATACTATGAGTTCCCTATAACAGGGAAGTGAAATGGATTGATATTATGACCGAAACAATTCCTGAATATACTATCCTGGATCATACGGCGGATCTCGGAGTCCAAATAAAGGGGACCAGTCTGATTGATCTTTTTGAGAATGCCGGCCGAACCCTCCTGCATCTCATGTTCAGGATCAGGCTGAATAAACAAGCTGATCTCATCAAGATTTCCATCTCGGGCAGTGACCTTGCCGATCTAATGGTTCGATGGTTGACCGAAATTCTATATCTCTTTGCGGGTGAAAATCTCGTTGTTACCGGCATTAATATTGAATCATTATCCCCTTCCGCGCTCAAAGCAACATTGAGAACGTCCCCGTTTGATCCAAAGTCCCATAAGATTATTAGAGAAATAAAGGCTGTCACATATCATCAGATCGCAGTCACTGATGAAAACGAGATATGGACGGCCAGAGTCATATTCGATCTTTAGAGGTTAGGACATGGAAATAGAACTTAGAGAGATCGATAAAAACCGCTGGCTTATCCCCAAAAAAGGGAATATGCGCGTGCCGGGTATTATCTTTTCAAACCATAAATTGATAAAAGATCTTCAACAGGACCAGAGTCTCGTCCAGGTGGCCAATGTCGCCACCTTACCCGGCATTGTCAAACAATCCCTTGCTATGCCTGACATACACTGGGGTTACGGATTTCCCATAGGCGGCGTAGCAGCCTTCCAAATGGAAGATGGTATCGTTTCACCGGGTGGTGTCGGTTATGATATAAACTGCGGTTGCCGTCTCATAACAACTTCCATCAAAGCCAATGAGATCAGGCCGTATGTCAAGGATCTTATATCAGCACTTTTTAAAAATATCCCCTCAGGTGTGGGGTCAGAAGGTGCTATTCATCTCTCCAAACAGGATGAGGCCAAGGTAGCCATGGAAGGGGCTTCCTGGGCCGTTAAAAAAGGTTTTGGTCAACCCGAAGACTTGGAGAGGACGGAAGATTATGGTGCCCTAGATGGGGCCGACCCATCGGTCCTGAGTGACAGGGCCATAAAAAGGGGGCTCAATCAGTTAGGCACATTGGGATCAGGAAATCACTTCCTTGAACTCCAAGTCGTTGACCATATCTACGACTATAGGATAGCTGACAGATTTAATCTTTTCGAAGGTCAGACCACAATATTTATTCATTCCGGCTCCCGTGGATTTGGTCACCAGATATGTGATGATTTTCTAAAAGAGATGACCAGAGAGAGCTCATTAATTAACCTACAATTGCCCGACAGACAGCTAGCATGTGCACCCCTGACATCGGATCTGGGTAGAAGATACCTTTCAGCTATGGCCTGTGCTGCAAATTATGCATGGGCAAATCGTCAAATACTTATGCACCTTACACAGGAAACCCTTATGACAACCTTATCCATAAGTCCAAATGATCTGGGGATGAGACTTCTTTATGACGTTTGCCATAATATTGCCAAGAAAGAGTTTCACAATGTAGATGGTCAGGATACACTGCTCTGCGTCCACCGAAAGGGAGCCACTCGCTCTTTGCCGCCTGGGCATCCCGTATTACCCCGAATCTATCAAGATACAGGTCAACCTGTTCTTATTCCCGGTGACATGGGGACCTATTCCTATGTGCTTGCGGGTTCCGAAGGGGCCATGGAACTTAGTTTTGGCTCCAGCTGTCACGGGGCCGGTCGCTCTCTCAGCAGAAGTAAGGCCATCAAAATGGCAAAAGGGAGATCCATACATCGCGAACTGGAAGACAAAGGTATCTTCGTGCAGTCCAGAGGCAAACTAACGCTTAAAGAAGAGATGCCGGAGGCCTATAAGGACGTATCCCAGGTTGTTGAAGTTGTTCATGACACTGGTTTAGCAAAGAGGGTTGCACGCCTAAGGCCACTGGGTGTCATAAAGGGTTGAAAATCCCCCCTGAACGGAAAATTCCATCTAACATCATTACATGGAAACCTTATGAGGTGATTTTAATCCTTTTTATCAACTTGAACCGATACAGTCAAGATAAAAAAGATATCAAATAATATCCGCAAAAGGAAATCCCTCATCTCCCTCGTTGCAGAAATTCTCTCTGTACTCGCAAAATCGGCATTCCTTCATGCCCTTTTTTATCCTCTTCAGATCTCTGTTCCAATATTCACTCTTTTCCTCATATTCTATTATCTTTCCCAACATTTCATCGAATACATCCTTGGGGTCACCTTGCGAGCGGCTCTCAAGGAGGTAGCCCTTATCCGTAAAATAGATATATAACCTGCCGACCTTTTCATTTGTTATACGCTCCACCGCCCATTTATAGCATGCCAGCTGGAGGTGATACCCATTTTCCTCTGCCACATCCTCCGGCTCCTTTCCCTCCATGTCATTACTCTTCCAGTCAATGATCGTCCAATCTCCTTTATCCATATCTTTGGAGAGTCTGTCTATGACACCTCTAAATTCGATCCCTCTGGAAGCGTTAAAGAGGAAGGGGACCTCGGAATAACAGGACTTCCCTCCAAGGATCTTAATCAGACGTTTATCATATACAGTGTTCTTCAATTGTCTGAAGACCTTTTCCCTGAGCTTCAGTAGCGTATTCTTCCCCAAATCGTATCTTCCCCTTTCAGGGTCAATTAACCTCTCCCATATGCCTTGTAAAAGCTCCTCTCCCAAAGGATCTCCGAAATAATGTTTCTCAAGATATTCATGAATAAGTTTACCAAGGAATAAAGCGCTTTCCGAGGCATATTCCTCTTCGTCACCTTCTCTTGAATCCGTACCTTCTATGAAGGGCTCATCATCCATTGATCCAAAAAGATCCTTACCTTTCCATTTAACTCCTAAAACTACACTGAAATAAAACTTTACAGGACACTTTTTGAATATATGAAAAGACTTGGAGCTAAGCTGGAGATAGGGAGGGGACTGGATCGGGCCTGTAAGATCAAGTTGTTTTATCCTTTCATCATAGACGCCGAGATCATAACTGGCCGATCCTTCTCTTCTATAATTAATACCTTTAAACATCCTCGACCCAGGTTCGGTCCAGATAATAGATGGTTGGTCCCCTCTCCCTCTATAGACTTTTGATTGTTCAGGTGGGAAATTCATACTGAACCCATAGATGTCCTCCAAAAGATCCAATATTGTAGCCCTCTCTCTGTAATCCTCGGAAGTAAGTGTCCTCTTCTCATTTTCCATCAGTCCTTTTTTAATATTGCTCACTAAAAGGAGATGATTTCTTGCCCTTGTACATCCCACATAAAAGACCCGCCTGTTCTCTGCGATATCCTCAAGGCTGTTCCTTCTCATCAGAAGATATCCCAGCGGACTGAATTTTCTGGAGTAATCAAGTTCGGGGACCTCCACCTGCCATATCGGGATTTCACCTTCCAAGTAATTCCAATGTACTGGCTTACTATCCTTGCAAGAGTAAAGCCTTACAGGCCTCCCTACTTTCGGGCTTGTCGGAAAACCTCGATTCAGCTCAGGTATAATAACCATTGGAAATTCGAGCCCTTTTGCCGCATGAATTGTCATAAGAAATATAGGGCTTTCTTCTCCGGAGGTTATCAATGCCTCGCCCTCTTCTTCTTCATCATCGGCCATTTGAAGACAGTACTTGACAAATTCCGGCAATGGTCCATTTCCCTCCGATTGGAAACGCCTGGCTATCTCAATAAGTTTTTCAATATTTGCCATTCTCTGCAGGCCGTTCGGGTGAACAGAATATATAGCCGTAAGGAACCGATCGGTGATTATAGTCCTTATAAGCTCAGCTATGGTCAACCGACCTGATAAGAAACGCCACGCCTCAATCTGGCTACCGGCTTCTCGGATATAAGTATTTGCGGAAGCCTGAAATTGATCAGGCGTGACTGTTCTGCCGTAAAAAAGATCAAAGATCTCCGGGTCGGTCAGACCGAATATTGGACTTCTCAAGACAGAGAGAAGAGAGATTTTCTGACTTTCATCCACCAGGTAGTTTAAGAGCTGCAACATCTCCATTACCTCCTCACAGCGAAAAAACCCCTTTCCCCTGTGGACTATGAAAGGAAGACCGGCCTCCCTGAAGATACTCTCAAATGCCTTAAGATGCAGGAATGTAAAAAATAGGATTCCGACGGCAGATTGCCTTTTCTCGATCTTTTCCCTTATGTCGGGATATGCATTATATTCATGGTTTTCTTTCCCGTGTTTTCCCAGTATTCTCTCAATGACATCCACTATTACAGCAGCCTCTGTCTCTATCTGATCTTTTTTTTCGAATGAAGCACGGGCAAGATAGATTGTAACCGATCCTTTATTGCCTCGTGTCACTCTTTCTCCCTCTGGAATACTGATCATTTTGGGGGCCGTCTCATATCTTTCTAATTTCTCCGCACCTTTATTGCCGAATATCTCCTTGAATACCCTGTTGAAAAAGTCTACAGGCCGGGGATCACTCCTGAAATTATGTGGAAGGTAGATTGATCCCCTCAGGATATCTTCCTGCTCCAAATCGGGCAGAGATCTAAAACCCTCAGCATACCTTTTCACGATTTCAGGGTATTTCTTGTAGATCCTCGTAATACGATCATGCATATCCCCATCCTGCCAGAACATCCGGACAGGCTTTTCAGGGTTTGATTCCCTTATCTTATCCGTGACGGATTCAAAGACTGTTACATCTCCCCCACGGAATCTATAGATAGCCTGTCTCTTATCGCCCACAACGAAAAGTTTCCCGGGCTGGAAAATCTCTTTTCCTCCCTGGTCCCTAAAGGAGCACAGCATCCTGATGATATCCCATTGAACCCTGTTTGTATCCTGAAACTCATCGACCATGATGTATCTGTATCTTTTCTGGATCCTACCCAATAGACCCCGATCCCCTTTTTCATAGAGATAGGTAAGGAAGTAATAAGACTTGGACTCAAGGTCGGCAAAGTCCAATGCATTAATCTTCTCCTTCTCCCTCTGATATTGTTCCATACAGTCCTTTGCGACATCCAGGAAAAGATTGAGCTCTTTTTCAAAGACACTGTCAGGAGATTGAGGATAGAAAACGTCGGGGTAAAACTTTTCAACCAGGTCGACGTATGATATCTTCCTAATTCCATGTCTTACGGTCGGAACAGGTCTGAAAGATCTCCTTTCATCAGAAATTCTCCTAAGATTTCGAAATAGATCCGGCATCCCGAATGTCCCCTGATCTTTTTCCGCTATACTTTGCCAATCATCAAGGAGGCTCAGCAGTTCCTCCAATTCCACTTTTCCATTGCCGAGATCCCTTAATCCCTCAAGATATGGAATTATGCTTGTATCCTTTATATATCCGCAGTAATCTCTGAATACCTGACTCACCCATCCCTTTGTCTGGAACAATCTAGCTTTGGTGGTCATAACTCTCTCGAATGTAAGAGGGTGATCTATTACATTTCGCACAGCCCTTATAAGGTTATTACGACCCCCAAAGGCCTGAAAAAGGGGCATTAATAACTCTTTATTTCTTTTCCAGACAGAGGATATGGCTGACTCTATGGATTCTTCCATTATATTTCTCTGCCTTGCCCCCTGTAATATTGCGTAACCAGGGTCAATACCTGATTCAACAGGATGTTCTCGCAAGAGATCGGCACAGAAAGAATGGATCGTGGATATCCTGTTTTTATGAAACCTCTCCCTTGCTTCCTTGATCCTCTTTATGATCAAATCATCACCAACTTTCCCAAGATCTCTTTCAAGCCTCGTGAGCATCTCATAGATTCGTCTTTTCATCTCCTCAGCGGCCTTTTCAGTGAAGGTCAGGGTCAGGATCTGTGGAATGGATACAGTGTCATCGATAAGCAGGATAAAGCAGAATCTGTTACTGAGAATTCGGGTCTTTCCAGCGCCCGGGCCGGATGTTACGACCATATTTCTGTTACAATCAAGGGCGCAGAACTGCTGAAGTGTAAGGCTGTTAAACATATGTGCATTATCTCATAAAAAAGGGCCTTCTCCGGGCTAGTATGGAGAAAGCGGTCCATGATTCGAGGATTCAAAAATTCAATCTTATTTTACTCAACCATCGATCCATGGAATCCTTAGATCCTTATTATCAACCAACTCTTTTAAAAAACTATCGAAGAATGATAAATCTATTTTAATGATTGTAAAATACCTTTTTTTCATGAGATATTCAACTAACACTAAAGCGATAAAATATAAAGATGCTAAAATCTAAAGAGAGAAGCACTTTGCGGGAGGAGATACATTGCAGGAAGAGATAAAAACAGCATCCATAATCTTTGCGGCAGGGATGGGCAGCCGCATGAAGGGCTATAAAGGAAATAAGACCCTACTGCCTTTAATCGCCGGCCTATCACCTTTTGAAGGCAGCTATCCGATCCTTTTAAATATACTTAATAACCTGCCTCCGGGACCTAAGGCACTGGTACTTAATTACAGGAAACAAGAAATAATTGAATCAACACCTTCTCTTGACCTGACCTACTGTGAACAACCCCAGTTGAACGGAACAGGAGGGGCCTTACTGGCATCAAGGGGATTCATCGAAAAATCTGAATGTGACCGATTATTAATAACCATGGGTGATGTCCCATTGGTCAGGTCTTCTACGTTTAATAACCTGTTAGAGGTATTGAGAGACTGTCACATGGCAGTCCTCGGTTTCCGACCTGCGGACAAAAAGAAATACGGTCTACTTGAGATTGATAATGATAGCGTCAAAAGGATTATTGAGTGGAAATACTGGAGCCAATATTCTGAAAGAGATCAAAATAGACTTGAGATATGCAATTCCGGCATCTATGCCGCCAGGAAAAATGAGCTGACTCGATTTCTCGATATCATTGAAAGAAGACCCCACAGGGTATTGAAGGAGAGAGACGGCAGGATGGTCGAGGTGGAAGAGTTTTTTATCACAGACCTGGTAGAACTAATGGATGAAGAAGGTTTCAGGACGGGATATACGATTGCCGAGGATGAGGATGAAGTAATAGGCGTGGATGACCTGCAATCCCTGATAAAGGCACAGGAGAAATTCAGGCAGATGTAATATTATAGAATGGGATAGAGAGGAAGGAGTTGACAGTCTCTATCCCATTCTATTACTTCAGGACTTATTGCCTGCCTAGGCCCATTCCGGGGCCGAAGTCCATCATATTACGGCGGCCCTGCCCCTGTCCGTAGCGCGCGTCAGGATTGATCTTGAGTACCTCAAGTCTTAATTCAAGCCGCTTCTGCGCCAGATTTGTCTGAAGATCGCTGATCTCTTTCTGGAGCGCCTTGGCCTTGTTCGCGTCAGGTTCAGTGGAACTGAGAAGGTTTGTCAATTCAGTGTGCTTGGTCCTGAGATTATTCCTCAGGTCAGTGGTCCCATCAATAAACGTCTTGTGGGCTTTTTCCAACTTCTCGCGCTGTTCGGTCGTGAGGTTGTCATTAACCTGGACGCCCTGATTATTCATCATACGCCCGTCCTTTCCCATTCCAGTTCCCTGAGCCGCCGCGGCAGGGAAGGCAAAGGCAATTGTAAGAATTAAAAGATGAGTCAACAGCAGACCCCATTTAGATCTTGTTCACATTCGGCGACGACAGCAATGGAGGGACTGGTTTGAGTTAGTGCGAAGGCTTCGAAGCCGTGGCCTTGGAATCATCCAGAAAACCTGGAAGAACCGAGTTGGAGAAGCTGTTCCCGATG
>Ga0184631_10000383_pt1 | contig 10144 bp, 12 predicted proteins | sample PLM4_90_b1_FD_133160 | JGI IMG/M metagenome (GOLD analysis project Ga0184631, IMG submission 133160) | Groundwater sediment microbial communities from an aquifer in East River, Colorado, USA - PLM4_90_b1 | ecosystem: Environmental > Terrestrial > Soil > Riparian zone | place: USA: East River... | reverse complement strand
TTGGGCAGACCCTTGAGAAGGCTGTGAGCCTTCAGCACGCTATACCCGATGGGCGTATCTCCAATATAGGCCTTTTCCGATCCAAGAAAATGGATGGCCTTGAGGAAGTCTTTTTGATCGAAGTCCTCCTTTGAAGAGCTATATATCAGTTCCACATCACCGCAGGCTTCCATGGCCCTGATATAATCCTTCCGGATGATCACGCCTTCAGAGGTAAGCCCGGAGAGCTTTTTACTGCCGAACACGACGACCCTGACATCGTCCTTCGGCCGGAAGAGCGACACAATCTGTTTTAACCCTTCGTAAGCCGCCTCAAACCTTTTCTGCTCTTTCTCTCCGAGTCTCTCTCTCATACTGCCCGAAGCATCGTAGATGATCACGATGTGGCTCTGGCCGCTCAAATTTTTGAGGGCATGATAGATCTCCTTCTTTTTCTCAAGACCTTCACGGGATAAATCAGGTTGACCGGTTGGAGATCTGTGACCAACCAGAAGGAACTCCGTTTTGACCTTATCTTTGGGAGGAGGGGGGGGTTGTCTACTGGCACAACCGTTCAGAAATAACAGAGCGACAATAAGGACGGGAAATATTTTCTTCATCATATATTCACCTGCCTATCACGTTTAGCCCTCTCACCCCGCCCTCTCCCCCTGCCTGCCCCGCCCTCGGTCGGGACCGGGGCCGGTAGGCAGGGGTGAGGGGCGGAGCATGTTAACCATAGATCATTTGGCCATTGACCTCCCAGTAATAGCTTCCCCCAAAAGGGGGTCTCCGGGTATAAAAGTCCGCACCGAAGGGATCCTTCATACAATAGAGATTCCCTCCAAAGGGTGACTTTGCAGAAGCCTGTCCGGACCCCTGCGCCCCTCCCCTGGCTGCTCCCTTCACTCCCGAGAGGATCGATCTGGAAGGCATTAATCCACCACCCGATCCAATTCTTTCAGATTTTGTCATATTAGTTTCCTCCTTTCTGTTTGTCAATTAAATAGGGTCAAATCAAAAATTTTTACCCCATTTATTCACTACTCATCAGGACGTAAACGATTGTTGCCTGGCTATAGCTGGTTTACGGTATCTGAATAGCCATCTGTCCTGCATTAATAATCCGGATCACGCCAGCCCAGGTGCACATCAGTATGGAAGTATCATTTAAAGCCGGCATGCCCCCAATGAGGATGACGGGGGAACCAGGTGCCCAGGGAGCGAGTGTAACAGGAATACAGGGCATGGGCGTTAGAACACCTAAGGCGGCTGATGTTGCCGAGGCAACTTGGGGATTAGCGAGTGAGCTGCACACCCCAAAGGGCATGATATTAACCATGGGTACGTAGTCCATGATGTTGGCGGCCGGTGTGGGCACCATCAGCCGGTTCAGCGGAAGAACCGTCAGGGAATTCGGTGCCACGCCAAAGATACATTGCAGCGTTGCCCCCATACATACCAGAAAAGGCATAATTTTAGCCTCGCTTAAAAAAAAATATGAAAGTGAAAGGGGTCAAATCTTTTAGGGCTGTTGCCCAAACCAACCGTTTGCCCTTCGACAGGCTCAGGGCGAACGGTGATATGTTGAAAGCATTTGAGTTTTCCGCTCATGCTGAGTTTATCGAAGCATGAAATCGGTTTGGGCAACAGCCCGTGGAGATTTGGCCCTAGAATCCTATCTCCTGATGACTTGGAGCGTTATGCTGCCCCGACCGTACTCGCCTTGAGGTCCCATGATATCTAACGTTATTTCAGACATCCCTAATTGATCTGGGATAAAGAAATAAGCATTATTTCTCCATGAAATTCTTCCAGGATTGGCTAAAAATCGATGGGGGAGTTTTTTAAGCTTCAGCACCTCATCGTTTTTCCTGATATCAGCGAAGATTTCGAGGGGCTCGCCTATACGCACAGATTGACTTTTCGTACGAATACCCACCTTCAGGGAGACGATGTCTCGTGCCATTTGCTTTGATGCCATGAGCGGCCAATTATCAACCAGCCACTCATCAATTCGACGAAGGAAATCTATCCGAGCACCTGGGTCGACAGCTCGGTTTGTACTAAGGTTTACTAAAAGATTGTCGCGAGCCATCCTATCTAAGATAAAAACATCCCCGGGTGCATTAAGCTGAGGAGTATAATCCAACCCTGACCTGGTAATGGACATTAAACTTTTTAGTAATGACTCATGCGTTTCGTTAATGCTCGGGTATTCAAATATATGTATGATAAAAAAAACATCCTTGTCCTTTCCTTTACCGATGTTCCAAATTTGCCAATCTAACGCGGGATCGGCTCCAGGGGGATGGGATACTGTAGCGATATGCCAGCTCCCGATTTCACCTACAGGTGGTGATAATAGATGGTTAAAGCGTGTAGATGAAGAACGCGTTTTCGTCCCCCAAGTTTCAAACTTGGATTGTTTTTTAATCATATCATAAAAGGTAAGATCACTCATTCTTGAGCCCTCCCGTTGAGACGAGCAACATAAAATCTGCCCAAATTCATTCACCACACCAAACATCATGAGAAACAAAAGCAGCATCTGAAGAAAGTGTTGGCACCTATCTTTCATAGAATTCTTATTCCATTTACATGTAAAGGGAGAGCCTTAGCCTATTCTAATCAGCTCTATAGCGCCCTGCCATCGTTGTTCGTGGTGTTACACTCGCAACATCCCCTGGAACAACCAACCGGCGTCTATAATCATCAATGGTTGGACGAGATGTAGCAAAAGTCATTCCCTTTACATATAATGCTCCTGTGCCAGGTGAGGTGACCGGATCGGTTGCCACCTGCAAGCAGGCATCATAGATATTATCGGATAAACCGGCCCCCCCCGTCCACGCGACCTCGTGATAACTAAATCCACCTGATGTATCCGCAGGGTTATAGAACGGATGATGCCATGTTGAATCACCAATTGAAATGATCTTATGACAATCGAAACCGGGGCTAAATGCATCATTTTTAGCTAAAACCGAACTTTGTACGGAACATCCCACACAATTTGCAATGGTACTCAACAACGCACCACAGCACGTACAGTTGACTACATTCCAGTTTGCCGGTCGGCTTGGGTCACCAGCCAGCCACGTAAAGAAGGCACGTAAGCGGATCGAAACTGGCTTAAATGGCCCTGTTTTTGTTACCAAACTGTTGAGGTCTGCTCCAGTGGATGTGTCGTACTTTAGAGACTCCGTGCCGTCCAATTTCTTGTGATTTACTGCCTCCACAATCATACTGGCAGCCTCTTCGACGGTTTGTGCTCCTTTTGCCCAATCTGAGCAAATCTTCTCAAGAAGTTCAACCCAAGGTCTCTGGCGATTTGGTGCTGTCCCCAGTCCCCACGGCTCTGTAGGCATTGAAACGATAATATAAACTACCATTTTGGAGCACCGCTGTCGCCCCAATTGAACTGCCTTTCCCTTAGAATTCGTATACTCGAAAAGAAAGTCAAAACGGAGATCTGTCATTTTGGAGACACGATGGTAAAGCTTATTGCCGTCGTTTGCTTCAAACCAGTGTTCCTCGTTAATGCCGATTCCGTTTGCCTCATCGTCACTCCAGTTCTCTTCTGTTCCGGACTTAATGATCTTCAATAGAATTTTATCACCGCCAGCATAGTTTTCGCCCGCTGTCCCTACCCGGAATTTCAACTTTCGATTTCGTTGTGCAGCAAACGGATAGCAATATGTTGTTGCATCCTTACTGCGCCCGCTGGTACTACAGATTGGCGGAACCCTCGGTTTTGAGCCATCATCCAAAGTTGATAGCTTCCATTCAGCAGCCGGGATATCATAGTCGTCGGTGTCATATTTTGCAGGATAATTTTTAAAAGCGAATTTTAGCGGGTAGACATTCTTAAAGCGAATATAGACCACTCCTACCCTTATGATCTTCATGTCCGCACTAGCATCAGAAGATTCTTTACCTTCGGCCTTTGCAGTCAGCCGTATCTTATAAGAGCCTATTGGGACGTAGCCACCACCATCGTCTGTCCCGTCCCATCTCACCAAGCATGTTCTTGTCGGAGGACCTGAGTCGGGATAAGCCGCCAAGTTCTTGCGGACAACCCCTTTTGGACCCTCAACTTGAGCTGAATAACTGATCGGATTGTAGTTCTCTGGATTCGTGAGGATTTTAAACCGGGCAACTGATTTACTTGGCCTTTCCTCGATCCAGAGGTCCCAGACCTCTGGAAGGTCAGATTGATCTGGAATGAACTTAACCGTGAGGCTTATGAGACAGGGTTGCTTGACCGAGCGAGCTGGCTTCCCAGACAAGTTTTTGTCTGCATCCTTTTGTGCTCCAGACAGACCCTTATCATTACTCATTCCCGGCTTCCCTTTTCCCTAAAGATTACCGGAGACCCGTATCCCGTTGCCCTTTCGGTCTTAGAACTCACCTGTGACTTTCATTGCTTCCCGAAACAACCGCTCAACCTTGGCGGTTGGGTCGGTCAGAAATTCATCATTCAGGATTGGGCTAGCCCAGGTCGTCCCCAGCGATTCATCGAAATCCCGGCCAAAGACGATCGTGAGATCAATGTACTTACAAACATCACGCTCGTCCACGATACCGTAACTTTCCGCATGCTCGATCCCGTATCGTATCGCCTCGCGGATCCCATCATCGCCTAAGGCTACACACTGTTCTGGAAAGAACTTTCCGAGATGCACCGCCATGCGATCCTCAAAGTTCTTGAGGGCGACTTCCTCCAAAACCTTCATCTGTTCATTGCGAATTATTAACATAATCATTCCTACAGATGAATCATATTCTCAAGAAAGAGTAATGGTCAGGCCTTCACATTTTACATTGTGATCATTTCATATTTAGCTGGTATGATCCATCTGTCATCACGAATCTGAGTCTTCTTGGTGGACCTGGTCGGTAAGGTTTCTCACCCTTCCCAGGCAGTGTCGTCTGTACAAGCGTAATCTCAAGGTATTCGCCAGCCCCTTGTATTAACTGCATTCTTAACGTGTCATAACCGCCACCATCCTGACGTATCGATCGAATAGTTTCTCGCCAAAGCATGCGTGGCGAAGGACCTATGGTAGTCAGGATGAGGATCTCCTGCTTCAGTGTTGAATTCTTAGTGACCCTCAGGAGTAAAGCAGGGCTCTTCTGTATAGAGACAATCGTCTCGCTTATATTCTCTGCCAGGAGATTCCTATTCAGATCAATAGTTCTCGGGATGCCTTTTAGGTCTACGATGTCGAGCAATTGAATACTTTCAGCAGGCAATAGGCGGAGCGCATCTCCGAAGTAGTATTTATTTTCCTGATAGCATATGGGAACAAGGCCAGCCCAGTACTTTCCTGCATCCGGGTAAAGTCCTATCAGAATAGAGGAGACTGCGCCCGTCTGAGTCAATGGAATCTGGTAGACGCCCTTAACCTTCATACGATCAACGGTGTATGCCAGTGCGAACGCATCCACTGGATTCTTCGGTGCTTCAATCATCTGGGAGGCAGCCGTGACTTGACACCACACGTAAGAAACCATGACCATACTCAGAATGTAGCTTCGTAGATATTGACAGAGTCTCAGCATAAGTACTCCATTCCTTACGTTCAAGCATCTTTTGGAACCATCTTTGTTGCATCATCCGCAAGCTTTACCAACCTATAACTGCAGTTCGGCCGAGAACACTCGCCCTCTGACGAGTGGCACCTCGTGAGTGATGGTAGGTCTGCCATAGTGAGAATAAACCGCCCGAATGAAATAACCTCGATGTTCAGAAACATTTACAGAACCTTTGAGCGGACAATCAATGCGCTTCCCGGAATGCAGTACGATGTATTCCCCGTTCCATGGAGGAGGAAGATCACTGGGGACTTGTATCGGTAAAGGCTGATATTGGATACCCGCGCTAGTCATCTCCGGTTGCTGTATCGGCGGCTCACCCAGTTCGATGCGAAGAAAATCTGTTTTTCTACCGCTTATTATTAAAGGATTTTGGACCAGGCAATCTTGCTTTCCCTCATTGATCAAAGCAATTTGGGCATTCACCCAACCACCTGACAGTTCTGTAAGCTTAAGCTGACAACTCAATGCTGCCCCGCTTCTAGAGGCTACCAGAGCGTTGGCAATGCGTCGTAACTGCAGGTCTACATCGGATATCGCCATAAGAACAGGTGAACCCCCAGGGACGGATAGGGTTGCTTTTTCTTCACTGATTTCGTAACTCCAGCTATTTATTTCGCCGCCAGATATCAGGGGTTCGCTTGATAATTCCCATATCCTCGTTTCGCAGAGGGCTTTGGCAAGTTCCTGAATAGTCTTCGCTTCAGCCGGTGCCTCCCAGATACCGATCGGTGCGCCACTGGCGTCGACAAAGCTGCGAATGGTGGAGTAACGTTGCTGATGGCCCTGTTGAATGGAAATTCTTTCCTCCCAGAGCAGCGGGGTCCCGCGAGACCTTAAACTCTCAACTGAAAATTCAAGACCTGATGTGGCTCCGGCAGCTAATTGCCTCAGGGCGTTAACAATGTGTTCCTGGGGTGTACGCATAAGTATCCTCTGGATTGATTAACGTCAATACATTGTTCGTTTGCGAGAGGGCATTAGGCATCCTTAACCTCGAAATCCCAATTCCGTTTGATCCAGCCGTTGATCTTTTTCTTGGCTTGGTCTCGCAGGCCGTCAAAGTGCCGTGCATAAGCCTTCGTGAGGTTAATTCCCATGATGCTATCATCCTCAATCTTATAAGTTGCTTTGTCCAGGGCGCCCCCGTTGTATTCATCGTAGGCACCTAGCAGATGACCTCCTTCATGCCCTCCCGTCTCAACGCCTGGGTCACTGAGGTACCAATCCTGGGCATCTGACCCTTCATAGCCCTGTGCCCAGACAGCGTAGACGAGCTTATCACCGGCATTCTCGCTCCAATTCGCCTTGACACGGATGCGCCACGTGCAGCACTTATCCGAAGAGCTTTTGCAGTTCTTGCGGTGAAGATTGAATTTGTTGTCCCAGACGTTATGAAGGTTGTCTAACCAGTCCGTTTTCATTTTGTTAAGATTACTCGGGGGGTCGAGGAATGCCTCAGGCCATTTCTGGCTAGCATCGGTCCGTCCAACAAATTTCCCTTCTTTCTTGATGAACACAATATCGTTTACTTTATAACTGGCGATGTTACGCGGCAGCGCGGTCCAGGCTTTGGGTGCAGTATTCCAGTACTTCCAGTCGACACCATCCTTTTTCACAAAGGCCCGCCCTGCCTTGCCGTCCCCCGCAGGAGGAGCAGCAGGATCAAACCTTACCCATTTGCCCAGCCACGCCGTCTTAATCTGAAGGGTTAGGGTGACCTTCAGTTTATCCTTATCGACACCCATTTTAAACTTGGCATCCCATCCGTAGCTATTTTTAGTATAATTGGCGATGGCACGTGGAAGTGCGGTCCAGGCACTGGTTGCCGTATCCCAGTACTTCCATGTGGCTCCATCTTTTTTCACCGTGACCCTACCGGATTTTCCGCCGTCTTTGCTTGGGTCAAAATCTACAAATTCGGCAGAGGTCCGGCTGAATCTGACTGGGTCTGGTACCTTGTCCGGCACTCGATGAACCTCAAGAAGTTTCTTTGTTTCCGCCGTTTGTCCGGCCGCTGACAACTTGCCCTTAAGGTTGTATTGCTCGGGCATACCAGGTCCCTCGAAAACGACATCCTTCACCTCCCACGGCAGATTGAAAGTGTTTTGTCCCTTTCCATTTAGAGTAATAATATGGCCTTTGCCCTCGGCCGTTACCTCAGCGGTAGCCGGGGTATCAGGATCCATATTTTGAGCGGTGCCCAAAAGGGCTACCGGATTGCCACAATAGGCTTCATGGTGACTCCACACAACCTTTATGAGTTTCTTTGGACAATTAGCCTTGGGGTCTTTAACCTTCTTTCCTGAAGGTTTGACAACCTTGTATTCTCCACCAGCAGCAATGTAGGCATCCATCCACTTTTTACGAGAGTCTGCGTCCTCCGGACCCATTGTGAGTTGTCTACCGCCAGTTTCTGGGGCGATAGCCGAGTTTGCCTTTTTCACGGCTTCCTGGTTCGATGGCTTATCTAAGTTAATAGCCTTCCTGAATTCGCTCATATTTTTCCGATGGTGAGCACGAATAGTGCATAATCGTCAATCTGATTCATCTTCTCTGTCCCACTCAAGCTTTTGTCTTGCAAAATTTGGCCAGCCCAGGATGTTTGGGGATGATTATCGAAATCGAAACCAAAACGCACCATGCATTCAAGAAAGCGTTCAACGTCCACTTCATCCGTAATGTCATACGACTCAGCCTTGACGATACCGGCATGAATCATTTCACGCAGATCAGTTTCGGCCATGTTTTTTATTTGCTCTGGGAAGGTTCTTTGCAGATGGGCGCCCGCGCGATCGATGAACTGGTCAACCATGTTCTTGCTCAAAACTTCCATTTGTTCTTTTCTAATGATCACCATGGTAGGTTCTTTTCCCATTGGGTCCTAATTATAACAAACGCACTAATTGCTTTTTCATCGTCATTTCGAGTGACCAACGGGCGCATGCCTGCACGCCGAAGTGCATTACAGCACGCAGGCGAAGTAATCTCTCCCAATAAGCTACGAGATTGCCTTGTCGCTTCACTCCTCGCAATGACACTTTATTAAGACAAGCAGAAAACCCTGTTCTGTGAACGGGGATGAATACCGGTTTTGTATTGGCATTTGAAAGTTGCCGGTCTTCCGTGAGGCCGTAAAGCCCCGCCTTGTAGGCGGGGATAGGTCTCACGGGGCAACTTTCTTTACTAACTCTTATTTTTACAATCATTTTATAAAACGTCGATATTTGTTATAAACTAATCACATTCTGAATCAGCTTAAACTTCTCTGTACAGCTATATTCGATCACCTGGTTTTCTTCTTTCCCTTCAACATACAAATAATTTACAGGACCGAAGACGGTTTGGAGTTCAGATTCATTACAGGTAGGAAGATAAACCCTTAAAACCCTCGGATCGTAAAAGCGAAAATAGAGCGGGGTTCCTTCTTCATCATATACCATAAGGAATTGCCGAAAATGTCGTTGGAGTTCTATTAAAGACGCTGATGACTGAAGAAAGATTCCCCAGCTCTTTCCCCATCCGGTGTTCAGAACCCACTGTGTTAGCGGGTCCTCTCTATTAAGATCTACGAGATAAGGTGCCACTGCGGCCAGCTCAACCGCTTTATCCCCTATAAAGAGGCAAATGGGCTCAATATTGGAATTGATCAGTTTTTGATAAATCTTATCATCCCTTGCTGCATCTAGTATCGCATAGGTTCCTTGAGAAGGTTGCCCCTCTGCAGATCGAAACAAATAATTGATTGCCTTCTGGAGATGATCCGGAAACAGCATACGTTATCCTCTCTTCCTTTAAAGGGCCAACACGGGCCCTTGCTGCTTATGTGGGTCAGGCCTGACAAAATGGCGTCCCTGATTGCGCTGCATTTTTAAGCGCCTGGGCCTGGGGAGAAAGGGCTCCGGTTGCAGGTTGAGGTGTTTTTCCAGGTTTCGCCTTATCTGCCTCTTGTGGCTCTTTCGGTGCCGCTGGAGAAGAGCCCGATCCTGTACCAGCAGCTCCGCCACTATTGATCAGAACCGGGGTGCCGGAGATGGTCACACCTGCTGGACCGACGACAACAAAACCGCCTCCTGCCTTCAAGGTAATAGACATACCAGCTTCGAGAACAACATTCATTCCGGCTTTAAGGTGGATCTCCATGCCCGCATCCAGGGCGTGTTTCATTCCCACCTTTTCCTGCATATCCATTCCCACTTTGAGGGAGAGGGTGCCATCTACCTTCTCGTTGCTATCACCCTTGACCGTCAGGTGCTTGTCACCTTCCACCATTTCCAATTGGTCCTTCTTCACAATCAGATGACTTTCGTTCCCGATCCATTCATATAGATCATTCTTGACACGGATGTCCTGATTCCTTTCCGCATGAATGAAGAGCTGTTCTTCTCCTTTTTTGTCTTCGAACCGGATCTCATTGAAACCCTCTCCTCCGATGGAGCTGTTCGTTTTAATCGTGCTCTTGGTCTTTTCGTCGGGGAGGGTGTAAGGCGGCATATAATCCGCATTGTAAACCCTGCCTGTAATAAGGGGCTGATCCGGATCACCTTCGAGAAAGTCAACCACA
>Ga0184631_10000382_pt1 | contig 10156 bp, 9 predicted proteins | sample PLM4_90_b1_FD_133160 | JGI IMG/M metagenome (GOLD analysis project Ga0184631, IMG submission 133160) | Groundwater sediment microbial communities from an aquifer in East River, Colorado, USA - PLM4_90_b1 | ecosystem: Environmental > Terrestrial > Soil > Riparian zone | place: USA: East River... | reverse complement strand
GAAGGTAAGCCAACTAACCACTTCTCAATGGAAGTATGGCAGCGCGTTGCTGGCGCTGGTGCATGTGCAACCGGAGGGGTACCACGTTATATCTATAACGCATGGCCGAATGTCGGCTCTGTTAAGATGGGGACTTACACCATTGAGAATGGTAAGTCTTCATTCAAGTTCACCAGTGAAACTGCAGTAGCATCAACGCTCTGGGGTGATGGTCCTGGCACGGGTACGTCCTGGTTGCCAGCGGGTACCACGATGGTAGGTACCGAGCACTGGATTTGGAACATCACGTCGGTTACTCCCCCAACCGGTACTTGTGGTCCTACACTTCTCACGTAATCGGAGTCTTCAATGGATAACAGAGGCTCTGTTGGGCCTGCCGGTAGCGTTTTCCTCCGTGTACTTAGAACGCCTGATCATGTTCCATCAATCTGGCCTACGCATCCATTAACTCTCCGAGAGGCATTAGAGTATGGATCCCCTCAGAAGGGGCTTTCGGAGAACATCAATGAGTGGCGTAAGCGCAATCTTCCGAATTTAGTTCGTGGTATGCCGAAGGTTGCCTGGGCACGTAGGTTTCACATTCCTACGTTCTATGGCAAGTTGTTCCTCACTGTAGTCCGCAAGGACGGGGATGTTGAGGAATTAGGTCTTGCCGGGTTGCGTATGGTAACAACTGTCGGTGTGAAATACATTTGCGATGACTTTAACGCAGGTAGCACCGAGGTTACCAACATGAAATACCACGGTGTTGGCACCGGGGCACTGACCGAGGCAGTCGGTAACACCGCGCTCGTCACTGAACTCACAACCCAGTACAACCCGGACAGCACCAGGGCAACAGGTAGTCAGGCATCCGCCACGGTGAGCACGAACGCCACCTACACAACCGTAGGGACGAACACCGTGGATAGCGCGGTTGCTCTAACCGAGCACGGGATTTTCTCCCAGGCGGCAACTGGTGGAGGGACGTTGTTAGATGCCACGTCATTCTCGGTAGTCAACCTCGCTAATGGTGACTCGTTGCAGTCCACCTACGTACTGACGATGAACTCAGGCGGTTAATCATATGATCGGTCCGCAGCTTTCATCCGCGGATGTCAATGCAGCGACAGCACAGATCGTTCGTCAATTGTATTCGGCATTTACGAATGTCGAGCGATTCCAGCAATACTTATTGGCGACCAATCTTCAGCTGCCTCCGTACAACATGACATCCGCAGATGAGTCATATATCAAGTCAGCGTTTACTGATTTAGATCAGTTACGTACGATCTTCACAGGAGAGCAATCTCTTGCCGCAGCAAAAGATTTCCGTACATTTGCGAGGCATGCTCTGGGTACGGGTCTTTTCTGATAGGTGAATCGGGTTGATGCTGGGTAGGGAGGCGAGTCTAATTGGCTACGCCTCCCACCTTCGTTTCTGAGGTTAATTCATCTGTAATTTCAGGCAGTCCGAAGACAATTTCTATCACAACAATAGCAGGCGATGTTCTAGTTGTTATTGGTATATCATGGGAAGCTGGAACGAACTTAGGATCTCTTACAGGTAATGGGATTACTTACACATTACAGCAACGTGTGAATGTTACTGATTATGAAGAGGTTGCTGTCTGGACAGGAACAGATGCCACAGGTGGCACCAACTGGACAATGTCCATGTCAAATGCAGAATCCTCATATTACTGGGGGTTTATTTGTTATGTCTTCAGATCCTCCGCAGGAATTGGTACGACAAGTAAAAACAATCAAGATACTGGTGCACCATCGTTAGCTCTGACTACTAGTGCTAACTCTGCCATTGTTTCTGCCACGGGTGACTGGGACGGGGATAATGGTGCTACCAGAGTATGGCGTACGATCAACTCAATTACCCCGACATTAGCTAATGGGTATGAAAGATGGTATTATTACTTAATTGCAAACATCACTGTATATTCAGCTTACTGGTATGATGTTGGGTCAGCGGGAGCTAAGACTACAGGATTAACCACTCCCACAGCTATGCAATCCTCAAACGTAGCCGTTGAGGTTCTTGGTACATCTGGTGCAACAACATATCCTGTTACCGGAACAGGATCAATTAGTTCATCTGGAGCATTGCAGAAACGTGAGAATAAGAGTCAAGCTGGAACGATTAGTTCATCAGGAGCATTGCAGAAAAGTACAAGTAAGAGTCAAGCGGGATCAGTCAGTTCATCAGGAGCATTACAAAAGAAATCTGCTAATAATCAATCTGGAACGATTAGTTCATCTGGGCAGCAAGTAAGAAATTCAAGTAGGTCATTCACTAGTGCTGCCACATCATCCGGATCTTTAGGTTTGGTTCGTGCAATACTTCGGGACTTTGCTGGTTCAGTTTCTTCAACAGGATTACTTACACGCAATGCTAATCAATTGTTATCTAGTGGTATCAGTGCCATCGGAACAATTGCGAACCAAGCATGCAAGTTACTTGGTGGAAGTGTAGATACATCTGGAGCATTCTCAGTAGATGATGGATGCGCAGCAACCTTTGTTGCTTCTAGTAGCAATAGTTCCGGTACTGGCTCTAATGTCAACATTTCTGTCACTTTACCAGCATGGACAATAGGAACAGATGACGTTGTCGTTGTTCAGGTAGAAACGGGTTCAGGCTCATCTACTTGCACGGTACCCAGTGGCGGGGGTGGAGCTACTTTCACAGAGGATGCAAATAGTCCTACTCACAATGCCTCTGGTTCGTCTATTCACTCGTTCCGTTCCACAAATGCATCATCTGCTGAAACAATTACTGCAACTCTAGGATCAAGCACTCGGTGGTGTGCCACAGCTTACGTTGTGGCAGATGGGTCTTACGATTCATCAACGAGCAATACCACATCTGGTGCTAGTCCGGTATCAGCCCAGCTAGTACCAACTGCAGCTAATGGCTTAGGTATTCAGACGGTTTGGGGTAGAGGAAACGCTGACGGATCTATCCCTACGATGACGATGCCTACTGGGTATGCAGATCAAGAATCAGTCACGACAATAGGAGTCAGCCCAGCACGTAACACTTATGGGTCAGTATGTTCAGCCGCATATACTGGAACTTTAATTTCTTCTGCGACCTGGACATTAGACTCAGCACATGTTGGCGGAACGTATACAATAGCAATTGCTGATACATGTAGTGCGGGGCCAGAAGTTATTACAGTTACTGGTGCTTCTAGTCCTACGGGTGTGTTAACTCAGTCGACTGATAAGTCTTACGCAAGTACAATCACATCATCAGGATTGCTATCACGACTTACGAACAAACTACCTGTAGGAATTATCAATTCGTCTGGTTCACTCCAGAGGGGTAGCACCAGGGTCCAAACCGGTGCAATTAATTCATCCGGACAGTATGTTAAGAGAGTAGACAGATCACATACTGGTGCTGTCACATCATCCGGAGCACTGACCATAATACGTGCTATTCTTCGTAGTTTTGCTGGCTCAATTTCTTCCAATGGAACGCTTACTAGATTTATTCCAAAGACAAGTAGTGGCCAAGTCTCCCCCACGGGTATCACCACAAAGCAATCTTCCAAGACTTATACCGGAAGTATCAACAGTTCTGCCATATTAGAAAACATCAAGGCATTACTTAGGAGTTTCTCCGGCGCTATCTCCAGTAGTGGCACACTAGCTAAGCAAGTAGCTAAAGAATACAGTGGATTAACCACCTCATCTGGTGTGTTGTCCAATCTACGTACAGTATCTCGTGCTTTCAGTGGAAGCATTGCTAGTACAGGATCACTTGCTAAGCATACTGTGAAATCAATGGTAGGAACAATCACAAGTTCTGCAACTCTATCTTCTATCAAGCTAATCTTACGATCTTTTGCTGGTGCCATCACTAGTAATGGATTACTTACACGCGTTACCCAGAAGCCCGCAGAGGGGACAGTAACTAGTTCCGGAGTATTGACTAAGCAGAGCAACAGAATATTTACAGGCACCATTACGAGTTCTGCCACGCTAGTAATCCTCAAAGCATTCCTACGTACTTTCACAGGATCTGTTCAGAATAGCGGGGCATTTACAAAGATAGCAACTCGAGGATTTGTTGGGGCTATCTCAAGTTCTGGAATGTTGTCTAATGTTCTTGCATTCTTCCGCTCTTTCAGTGGAAGTGTGTCTAATGCTGGAACAGTAACTAAGAGCATTAGTAAGAACTATGCTGGAACAATCACTAGTTCAGCAACCCTGTCACAGATCAAGGCTTCGCTTAAGACATTCACTGCTTCAATTGCAAGTAGTGGATTGCTCACGCGTAGGACACAGAAATCAACCGATAGTGGGATACCCAGCACTGGGTTGCTGACAAAGAGTACTAGTAAGTCTTTCTCAGGATCAATCTCAAGCTCTGCATCTTTAACTTTACTCCGTGCCATCATTCGTATGTTTACTGGTGCTATTACATCATCTGGTACTTACGTAAAGGCAATTCATAGGGTATTCAGTGGGGTGTCTACTAGTAATGGTGCAATATCCAAGAGAATATCAACTGCATTCGTCGGCGCAGTTGTATCAATCGGAACAACAACTGCACTACGCGTAGTGATTCGCATCTTTAGTGGATCTATCAATTCATCCGCAACACTAGTACGTACAGTAAGTAAAGTATTCATTGGGGAGACAGATCTTTCAGGTGTCATAATTAAGTATTTGACTCATGTCTTTCTTGGTACGATGTCTTTCGTTGGTAACCTAATAAATATCCCTTCAACCGCACTTTCTACTAGACGTATTCGTGTTCAGGGTAGAGAACCTAATCACATAATCTCAGGCAAAGAATATGGTAATACAGTTTCAGGTGAAGAACCTAATCACATAATCTCAGGTAGGGAGGATGGGGAATGAGAATCCCTATTGAGATAGGACCATTTGTTACGGGTGAGATTCCGGATCCATTGGAGTATCAGTATTTAGATTCCAACGGGGCGGGTATGCCCATCACTGGGTACTCCGCAACATTTACTGTTAGAGAGAAATTTGCAACCTTACCAACAATTGATGCTGTAGTGGCCGTAGTATCCAATGCTGCGCTGGGCAAGGTAACTTATTCCTGGGTTGGAACGGAGTTCCCTACCCAGGGGAGATACTTCAGTGAATTTTGGATTGGCAATGGTGTTCAGAGGTATGCATCCGAAGCCATAGAATTTGATGTTTATGATTCTATAGGATCGGTTCCTGTGATTTAATCTGGTGGGAGATAGCTGTGACAAATTTCGGCCCTTGTGCTCCGTGGGATGCTGTATTCCCATGCGACATTTCCGCAGAATCCCCGGATGCTGTGGCCGACGCTGTCCTGTTCGCCACCGAGGTGGTCGACGCTCTCTCCGGGCGGCAGTTCGGCAGTTGCCCGGTGACCCTACGGCCATGCCTTCGTGAGTGCCTCACGACGTCGTACACCGCTGGCTGGGATCCCTGGCCCGGGTCGTCCGCGTTGAGCAGTCCCTGGTACGCCCTGGTGACCTGCAGTGGCAGTGGCTGTACTGATACGTGCTCATGCACCACTCTGTCCGAGGTCGTCCTACCGGCGCCCGTGAGCTCTGTTACCCAGGTGCTGATCGACGGATCGCCACTCGTCACGGGATCTTACCGAGTTGATGATAATCGGATGCTGGTTCGTGTTGATGGATTCACTTGGCCTAGATGTAATGATCTATCAAAGGCAGATACTGAAACCGGAACATGGTCTGTCACAGTAAATGTTGGACAGACTATTCCTGAGGGTGGAAAGTGGGCGGTTGGTGAACTTGCCTGTCAGTACATCAGAGCACGTAAGGGTGAGGATTGCAGACTGCCTGCCAGTGTGCAGAAATTAGTACGTCAGGGGGTTACTATCGAGTTTCCTAAACTAACAGATACTTTCAATGCGGGATACACAGGATTGTATCTAGTGGATACTTTCATCCGTGCTGTGAATCCGAACAAACTCAAACGTAGGAGTAAGACTTACAGTGTTGATACTGCACTAGCACGTCGGGCGGGAACATGATTACCGGACAGTTCGGTGTTTACACATTACTCTCTAACTTGCTGACGTCTATCAGTAGTGCATTGGGGAGTACTCCGGGAGGTACCCCTGGGTTCGTCAGTATCTTCCCTGGTGAAATTTCTTGGGATGAATGTTGTGTAGGAATGTTAGGCATCACTGTTTCAGAGCATTACATCACATCTGAGTTTCCTCACACGAGTAACATTCAGAATCCCGTTGATCTGACAACGTGTCGCGCAGCATGGTATATAGTCAATGTCACAATTGATCTATTACGCTGTGCTCCACAACCTCAAGGAAATAATCCTGAGGTTACTCCTCAGCAATTGGCGTTGTCTGCGCGTGAAGTCAATGCTGATGCCTGGGTATTGATAGATACCTTATCTTGCTATCTTCAGTCACAGAAAGATAGTTATGAGATCATAGATTACTCAATTGAACGATTGTCAGTGGCTGGTCCTGAGGGTGGTTGCATAGGCTCTGAAGTGCTATTTGCTATTGCACTGTATAGGGGGGAAGATGCCTAACAGGATTGAATTTCATGAGAACATCTATACCTCGATGCTGTACGCAAATGGTGTAACCATTCTTATGGTGTATGGGCGGAGGGTACAGGGGTACGCCAGAGGAATTGTTCGTGTTAAGACAGGATGGTTAAAGGCAGACATTGATACTAGGTTCATGAGTCAAGCAGGATTGCCAGTAGTTCAGGTAGGTGTGGATGCTCACTATGGTGAATATGTCCATACTGGTACTGGGATCTACGGACCTAAACGACAAAGAATCTATCCTAAAAAGGGAAAGTATCTTGTGTTCAGAGGCAGGGACGGCACTCTAGTATTTGCTACGTCTGTTAAGGGTATGCGTCCAAACCAATATCTCACTAGAGCTATGCGTAAGGTCTTTGGGGCGAATATAGCCACAAGAGAATGACATAGTTTGACATACATCTTGGTACTCTGATAACAAATCTTTCGGATAAGTGGAGATGTAATGTCAGACGATGAAGTGAAGGATTTCACCAGAAACAATGTGCGAGACTTCACCCCTAAACGTAAGTCATTAGTATTCAGAGTTGATAATGACGTGTTTAGTGCGGTTGCAGCTCTCCCAGCATTGCTAGCAATGGAATTTGCATCAAGTTCAGAAGAGTTTGAGAAAGCTAGTGCTACGGAGCGTGTTGTATTACTTCGTTCTATGTTTAACTTGATCCTTGAGGATGACTCTGTTGAACGATTCTTTGAACGACTCTCAAATAAAGCTGATCCAATTGATACACAGACCATGTTCGAGATCATTGACTGGTTGATGGGGGAATACGGTCAACGCCCTACCGAATCACCATCCGGTTCTTCCAATGGCTCCGAAACCCAGGAGTCTGGCAGCAACTTGATGGTGACTGCGCCCGTAACGGAGTTGACCTCGGCAGTCTCTCCCTAGCTCAATTCTTGAATGTTCTCTATTCAATCATGATAGAGAGGCTCAACCCAGAGGGGGAGGAAACCCTAGAGCACGCAAAGCGTAAACTTGACGATCTGTTCGAGGTATCAGCGTGGCATTCTCCACTTACGCCACAAGTAGTTCAGCGAAAAGTAACTGCCATTGATGTCCCAGATGGGAAACCTCCGGCATGGTGGCATGGTGATGAGGACGCTAGTCAAAGCTTCTTGCAGAGTATGGGAGTTAATCTCTAATGGCTAGATCGTTTGCTACTGCCTACATAGAGATTCTCCCTGACTTCAATAGATTCCGCTCACAAGTACAGTCACAAGTAAGCGGTGCTGTCAGAGAAGTAGGGAATGCTGCAACACGGGAAGCAACTCGTGAGGCAGGTAATGCCTCCCAGGCTGCCTCCCGATCTATTGCTGGAATCAGTAGATCAATGACTGCTCTTGGTGGAGCAATGTCCTCCGTCGGAAGTAATATGACACGTGCCATTACGGTACCTGTCGCCGCTGCCGGAGTTGCAATCTTTAACACCGGTAGGCAATTTGAATCTAGTATGCAAAAGATTGTTGGACTAGTCGGTGTTTCTCAGAAGCAGGTTAATATTTGGTCAGATGAAATACTAAAAATGGGACCTGCTACCCGACGTCCTGTTACTGAGTTAGCAGACGCTCTCTACTTTGCGACATCCTCAGGTATCAGCCTGTCTAAGGCCATGGGTGTCGTTGAGATCTCAGGAAAGGCTGCGACCGCTGGTCTGGGTAACACAGCAACGGTTGCTGACACCCTCACCTCAGCAATGAATGCTTATGCAAAGTCGGGATTGACCGCTGCCCAGGCTGGGGACATCCTCGTATCTGCCGTTCGTGATGGGAAGGTCGAGGCGGAGGAGTTTGCTCCGGTCCTGGGTAGGTTGCTCCCAACGGCATCTAACCTTGGTATCTCATTCTCGGATATGGCTGGCACACTGGCTGTAATGAGCCGCACTGGGTTGGATGCTTCGGAAGCGGCTACTTCACTTAACGCAATCATGACAGCGTTCTTGAAACCCGCTGAACAATCTAAGAAAGCATTGGCAAGCATAGGACTATCCGCCGGAGAGGTTCGAGAGATCCTGTCTAAGCCAGGCGGGCTAGTTACAGCAATGCATTTGCTGAACAACAGAACCCAAGGCAATGACGAAGTACTGGCAAGAATTGTTCCTAACGTTCGTGCCTATCGTGGTGTGATGAATGTACTTGCCCAGGACCTCCCTGGTGTGTCCAAGGTATTGGACAATGCACGAAACTCAACGGGAATGCTTGATCAGGCTTTCGGTGCTATGGCCAATACTGCCGAGGGCAGATACAACCAGGCGATGTCACAGGTTCAGGCATCATTCATTGTCTTGAGCCGTAGTGTCATGCCATTGGTTGCTGCAGCATTCGCTAGAATATCTAATGCCATTGCGGCAGTAACTAATGCATACAATGGTCTATCATCTAGTTCACAACGTTTTGTACTTATTTCTTTAGCTATACTTGCAGCTGCAGGGCCGGTAATTGTTGTTATAGGTAAGCTCATCTCAACCGTGGGTTTACTCATGCGTGCGTATACTATTATACGTGGGGCGGTGATCGCATTCAATTCATCTATGTTCATGGCTCGGGTCGCCATGATTGTATTTGATGGTGTAGCGGCGGTTACCATTGGATGGATCGGGCTTATAGTTGGTGCGATTGTTGCGTTAGCTGCAGGAGTAGTTTATGCCTATAGGCACTGGGATGCATTCAGAAATGTTGTTAATACTGTTTGGGCTTTTATTCTTTCAGTATCCCAGAGTGCTGTAAACTGGTTTGTCAGTACTGCCTGGCCAGCTATGCTTGGTTTCTTTAGAGTAGTTGGTCAGTGGGCACTCTGGTTATGGCGGAATGCTATGGTTCCGGCATGGAATGGAATCTTAAATGCATCGCGTGCTGTAGTTTCTTGGTATAGTACTAATGTACATCCTATCCTTGTAGCTGTCTTTAGGGGTATTGGTACTGTCCTCATTTGGTTGTGGCAGAACGTATTTGTACCAGCATGGAATGGGATACTTGCAGTAGTCAGGGTAGCTGTAACTGTAGTCGGAGCAATCGTAACCGGAATGACTGCAGTATTCAGAGCGGTTGCTCCCGTCATTAGTTGGCTATGGAAAAACGTGGTAGTTCCTGCATTTAATGGTATTGTTGCAGTAACGCGTATTCTTGGATCAGTGATCAGTACTATCTTCAACGGAGTTGTATCAGTAATCAGGGCAGTTGTTGCACCAGTAGTTAGCTGGCTTTGGCGAAACATCTTTCTGCCTGCGTTCACTGGGATACAGATTATTGTATCTACTTCAATTAACATAGTTCGAGCTGTCATATCTGCAATTGCTACAGTAATTAGAGCTGTATCAACCGTTGTTATGTGGCTATGGCATAATGTGTTCCAGCCAGCATTCAATGGTATCATCATTGTAGCTAATGCTCTTTATGCTGGCGTACGAGCTACCTTTAATGCTATTGCCACAGTGATTCGTGTAGTTGTAGCGCCTGTTGTTAATTGGCTTTGGCACAACGTGTTCCAACCTGCTTTCCAAGGAATCAGCTTAGTGGTTCAGGTAGCAGTACGTCTTATGCAAGTAGTGTTTGGAACGGCACAGATTGTCATTAAGATATTAGCCACAGTAGTCATGTG
>Ga0184631_10000381_pt1 | contig 10158 bp, 15 predicted proteins | sample PLM4_90_b1_FD_133160 | JGI IMG/M metagenome (GOLD analysis project Ga0184631, IMG submission 133160) | Groundwater sediment microbial communities from an aquifer in East River, Colorado, USA - PLM4_90_b1 | ecosystem: Environmental > Terrestrial > Soil > Riparian zone | place: USA: East River... | reverse complement strand
TTTCAAAAAGCCGTCGCTGTCACGGCCACTGGCGTCGTTGAAGAGGTAGGAGACATTGAGAGGGATCCTCTCCTGAAACTCTATCTTTCAAAACACCCCCATTTAAAGAAATTTGTGACATCACCCACCTGTGCTCTTCTCAGAGTGGAGGTAGATACGTATTATGTGGTGAGGAGGTTTCAAAAGGTTGTGAATCTTCACATGAAGGAATAAATTTGGTCATTGCCCATCGCAGATTAGCATCCTGAGAGATGAGCCCAGCCATATGGACTTGTGGGAAGGGAGGATAGACAGAAAGCACAATGTGCTCTTTAGAGGTCAGGCCAGAAACCTGTCGTCTTTGCCGGGGATGTGATTATGTCTGTCCGGGCATGATTGTTCCCTGCGAGGGCGTCAAAGAGCCCGGAGATTTATGCGGAAGATGCGTCCGCATTGAGGAAATGCCCAATTGCTGTCCTACGGGGACTTTTGGGTGTTTCTGTGAACAGAATCCCCTCTGATTTGTTTGACACTCTCCCTCCCCCTTGGGAGGGAGAGTGTCGCACAGCGCTCTTTTTCGTTGAATCTTTTCTCCCCCTTTAATACAATTAATTAAGTCCATTCATTTTTTACTTATCAAAACATTCACCTATGAATAGACTTACTTTGTTGACACTATTCTTGATTCTCGTCAGCGGTCCCGTTTTAATAGATCCCGCGACCGCTGACGAACTCTTTCGAGTGAAGCAGGTATATGATGGAGATACCGTTCTTCTCGAGGATGGCCGGAAGGTTCGTTATCTTGGAATCAACTCACCTGAATTTCAGGAACCCTTTTACCTGAAAGCCAAACGGTTCAATGAATCTCTTGTCTTGGGGAAAGAGATCCGATTGGAGTTCGATCAGGAGGGGGCCGATAGCTACAATCGAATCTTAGCCTATGTTTATGTCGGTGACCAAATGGTCAATGCTCGACTGGTTGGAGAAGGCTTGGCCCATGTATTCTTTATCGGGCCGAATCGGAAGCACAACGCCCTCCTCCTTCAGTCCCAAGCTACAGCGAAACAGCGCAGGGTCGGCATATGGTCTGCTCGGGCTCGCCCCAAAGATCTCAAGATTACCAATGTCCACCTGGCTGATCCGGATATGCCTGACCCATATGCGCCCTACGTTCGCATCGCAAATTTGAGCAAGGGGCTGATACGGTTGGCCGGCTACGTTCTCTCGAATGAAAGCGGACAAAGATACCGTTTTCCTGATGTGGCTATAGACCCTGGTTACACTGTCCTCGTGGCCAGCAAAGGACGAAAAGATGGCATCGATGAGAGGGGGCAGATGGTAGTCCACTGGCCAACGCAAGGTTCAGTATGGGATACAAGAGAAGACACCGCCTTTCTCATAGACCCTTCCGGAGACATTGTGGACATGTTCCATTACAAGGGAAAACGAATAAGGTCTTCGATTCCCCCTTCACGGCATAAGGCACCTTAGCTAAATTCCTAAATTTCCGGGAATAATATAGAGAATCCTTCGCCCCCTGCCTTCCGGTCGAATTGAAAGGTGATATCCATCCGATCGCTTCTCAATCCCAAAGAGACAGGTTCTTTCCCTTGGTCCTCATCAATATGGGTGATGGACCGGGCTATGGATATGATTCGGTCTGCTATCTGAGAACTGGGCGGAGGAAGCTGGTATTTTCCCCTGGATTCGATCGAAAAGAGAACCTTTCCGTCTTTGGATCGCTGAATCGATATCTTCTTCGCCCTCTCAGCCGCACCATAGAATATTCCAAGACCAAGAAATTTAAGGGCCAATTCATCCGGATCTCTGTTTGGATCTCCGGAAACCCCCTTTGCAGCTTTCGCCAGCTCTTTCTTCGGGTCGGTCTCCATGAAGCAGTCACAGAACTCTTGAAGGCGTTGATGATAATTTCTATCGTCTTTCATCGTTCTTGCCTCCTTTTCCCCTATGTTGACTAAAATCTAATAATCGAAGATCATAAATTCAAGAAGGAACTTTGTTCCCTCTGAGATAAACGATGAACGTAGAATCGATTATTATCGTGAAATCAGAAGGTTAAAAAGATTGGATGCTAACGCTTTTTTAATCTTATCATCTGATCTAACAATTCCACTGCTCTTTTCGCAAAGGCAGGCTCACTGATGTGGACATCCATCTCTTCCACAGGGATTTCAGGATGAAGGATCGTCTTGAGATGGTCTACGAAGATCTGATCGACCTCAGGATCGAAAAGTTCCACTCCAGGTTTGTCTGCTTCAGACCACCCCTTTCTCGGGATCAGCACATGGGTGGGTCCATTTGATTTGTTCAGTTTTTCTCCGACGATCTTAGCAAACTCTTTCATCTCTTCAGGTCCCATGCGAACACAGAATCGGATATCGTGAGGATGAATCTTTCTTCCCTTCAGTCGGTCTGGCATGGGGTAAAAAGGGCTGAACACAGCATTGTCAAGCCCGCCCGGTACGACAACCAGAGGGATTCCCACCTTTCCTGCGGTCTCCAGCCGCATGGGACCGATCCCTCTGCAATATCCTCCGAACATTTCATCAGCAATCTCATGAGTGGTAAAATCGAGCACGCCAGCGACCAGTCCTTGGGCGATGAATTCTTCCATGGCCATGCCACCCGTCCCATTTGCATGAAAGGCAATCATTTCATATCCTCTTTCTTGGAGGAACGGTTCCGCATGCATCGCGCAAACGGAATTAATGCCATAGGCGGTCACAGCGATCATCGGTTTCCCTTGATTCATCAGACCGCCTTTTTCTATCATCCCACAGATCGCATAGGCTGCCTGTCCCAGAATGTGACGGATGAATTCATTGAGGCCCAAAATATCTGCGACAGAATGAAACATCACAATATCCTTCGTTCCGACATACTCCTTCATATCCCTGGAGGCCACGGTAGAGACCACCGCCTTGGGTAAACCGAGAGGAAGGGATCGCATGATATAGGTCACAATCGCTGTACCCGTTCCACCGCCCATCCCAAACACTCCGTGGAGTTTTCCCTCTTCAAACAGACGCTTTGCCAAAACTGCTCCGCCTTCCTGGACGGCTCTGATAGCAATGGACCGGTCTTTCTTCCTGATTAAATCTTCAAGATGATATCCAGCAGCCTCCACGACCTCGTCCCGGCTGATATCGGGATGGGTTAATGGTTTTCCTTGAGTACCCACATCCATCAGCATGGGATGGATACCGAGTCTTTGCACGGAATCCCTCACATAGGCTGCCTCCCTTCCTTTGGTATCTAAAGTCGTAATAATGAGGAGTTGCTTTTTCACGGTCTTACCTTCACCCCGGTCCTGAGCCACTAAGGTCTTATTTTTTGAGCCACCTTCAGGACTGTTTCGACATAGGGTTCGCTGCGGTTGTAATACCAGAGGATCTGTTTCTTCTTTGCTAAAGACAGGTTCTTTTTCCACCCATGGGATTTTAGGTAGTTTCCGATACTGAAGATTGCCTCGTCTCGGCTGAGAAGCCAGTTCTCAAAACCTTTTTTGTTCATCGCATAAGCAAGGTAACTCGAGGGAATGAATTGGGCTAACCCCAGGGCACCGGCCGTAGAACCATAGACTTCTAAGGGGTTGATCTTTTCATGCCAAACAATATTCAAGAAGCATTTCAGCTCTTGATAAGCCCAAGCGGCCTTTTTCTTTGCCAAACCCTCCATCCATTCATAGGATAGTTCAGCATCAATTTCTTGAAGGGCCAGATAGTTCTTGAGGAGGCTTTCTGGAGAGTCCATCAGGGCTAGGCTTGCCAAGGTGGGGATCACTCTGTATTTTCCAATGTTCTCCCCAAATCTCGATTCCACCAGAAGGATGGCCACCGTCACTTCTTTCTCGACATGGAATCTTTTCTCCATCTGACTCAATGTCTTAAGATGATGACGAAGAAATGTTTTGGAGAGAAAGATCGATTCCGGGCTTAAGAATTGATGATATCGTTCTGGGAATTCGTTTGAATAGAGGGAGATGGTCGTCATGGCAGGAATGAACTCTGCTCGAGGATCGGTAAACAATTTAGATAAAAATTCGAAATCAAATCCATCCTGTGAGAGTCGGTAAACTAAAGGTTGGTAAAAAGAGGGAATTTCGTTGGAATCATTGCCGTGAGAAACGGAAGAGGACAAGATAAGAAGAATGAGGATCAGATACCCATTTTTATGGTTTAGCTTCCGTCCCTTCATAAGCTCAAATTTAGCAGGTTCCCCTTTATTTTTCAACGCCCTATTTAAAAAATAGTGTATAATGAAAGACAAATGGGCATCGTGCATAAGAAATGAAAATATTATTCCTCCCCCTCCTGCTGATTTGGGTTCTTGCTCAACTTCCTTTCGGACCCTCTGCACCGGAGAAACCCGAAGAGGAGAAGTCGCCGGTCAAAGGCTGGAGTATGGTATCCTATTTCGCTGTTCCTCCCACTCAATATTCGAGGGCGGGGAAGGGGATCATCAAGGCTGAGAGCATGGGCAGCCGTTCCTCTCTCTTTAAAAAGGTTGGCGAGAAGGAGAAAAACCATCGTAATCTCTCCTGGGGATGGAAGATATCGAATGTGGTCCACTCTGCCATTGAGACGAAAAAGGACCGATTTGATGCAGCGGCCCGGGTGAGGGTGGTCTTTGGAAGAGAGGAAGGTTTTAAGATCCTTCCAGGAGGGGAACCTTCGGGGTTAAAAATCGAATATATCTGGGCAACCCGTCTCCCAAGGGGTCATGTCTATGATCATCCCGGAGAGAAAAACTGCAAAGTGTTCGTTGTGGAATCTGGAGAAGGAAAAGTGGGGGAATGGGTTTATGAGGTTAGGAATATCCATAAAGATTTTAAGACTGCCTTTGGAATGGAATCTCCTGGAGTATTGGCCATCGGCATTCAAACCGACACCGATCACAGCAATGAGATGGTCACCGCCTATTATTCTGAACCTATCTTAAGAAAAAAATAAAAAACCTAAATTTCTCTCTTGACAAAAAAGGACGAGGTAGTTATGATAATGGTATACCATAGGGGGGTATGGTATAATATCTTCGCACGTCTGGAAGTGAAGTACCCCGCAGCAGAGCTGCGGGGCATCTAATTCTCTAAAAAACTTTCCTCCCCATTGATGGGGGAGGATTAAGGTGGGGGTGATGATTAGATCATTTCCCCCTCACCTTTACCCTGTGGAGTATTTTTTATTACTCCACGGGGCAAGCCCTCTCCCCCCAGGGGAGAGGGTAGGCCATTCATCCCCCCAGCAGAGCTGGGGGGTATTCTGGAATATTTTGATAAATTTAAAGATAAAAATTTAATCTTTTTACCCCAAAGTGTTCGTTGTTCTAATAAAATTAAATAACCGAGGAGGTGCAACAATGGGTGAGGTTCTAATCAAAAAGGATACAATGACAATAGAGGACTTAGCCAAACAGGTAGAAGAACTCAAAAAACGAGTCGAAGCCATCAAACCCGGAGCTGAGGAAAGGGTTTCGATTATTGTTTTCAGCGGTGAATTAGATAAGGTACTAGCTGCCTTTATCATTGCCACAGGGGCTACTGCCATGGGGATGGAAGCAGTGATGTTCTTCACTTTTTGGGGCACTCCTGTCCTGAGGGATCCAAAGAAGAGGGTCAATGGAAAGGATCTCATGGGGAAGATGTTCGGCTTCATGCTTCCCAAAGGCCGAAATGCGATTAAATTGTCAAAGATGAACATGGCTGGAATGGGGACTGCGATGATGAAATCCCTGATGAAAAAGAAGAATGTAGCTTCTTTAGATGAGATGTTAGAAATGGCAGCGGAACTCGGTGTTAAGATCTATGTCTGTGAAATGTCTATGAGTCTAATGGGATTCAAGAGAGAAGAATTGATTGATTACCCGAACCTGGAATATGTGGGTGTAGCAACGTTTCTTGAACAGGCCAAAAATAGTAAGGTTCAGCTTTTTATTTAATATAAAGGAGGAGGTCATGAGTGACGAAATCAAAATAGATAAGACAATGGATTTGAAGGGATTGCCTTGTCCCCAACCCGTGATTAAAGTGAACAAGGGAATCAAGGAAATAGGGGTGGGTCAGATCTTAGAAGCAATCACCACAGACCCAGGTGCCCTATCTGATTTTCCTGCCTGGGCGCGAACCAGTGGCAATGAAATATTAGAGACGGAGCAGAAAGACGGCTTGATCAGGTTCATCATCAAGAGGGTCAAGTGATACGATCAGGATTTTGAATAGATATCTTTGAAGACCGCTGGGCATTTTCAAAAAAATGGGTAGGGCTCGATAGTGTATCTACGAAGGGGTAGTGATATGCCTAAGACTATTCATAAGGAGGAGGAAAGTGGGATATTCTTATTCCTTTATTGATACGTCCTATTATTTTGTCATGGTGCCTATGCTCTACGCGGCAATCGTCATTTTCATAACCGGGGCCCTCTTGCGTTTGATCAAGATAGGTGTGGCACCAAACCCAAAAGCAATTACCCATCGCGTCTTCCCCGAAAAACGATCCAAGTTATTGGCCATATTGAGTGATATATTTCTCTTTCCGGGAATCACGAGGAAGAAAGACCCTGCCTACTGGGTTTTTTTTGGTCTCTTCCATATAGCCATTTTCTTCTTATTCCTCGGTCATATAGAGCTGATTGCCGATATGAGAGTGATTCAGCTTGTGAAGCACAAGATCTTCCTGGGGAAGGGCCTGGTGGGTCTTTTATTTGTTGCCACCCTTTTCTTTTTTCTCTTTCGCCGATTCCGGAGCCCGTATCGGGAATTATCTGTCCCCGAAGATTTTATCGTCATCTTAGGGCTCTTGACCACTGCATTCTTTGGCTCTCATATGAATCTGGCAACGCTTTACTCAAGTCACGGATTTGACATCCCATTAGAGGCCTACCGGACCTACCTTGGAAGCATAGTTCGGCTCAGCCCTACCATTCCGGCTGAGATTTCAGGGTCACCCCACCAGGTGATTTTGGTAATGCACATCCTGTTGGCCAATATTTTCTTCATTTACTTCCCATTCAGCAAGGTGATGCATTCCATCCTTGCATTTTTTTCCAATGCCGTTAAGAGGAGTTAGTCGTGGATAAAGAAAAAAAGAAAAAACTTCTTGACCTCTTTCAATCAAAACTGGATAAGCCGACACTGTATTCTCTTGAGGTCTGCTCTCGATGCGGTCTCTGCAAGGATGCCTGTTTTGCTTACGCCTCCGTGCCAAAAGTGGAATATACCCCGGTCTGGCGGGCTGAGGTCGTCAGAAAGATTTACAAACGGTATTTTAAATTGAGCGGCAGACTGTTCCCCTACTGGGGTGAAGCCAAAGAGATCGATGATGAGACGATGAAACAACTCAATGAGGCAGCCTATACCTGTACCGGGTGTCGGAGATGCACGATGTACTGTCCCTTCGGGGTTGATACGCAGGCAATTCAATCGATTGCTAAGTTATTGCTCATCGGTGGTGAGAGTGAGCCTGAGATCCTTTCTATGCTGGCGGATACCTCTATTGAAAAAGGGAAAAGTCTTGATCTTTATAAAGATTCTTTCATGCAAGGGATTAGGAATCTTGAAAAAGAGGTGATCGCTAAGTGGAAAGGGGAATCTGACCAGATCATCCCTCTGGACGCGAAGGGAGCAAAGATACTTTATGTTGCCTTAGCGGGAGCCCATTCGATTGTTCCTACTGCTTCGATTTTCAATGCGGCCAAGGAGAACTGGACTCTGAGCTTCTTTGAGGCTGTCAACTTTGGAGCCTTTGTAGGTGACCCGACCAAGACACAGCTTATCGCAAAAAGAATCATTGACGAGGCCATAAAACTTAAGGTGAAAGAGGTGGTGATCTGTGAATGCGGAACAGCTTTCCGGGTGATGAAGCATCTTGTTGGGAAGCAGCCTTTCGAGGTTTCTCATATTGCCGAGGTGGTGGCAAGATATCTCAGGGAGGGCAGGATCAGGGTGGAGAAAGATCGAATCAAAGGATTGATAACCTATCATGATCCCTGTCAGTCTGCCCGAAATGGTGGCGTCCTTGAAGAGCCTCGATCTGTTTTATCCCAATTGACTTCGCACTTCGTTGAAATGACGCCTAACCGGGAATATAACTGGTGCTGTGGGGGAGGGGGAGGGCTGGTGGCTCTGGAGAATGAGGATTTTAGGGAAAGGACAGGGAAGATCAAAGTGGATCAGATCAAGGCCACAAGGGCCTCCATCGTTTCAACAGGTTGCGAAAACTGTCATACACAATTGAGGTTCCTTGGGGAGAAATATAACCTTGGAGTCAAAGTGGAGTTCTTGACCAACATGGTTGCAAACTCCCTCGTGCTTGAATAATTTAATGAAGAATCAGTGGGAGATCACAGGATGGATAATGAGCGGCAAAAAAAAGATGTGATGCTGAGATTGAAAAGGATCGAAGGGCAGATTCGAGGTCTTCAGAGGATGGTGGAAGAGAGCGCTCCGTGTCCGGAAATCCTGACTCAGGTTGCTGCGGCGACCGCCGCTCTCAAAAAGGTCGGGACGGTGATCATTCAGACGTATATGGAAGAATGCCTGGAGAAGACCCAAAAGGAACACGGTTCCAAGCAGGGGGAGACTTTAAAGGACTTTCAGAAGGCGATGTCGCGCTATATTGACTGGGCGTAATTCAAGTTCGGAATCCGGATTGCGGAATGCGGAACGAGTACCACGGAATAGAAAGAAAAGCTTTTGTGGACAATGAAGAGGAATTGAAGAGGTGCAAGAGATGGGGAGGAGGATGATAAGATGGTTTCAATCTTGAAGGTCAAGGGAATGAGTTGCCAGCATTGTGTGATGTCCGTGACAAAGGCACTCAGTCAACTGGATGGGATTAAGAATGTTCAGGTAGACCTTGCAAAGGGGGAGGTCCGGTTCGATAATACAAAGAGCATAATATCTGACCAGATTCAGAAGGCTATCGAGGACGCCGGATACCAGGTTGTTTCGCAAAGTTCATAGCCGAATGGAAGCACCAAATCCCAAGCATCAAATTTCAAATAAATCCCAATCACCTAAATTCGAAACGAAATCTATTTAGTCATTTGAAATTGGAATTTGGAGCTTATTTGGGATTTGGAATTTGTGATTTGGGATTTTAAACCCTATGCGCCATGCGCTATGCTAATTTAAGGGAGGGAAAAGATGCCTATCTATGAGTATCGATGTCGGAAATGCGAAGGGGTTTTTGAAAGATTTCAGAAGATGGGAGAAGGGGGAGAAAAGCTCGTGTGTCCTTATTGTGGAGAGAAGAAACCTGAAAGGATTATTTCCAGTTGCTGCTCTTCGAAGGGATCGGAGTCATCCTCTTCTTGTGGTTCTTCAGGTAGTTCGTCCAGATTCACTTGAGGTTAGCCGATTGCCGGTGGTCCACCGGCACTGGTTTTTAAATAAAGAGGGAGGGATGCCCTCTCTGGAATTAGAGCATCGTCACCTGCAGGTGATCCGATAAGGTGTGGGGTGAAAAAAAGCCTATTCTCAAAAAGAATGGGCTTTTTTTGCCTTAGGCTTTACGACTTGCGCCTCACGACCGAGGATACGCTATGCTCTATGCTCTCTGGTCTTTGCTTTTTATGTGGCCTCAAGGCTGGTTTAGCCTACGAAGCCCTGGCGCAGTGGGCAAGGCCGGTCCTCAAACCTCAAGGCCCGGAGCGCCGATCCTTAAGCTCGCCAGAGGCGTAGCGGTCATTGGGTAATTCAACGGTGAGGGCGGAGTTCAGTTCGGTGGGATGCGGAGAAGTTGCATTTGAACCCACGTCCCCATCTTTTCGTGACTGCTCGTTCACAGAAGAACAGAATAAATGGCTGGATCTGATTAGAAGGCATCTTATCGAAAATCTATTAATGGAAAAGGAAGACATCGGAACGCTTCCCATATTTACCCGTGAAGGAGCTTCCTGGAACAAATTGGACAAGGTATTCTCGGGCGAGTTAGAAATAATCATTCATGAAATCAACGAAGCTATCGCCGCCTGATGATCAGGGCGCTTGAATCCCTTTACGGAAAATTAAAAAACCTTGCATCTTTGTAAATTGGATGGTAAGCTTCCAATATGCAAACTTACATTAAACGCTTCTTTACCGAAAGGATCAGAGAAAGTTTGCTAAATATCCCTGGGGTAATCATACTTGGTCCAAGACAATGCGGGAAATCAACCCTG
>Ga0184631_10000380_pt1 | contig 10170 bp, 14 predicted proteins | sample PLM4_90_b1_FD_133160 | JGI IMG/M metagenome (GOLD analysis project Ga0184631, IMG submission 133160) | Groundwater sediment microbial communities from an aquifer in East River, Colorado, USA - PLM4_90_b1 | ecosystem: Environmental > Terrestrial > Soil > Riparian zone | place: USA: East River... | reverse complement strand
GATATCGAACCCCTCGACGAGGCCCAGGGTTACCGGACCCTCATGGAGAAGACCAATTATGATGTGGCTGCCATCGCGGGCAAGGTCGGAAAATCGGCGTCCTACATTTATCAGCGCATGAAACTTTTGGATTTGATTCCCGAGGCCCAGGAGCAGCTCGCCAAAGAGAAGATCACTGCCGGCCATGCCATCCTGATCGCAAGACTTCAGCCGAACGAACAGAAAGAATGTCTCGAGGCGATTGAGAAAGAATCAGATTATGGTCCCGGGATGTCTGTCCGGAATCTGGCCGACTATATCGAGAGGCAGATTCATCTCGATCTTAATTCAGCCTCTTTCAAAAAGGCCGATCCGAACCTGGTCCCTGAAGCGGGACCTTGCACGACCTGCCGGAAGCGGACCGGTTTCGTGCCGGCGCTCTTCCCCGAAATAAGCAAGAAGGATACCTGTACGGATCCGACTTGTTTCCAGAAGAAGGTTGATGCCTATATGGGGCAGTGGATCCATGACAAATCCCAGGACAGCGATGTGTCCCCGCTGCGGCTTTCGGGAAATTACGATAGTCGGACGAAGAAGGTCCCAGATGATCCGATGAAACCCATTCCTTCCCAGCTCTATCATGTGATTAAAGATACGAAGAAAGACGGTTGTTCCTCTGCCCGGGAGGGCATCATCACCGAAGGACAAGACAGGGGCCGGGTACTGAACGTGTGTACCGATCGGAAATGTAAGAAACACCACGGGACAACCTCGTCATCATCACAACATGATGAGTACAAGGCCGAACAGAAAGCTGCCGAGGAAAAGAGAAGGCAGGAAAAGACCTTCCGCCTCCGGATCATCGATACCATCGTCAAGGGTATCAAAGAAATAGATAAAGCGGACCTGGCCTTTGTCGCCAGCCAGCTCTATGACGAGTTGTGGAACGAATATCAGAAGGACATTCTCCAAAGGCACGATCTTAAACCGCTCAAAGTGCAGTATGGCTTTAACAATGACCCGCCCATGAAGGAATATATCAAGGGTTGCAGCGCCCCCGATCTTGGTAGACTCCTTATGGAAATGGCTCTGATCCGGCATCAGGAACGCCCCAATTCTCAAAAGGTCGATCCCCTCCTCGAGACGGCGAAACGCCATGGCGTGAATGTTAAGGCGATTGAGGCCGAGATGAAGCAGGAGATCAAAGAGAGGGCAAAAGCAAAGGCGAAGGAGAAAGCGGCGAAAGATAAGAAGAAATCTCCTTCAGTGAAGCAGAAACCCAAACGCAAGGATCCCCCGGACGTAACGACGATTGCCATGAAGGATATCTGCAAACTCCATGCGCCGACGAAAAAGAAAGGTAGTACGCTGGCGAAAGAGGTGCGGATTCCAGCTAATCAGGAACTCCTGGCTATGGCAGAGAAGTCCTATTCTGGAGATCTTCTCGCAAATGGCGGGGATAGGATCAGGGAGCCGTTCGAATGGGAAGGCGATTCCTACGTTTGTCTCGCCTGTGGGTCTTCTGGAGCTGAGGGGATCATTCAAGTAGAAGTCTGGAGAGTGATGCCTGCGGACCTCTTCGAGGGAAAGACCTACAATTACGATGGACTTAAGACGAAGTGGGATCACGACGAAAAGGAAAGAGGGAACCATCATGGTCTACGGGTGGGTTTGGGGAAGAAAAGCTACGTCCTGGATGGGCCGAGCATTATTTTTTATGCCGAAAAAAAGCCGGAAAAACCCAAAACCGGGGTTTGCCAAGTCTGCGGCTGTACCAAAAAGACGCCCTGTATCGATCCGACATTTTTAACCCCTTGTGCATGGGCAGATAAAGAAAAGACCCTCTGCACCGCTTGCCAAAGGAAATCAAAAGAACACCAATGGGAAAAACAAAATCTTGTGACCGTGGCATCGACCCGCAAGGTCCCCATGCACGATATTTATAAATGTAAAACCTGTGGTGCCACTGCGAAAAGGTTTGGAATCAGTGAGTTCATCCGGCGCGATAAGAAGTTTGCCACCTGGGAACAATGTCCAGGACCGAAGAAGGATCCCGAGGTCGTTAAAGCAAAGGAGATTCCCTGCCTCAACTGTGTGAATGATACCGATAACGGAGGGAATTGCACCCGGGAAAATTTCTACGAGACTGAGGCCGGTGACCTGGTCTGTGATTCTCGTAAGCTTTTGCAGACGGCTGCAAAAAAGAAAGGGAAGGGTGAAAAATGAGAGATCCAGAACTTAAGGGAATTGGCGGCAAAGCTTGGCTTGTCACCCAACGCCGGACCAAAGACCAGTCGGCTTGTCTGGTCGCCTGGCTCCTCGTCGGCGGATGGCACCCGTTGTGGACCTATTGGCTGATTTCAGTTGTCCATCTGCGTCCGATCGAGGGCGTAAAGGCGGCCCATAAAGATTATGAAGCGGCAGAATATGAAGTGATAATAGCCTCCTTAGAATCCCCGCCGAGCTGCCCCGATGTCCATCCGGATCCTGATAACCTTGGAACAATTAAATTTCTAACTCCCCTGGACTTCGGGCTACAATTTGATGGGGAATCAGATGAATAGGCCAGGCAGGTCGCTGACCAAATGGTCGAGATCATTATCGATGGCCGTGCATCGCCGGATGTTGATTTTTTGTCCTATTGGGTCAAAAAGGTCCCCATGATCGTTGAATCCCTTAAAAAGAAAGGAAACTAATGGCCTATTTGAAAGACTCGAAATCTGCGATAGCGGTGAGTGAATCAGGGCTTCATATCGTGATGGATGATATCCTTACCCCAAAGGAATCGATGGAGTTGATAGCGGACATAAGGTTTATTCGATGTCTCAGATGACTTTATCAAATCTCTTGACACCTATGATGCGATCTAATATCCTACCCTTTGTCTCGACCGTGGGCTTCCAGCCCGTAGGGCTATCCAGCCCGGAGGGAGGTTGGAGCATGAAGGGAGGAATCTATCCGAGGGGGAAGTGTCCCCTCTGCGCGGGGAAATTCGTCAAGGGATTGCCCGGATATCGGTGCCCGGTCCACCTCACCCAGCCTGGGCGATTCTACATTCAGCTCTATGATCGGGAGCTCCACAAATACATCAACGTCTGTAGCGATTCAAGGGGCGTGGCCTTTTCTTCCTATGAGCAGGCGAACCGGATTCTGACGAAGATCCGGGCCGAGATCGATGCCGGCACGTTCGATGTGACACGCTATATTGCCCAAAGACTCAGGCCCTTGATATTCTCCAATTGGTCAAAGACCTGGCTTGCAAAGAAAGAGATCGAGACCCAGAAAGGCCTGAAGGCGCCTTCTTATCTTAAAACGGTCCGGGTCTACGTCCGGAAGTTCCAGACTTATTTTGCCGATATCGACATTCGGGATATCGGGACCAAGCGGGTCCATGAATTTTACCTCTCCCTCTCCGGGAAGCCGCATTACATCAAAAATATCATCACCGCGCTTGAGAAACTGCTACACGACGCCTTTGATTGGGAAGACATAGGCCTGATGCCAAAGTTCCCCAAGATCGACGTTCCTGAGCCCGATATTCGAACCATAGACCTGGATATGCAGGATCAGATCATCCGGGCGATCCCGGATCCGATGGATCGGGCCTTCATTCTTTTCACCGCCCGGGAGATGGTGAGACCTTCGGAGACCAGAGCCCTGCAATGGGAGGACGTCGACCTCAAACATGATCGCGTAACGATCCGGCGGCATTTCTCTGTCAACGAGATCCGGCCGACGACCAAGGCCAAGCGCATTAAAATTCTTCCTCTGGACGGAGAGGTCAAACAAACCCTCCTAACCCTCCCACGTCACCTGACCTCTCCGTTCACCTTTTGGAAAAGAAATGGAAGCCCGTTTTCTGAATCTTGGGCAAGGAAGCTTTGGAAGAGAATTTCATTAACCCTTGGGGTTAATATTTCCCTCTACCAGGGGACCCGGCATTCCTCTGCGACGGAGGCGGCGGACCGAGTAGGCGTAGATAGTGTCCAGGATTTCCTGTATCACACGAATCGGAAGATGACGGAGCGCTATGCTCAGAAAAATCCGGACAGATTAAAGAAAGTATTGAGGAAACAAATTCCTAAAAGTAGTATGTAGATAGTGCCAGAAAAGGGCACAGTTTGACAAAAAGTATCGCTTCCAGACTGACCTCCAAACGGGCAAAAAATAGATGGCTGAAATCATTAAAGAAATTAAACTAAACCAATGGCACGCAGATTGCATTTCATAAGGGTAATGGCGGAGAGGGTGGGATTCGAACACATGTCCCGCCTAATTTATCCAAATCTTTAAATGGTAGTTTTATCACATCTTTGTAGTCAAAACAAGAGTAAAGGTGGCCGTTTGAATTTAAAGCAAGATAGTATCCAGATAGTATTAGAGGCCAAAATGGAAAATCAAATAGAAGAAAAATTCTTAAGAAAAGGAAGATGGTTTGTTAAACTCTCATCCAAAATTAATGGGGTTTTCACCTTGCCATATGCGAATTACATATGGCTTAAAGGTAATCCTTCCTTTTTGGGAATACCCAGGGGGTATGTAGTACACCATTTAGACGACGATGAAGCCAACGATAGTATCTCAAATTTGGTTATCATGCAAAAACATCATCACGCAGCTTACCATTTTAGCCGGAAAATAATTAAACCTGAAGTGAAATTTATAGATGCTTCTCCCTACCAGGAAAGAACCGTTTATTTTCCAACCCGGAAACCCTGGATATGTCAAAGAAAAAACGGCCGATACTATCTACAATTCAAGGAATTAATGGGTGGTGAGTGGAAAGTAACAAATCTTTGTTTATGGGAAGGACGATCACTTATTAACCGAGAAATGGCCGAAAAGGTAAGGGCGGAAATTTGGCCAGAAGTTAGAAGTGGCGGGGGAGGAAGAGATGAAAACGGAGGTGAGCAAAATGAGACATCAAACACAGGTTAGAGAGATTTTACGGAAAGAAATGGAAAAGGGCCGGTGTCGTGGCTGCCCTCATAAGATTGGACTCGGGGGGGAATATCAAAGGACCTTGATGATGGCAATAATGTCTCAAAAAAATGAAGCCAGGGAAGGAGGATACCATGGATACCGAACTTAGAGAATTGCTGGACAAGGCAAATATCGTTTTCTTTTTGGGAGGAGATCCAAGTTTGATTCTCTCGAGGATCGAGGAAAAGCTCGAATTGGCATGATTTGTGCTTCTATATTAGCCTTAGAAAGGAGAAAAACCATGAAAAAGATCATCCGAATCGGTTTTGCTCTCGGGATTCTTGGCATTTTGGCATTGGGCTGCGCCCATCAATCGGCATCCAGGGCCGGCTACTGCGGCCAAACGCTCATCTCGCTGGGTGACCGATATTCTATCGTCTTGAACAAATGCGGCGAGGCCGATGAATATTATTATTACAGGAACAATCTTGGACTTCGACTCGGCACGCGGCTGACTTACGGCCAGACGGAAGAAGAACATCCGGTCTATGTTTATTTTGACCGATGGGGAAAATGTATAAAAATCGAACCGGTCCCTCCGCCGATGGGATTGGATGTCCTTCCCTCCCGAATAGGCGGACAGCAGCGCGGTCCCTGCCAAAATGGTGAAACCGTCTCCGTCGGGAGCCGTTTAAAAAATGTGCTCTCTCGCTGCGGACAGCCGGATGATTATGCCGATTTTATGGATCTCGAAACTGGCAGCAAAAGGGCTGTCGAATTAAAATACAACCAGGTGGATGGGCAACATCCGATCTATTTTTATTTCGACCGTCGTGCGATTTGTATCCGGATTAGAAACGGAGGCAAGTCATGAGAAGATCAATCATTGCTGCCATCGCCCTTGGGTTAATAGTCTATTCGGTCCCTGTTTTCGCTGATACCAATGGAGATTGTGGTGGCCACAGGATCATCTCCCTCGGCGACCGTTATGAGGATGTTTTATCAAAGTGTGGAGATCCCGACGATTACTCTTATTTTATCAATGGGTTCGGGGTCAGAGTAGCGATAGAATTGAGGTACGATAAAGCCAAGGGGCAATTTCCAACATACTTTTATTTCGACTTGAGGCGCGACGGGGTATGTACGAGGATTAGACTGGGCGCCGAAAGAAGATAGGTCACATTGCAGCGAATACCCCGGCAGCGAAGAGGGCGATCCGGATGACCCATTCCAGGATTTCCGAGGCCGTGGATTTCTTGCCCTGTTCGGCGAGCTTGATCGCCCGGTCGGCGACCTCCTTCATCTGGTCGAAGCTCTGTTTCTGGAGATCGATCTCCCTCTGTTGTAAGGCGATCATTCTCTGATTGAGATCGTTCTCCCTCTTCTCGAGATCCAATTCCTTTTGAGCCCGCGTCAGATCTTTCTCAAGATTCGAGATCCGGTCATCCTTGGCTTTATCGACTTCCTTCAGGAGCTCGTAGTCCTGGAGCCGGCGATCAATCTCTTTCAGATCCTTCAATCCGATCCCGATCGAGATCTCAACGTCTTCGGATTGAGCTAAGGCCCCGCTTGTGAAGATCCCCAATAATAAGATCAGGATCGCTAGAGACCATAATAATATCGCGCTTCGCTTGAAGTTCATGGATCCATCCCTTGAGCGCCTCCCGTTCCGAGGCGAGTTGAGTTTTTTCATTTTGTAGAGCTTCCTTTTCCTGTTGAAGGAGATCTCGCTCTTCCTCCAGCTTCTTCATCTCCCCCTCGTACCATTTCTGATTCTCGGCCTGGACCTCGACCACCCGGCTCTTGTCATCGCGCAGCTGGTCCAGGGCCATGTTGAAAAGTTTCTGGTTGGCCCCCGTGAGAGAGCCAACCAGGAGGAGGATAACGAGGCATGCGGCCCCGATGAGAATCATCTTCCATGGAATCTTCATGGTCACTTTCCCTTCCAAAGATCTGCAATCTCTTTACTGAGATTGGGGATCGCCGCCGGATTTCGGGCCATCATCTTAGCTTTCTCGATGGTTGTGTCGATCTTCTTGCTTCTCCAAAATTTGCCTACCAAAAATCCGATGACTAGGCAAATCAAACACGTTAAAATAACATAGCCAATACCCATTTCAATTCACCTCCTTTCAGGCTTCCACCCCGGAGGGAGGCCTTTACTTTTGTTCCCCAGGGTTCCGCCCCGTAGGTAGCTCCACCCCGGAGGGGAGGATCTTTTGGATCAATCCTGTAAAGACCTCTGTAGGAATTTCACGTACTCCCAAAGTGGCAAGGCCTCCTATGATCCCCGCGTAATCACTGATCCATTTGAAAGCCATAGCGACACAGAGAAACGCAAGGAACAATGTCTTGACGCTTGTCAATTCAATTACTAGCTTTTTGAGTCCACGTAAACCGATACTGTTCTTTCCACAAGCCAATGGTGTTTCATTCAAATATTTTTCCTGATCATCCATATCTTACCTCACCGTAATCCAAACTTCCTCGATTTTAAGTGCCTCATCGAGTCGTGTGAAGAATGCATTGAATGCCGTTTTGTCCCTGACGAGCCAGTGCTTCCCGTCCCGGATCTCCATCTTATGGCTGATGGTGGGGCAGCCCTCGGTGTTCAATGGACCTTCTCCGTCATGAATCCTGATCCCCGTAAACTGGGGAACATCAAGAATCTCCGGCATTCTCCGTTGGAACCGATTAGAAAAATTGATGACAACCCTGTACCGTCCCCTTGGAATGGCCGTCTCCTTGAGAATCTTGACCCCACCAGTCTCGAGCTTTCTGTCCAGATCCTCGAGTATATAAGAAAATAGGTCATCGCCTATAAAGAAGTGCCCGATGGTCCTGTCGTCATATGGCTCTTTACGCCAAATCTTGAGTTCCATTTAACGCTCCTCTCCTTTTAAATCATCAATAAAAGCCCTAAGATTTTTTTGAAGATCCTCCGCCTTTTCAATCATCCCGGCGATATCGTTTCCGACCCAGGCATTGAACACGTCCCGGTATTTTTGTCGCATCTGCCTCATCGATCGATCGATCCAAGTATCCAGGGTCGCCATCGAGCATCCTTCCAGGCCAGGTTCCACCCCGGAGGGAGGCCTTCTAGGCCGGAGGCCTCACCGCTACCAACATTTAAGTATTTTACCGGCCATGAAAGCAAATCCTAAACCTCCCCCGATGGAGCTTCCGAGAATAGTGATTTTCTTCCAATAAGCTTCTTTGTAGTGTCGAACCGACCAACTGCATCCATGCTCATCTATTTTTGTGATAGCCTGGTACAATACCCAATTCTGATCTTCTGTTGGCTTAGACTTAAATTCCGATTCAGAGATGTTGATTCTCAGTCCATTAGCCATGCTCATCTTCTCCTATTCGAATTTTCTTCCTATGGGTGTATATACCTGTGGCCATGAAGCGTTTAAACCTTATCCGATCGCCTTGGCAACAATGGAGTACACCTGGCGCTGCGGGATCTCTCGAATTTCAGTCACCTTCCAGACGAGATTAACCCAAAACAAATAATCGATTGCGATGGGATCCCCTCTTTCCAGGACCCGCGCGGCGCGGTTACATATGAGTCGCACCACTGGCCATGGTGTCTCATGTTGACTAAGCAGCCAATCGGCGACATCATCCGCCATAGCCCCGATTTGGATGGCCGGAAATTCCACGTCCAGGATACGCGTGCCGCTGCCCCTCTGCGTCTGTTTTTTATACTGCCCGAATTTCCAGCCGGTAAAGATGGAAGAGTTGGCCCAATCGATATCATAAACCGCCCTGACTTTATCTTTGATCGCAAAAACCTCGGTTTGGTCAAATATCGGTTCCCCGATTATTTGTCTGTCAGATAGCGTCATCACCGATGCCGGGGTCGAGCCATTGAACTTAAGCTCGAACTTCCCACCCTCTTCCGACGTGTTGGACCTGGATTGCTCATCCAGGCGCTTCAGAATTTGCGAGGGCTTTTCTCCCATCCTCGACAGCACTATACCAAATTTATATCCTCCGGAGATCCTGGCCGCATACTCGGCGCGGGTGGTACCGAACGATGCGCCTATCTCGGCGGCATTCCGGCCAAGCAGAGCGATGATGAAATGCCTCCTCATATCCGATGGGTTTTCAATCAAGGCATTGGGCGTACCCGTATAATCGCCCGCCCCATTGTCCTGGTATCCTTCCGCGTCCACCGTAATGTCGGGAGCTATGACATCTGCAGGAGACCCGTAAACTCCATCTGCGGCACTCGGGCTCACTCCGGAAATTTCATACTCAATCCAGATTTCGTAAACCTCCTGGAGGAGGCGGTAATTCCAGCTTCCCTCGTAACAAAAAACGTCGACCTGACTAATCAACCGCGGAGGCGAGAGCGGGAAGGTCTGCTCCACGATCGTCCCGGAATAATCAAGTTGACCGCTCTCGTAATTGCCGCCGTCCCAAAAGGCCCGGAGGTGAATATAATTTCCCTCAACTACGTTGTCCAGGGCGCCGCGGTGCCGGAGGTGGATCGTGCTCCCGATGATTGTCCCCATAACTGGAAGGAAATTGACGTACATGCGCGCCCATTCCCCGCCGTACTCGTACGTATTATAGGTCCCCATATAGGTGGCAGGGTTCTGGTCCCGCATGTTTTGCTCTATCCCGGACCAGGTCCAGGAACCCGCCTGTTCGGTTCCCGCGCTATAACCGTATTTTGTGACTAGCGAACTCTGCGCGGTTATGTGGGTATGCATCCCCTGAATTTTCAGAATCTGACGCTCGGTGAACGCGATCGTCGTCTTCCCGCTATCATTTAGAGTGATGCTATAATTCTCCGGATCGAGCCGGAGCTGGGCGGATTTGGCATTGGCGGCGGATTTGCAAATGTGGCCGGCAATTAAATATTTGTATGTGGCGATCACGAGATAAACCGGGGCCCCCCTCGTGTGAATAGCTGCCGACGTCCCGGAAGCCCCCCTGGTACAACCAGTAAGAGTCTTGTTGACGGAAGACTTCCCCGTGTAAGTGATTTTCTCGTCATCGATCTTAATCGTGCCGGAAGACGGGAACGGGATAGGATAATCTACCTCGGAGAGAATGAGAGTAGTCCCACTGACGGTGATGTCAAGAAACAGTGTGGACGCGGCCCCGGTGACCACGCATTGACATGGTACATCCCGGATGGATCCATATATGTGGTTCTCAAGTTTTCCTATCTCCCCCGGATCGGCATTGGGCCAGTCGGTCGTATTGATGCGCTTGAATATCTCTTTATTGTCTAAAGAATGGACGATG
>Ga0184631_10000379_pt1 | contig 10186 bp, 19 predicted proteins | sample PLM4_90_b1_FD_133160 | JGI IMG/M metagenome (GOLD analysis project Ga0184631, IMG submission 133160) | Groundwater sediment microbial communities from an aquifer in East River, Colorado, USA - PLM4_90_b1 | ecosystem: Environmental > Terrestrial > Soil > Riparian zone | place: USA: East River... | reverse complement strand
ATAAAAACAATCTTTCTAATTGTTTTAATTTTTGTTATTTAATGATTAAAAAATTCTTTTGTTGTTTAAAAATTTTATATTTAATCAACGATTCTTTTCTAATTAAATAATTTCCTTTTATTTCAATATAAGTATCTGTTTCAGGTAAATAGAAGTCAGGAGTATATGAACCTATTTTTAAATCAAATGTTTTTGGTTGCTCCCCGAAAAATTTAAGCATTACCAATTTGTTCAATTTCTTTATTAATTTCTTTATCTTTAATTTTTTCACGCTTATCTCCAATTATTTGTGTCTTAGGATTTCTTGTCCAGAATTTTCTTTCTTTTACAATGCAATAAACATCACATGCATTTCCACATGCTAAACAAACATAATATCGAGTAGTTTTTCCTCTAACTACTACTTTAGCTCCACAACATTTACTATATTCAGATAAATTACTTTTTTTCTTTTCCATTTTTTCTTTCTTTTGGATTTGGTTTTGATTGTAAATTATAAATTGAATTGATTTCATTAGCTAACTCTGATAATCTCTTTAATTTCAATTCAAATATTTTATCAAAAATCTGTTTACAAGTAGGACAGATTTCTTTTACTTCTTTTTCTACTTTTTTCATTGTATTATAATACTCTTGTAGATTTTCATAAATAGGATATTTAGGTTCAGAAACATAAAGTATAAAATAGCAATTTTCTTTAAGTGGCGTTCCACAAAGGTCGCAATAATTTACTTGCATATGTTCTCCTTTTTAAAGACGTTTTCTAATTCGGTTCGGTAAAATACTGTTTATTAAATATAATAAAATATTAGGTCTTTTAAAATTTACACATCCACGCATACGATATGGATACCACCAATAGATTTGCCACCATAAATCTAACATACAAATAAGAGCTAAAATACTTGCACTTATAATAAATAAATCACTAATAATAAAACCATATCCTAATTTTACAAAATCATTAACCAAAGCAAAATTAATAAATTTACGAGACATGGATTTTGCAGATTTTGCTTTTTGTATTTTTCTTGCCTGAACAGAATATTTTAAGGCATCAAAAATAGACGTAATGACTAACAATCCACCTATAACATCTTTTAAAAGTATATTATTCATTTTTACCTTTTTTTAATCCGGGAACCCATTCAGGATAAAAACAAGAATCCTCTTCTTTAATATAAAAAATACAATTATCGCATTTTTCTATTTGTTCAACATAATCTTTTTTTCTTTCACAATAAATCATTTTATCTCCTGTAAAAGAATACGTTCAGAAAATATTTTCCATTCATCTTGTAATTTAACTAATTTTTTAATTATTATAGAGACAACACCATCATCTTCTATTATTATTTCTCTTATATTTTCTGGTATTTTATATTTTTTCATCTTCGATTTAATTCAAAATATATTCTTCTAAATTCAGTCTCTAATACTTTTGTATAAGTATAAAACCAAGCCAAACTATTTCTTTTTTGAAAATTAATAGGTTTCTTTTTATATTGAATTCTAAGATAAGAATTATTAATATTAGGTTTATTAGTTACCCAAATTAATCCAAATGGTTTTTTTATTTCTTCAGGTTGAATTAATCCTTCAGGACATACAATACATAAAGAAGAACAAAAAATAGAATAATCTACCCATTTATTATCATTTTTAAAATCATTTTTATTAATTTTTATTTCAAATCCTCTTATCCATCTATGTTTGGTATCAATCATAATAGCATCTATTCTTAAATCCCCCCAAGTAAATTCTGGGATACAAATATTAGAATAAGCACTTTGTTTTAATTCTTTATATATTTCTGATGCAGTTAATTTTTCCATTTGTGGGGAGAGAAGGAATTACCCTATCTCTCCATTTGAGTTACTTCTTCTCTTTATTTTCTACTGCTCTTTTTGCTTTATCTGTTGCAATACGTTTTTTATCTTCTTCTGTAAGAAGTTGATTTGAACGCATTGTACTTAAAAACTTCATAATAACTTTAACTACAGCAAAAAGTTTTTTTTGTTCAGACATGTTGTCATCTTTTTCAATTTTTTCAATGTCTGATAAAACAGCTTCAAGCGTAATCATTCCTTTTCCTCCTTTTTTTATATCTTTATTTATCTGCCCTGTTCTCTCAGGTATTCTCCTACGAAGTAAATCCCTGCTTCTGCTGCCAATAGAATTACTATCGGGAGTTGTGTTTTTATTATCACTAATACTGTTAATACCCCGGCTACTACTGCTCCTATTTTGAGACCTAGACTTAACTTCATCTACTTCCTCCTTTCCTAACTTTAATTCTTTTTCTTTATTATTTAATTGTTCTTTCCAGTCAGACATTATAATCCTTCCATCTTTCTATTACAAAATGGGCAAACTTGAGTAAAAGCAGAAGTTCCATCATTTTTATAACCTGGAATATTAAATTTACCATGGCAATCAGGACATTCATAATTAAATTGTTGATGAATTGGTTGATTATTTTTACAAAAAGAAATACATTCAATACATTTTATACCTTTTTCGTCTCTTATATAACAATAAGTTAATTCTCCATTACACATTTTATACCTCCTTTAATCCATTTAATGCCAAAATAATTGCATCTATAATATTATCATCTTTTTCTTCAGTACCAAAAATATTATTTATAAAATTAATTAATTCTTTCTTCTTATCTTCTCTTTTAGTTCCTTTTTTTAATTGAGATTTAAATCCTATTTGTTTTCTTGCTGACATGGGAAATATTATTAAAATATCTTCAAAATTATCAAATAATTCAGCAAAGATTATTCCACAGAGCATCCTAAGTAAACCGAATGTTACTGGATTACAACCCAAAAAAGAATTCTCTAATACTAAGATAGTTTTATTTGCTTTTTTACTTCCAAATTCTTTACATTTAAAATCACGAATTGACATTAACATAAAAGTTAACTTCTCTACAAATTTCTCAGATAATTCATCTGTCTTTTTAACTACAGGTAATTTAAATAAAGAGGTTTTAACTTTAAGAGATTTATTATCTGTTTCAAGAATAGCCAAACCTGTTGTACTAGCTGTATCAATTCCAATACAATAAGTATTTCTCTTTAATTTAAACCCCAATTTATTTTCAATATCTTTAATTTTAAAGGTCATTTAAATATCTCTCCATTAAAAATAATTTATATCCTATTATTTCTATTAGACCATAACATAAATATCCCATTGGAGAATATGTATCTATTTCCCATTCATCCCAGATTTTTATGGTTATTGTATAATTATTTTGTGCCATTAAAAATACCTCTTTGCAGTATTAACAAAAATTTGTTCTAATTGGTCGGAGATATTAAATGTTTTTTTACCTATTTTAATAGATTCATAAATATCTCCATTAGCATGTCTTTCTGAAGCAGCTTTCCAATCACAAAGCATTTCTAACAAATCGATTAAATCCATATCATTAATGCCTTCCTGATAGTGCTCTGGATGATGAGAATTTAAAGCATAATGATTATCAAGAGCTTTTTTCATTTCTTTTAAAAATTGTTTGTATTCTTCACTTCCATAAATAGAGTTTTTTAATTTAGGAGTATATTTATCAAAAATTTCTTTTTCAGGAATTCTTAATTTAGAAGAGTCGTGATGAGCTATTCTATTTAATAATTCTAAAATCATTTCATGTAATAACACTCCAATTCGTTTGATATGCCTTAAAGTATCTGCTGTACTATCGTATTTCATTTATTCTTTCTCCTCAAAATTATTATTACATCTTAAACATTTGGCTTCTAAAATAGTAGCACATCTTATTGTAGTACATCCGCAAGAATACTTTTTCATCTTTGTAGGAGCAGTTATTGTTAGATGAGTTTTTCTATACAGTTTAAACGTAACTTCATTGGGTTTAATTTTTTCTATAATTTTCTTTAGATTATCAGACAAAGAAGTTAACCCCCATCCATGTCTACCGTCTTTTTCTACGTTTAAACCGTAAGATTCTGCCTTAATCTTAAATGCTTTATTATGATATTGCTGAGAATTACAATCTTTAATTTTTTCACATGTATTAGAATAATGTACTATTTCATGAACTAACGTTTCTATAGGATTATTATTTAATTCTTCTGCACAAATATTAATTTCACTAATGGTTTGTTTACCTCTTTCCCATTTATCTTCCCAATGCCAACCAAGAACTTTCTGTCTACCTTTTGATTGAACTGTAATAATAGGTCTAGTATATTTTAATTTAAATTCTATAGCCAAAGCATCATAGATTCTTTCTAATTCTTTAATAACAGGTATGATTGAATTATTCATTTTATAAATAATAAAAAGCGAATCCATGAATACACACCCATCCTATTATATTTTCTTGTTCATCAAATAATGGATGGTCATAATATTCGCCAGTTTCACATTCTATTCCACAAGGACATGTAATCATTTTTCTTTTGAATAGTAAGGTACTTTAATATAATCTAATACTTTTCCTACTCCTAATTGATTAATACAATAATTCCAAAGTTGTGGATGGGTTTTTGCCATACATTGAAATTTATTCGGTTCTTTTTCTAAATGAGTTCCGAACATACAAAACATACATCCAGTTCTTAATTGTCCTTTATCATAAATTGAAGCATATTTTAAATTATATTTTTTAATGTATGCCCAAATATCTTCTTCTAACCAAAAACTCATAGGTCTAGATTGAATTTTTCCAGTAAAAGAATTACATCCATTCTGTAAATAAGTAATTTCTCTTAATCTACTTTCACTTGCCATTGTAGCCACATAAGGATGTAATCCTGTCTTTGTAGTATAATCTTTAAATGGATATTTTTTCATAACATCACAACATTGGTCTGAAATTTTAAAAGGAGCTTTTACTAAGAATTTCCATTTCTTAGGTAATTTCCAACTTCCAGATGCTTTCTTTCCATCTCCTCTGATACCTGTTAAATAAAGATTTCTTTCTTTTGTATTTGTTTTTGTAGGATTTTGTAAAGTTCTAAGCATTGTAGCAATCTTTTTACTAGTAACAGGATAACCATAGGTATCTAAGACCTGTTTAAAGGTCATTTCTGGTCTAATAATCTCCACATTATCTGTTTCTCTGACAAATTGTACTACTTCCGGCCACTCCAATCCTGTATTAACAAAGACTGCTTTAACATCAGGATGCATACTTCTAACTATATGTAAAAGAACGGTACTATCCTTTCCCCCTGAAAAAGATACACATACATTTCCTTCTAATTTATCATGAAAAATTCGTATTCTTTCTTTGGTTAAGATTATTTTAGCTTCTAAAGGTAATGATTGTCTTTGTTTAAGTTCCCAAATTTTTACTTTAGGCATTGTTTCTCCAATTTTTTATCAAAAATTCCTTCTTGAATTTCTTTTTTGAAACGAACATCCAAATCAGTAACATAAATCCCTGGACATATATTCTTTCCTTGTTTATCCTTTTTGTGGTCAATTTTAAATGGAGTTTTAGTTTTGCTTTGCATTTCTAATAATTCTTTCCACAAATCTGGAAAATTTTTATATAAATTTCTTAATGCTGTTAGAGGTTGCAAAGGGCAACACCAACAAGATGTACTATTCATGTATTTATACAAATCTTCAAAATCAAATCCTCTTACTTTACAATAATCTAAACAATCTTTTTCTGTCATACCCCATTCTATTAAAGGAAATCGTTTTGTATTATCATTAGTATATCTTTTTATCCTATATTCTTCACCTTTAGTAAATCCTACATAATTAATATATGGTTTTTTATCAGATAAATATTTACGAATAGTATCCTGTTTTAAACCTGTACACCATCTTAAATTAAAACGAGGGAATCCTTTTCCTTTACCAATTGCACAAGGTTTTTCATACATCCACCATTCAAATGTTTTTTCTGGTTTAAGCCAAACAATAGGTCTTTTAATATATTCTTCTACTTTTTTAACATGGGTATAAACTGCCGGCCATTCCCATTCAGTATCAAAGAACACAATATCATCTACAGGCTTTTTTTCTTCTAATAGCCTTAAAAGTACCGCAGTAGAATCTTTACCTCCAGAAAAACTAACTACATAATGCATTTCTTTTTCCTTTATTTTAGAGAGAAGGAAGTTAAAACTTCCTTTTAGTTAATTCTTTCTATTGTTTTGCCTTCATCATTAAGAAGGTATGCTTGATTTATATCTATTACAATTACTTGAAATAAATCACACCCTTCTTTGAATAAGTTTATCATTTTAACTCTGTCATTATCTTCTTTTGCTCTTTTAATAACAAACTGTTTATTGATTCGCCTTTCTTCTGCTTCTTTTTTACTAACTTCTATTATTTCAAGTCTTTCAAATTTATCTTGAAATAACCAACCATTACACCATTCAATTTTCAATATCATCTTTCTTCCTCCTTTATCTTTCTATCTATCTTCCTTCTCTCTCTTTTAGGTTTTACTTCTTTTATTTCTGACAAATCCCATCCCAATGCTAAAAATATTGCTTCACATTTCATTGTAATACTTTTATCAATTACTCTATCCCAATCTACTTCTTTTATATGATTTTGTATATCTTCATCATAACAAAGAACATCTTTCTTAACTTCTTTTTCAGAAGATTGTATTGTTTTTTCCCCTGTTACTTTATTAGTCTTATTTCTACTTGATTTCCTTATGGCAATACCAAAAGATTTTACTGGAATCCAATAAAAACTATCTCCTGTTCTTTTTTCAAAAGTAGGTACTAATTCTTTTGTATAATTTAATGCTCTTATAAATATAGGAACTGACTTATAACTTCCTTCTTCTTTAGAAATTCTGCAAGGAAATCCAATATCTATTAAAGGTAATTCTTTAATCCTACCTTTTTCTACCTTAATGAAATTTATTATGTTTTCTTTAGATTCTTCATTCATTATTTTGTCGATTAAAACGGTCTGGAATTCACGAATAAAATTACTAGAATCTTTTCTTTTTGCTTCTATACCTTTACTTTCTTCTTTTAAACCTTTATTAGTCCTAAGATAACCTTTATAATGACATAAAGCAATAATAAATAACTTCTCAAATACCCCTTCACAATCAAATTCTATACCAATTTGGTCTTTATTATATTTTTCTTTAGCCCATTGTTTAACAAATTTGTTACATGCCTCCATAGGATTTTCTTTAGTTAAAATAAAAAATGAATCTGTATCAATATAAATTACTTCCATTCCTAATTCTATAAGATGAGTTTCTACATAATGAAGTAAATCTCTTACTAAATAAGTAATACTTGCAGCTACTCTATAATCAAACAATCTAAATATTTTTAACCCACAAACGCCAAAAAGAGAATTAACAACCGCTTTTATGGCATCATATTTAATTTGTAAATCTTTAGCCTCTTCAGTTTCTGGATTTAATGATTTTAATTGTTTTTTTATAGTATCTTTTTTATTAATCATCTTTTGAGCAATAGTAGGAAGTAAAGCATTAGAATTCTGGTAAAAATTTACCTTATCTATGGTAATTCCTTCATTTTGTCTTATATTAGAAACATCTAAACAAAAATTAATTATAGCCATTGGGTAGGCAGAACTAAGGTCTAATTTCCATATATTTTTATAAAATCCTGTATATTTCTTTATAGTTTCTTTTGTTTCTTTATTTATAATATCACATCTGCGATAAGCACCTTCAAATCCTATTTCTTCTATTTCAGTTCCTTCTCCATAATGTTTTGATGGGAGTACAATTCCTTTTTGTCTTGCTTCTCTTAAAAGAATCATATCTAACATTTTAGAATTCCAAGTAACATCAGCCCAGTCGCACATACTCATTCTACGAAGTTCATCATAATAATTTATTAATTTTTTATTCTTTTCTAATTCCATCAATAATCTGACATCTTCTCTATTTTTTATTTTAATATCTTCATTTAATATATTAAAATTTATCTTTTTACGAATAGGTACTTTTAATTCTTTATTAGCAACTGAATCTAAAGCATAAGATGGTTCTGTTTTATAAATTTTTTTATAAAAATCAAGATAATCACATACACTTATTCCTGCTGGAATGAGATTAGGTTCTACTTCATTTTGAGAACTACCCAAATATTTTGCTTGTGCTATCGGACTTAGCATTTCCGCTAATTCACATCCGAATACTTTTTTATATCTTGCACAAAGATAACGCCAGTCAAATTCTATAAAATTCCAACCTAATAATAAATCAAATTGTTGTTCTTTTATCCATGTAACAAAATCATTTAATAATTCTGGTTCATGCAATTCTAAGTCTTGTCCAAATGGAGTATAATCTAATAAAAAGAAAGTCTTAATCTCTCCAGTATAAGAATTTGAACAAGAAATACATGAAATTGGATAAATTGGATTTAAATAATTAGGTAATTCTGGGGTTAGTACTTCAATATCTGGGAAGGAATATTTAATTTCTGCATTACCAAAAGAAGTAATCTTATCTATAATATAGCGTTTAGTAAATAAAATATCTGCCTCATAACTATTTTCATCTCTTCTATTTTTTACATCAGACGGTCTAACACAAACTATTTTTTCTACTTTTTTATTATCTATTGTGTGGAAGATTCCTGTAGGAGAGATTTGATAAAAATAAGGATAGAAAGTTTTATCCTTGAATTGAAATAGTTGCTTTCCAATTCTATGGAAGACTATTATTTCTCTACCAATGTTAGCAATATTAACTACATTTAATTGTAACATTTATTCTCCATCAAATAAATAAAATAAGCATACCAATAATCACGATTATAATTTGCTCGAATATGGCATTGTAAACATAAACTTATCAAATTATTTTCTTTACAGTTTTGTTTATTGTAATCTATATGATGTATACAAAGAACACTTCCAATTACTATTAAATGTTCTTCTTCTGTCATCCCACAATTTTGACATTCATAATTATCTCTGATACGAATTGATTCTTTAAGTGTTTCATTAAATTCGGGAGTATAAGGTTCAAAAGAATGACCATCAATATAATTCGGATGATTTTCTGGATTTTTTATCCAAATACAGTAACAATCCCAACATCGTTCATTATTATAACTAACCTCTTTTTTACAATCAATACACTTTGGTAAACCAGTTTTATATGATGGATGTTTATCTTTTTTATGTAATTTATTAAAATATTTAGAATTACAAGACCTACATCTTTTAGAATTTAAATGAATTTTTTTATGACAATCAATACATTTATTCATTTTTAAGCACTCCCAAATGAACCCATTCCTGGCTTTCTTCTTTGTATAGGTTTAATATTTTTAAATTCACTAAGCCAATGACAAATCGCAAAAACCTGAAAAGCTTGAAATAAATGATTAGCGGTCTTATATCCATAAAGAACTTTGCCTTGTTTAGTTTTGCCAACAATAACATTATTAATCTGTGTATCAAATTTAATATCTTCATACATCTGTATCTTTTTACTATAAAAAATATCTTTTAAACATTGCATAGACCAATCAACCATATTAGCCTGTTTAAAAATATAAGTACCAGATTTATCTTTAATATAATTACCATCTTTATCTTTTTCATAATCAATATCTATATTTTCATTAAAAGAAATAGGAATAACATTATCAGGATAATCTTTGACCAATGCACTTATTAATGCTTTACCCACACCAGAAGTATTATCTAATCCTATAATATTAGGTTGTAAAATTTCTATTAAATATTTAATAAAATCTTTTTCTTCTTCTGGAGACAATTGAAATGCAGTTATTCTATAAATATATTTATAAATTTTTTTTGTTTGAGAAATAATAATATATTCTGAGGGGGCTCCACCTTCACCAATATCTGCATAAATACCTAAAAATTCTGCATTGATTGGTTTTTCCACAATGACAATTTCTTTATATCTAAAAAATGAATCTTTATTTACTTCAAATGCTTTAACAGAAATAGGATTACCTTTTTTATCTAATAAATAAGTTTGTCTAATTCTCTGAATATCAAAAACACTCTCCGCACCTTCAATAACTTTTCCATCTATTTGTACCTGATAACCAGGAGAATCTCTACCACCAAATTCTTTTATAGCATCTGCTTCTTTCTTATCATTCCACGTAGGATTAATATAGGAAGGAAGATTAATTATTTTCTTTTTATTCTTGAGGTCAAAGAAAATTTCACCTATTGGAGAGGT
>Ga0184631_10000378_pt1 | contig 10205 bp, 11 predicted proteins | sample PLM4_90_b1_FD_133160 | JGI IMG/M metagenome (GOLD analysis project Ga0184631, IMG submission 133160) | Groundwater sediment microbial communities from an aquifer in East River, Colorado, USA - PLM4_90_b1 | ecosystem: Environmental > Terrestrial > Soil > Riparian zone | place: USA: East River... | reverse complement strand
CTCTTCCGCAGCTCCGATACGACCATGCGGAAGATCGTTCCAATGCTCAGGCTGGAATTGATGATGCTGCTCAGTTCGTTGATGAGCTCGACCTGGGGTGCGTGGTCATCCGGGCGGGCAGTGCCGGCGGGTGCGCTCCTTTGTTCGGGTGCGTCCCGGACCACGACGATCATCTGGTCGGGGCGGTGCTGCTGGTTCGGGATGACGGCAACGCGGGCAGACAGCGGGCCGCTGTTCTTCCGGAAGCAGAAGGCCCGGAGCGCCGGTCCTCCGTTTTCGTGGGACGCGGCGCCAGGGAGAGCATGGCCAGATTCGCCCTGCTCCGGGATCAAGCTGTCGAGGGACATGAAATTCTCGAGAGGCCGGCCAATGAGCTCTGCCCGGTCATATTCGAAGACTGCGCGGACGTTGTCATTGCAGGAGAGAATGGTCCATCGCGTGTCAACGATGAAAGCAGGCATGTTCAGGACATCGAGTGTTCTGAGCAACTCCGAGCTGTCCTTGTCGAGCGAGATCTTCATACACAAATAGTGTAACACACTGGCCGAAGCCCGGCAACAGGAAAGGGTCATCAGGCAGGGCCGTTGCACTGTTCGAGGCTCTTCGTTACCATGGTCCTCCGGCAGGTGTAGCGCGACCCGGAGGAAAACGCGCATCCTGAACAGGGTTGACTGCAACAGGAATCTGGATTATGATGTGCAAAGGCGATGATCATTCTCTCCCCGTGGCATTATATTTGAAGAAGATCAGGATCGGACATCTTTCCACGTTCTATCACACCGCGATCCTGCTGATGGCGCAGGGTAACGCGGACGCGCGGCTTGGCGCAGCGATCGAGTGGAAGCTCATGGGCACGGGCCCGGCTATTATGAAGGCCTTTCAGCAGAACGAGCTGGATCTTGCCTACGTTGGTCTGCCGCCCGCGATCATCGGCATGAGCAGGGGCATCAATGTCGTCTGCGTTGCAGGCGGCCACATGGAAGGGACGGTCCTGGCAGGGGGACCGCAGGTTGCCGGCTTTCCGGAGATCAGCGACCTGGGTGTTATTCTGCGGCAGTTCCAGGGGCTTGCCATCGGCGTGCCCGGAACAGGGTCCATTCATGACGTGATCCTCAGGGACTGCCTTGAGCAACAAGGTCTGCACAAACAGATCAAGGTCCTCAACTATCCCTGGGCAGACCAGGTGACCGAGGCGATGGTCGGGCACGAGGTTGCTGCCGCTGTGGGAACGCCGGCCCTGGCTGTCGCGATCAACCGGTTCGCAGGCGGTAGGATTCTCTATCCTCCGTCACGATTGTGGCCGAACAACCCGAGCTACGGGATCGCGGCTGATCGCGGGTTCTTGCGCAGGGAGCGCGGGATCGTGGAACGATTCCTCGTGCTGCACGAGGAGGCCACCGCGTTCATCAGGCAGGAACCACGGCAGGCTGCACGCCTGATCGCTGATTTCGTCAGCGTTGTTGATGAGCAGTTCGTTCTCGACACGCTTGCGGTCTCGCCAAAGTACTGCGCCGGACTTACCAATGACTATATTGCCTCGGCCATGAAGTTCGTGCCGGTCTTAAGGAAGCTGGGTTATATTCAGCAGGATATTGACGAGGACAGGGTTTTTTCTCGTGAGCTCATCAACAGGGTCCATCCGGGAAAAGACCATTATAACGAAGGGATCGCGGGACCATAAAAGGCATTGCTTTCTCGCCAAGAAGCGGAGAGTGCAGAAGCAGGCGGTGTTTTTCCGGTGTAAGATCAGGAGCCGGGGTTTTCCTGGTGGTCATCGCGGTTAAACCGAAGAACGGCATTTGTCGCTGATGAAGTCGGATAAGAAGTAGAAAAAAAATATTATGGGTGAACATAACCATGGATATGCCTTTCATATGCTTCAATAGAAAAAGTCTTGAAACGATTTTACCGCATCGAGGTGCGGCCCTCAGAAAAATTGATGGTGTCTTTTATAGTGCTAGTGTTCCCGATATAATGACGGGAGTAAAGGAAATTCGCGATGACGACCAGGATCTGGAAGGCCATTTTCCCGGCGCACCAACGTATCCCGGTTATGCCCAGGACGAATTTGTCTGCCTTGTTGCCGCAGCGCTCATTCCGATCGCGGTAGAAGGGTTAAAAACGAATCCCTACGTTGTTCAGAAGATCGTGCGGTATAAAAAAAATGCGGTGCCCGGCGACAAGCTGGTCGCAACAGTAAAACTCAGCGGGAGGCGGGCCAAATTTTTTATGTTTTCTGCCGAATTAAAGAATCAGGGCAACGAGATGATTGCTGAGTACGAAAAAATTATCGGTGCGGTATGAAAGCACGGCAAACTGAATTGGACAATGATTTTATGTCACTTGAATGTCGCATACCGGAGATCACCATGAGTACAACGATAGAGGGAAAACCCCTGACCCTGAAATCACTAACGCATAAAGAGCGCCTGCTCACCACCGGGCATCGGATGTGTTCCGGCTGCGGCGCGGCGACCATCGTGCACCAGGTCCTTTTGGCCATCGACGAACCGGTGGTGATCTCGAACGCCTCAGGCTGTCTCGAGGTCTCGACCTGCCTGTTTCCGTACACGGCGTGGAAGGTGCCGTGGATCCATAGCGCCTTCGAGAACGCCGCTGCAACGGCCTCGGGGATGGAGACAATGTATCGGTCGCTCCGCAAACAGGGCAAGCTGAAGAAGGAGATGAAGTTCATCGCTTTCGGCGGCGATGGCGGCACCTACGATATGGGCATGCAGGCCATCTCCGGCGCCATGGAGCGCGGCCATCAGCTGCTCTATATTTGCTACGACAACGGCGCGTATATGAACACCGGCATCCATCGCTCGAGCGCCACGCCCTTTGCTGCCGACACGACAAGCTGTCCCGTAGGTTCCAAGGTCTCGGGCAAGCCCCACCGCCGCAAGGATTTCACGCGCATCATGGCAGCGCACAACCTGGCGTTTACAGCCCAGGCCTCGCCCCATAACTGGAAGGACCTCATGACCAAGGTCCGCGAGGCCCTGGCCACGAACGGACCGGCATACATAGGCGTCATATCGCCCTGCAACCGCGGTTGGCGTACCCAGACGGATGACTCGATCCTGCTTTCCAGGCTTGCGGCTGAGACCTGCTATTGGCCGCTCTACGAGGTTCAGAACGGGAACTGGACGATCAACTATGATCCCAGGGACAGAAGGAAGCCGGTCTCAGAGTGGCTCAAGCTTCAGGGCCGGTTCAAGCACCTCTTCACACCGGGGAACGAGACAGTGCTCGCGCAGTTCCAGAAGTACGTAGACGATGACTGGGAGAGCCTCAAAAAGCTTCAGGAGATGTCAAAGAGCTAGTGGTCGCAATAGCAAGCACCTCATTTCTGACATGTACGAACCCCATGAAGTTCATTGCGCTGCGGCTGTGGGACACGGTGAAAAAAGATGCCAATGTGAACGCCTTGGTGAACTTCGACTGCTTTGCCCAGGTAGTTCAGTTTGCCATGGATGACCTACTCCGGGAGATCAAGCCGTATTTTGCCGCGTATTTACAAGACAACGGTCAGCCTGCTGTTAAGCATTACGGGTTCTACTCGTTGCGATTTAACGAAAATGACGTGACGGATGCGATTTGGCTTCCGTCCTTTGAATTGATAAAAAATACGCTATGTTGTTTTAAAAGGGTCGCATGAGACAGGACGGAATGGTCATTATATTCTTGTTAACAATAATGCTTTTCGGTTCGGGGTGTGTATCGGAACCAGGCATAGATAAAGGAAAATTCTCGGAATTGAACCGGACTGCGCGGGACCTGACATCTTCTTTTATATCCGGAAAGCCCTGTGATGTGTCGGAAACATTGCTGCAAAGACTTTCCTCTGGGTCGGCGGCCTTAAAAGTAAAGTCGGCGTCAAAGGGGGAGAGTGACCTGATCAAGGCCTACTCGAACCTTTTGACCATATACCAGGACGGTTTGCTGCTTTGCAAATATCAGAATCATTTCTCACAATTTCAATTCGTCCCCAAGGGACGCATCTATGTGACCCAGGAACTCGATCCGCTGGTGCAGAAATATGATTTGTCAACAGAGAGCCACTTGTATGGACCCACCGGACTGTATTGGCGGAGTATTGCCGGGGACTCGATAAAGGTGATATGGGAAAGCGCGGAGTTACAAACAAGGAACATAGAAAACATGGTGAATTACAATTGACGCTATTAAAGCCGCCCTGTCCCGCACCCGCGCGTTCATGTGTAAGTTGCAATCCGTATTCGATGATAATCGCGTCTAATTGAAATTACAGACGAGGTGGTGAAGGCTACTGTGCTTCGGATTCAAATAATTCAAGATGTCGGTATGAAATCAACACTCACAGATAACTCCTATCATTATTCAACCAACTCACCAACCGCATAGTAGTCGCCATGGCCCGGGAAAATGTACGCTGTTCTGCCGCGGGCGGTCAACTCTCTCCCCACCGTGAGCATCATCTCTTTGAGCGCCTTTGTCTCCTCCTTATAGACGCGCGAGTCCCGGTTCGGACTCGTGAGCAGATACCGATAGATGCCGAGGTGCTCTTTGTCTTCCGGCCTCAGGCTCTTCACGTTCAGCAGAAAATCTGATGTAAAAAGCAGGCCGAACTCCTGGTTCAGAAAGAAAACAAGCCCGGGCGTATGACCGCCGAGGCTTTCGAGCACGTCGAAGGAGAGCGGCCCGATCTTGAAGGTATCGATCACGGTGAACGGGCCCATGGCGCCCAGACTGTTTGTCGGGAAGTAGAGCGGCTGCGCGGGGAACCTGCACTCCGTGAACCGTATCGAGAGACGGGTATAATACTTGTTCAGGTTCAACAGCCCCTGATGCGTCGCACCAACGGCGCGATTCATATTCATTATGACGTCGGCGCTTCCCGCATGCATAAAGACCCGGGTGCCGAACTCGCGCTCAAAGTAGCCTGCCATGCCCGCATGGTCCGTGTCCGGGTGGGTGATGAAGATCCGTGTCACCTGTGACGGGTCCATGCCCCGCGCCCTCAGCAGTTTTTTGATATCGTCGTAATAGATGCCATGGCCCGCGTCGATCATGGTCAGCTCTTCCTTGTCGCGGAAAAGGTAGATGTTCTCGCTGGTGGGCAGTCGGAAGCCGTAGAGCTCCACGGGGCCGGGGAAATGCAATTGCCGCATCTCCGCTGCCGCGAACGTATCGCCGGTCCTGCTCCTTGAACGGGAGGCGAAGGTGAGGACGGTCTCATATACGTCGCCCGCTTCGAGGTCGTTCCCCGCCTCGGTAGCGAACAGCACGAGGTCCTGGTACAGGTCCGTGGACGATTCGACGAGCGATTTGATCTCGGCCAGGTCGCTCGCCGGGAGAAGGTTCTTCAAACGAAGGAAGAACTTCTCGACCATCTTCAACCCGATGATGTTCGCCGCCTCTTGCTCGTTGCTCCCGCGGTACACAACGCGGTAGTGGTACCCTGCTCGTTGATCGCCTGCAGGAGCGCGGTGATCTCCTGCGGGCTGGCGGTTGCCATTGCAATGTCCGCTGACTCGGGGTCGAGCTCGCCATTGTAAAGCATGTAGATGACGTTTGCCCCGTGTGCGGCAAGCAGTTCCGCGAATGCGGCGAGGGTGCCCGGCTTGTTCGGGAGCCGCACCTTGATCTCCAGCACGCTCTCGACCATGGTAACAAAGATCTCATCCCGCGCGTGCTGTGCTTTGGTAAAGAGGTAGTGCTTTTCCTTGAGCGATGACAGGAGCGTGTCCGGACCGCCCTTGTCACGGAAGTGCGCTTTTGCGGCTACACGGCTGCTGTCTATTGAGCGGTCATAATGGAAAAAGGATATGTTGCCCCCGGCGTGCGCGATGGTTGAGGCGAACTCCGCGAGCGAGCCGGGCTGGTCGGGTAGGTAAATGCTGAACTTGGCGAGCACACTCACGGGTGCTGGTAATGCGTTGCGAGGGAAAAGATCTGTTGATAGACCCTGATAGGAGACATTGGAGCGTCGTTCTCTTGATTCACGACCGGACCTCTCGGGCTGGTGGATCTCAGTTAATTAAACGAGGCAATTGGCCGTGGATAAACACGGACAACCACTGATAATAACGAGAGGATAAAACAGCCGAGATTCGCCAAATGGGTGACAACTGAATTTGTCCAACCTATTCCAACTCAGGGTCAATCCGCGGCAAATTGTCTTTCCCTATTCATGTTGCAGAAACATTCGGAGGCTGCTAACGTTTTTTGATCATTAGTCCGTTGGCCGCTTTCCATGCTTCGATCCCGCCTTCGATAAAGCGGGCCTGAACGTTCTTTTCCTGCAGATGGTCAATCACCCTGTTGCTCACCGAGCCGCCGCGAACGCAGTAGACCATCACTTGCTTGTCCTTGGGAAGTTCCGCGCTCCAGTCATCCACGTTGTCAGGATCGCGCCACTCCGCGCCCGGAAGCTTCTCCTGGTCAGCATCGTAATCCGCCTTGCGCCGGACGTCGAGGAGGATGAGGTCTTTCCGGGTTGCCAGCTGTTCTTTGAGGTCCTCAGGTTGTATGGTCCGTTCCATGGGATGCTCCTCGAAGCGTCACAGCGTTTTATAGTCGACAATGACCCTGCTCTCTTTTACCTTGCCGACGAACTCGGCGGCCGCGCGATGGTCCGGATGGTTCTGATAGAGCTCGAGGTCCTTCTCGTTCTTAAAAACGGAAAAGAGCACCACATCGTAGGCGGCATCGGACTCGAGGAAGTTGATGCCGACTTCCAGATGAAAGATCTGCGGGATCGTGTTTTTTAACGCTTCCAGCTCGATCTTGATCCTTTTCGCGTTTCGTGCTCTGTCCGCATCTTCCGCGAAACCCTTGAGCTTCCACATCACCACATGTTTGATCATGGATGCGCCTCCTTGCGCAGGAAAATTGTGTTGTCGGGAAAGCGGGCTTTTTTTCTGTTGCTCAGCCGGTCAATAGTTTGTATGATAGCACCACAGGCCGTTTTCACACGCGGTACTGCGCAAGATAATACACGGGGTTGATGAAAAGAGCAAGGGGTATGGCGGGGATGATAAGGCAGTGCATACTGTTCATGTGTTGCGTCATGCTGGTGTCGGCGTGCGCACCGAAAAAGACCCCGGTAGTGAAACCGCCGGAATCCCGGCAAAAGGCATATCAACGTCCCTATTCTGTGCTGGGCCAGCGATATGAACCGCTGCAAACACATGCAGGGTTCATTCAGACCGGTATCGCAAGCTGGTACGGCGATGATTTCCACGGTAAAAAAACGAGCAATGGCGAGACCTACGACATGCATGCCATGACCGCTGCGCACAAGACGCTGCCGCTCGGTGTTTTTGTCAGGGTGACGAACACCGCCAACGGCAATGAGGCCATCGTGCGTGTCAATGACCGGGGTCCGTTTGTAAAAGGAAGGATCATCGATCTGTCCTATTCAGCGGCAAAGTCGCTCGGTGTTGAAATTGCGGGAACAGCGCCGGTGAGGATCGAAGCGCTGGGTTATCGCGGAAGCGGCGCAGATCAGTATAGCGAACTGGAAAACTATGATGCCGGAAATTATACTGTCCAGATCGGCGCATTTTCCGATCCCATGAATGCAGAAAGGCTTTCCGGGGAAATGAAGAAGATATATGGTTTCTCGGAAATTCATTCGGCATGGGTACGAGGGGAGCACTTCTATCGGGTCTATGTCGGCAAACATTCGTCGTTGAGGTCCGCTGAAACGGCAGAGCAGAACCTGGAGGAGCGTGGATATCCAGGCAGCTTCGTGGTGTCGATGGACTAAGGGTGTCTGACCAGTGCCTGCTTTGCTATCGCAATAAGGCCCTCACTTTTTGCAAGAGATCATTGGGCGAAACAGGCTTGTAGAGAAAATTAACGCCTTCTTCCATGCCCCCCTTTTTTGAATCGTATCGGCAGTATATCCGCTGATAAAAAGCACTTTGATGTTGGATCGCATTTGCTTAATCGCGTCAAAGGCCTCTTTACCGCTCTTTTTCGGCATGATGACGTCCAGGACCAGCGAGTAAATTTTGTCTTTATTTTCGATCTTTTATTTTCTCGCACCATGCCCGGGCGTTCTGGAACATCTTGATCCACGGAGAGGCATTAAGGGAGTTCTTGAGTTCTTCCGGCAGCCATCCCCATTGCCAGGTGAGCACGGCGCGTTCAGGGTGGGGCATCATGGCAAGGTGGCGTCCGTCAGGGGAACAGAGCCCGGCAATGCCCGCGGGAGAGCCGTTGGGATTGAAGGGATAGGCTTCGGTGATCTTTGATCCATCGTCCACATAGCGGATCGGCGCAAGGCCGTGTTCACATTCTTTGAACAGGTTCTCATCAGGGAAGTAGGCCAGCCCTTCACCGTGAGCCACCCAGATGCCGAGCACGGAATTCTCCATGCCCTGCAGCATGATCGAAGGGCTCTTCAGGATCTTCACCGTCGAGAAGCGGGATTCGAAGCGGCCCGACTTGTTGTGAATGAAGCGTGGCTGGAGCTCGTCCGCTATCCCGCGCCAGGGCACCCAGCCAAGCAAGGCCATGAGCTGGCAGCCGTTGCACACACCGAGGCTGAAGGTGTCGGGGCGGTGATAGAAGGTTTCGAGCTGGTCCCAGACTTTCTTATTAAAGCGGAGCGAAGCTGCCCAGCCCTTGGCCGAGTCGAGCACATCCGCATAGCTGAATCCGCCGACGAACACCACACCGCGGAACTGGTCGAGCATGATGCGGCCATCGAGCAGATCGGTGACGGTCACGTCCCAGGGCTCGAAGCCCGCGAGGAAGAAGGCCGACACCATCTCGCGGTCCCCGTTACTCCCCTCTTCGCGGATGATCGCGACTTTGGGTTTCACGAGCTTACAGAAGTCTTTCTCTGATGTTTGCGTCGGCGTAAAGGGAATGACAAAGGATGGGCCTTTGCGGTCGAAGCTGTTCCTGCGCTCTTCACGGATGTTCTCGGGATTGCGCTGCAACAGGTCGAGCTGGTAACTTGTCTCTTCCCAGATGTCACGGAGCACAAGCATGTTTTCTGAAAGAACAGGCGTCTTATTCACGGCGATGTTGATCGTCTTATAAGAGGTGGTTGTGCCGATCACCTGGAATGGCAACGCGGCCTTATAGAGAACAGAGATTATTTCCGCTTCTTTCGAAGGAAGATATTCGATCACCAATCCCAGTTCTTCGGAGAACAAAGAAGAAATCGCGTCCTCCTGCTTGTGTTTGCCTAAATCGACATCAAAACCGCAGTTTCCGGCAAAGGCCATCTCGAGCAGCGTGGTGATGAGTCCTCCGTCAGAGCGGTCATGGCCAGCGAGGATCAGTTCGTCAGAAACCAGTATCTGCACGGCCTTAAACGCTCTGGCCAGAAGCAGGGGATCATCGACATCCGGCGATGTGTCGCCCACCTGTCCGAAGACCTGGGCAAGCGCAGAACCGCCGAGCCGGTTATATCCCATGCCGAGGTCGATGAACAGGAGGTTGCTTTTTCCCGGCGCCTTGAGGTCCGGGGTCACGGTCTTGGTGATGTCCGGGCAGGTGACGTAGGCCGAGATCACGAGCGCGCCAGGCGATTTCACGGTCTCGTGAGAACCGTCGGTGTTCGTTACTTTGGCGGCCATGGACAGGCTGTCCTTGCCGCCGTCCACGGCCATGCCGAGTTCGACCATCATGTCGCGCATGGCAACAGCGGCGTCATAGAGCCTCGCGCCTTCGCCGGGGAGCTTCGGCGCCCACATCCAGTTTGCGGAGCAGCGGATATCGCCGAGTCCGCTCACTTGGGCCCAGACGATGTTCGTGAGCGCTTCGCCCACACTCATCCGGGCCATGGCTGCAGGGTCGATCAACTCCTTTACGGGTTGCTCGCCGATGGAGATCGCGGCGCCAGTCAGTCCGAAGTGAGACTGTGCCATCACGGCAACGTCAGACACCGTAAGCTGGAGCGGACCCGCGCACTGCTGCTGCGCGATCAAGCCGGTTACCGAGCGGTCAACTTTGTTCGTGAGAAAGCGCTTGGAACCCACGGAGATGAGACGGAGCACCCGGTCGAGCGCTGCGCGTATGGTCAGGTCTTTCGGAAGTTTGAGCGGTTTGAGAGTTGACTTCTTTCTGTCGAGCTTGAACACCTTCTGCGGCATGTCCCCGAGCACTTTGGAGAGTTCGAGGTTTTCCGGTGTCGAGTTGGCCATCTCGTCATAGAGCACGATGTGGCCGTCGCCGGTGATCGTGCCGACCGCGACGAT
>Ga0184631_10000377_pt1 | contig 10213 bp, 6 predicted proteins | sample PLM4_90_b1_FD_133160 | JGI IMG/M metagenome (GOLD analysis project Ga0184631, IMG submission 133160) | Groundwater sediment microbial communities from an aquifer in East River, Colorado, USA - PLM4_90_b1 | ecosystem: Environmental > Terrestrial > Soil > Riparian zone | place: USA: East River... | reverse complement strand
GTGTTGACTGATCATAGTCGATAAATTTTACGCTCATCTTGTTCAACCTCGTCATGTGCGATTGAAAAGCTGAGTGACTATAACATATTTTATTTAGTTGGGAAAGTCCGACAGACTCCTAGAAAATGTATCACTTGTTGGAACGATCACCGACGCATCTTATAATCCGTTGCCTGCGGTTGGCGTGCGGATAAGGCTGCGGAATGATGATCCGAATAAAACTCTCGACATCCTGGGATTAACCGATAACCAAGGCAAATACAATTTCATCTATTCACCAACATCTTCGATAGACGGCGCGCAGCTTGAATTTGTTAAAGCGGGCTATGTTGTTTCAGTTGCAGATAAATTTAACGTGTCTGAGAATGCCACTTGCGACTTTGTTACATATATGCGTGATGCCGTGCTTCAGCTTCAGTAAAATGAGGCTGAGATCCTATCCGCACGGCCATATCGTTCTTAATCCGATGATACGCATGTCTATTTTAAGCGTTTTATCGCCCTCTCTAATATTCGCCAGATGTTACAGGCATGTACTATGAGGACAACATGAATAAACTAATTTGGTTTGTTGCCGCAATTATCTGCATTAACGTCGCATTTGCAGAAGGTACCCTAGCGTCGCCGCTCGTCACCATAGATGGGGCAGTATCGCTTTCCTCAGATTCTTATTGGGATGATGAATTCGGAAACACTATTGGATACGGTGTGGGGGCCAATCTGGATTGGAGCAAAACCAAGCGTGATGCGAGAGTCGTTATGCGGACCGATCTCAGTTATGAAAAGTGGAAAAATAGCACGACCTATACAACGTGGTCATTTACAAAAATACCGCTCTTTCTAGGCGTACGTTTTTACACCCCTTGGTATGTCTTCATTGAAGGCGGACTTGAGGTGGTTTATGAAGAATGGAAATCGAGTTATACAGGACCGCTTTTTGGCATTTTGAGCACGGGAAGCAATAATAGCAGCCGTTCGTATACTGCGGGGTTCGCACCTGGTATCGGTGTCGAGTTCCCGCTGAGCGGCAACATGACCTGTGGCATACATGCGCGCTATCATGTAGGACCTGATTTTCATGGCACACTCGGCGGTTTTGTTGGTTACCACTTCTAGTCTGTGGGCAGCAGTTTAGCTTTTTGATCTCCGATATACGTCTCTTTGCTGCAGAGACAACAAATCACTGCTCGTCACTATGTCATACAGTCCGAAGTGAAAAGTAGTTGGGGGCAACCTATAGACCCACTGATTGGTGAGCAAGCATACTGGTGGGGCATCGCACCGCCGATCTACTTCCCCTTGCTTTCCTGCCACAGCTTTTCCATTTCATCCAGGGTCATATCATTCAATGAGCGCCCCGCATTCGCAGCATATTCTTCGATATGGCGGAAACGGTGGATGAACTTGCTGATGGTCTTGCGGAGCGCTTCCTCGGGGTTGACGCCGAGGAAGCGCGAAATATTCACTAGCATGAAAAAAATATCGCCCAGTTCCTCTTCAATGCCTTCGGCGTCCTTGTTCTTCAGAGACTCCTTGAATTCGGCCATCTCTTCATCGAGCTTGGGCAGGGCTTCGTCGATCCTGTTCCAGTCGAACCCCACGCGCGCGGCGCGCTCCTGAATGCTGTGGGCGCGAAGGAGCGAGGGGAGGTGGCGGGGGATGCCTTCGAGGATTGATTTCCGCCCTTCGTATCCTTTTTCCTTTTTCTTGCTCTCCTCCCAGTTCGACAACACTTCCTTGTCCGTCGTGAGCCGGGCGTCCCCGAACACGTGGGGATGGCGGCGGGTCATCTTCTCGATATTGCTCAAAATTACGTCCTGCATGGTGAACTGGCCCTGTTCCTCGGCAATACGGGCGTGAAAAATGATCTGGAACAGAAGGTCGCCGAGTTCTTCTCTCACCTTTTCCGGAGAACCCTCGTCAAGAGCGTCCACGACTTCATAGCATTCCTCGATCAGGAATGGTTTGAGCGATGCGCTGGTCTGTTTGCGGTCCCAGGGGCATCCGTCGGGGCCCCGGAGTTTTGCCATGAGCGCGACGAGAGCGGGGAAATTGTCTTTCATAAAGGACCTCGAATGGGGCCGGGTAGTCATGCGAGCCGGGCCCAGGATGCGCTGAATAGTTACCACAAAACAATCATTGTTTGCAAGCTTTTTTCTTGAAGCAAAGCGGCATCTATGGTACTCTTAACCATACTCTGCACCATGAATTATAGACGTCGAAAGGAGACAGATCATGCTTCAAAGGTTTTATTGCGCGGTTCTCATGCTTGCGGTTTTTATGCTTCTTACGGCCATGGGCGGGTCCGGGGGATTCGAGCGGGCTCCCCGGGTGGAGAAAAACTATGCTGTTGTCGTGACCGACGTTTCCGGCAAAAAGATCGAAGGGGAAAAGTTCAGCTGGGAGGGGCGGATCCACTTTGCAGGATACCTGGGTATGGCGCAGGTGACGATGCCTTTTGAAAAGATCAAGGAAGTCACGGTAGGCGAGACGCGGGAGCGGAAGGTGAAGGTAACGGCCCGTCTCATTGACGGCGGTGAAACGTCTTTTGATGTTGATGCGAAATCGCGCTGCTTCGGCGAGGCGGGGTTTGGCAGCTTCATGCTGCAGATGGACGAGATCAAGACTGTCGTCTTCAAGGGTAAGTAGGACATTGACCGAGGTTTGGACGTTGCACGTCTTCTCATGGTCCTGCTTTCCCGCCTTCGTGTTTCCCTGTGAACGCATCGATGGATAATATGACATTTTCTCAGACGGTCAGCGTCAAGACGATGCTGGAGGAAGAGGGCGCGATCATCCGCAGCGCGCATTTTTCCGGCGCGGGCGGCAATGACGTGGTCCAGCGGCGCACCGGTCTCATTGACCGGACGCTTCGCGAGGTGTATGCCCGCCTACCCGGAACCGGCCCTTTGCCCGCTCTCATCGCCATTGGAGGCTATGGCAGGGGCGAGCTGAACCCCCACTCCGATATCGATATCATGTTCCTGTGCCGGGATGAAAAGGACCGGCAGCGCGCTCCGGAAATGCTCTATGTGCTCTGGGACGCGGGGCTGGACGTGGGCTACAGCGTTCGGACCGTGCAGGAATGCCTGGCCCTCGCGCGGCAGGACATTAAGATCCGTACCTCCCTCCTCGAATCACGTTGTATCGCCGGAGAACCCGCTCTGTACGACGCATTCTTAAGGGCCATGCGGAGCGAGATCTTTTATTGGAAGCCATCCGCGTTTATCAACGAAAAGATCGCGGAACGGCTTGCGACGCGCCTGAAATACGGCGGTTCACTTTATTTGCGGGAACCCAACATCAAGGAGTGCGAAGGCGGACTCCGGGACATTCATACGGCGCTGTGGATCGCTTTTGTGCATTTCCGGGTGGCGTCTCTCGAGGAACTGGCCGGGAAAGGCGTTATCACCAAGGGGCAGTACGCCGTCTTCCTGCGGTCCCGGAACTTTCTCTGGCGGATCCGGAACGAGATCCACTATCTCTCGGGCCGCAAGAACGATCATCTTACGTTCGACCTTCAGGAAAGCGCGGCAAAGGACTTCACATACCGGGATTCGGCCGATCTCCTCGCGGTCGAGCGTTTCATGAAGGCCTACTATCTTCATGCAAGGAATATCCGTGAATTCTCGAATATGGTGGCCGCGCTTGTTCTCAAAAAACCGGGCCGGAGGTGGTTTGAAAGGACATGGAAACTCGGCCCCTTTTCGCTCAACGGCAGGACGCTGTTCCCCGCTTCATCGGAGTTATGCCGTGAGGACCCGGCTCTGGCCATGACCGCGTTCGAAATCGCCCAGTCCCGCCATGCATTATTCTCAGACCATCTCACGTCGCTGGTCCGGGGCTGCAGGATCGACGATCGTGTGAGAAGGTCCTCGGCGGTCTCTACGGTGTTCCTCTCAATTTTGAACAACCCGGACAGCCTGTCCGAGACGCTTGTCTTGATGAAAGACCTGCGTTTTCTTGGCCGTTATATCCCCGAGTTCCGCGCGATTCAGGCCCTCGCGAGACACGACTACTATCACCGGTATACGGTGGACGAGCATATCCTGCTCGCGATCAAAAATCTTCAGGCGTTGTGGTCAGGCAGCTTTCCGGCGGCGACGGCCCTTTCCGGCGCTTTCACGGGACTTAAAAAGCGATGGGTCCTGGTGCTCGCCGTATTGCTTCACGACCTGGGAAAGGCCTTTCGTGACAACCATGAACGACGGGGAACGGACCTGGCAAAGGAGATCCTCGCAAGACTCGGTGTTTCGGGAGAAGACCGCGAACGGGTTCTTTTTCTCGTGGAGAACCATCTGGTGATGGCGCTCCTGTCGCAGCGACGGGAGCTCAGCGACCGGAAGGTGATCGCGGATTTTTCACGGCTCGTGCGGGACCGCGAAAACCTTGCCATGCTCTACCTGCTCACCTATGCCGACATTTCGGCGGTGAACCCTACGGCCTGGACACAGTGGAAGGCGGCGCTGCTCCAGGACCTTTATATGAGAACGCTCAATTTCCTGGATGCGAGTGAACAGGCCGTAGAGGGGGCCCGGGCCAGGCTGATCGCGGCTTCGGTCAGGATCAGGAACGCGGCGGAGGAGCAGTTCTCTTCAGAAGAGATCGACGCCTTTCTCGTTTCCATGCCGGAACAGTATCTGCTTACCACCCCCACGCGCCGGGTGCTTGACCACATGAGCATGATGAGGAAGCTGCCCGAAGAAAAACTTATTATTCGTCACCGGCATTATCCCGAGCGGGGGTATACTGAACTCACGGTCTGCGCCTACGACGCCTACGGCATGTTCTACCGTACCGCGGGCACGATCGCTTCCAAGAATCTGAACATTCTGCGCGCCCAGGTGTTCACGTCCAAGAACGGTGTGATGATAGACACGTTCCAGATCACCGATCCCCAGGGGGGTCTTTGCGACTACGAGGAGGCCTGGGAAGGCGTGCTCACCGATCTCCGGTCCGCACTCATGAGCGGATGCAGACCCCCTGAGCCGGGACCTTATGCCGCGCCACAGTCCCTCTCCGCGGCGATTACTCCAACCGTGGAGTTCGACAATGACACCTCGGAGCTCTTTACCATCATCGACCTGACCGCCCGTGACCGCGTTGGTTTCCTCTATCAGGTGACAAAGGCCCTCTACGGCCTGAACCTGGATATCGGATCGGCGAAGATTGTGACAGAAGGCGCGAAAGTAATGGATTCGTTCTATATTGCCGACTTGTTCCGGAAAAAGATCAATGATACGGCACGGCTGGAAAAGATCAGAGCCGCTCTGATGAAGATCATTGCGTAGCAGTTCGTGGAAGTGTCGGAATTGAATTATCATCTCATGAAAAAAGCATCCATCATCATATCGATCGTACTTTTCATCCTGTTCGCGGGCGTCGAAATTTATGTGCAGAGTGACGACTTTGGCCGTAAGATCAGGCCCTCTGTACTCGGGCCGCTCAAAGACCTTCTGGGCGCCGACGCGGAGATCGGAAGGGTAACCGCCAACTTCATCCCGCCCTATCTCGAAGTGCGGGACATTTCTATTCGCGGCGACGACGGAAAAGAGGCTGTCGCAATCAGAAGAGTGAGAGCGTATATCAATCCACTCCCGCTCCTCCAGAAAAAAATACGGTTGCCTTCAATCTCCATCCTTGAACCGCGTATTTTTGCCGAGCGAGGCAAAGACGGCGCGATAAACATCGCCCAGCTGATCGACCGGATTAAAACGAATGCCCTGCGCAAGGAATCTGAAGTAGCGTCCGGCTATAGCCTGCTGCTGCGGAATCTTTCGCTCAGGAAAGGCAGGATCGAGTTCAAAGACGGGTTGACCTCTGTCCAGCTCTTTGTCACCGATATCAATATGACGGCCGGTGTTGAACTTTCGCAGGAACGGTTCACTACGAGTATTAAGAGCTCCCGGATCCGCGTTGCCACGCCGGCCTACCCGGAGATTTCGGGGGCACTCAAGGCTTCTGCGGTGTTCGACCGGGGCAGGATTCATCTGGATGCTCTCGAGTTCTCAACCGCGGACGCAACGCTCAACCTGTCCGGCGAAGCCGGCTATTCTCCCGATGCCGCTCTCGATCTCAAGGTCAGGATTGGATCGGGACCACAGGTTATCGGCAAATATTTCGACTTTCTGAAGCCCGTCAGGAAGCGGGAGAGTTCCCGCTTCGAAGTTCAGGCACTGATCCGGGGGAATAGGGCCGCACCCCTCATCGAAGGGAGCCTCAAGCTGTCGGCCCTGCCCTTCAGAGAATACCTTCTTCAGGAGGGATCGCTCTCTTTTGCCTACCGGGAAAGAAACTTGATCGTCACCGGAAGACAGTGGAAACTCACGCGCGGTGATGCAAACCTTGTCATCGACTCCATCGATGCCGCGCTTGGCTACAGCGGGGGGGGGCTCGACATCGGGCGTTTGGATGTTGCCGCCGGGGACCTGGAGCTTCAGTGCACAGGCCGGGCCGACCCGGCAACGGGTTTCAATGTTCTCCTGACCGCGGGATCGTCGGGCAAGGGAAGGACCCTTTCGTTCCTGACCAGCGTACCGATTGACGGCGCTGTTACCGTGACAGGCCGTCTGATCGGCGCCCTGGCGTCTCCTCGTTTCAACGGCAGGCTTTTTGCGGGACCGGTGACCGTCAGAAGCGTCCAGTTCAGTGATGTGGCCGGCGCGATTGAATATGAGGAGAAGAAACTACTGCTTACGTCCGTCGACATCACCGAACAAAGATCCCGCTATGTTTTCGACGGGAACGCCGACCTGAACGGGAAGGAACCTGTCTATTCCGCGCGGCTCCGGGTCCTCCGCTCCGATGTCGTGAATATCGTCGCACTGTTCTATGACCGGCTGCCGCTCAAACTTTCCGCCTCCGGCGAACTGACGTTCCAGGGGACGGCGCAGAAATACTCGGGAAGCGGATTTCTCAAACTTGACGCCGGCAGCGCATATGGAGAGTCCTTTGTCCGCGGCGCGATAACCGCTTCCCTCACCACCGGCAAGATCGCGTTCCCGCAGGTTGTGCTTCATAAGGAACAGGGTGTGGTAACGGCGACGGGATGGATCGGCTTTGACGGGACCTATTCCGCCGATCTCGAAAGCCGGGGCATAGTCCTGTCAGCCGTCGATTGGCTGGGCAAACAGCCGTTCGGCGGGGAGAGCAAACTAGATATACACTCGTCGGGAACCTTTTCGCGGCCGTTGGTAATGGCCTCGTTTGACGTCGATGCGCTGACACTTCACGATGTTCCCGTGGGCGGGGTCCACGCCGAGGCAGTGATTCGTGAGGGGGCGCTGACGTTCAAAGCGGGGCTGACCGGGGACCGAGCGGATCTCGCCATGCACTGGAAGCTCCAAAAGCCCTATCCTTGGACCGCCGAGGTAAAAGTTCGTTCAGAGGGCATCGATCCTTTTCTTGCACTTGGGAGTAAGGGATTCGCGGATCGGGTCAAGGTGCTGGCGACCGGGGCCGTGAAACTCCGCGGACAAGGCTTTGCCGTGGCCTCGGTCTCCGGTGAGGGGACCTTCCCCAGGCTCGGCCTTGCCATCGGCGATTACCGGATAGAGAATGAATCGGACGCGCGCTTCTCCGTGGAAGGCGGAAAACTATCGGTCAAGGAGATGAATTTCATCGGTTCCGGGACGAGGATCACCGCAGCCGGGTGGGCCGGGTTTAAGGCTGATATGGATATCACGCTGAAGGGCACGGCTAATCTTTCGCTTTTGAAACTTCTGTACCGTGAGGTCGAGCACGCCGCGGGTTTCTCCGAGATTAAACTGGAGATGAAAGGGGACTGGGAAAAACCCGATGTGGCCGGCGAACTCGTCTTGAGGAACGGAGAACTCAAAATCAAGGACATCCCGCAACGGTTCACGGCATTGAACAGCAAAATCATATTTTCGCAAGGCAGGTTCGTTACGGACTCATTGTCCGGGGAAATGGGCGGCGGCACGCTGCGCGCATCGGGATGGGCGCAGCTTTCCGGGACGGCGCTCCAGGAATTTTCCGCAAAAGCCTCGGTGGAGAATATGACGGTCCGCTATCCCGAAGGCCTTTCATCGACGCTTTCCGGCGAGCTGTACTATGACGGTGATGCGTCAGAACAGTCCCTTACGGGAGATATAACCATCTCACGCGCGCGATACGACAAACGGGTGGAGTGGAAGAGCATGCTGGTCGATATCGGCAGGGGACTGTACCAGAAAAGCAAGACCGAGGTGGGGTGGATCGGTGATACCCTGATCAATGTGCGCTTTCACGGTTCCAACAGCATCCTGTTCCAGAACAACCTGGCCACGATGCCGCTTGACGTGGATGTGTTCCTGCAGGGGACGGTGAACCATCCGCAATTTCTCGGGCGGATCGAGGCCCGGAAAGGAATGGTGTATTTCCGCAAGAATGAATTCAAGATCCTCCATGCCTCTGCGGATTTTGTCGATCCCTCGCGGATGAACCCTGTGCTGGACATCGAAGCGGAAACGCAGGTGCGTGAATACCTGATCCGGCTCGCGATCACGGGAACCGCGGAGCGGGCCGTGGTCGTGTATATTTCAGAGCCTTCGCTCAGCGATACCGATATTCTGAGTCTTCTTGCGCTCGGGAAATTAGGGTCGGAGCTGAAAGGCAAGGAGACGGGGGTCGGCATGGGCGAAGCGGCGTCATTTGCCACCGGCCAGTTCCAGGATATTTTCGAACAACGGGCAAGGAGTTTGACCGGATTCGACCGGTTTCAGGTGGACCCCTACGTCGGGAAAAGCGATACTTCCGTACCGAGGGTCACGGTGGGTAAGGAACTTATGCAGAACGAACTCTATGTCACGTTTTCCTCGAATGTGGGCGCCGCGGCTCCTGAACAGATGTTCAGGATCGAGTATCTTCTGGACCGGCATTTTTCTTTGCTCGGAGAGCGGGATGAGCTGGGGAACCTGGGGACTGATATCAAGTACCGGTTTGAGTTTAAATGAGGCAAAGACACGTGATTCTGAAAACGGCAGGTGACACATATCAACTATTCCGACTGAATTATGCAATAATTTGTCCCTAATATAATCCATGCTACTTCCTGTAGCACTCGAAGTTGCCATCTTTAGCAATACATAAATTTACAACCTGTATTTTGGCCAGCTCCTCTAAAATGGTCTACCGAAAAGTTGGGAATCTGACATACCCTGTTTACCGCCAGGGTCAAGCGGAAACAGAGAGCGTTAATGATTCGGCAGGTCGGATGATTGCCAATGTACTCTGCATTGCCGGTCAAGTCATGGATGATTTCCCTGGCTTTATCCCAGTCAACCTTTCCCGTCACACTGAGGTTCCTGCACTGCTTGGCCACCTCCGCCATCAAGTCACCGGCCTTTCCATAGACATCCGGGTCTACTTCAAGATAGATTGTTCCTTCATCCGTTACAGCCACTTTAACAGGATTGTAGACCAGTTCCCCGGCAATGCCAACGTCGATTGCATCGTACAGCTGTGCAATGTTTTGTTTCAAAACGCAAATACAGCCGTGGCTTCTATACCGCTACACGGTCGTGGGCTGGATGGTTTCATGAATGCAGATACCTTTCATGGAGGTGTACAGGACATCGGTATTGACATACTGAGACCAACCGGGAAAGACAGTTTCGAGTTTGCCTGCTTTGAAATAATAGAGCATCCTGCCGGTAATATCGATGATGCCATAGTCCGTCTGTTCTGGTCGCGTTGTTCGAGCTCTGATCGCATCCTGACTCTTCCTGAAGATGCGAACCAATTTGCATACTCTCCGGCTCGAATACCCAAAATGATTCTATTTGAATAAAAAGATGGTTTGCCTTATAATGCCGCCACCTGTGCCAGTAAAATACCTAAAACGAATACTCCCGATCCTGCCGGCTTCCCTCAATGGGGGACATACGGATGATAAAGATACAGCGCCGCCAGCGGCAAAAGTCCTTCCAGTTTTTTTCCTGTTGTTCCTTCTTTTGTGTATCTCCTTTCCCTGTGCAGGGGCTTCGAGCCCTCTCGTCCTTCACGGTAATGACGAATTCTCCCCTTTGTCCGGTCATATGGACATACTCGAAGATAAAGAGGGGAAAATGACGATCAGCGAGGTGAGTGCTCCCGAGTCGGCCGGGATGTTCCTGCCGGACAAGAAGGCCGTACCGCACTTCGGGGTTGCGCCGGTCTACTGGGTCAGGTTCACTATTAAAAAAGAAGCGGAAGCGGAGAAACTCCGGCTGCT
>Ga0184631_10000375_pt1 | contig 10222 bp, 8 predicted proteins | sample PLM4_90_b1_FD_133160 | JGI IMG/M metagenome (GOLD analysis project Ga0184631, IMG submission 133160) | Groundwater sediment microbial communities from an aquifer in East River, Colorado, USA - PLM4_90_b1 | ecosystem: Environmental > Terrestrial > Soil > Riparian zone | place: USA: East River... | reverse complement strand
GGTCGAGAACCTCTTCAGGATCAAGGTCGCCGCCAAAGAGCAGGGAGAAGAGATCGAGCGGAAGCAGAAACGCCAGATCGCCAACCTCAGTTTCATCGGCGCAGGAGACGCGGCGGCCAAGCACGCCGAACCCGTGCATGTTGGCGCGAAGGTCGGCAGGAACGACCCCTGTCCCTGCGGGAGCGGCAAGAAGTACAAGAAGTGCCATGGGAAATAATTCAGTTCAGAGTTTGGAGTGCGGAGTTCGGAGTTAAAAAAAGAGAACTTCTTTGGCACTGATTTTCACTGATTGAACCATGATGATTTCGAAAAAGTCCGGACGTGTCACCCCGAGCAGGGCGAAGGGTCTTTCCATAAATTGGAACACCAAGATTCTTCGCTGAGTTTATCCTGAGAAAGATTCTCCGGTCGCGGATTCTTTCATGAGGATCTTCGAGATACTTCGCTTCACTCAGGATGACGGATCAATGGACTCAGAATGACAAATTGGACGATACGATACTTTTACGAGACCATCAACTAAGAAGAATCATAACTTTTCACAGGCCCTTGTCCGCCTTTATCCGTGTCAAAATTATTTTATCTTGATTTCGGTCTGTCTGGGTCAGCGTGTGATTCATTTTTTTGATGTAAATCTGCATCCAGCGTAGTTTTGAATCCTTTCTTTCTTCCCTGCAATCGATCTATTCTGCCTTTTATTGACCTCACCCGGATTATCGAGTACACTATATTCATGCCGAAATTCAAGATCACATCGGACTATACACCGACCGGCGACCAGCCCCAGGCGATCGAGCAGCTCGCTGACGGCATCATCAAGGGCCTCGAGCACCAGGTCCTGCTCGGGGTCACGGGCTCGGGCAAGACCTTTACCATCGCGAACGTGATCGAGAAGGTGCAACGGCCCGCGCTCATGATCGCGCACAATAAGACGCTGGCTGCCCAGCTCTACAACGAGTTCAAGGAGCTTTTCCCCGAGAACGCGGTGGAGTACTTCGTCTCTTACTATGACTACTACCAGCCCGAGGCCTACCTCCCGACCACGGATACGTATATCGAGAAGGACTCGGCCATCAACGAGCAGATCGATCGCATGCGCCACTCGGCGACCACCTCTCTGTTCGAGCGGAACGATGTGATCGTTGTTTCTTCGGTCTCGTGCATCTATGGCCTGGGCTCGCCCGAGGCGTACCACGGCATGCTGCTGTTCCTCGAGCAGGGCCAGCGCATCGACCGCAATGAGATCCTCAGGAAGCTCGTGGACATCCAGTATTCCCGGAACGACTTCGATTTCCAGCGCGGCACGTTCCGGGTGCGCGGCGACGTAGTCGAGATCTTTCCGGCGTCCTACGAGGACGCGGCGATCCGTGTTGAGCTCTTCGGCGACGAGATAGACACGATCTCCGTGTTTGATCCGCTGTTAGGCACGCCGCGCCAGAAGCTCGAGAAGGTCGCCATCTATCCCGGCAGCCATTATGTGATCCCTGAATCGCGCATGAAGGCGGCCATTGACGGCATCCATGATGAGCTCAGGGAGCGCATCCAGCAATTCCGCAGAATGAACAAGCTGATCGAGGCGCAGCGCATCGAGCAGCGCACCATGTTCGATCTCGAGATGATCCAGGAGATGGGCTACTGCCACGGCATCGAGAACTATTCCCGGCATCTTTCGGGTAGGGCGCCCGGCGAGCCGCCGCCGACCTTGCTCGACTACTTTCCCAAGGATTTTCTTCTGGTCGTGGACGAGTCCCACGCCACGGTCCCGCAGATCGGCGGAATGTTCAACGGCGACCGGGCCAGGAAAATGAATCTCGTTGAATACGGCTTCCGCCTGCCCTCGGCGCTGGACAACCGGCCGCTCAATTTCGAGGAGTTCGAGCAGCGCGTGCACCAGACCGTGTACGTGTCGGCAACGCCCGCTGACTTCGAGATCGCGAAGTCCGGCAAGAGGACCATCGAGCAGGTGATCCGGCCCACGGGACTCACGGATCCGCGGATCGCGATCAGGCCGGCCACGGGACAGGTGGACGATCTCCTGAACGAGATCAGAAAAAGGGCCGAGTCGAAAGAGCGCGTGCTCGTCACCACGCTCACGAAGCGCATGGCGGAGGACCTCACGGAACACTACAAAGAACTGAACGTGAAGGTGGCATACCTCCATTCCGATATCGACACCCTTGAACGGGTCGACATCATCCGGGACCTGCGCCTGGGGAAATACGATGTTCTGATCGGTATCAACCTGCTGCGCGAGGGACTCGATATCCCGGAGGTCTCACTTGTGGCGATCCTCGATGCGGACAAGGAAGGGTTCCTGCGTTCGACGCGCTCGCTTATCCAGACCATGGGCCGCGCGGCGCGGCACGTGAACGGCGAGGTCATCCTCTACGCAGAGAAGATCACCGATTCCATGCGGAACGCCATCAACGAGACCAACCGGCGTCGCACGGTGCAGGAGGCATACAACAAGCAGCACAACATCACTCCGCAGTCCATCAAGAAGAACATCCAGGCCACGCTGCGCACGGTGTACGAACAGGATTACTTTACCGTGCCGATCGCAGCTGAAGATGCGGGCGAGTATCTGCCGACCGTGAACATCCCCGCGTACGTCGCCTCGCTTCAGAAACAGATGCGCGCAGCGGCAAAAGAGCTGGACTTTGAGACAGCGGCAGAGCTGCGTGACAAGATCCGGTCGCTCCAGCAGAAGGAGCTGGCGGTGGGGGTGAAGGTGGAGTAGGGTCGGGGACCGGGGTCGCAAGGTGAGGATAAGGAGTAAGGGAAAAAAGAGTAAGAACGCATCAATCCGAAATCAACAATGGAAACTCTCCTCCAAGGGGGCAGTCTCCACCATGCAATGTATATGATATCATCAATCACTCCTCTATTAAAAACCGCTTCACCTCTCCTGCCCACACATCATATCCCTTGTTGGCCAGATGTACACCATCATCTGAAAGATAACCTTTCTTCGGAGTTCCCTGCGCATCCACAAAGGATCCGAACACGTCGAGATATTCTGCACCGTATTCGCTGGCGATCTTTTCGAGAAGGCGGTTGATATCTGGAATTACTTCATTGTCGACCCATGCACTTTCCACCGGCAACAAGCTTTGGACCACGACAATCGATTGTTTGTACCACGTGGTCAGGTTGCGGACGATCTCTCGATAGGGGGGGACGATATCGTACTGCCCGGTTGCGATGTTGTTGATTCCGGTCATGAGGAAGATGAAGTCCGGATTGTCAATCCGCGTGCGGATGCGCTCCCTGCGGGCGAGCAGACCTTCTACGGTTTCACCGGAGATGCCGAGGTTGGTCACGGTGTGCCCGGGGAGCCGTTGTTCCCAGTCACCCCACTGGGTGAGTGAATCGCCTATGAAGACCAGGTTTTTAAAATTGTCCATGTCCTGTGACTTATTTTATAAGTTCGGGGAAAAGTCAGAATCTGCCGCAGAGACGTAGCCTGCTCTTGCGAAGGTGCTGCCATAAACAGAGACACGGAGAAAAGCATATTGAAAATAATCAGGATTTTATCTGCGCCTCGGCGTCTCGGCGGTTAAATTCGACTTATTGCGAGTCCATCAATTGGTGCTTGCTAATTGGTACCCATTTCATTTGTTCATTTCCCTCCCGATCGCCTGCTTCAACATCAGGACCGATGGCACGCCTTTGAGTCTCCCGGACTCGTCCATGTACGTTCTTCAGGTTATCCCGGGCGAGCTGCCGCCCTCGAAGGAGTCTCTCCCGTTTATCCAGATGGAAGGAGAGCCCAGTATGTTGCGGCTGACTGCTTCGTCGTAATAGATCGTGCGGTAGGTGACGTCGGGTTTGATGTCCAGTTCCGCGAGCGCACGGTCCAGGTTCGCGCGGAGCTCATGGTAGGAGCCGCAGATCTCGGACAGGTAGATATCGATCTTCATATATAAACCAGAAGCTCTTTTCCACCAAGCCACTAAGGCACAAAGAAAGGGACATTTAATTTAGTGTCTTCGAGCCTTTGTGAAAAGACAATTATTTCTTCTCCAGCACATCATTCGCCCAGGACATCGCGGCGGAGACGGCGGGAAAGCCGATGGTGCTTGTGAGCAGGATGATCGCGTGGCGGATCTCATCGGGCTTTGCCCCGGCTGCCAGCGCCCGGCGGGCATGGGAGTGGACAGACCCCTCGGACCGCACGGCGGCAGCGGCGGCGATCTGGACCAGTTCCGAGGTCTTCTTGTTCAGTGGTCCTGCTGCTTTGGCGGCCTTTCCAAGGTTCCCAACTGCCTTGATGAGACCTTTATATTGTTTCTGGATGGTGATGTACTGTTTCGGCATTTTCGGCATGATATCCTCCTTGTATTTTTACGGTTCTGTTTCAAGTTTAAGCAAAGAGTGCTCAAGAGTCAAGAAAATTGATGCCATGGTTTGACATCAGGAAGAAGGGTATGATAGGCTTTGCACATGGAGAGGGCTGATTATCTGCGTCAGGTCGTGACCAAGCTTGCCGGGGAGATCGGAGTCCGTTCCTTTCAAGACCTTGAGCGACTGGAGGAGACGGCAACCTATATTTCAGATCAGTTCGCCTCATTCGGTTATCAGGTCGCGAGGCAACCATTTGTCTTTAACGGGAACACCTACCATAATATCATCGCGGAGCTTAGGGGCGTCGCCTCTCCGGAAACGCTGCTCATCGTCGGCGCTCACTACGACACGGTGCGCACAACGCCGGGCGCCGACGACAACGCGAGCGGCGTGGCAGGACTGCTCGGTCTGGCGCGGGAGCTGGCCAACGCGCGGATGGAGAGAACAATCCGGTTCGTAGCCTTCGCGCTAGAAGAATGGCCGGTGTACCGCAGCAGTAACATGGCGAGCTTTCATTACGCGAAAAGTCTCACGGAAAAGAACGAGCGCGTAGAGGGGATGATCTGCCTCGAGATGATCGGGTTCTTCTGCGACCGGGAAGGTTGTCAGCATTATCCCTTTCCCTTCATGAGCCGCAAGTTCCCGAAGACGGGGCATTACATCGCCATGGTCGGCAACATGCGGTCGAAGGCCTTTACGGGGCGGATCGCCAGGAGTTTCAAAAAAGCAACCGATCTCCCCCTTCTTACCCTGAATGCGCCTGCGATCATGATCGGCATCGATTTCTCCGACCACTGGTCCTTTGGCAAGTTCGGGTACGAGGCGCTCATGGTAACGGACACGGCATTCTACCGGAACCCGCATTACCACGCGCCCACGGACCTTCCCGAGACCCTGGATTACGAACGTACGTCCAGGGTGGTCGAGGGGCTCATGGCGGCGATACGGGAGTGGGGAGGCGGTTAACCTGCGGGGAGGGGGTGCAGTGGACGGGTCGAACTCCTTCGTGAGGAGTTGTACCAGCTTTTGTACCCTTTAAGAATTGCGTGATACGCCTTTTGGCTTCTGCCTTTTGATCCGGCTTGTCCGGGGTAGGGTCATAAGAATTACCGCACTCCTCCGTGTCTCAGTGTCTCCGTGGCACATTTTAAATTATTGGAAGGGCATCAATCTTGACAATTTACGACTCCCGGTGTATTTTGTCTATTACTAGTCTGACACCCGTGTGATGTGAGGAGGATGTGATGCGTTTGCTTTATATTTTGCTAGTCTTGTGTTTACTGGTTGCGCCTGCAATGCTTCGTGCCGATGAGGCGGAGTCCGCAAAGGAAGGCTTCAAAGAGGTCCACGAGGGGATGAAAAAGGTGACGAAGTCCGTGGGCAAGAAGGCCAAGAAGGATTTTAAGGCCATTGACAAGCAGGCGAAAAAGGACTTGAAGACAATTGACAAGAACGCCAAGAAGACCTGGAAAAAGGCAGGTGAGGACGTTCAAAAGGCCACGAAAGACTGATCCTGAACGGACAGGAGATGATCGGACCTGTCCGCGATACGATTCTTCATTGACATTCCTACCGCAGCATTATATCCTGTTTCTATATTGTATCGCAAACTCCCGATGAGAGGCATGACATGATCCTGATCAAGATCAAGGAGATGGCCGCACGCTATCCGGACAAGATCGCCATCCGGATGAAAGCGGATGACCGGTATCAGCAGTATACCTACCGGGACCTCATCAGGAGCATAGCTTCCGTTACCCGCTCGCTTTCGGAGAGCGGGATCAACAAGGGCGACCGCGTCGGCCTTCTTTCCGAGAACAGGCCGGAGTGGATGATCGCATATCTCGCGGTTGTTTCTTGCGGCGCGGTCATTGTGCCGCTGGACGCGCAGCTGACTGCGAAAGAAGTCACTGTCCTGCTTGCGAACTCCGGGGCAAAGGCGGTCTTTGTATCGGCTGACAGCAGGCAGAAGCTTCCCCTAAGCGAACCACTCGTGGTTATCTCGTTTGACCCCGGCGACGGTATACCGTTCTCCCGTATGGTCACGTCGTATCCCGATGCAGCGCTCCCGCCTGCGCATGCAGCCAATGATCTGGCCGCTCTTCTGTATACATCAGGAACAACAGGCGATCCCAAAGGGGTGATGCTCTCGCACAGCAATCTGGCGTCGGACCTGGCGAGCGTCATCAAACTCAATATCATCGTACACGGGGACAACCTCCTCTGCCTGCTTCCTCTTCACCATACCTACCCCGCAATGGCGTGCATGCTGCTGCCGCTCGCGCTCGGCGGGCAGGTGACGATCCTGAACAGCTTGAAGGGGCCGGACATCCTTGCCTGCATGCAGGAGGCCGGGGTCACCGCCATGGTCGGCGTGCCGCAGCTCTTCACGGCGCTCCGCAATGCCATCTTCGACGGGATCAGCAAAAAGCCCGGCCTTGTTCGAGCGCTGGTAAAGCTCTTTATCGCTCTCAATAGACTGCTGCGGAAAAAAACGGGACTCAATGTCGGCAGGTCGCTCTTTGGAACAGTGCACGCGAAGTTCGGCCCGAAGTTCAGGCTGTTCGCGAGCGGCGGCGCCCGGCTCGATCCCGATGTGTACCGCGATATGACCGATCTCGGGTTCACGGTCATTGAAGGGTACGGCCTTACCGAAACGTCCCCGGTCTCCACGTTCAACCCGTTCTCGAAACAGAAGGCCGGATCCATCGGTATCCCGATCCCTGACGTGGAGGTCAGAATCGTCAATCCCGACGAGCACGGCATGGGAGAGATCGCGATACGCGGGCCGAATGTGATGCTCGGGTATTACAAGAAACCGCAGGAGACCGCGGAGGTCCTGCGTGACGGATGGTTCTTTACCGGGGACCTGGGATATTGCGACAAGGACGGCTACTTCTTCATCACCGGCAGGTCCAAGGAGATGATCGTGCTCTCGACGGGCAAGAAGATCTTTCCCGACGAGCTCGAGAAGTTCTATAAACAGATATCGTCGATCAAGGAGATCTGCCTCATCCAGGGTGAGCGCGGGATCGAGGCCGCGGTGGTCCCGGATTTCGATTACCTCAAAAAGATGAACCTCTCCAACTCACGAGAGACCATTGCCTTCGAGATCGAAGACCTTGCAAAAGATCTGCCGCCGTACAAGCGGATCACGGGGCTGAAGATCTTCAAGGACCCCTTGCCGGCCACGCGCCTGGGCAAACTCAAGCGCAGCCAGGTGAGGGACATGTATCTGAAGAGCGGCGAACGGGCTGAGAAACCGGTGACCGTGGTTGACAGTGACCTGCTCTCGACGCCGGTGGCAAAAAAGTTCCTGGCCTGCCTCGAACCATTCTCTGCAAAAAAGAATATCGCTCCCGACGACAACCTTGAGCTTGACCTGGGACTCGACTCGCTCACCCGGGTCGAGCTGGTCGTGAGCATCGAAAAGTCTTTCGACATCAGCCTGCCCGAGTCTTTCGGGAGTGAGCTTTTCACCGTAAAGGACGCAGTGCTCAGGTTGCAGGAGTTGCTGGCCTCCGGGCCGCTCAAGGCCGGCGAGCGCGTGCGAATGTCATGGGCCGAGATCCTTGCGCAGGAACCCGGAGCAGAGGCGCGGGAATCGATCAAGCTTGAGTTCGGACCGATTATCCAAGCAATACGATATATGGTCCTGCTGCTGCTCAAGGTGGTGATGAAGGTTTACGGCCGTTTATCGGCCACGGGCATCGAGAACCTTCCTGAGAAGGGGCCGTTCATCATCGCCCCGAACCATCTGAGCCTTGCGGACGCACCGTCGATCGCTGCCGCGCTCTCCTGGAAGACCAGCTCACAGGCCTTTTCTCTCGGCGCAACCGAGTATTTCGGCGGGCCGGTCCTGTCGAAAATATCGAGGATCTTCCAGGTGATCCCGGTGGACATGGAAACAAGGCTTTACAACGCGCTCCAGTTATCTGCGTTTGTGCTCCACCGTGGAAAGATACTCCTCGTTTTTCCTGAAGGCAGCCGTTCGCGCGACGGCAGCATCAAGGAGTTCAAAAAGGGCGTGGGGATCATCTCTAAAGAACTCAACATCCCGATCGTTCCAGTTGCGATCAGCGGCACCTATGCAATGCTGCCTTCGGGAAGTCTTTTCCCGAAACCGTCAAAAATCATGGTCTCGTTCGGGAAGCCGGTTCATCCCGGCGGCAGGGACTACGAAGAGATCGTGAAAACGCTGTACGGGGACGTGGTGAAGATGCTGGAAGGGCAGAAGTCAGAAGCAAGAAGTCAGAATCCGGACTAAAGAGCAGCGTCGTGCAACGAGCCGTGTTGACCTGTCTCCGTGGGTATTTGGGGGGTTATCCATGATGAATAAAATTAAGACCATTCTCGAGATGATCACATTCAATCACACTCTCTTCGAACGGCCCTTCTCGCTCAATGGAGCGCGTGAGATGCTTATGAAATACGGCAAACGATGCTCGATCTGCATGTTAGTCGCAGTGCTCGCCTCGTGTGCATCAACGCAGGGGCCGCCTGTGACGGAGAGCCCAAAGCCAAGGATCGCGCTCGTGCTCGGCGGTGGCGCAGCGCGAGGCTTCGCGCACATCGGTGTTATCCGGGCGCTTGAGCAGGAGAAGATCCCGATCGATATGATCGTCGGCACGAGCGTTGGGAGCCTTATCGGCGCCATCTATGCGTCGAACGCGAACAGCTTTGAGCTTGAATGGACGGCATTCTCCCTCGAGAAAGACCAGGTTTTTGACTACGGGATTCTCTCCGCGTTTACCAGTATGGGTTTTGCCAAGGGCGATAAGCTGGAAGAGTTCGTAAAATCCAAGATCCCGGCTGCAAACATCGAGGACCTCAAACTGCCCTTTGCGGCGATCGCGACAGACCTGAACCGCGGAACGCGCGTGGTCCTTGACCATGGCCCGGTGGCCAAAGCAGTGCATGCGAGCAGCGCCATCCCCGGCGTATTCAACCCGGTGGATCACCAGGGGAAGCTCCTGGTCGACGGCGGCGTAGTGGAGAACCTCCCGAGCTCCGTAGCACGGGAAAGGGGTGCCGACATCGTGATCGCTGTGGACATCAGCGAGAATGTGGTCAATTTCAACATTACGAACCTCATCGATGTCATGCTGCAGTCGGTAACTATCATATCCAACGAGAATGTGAAATACACGAGAAGGAATGCCGATGTGCTCATTACGCCGGCGGTAGGCGACGTGGGGATGCTCGATTTCAGCCAGAAAAAGAGGTGCATGCAGGCGGGCATCGAGGCTGCGCAGAAGGCCATGCCGGACATCAAGAAGAAGATCGGGGATTGGGGAAAAATTCAGCTGCAGCAAAAATAAAAGGGTCTCCTGCCAGGGCGAACAGCGAAATTCCAGGGTGAACAACGAGAGATCCTCTAATTGAAAAGGTCCGGTTAACGGTGTCCGGGGGCTCTGTGCAATGGGGTGTTTGACCGCATGCGCCCTACCTCCGGGGATCCATGAACATGTATTGAAAGGGTGCCATGCTGGAAAAAATAAAGATCATCCTCGAGATGATCAAGTTCGAGCACACCATCTTTGCCTTGCCCTTTGCCTTTACCGGCGCACTGCTGGCGGCAAGGGGAGTGCCGCCATGGAGCACGATCCTCTGGATCACCGTGGCCATGGTCGGTGCGCGCTCGGCGGCCATGGGGTTCAACCGCTGGGCGGACCGGGACTTCGATGCCGAGAACCCGAGGACCAACACACGCGCCCTTCCCAAGGGACTGGTATCGCCGGCCCAGGTGATCCTGTTCACCGGGGTCTCGTCGGTCCTGCTGGTATACGCTGCTTATCGGTTGAACACGCTCAGTTTCATGCTGTCGCCCATTGCGCTCGCGATCGTGTTCTTCTACTCCTATACCAAGCGGTTC
>Ga0184631_10000374_pt1 | contig 10228 bp, 18 predicted proteins | sample PLM4_90_b1_FD_133160 | JGI IMG/M metagenome (GOLD analysis project Ga0184631, IMG submission 133160) | Groundwater sediment microbial communities from an aquifer in East River, Colorado, USA - PLM4_90_b1 | ecosystem: Environmental > Terrestrial > Soil > Riparian zone | place: USA: East River... | reverse complement strand
GCCCACGCCTCCACGCGATCCAGCTCGTCTAGATCCACGGGAAGCCCACGGCGGGTCATTCGCACCAACGCTGGCGTTACACGCGACTCGAGGTTGTACACCTCCTGCAAATTTTGTTCGTCGATCTCCCTCTCCTGCCTCCGCAGCACCTGCAGCGGCAGCCGCACGTCCTGCTCGGCGTAGCGCCCGACTGCGCCGGCGTGGAGCCGCCACAGTCCCTTCTTGGGATGGATGCCCCACGCCTTGGCGTGCGCCATCAGCTCGGTCTCGTCCTTCCCGGGCAGGCCGCGCCGGGCAGCGATCGCGTCGAGGCCGTAGGTCAGCTGGAGCTCGTCGAGCAACGGCTCGGCGACCTGGACGTCGCGGTGAAACTTGACGTTGAGGAAGAAGACGCCGTTCTCCCAGAGGTAGTCGAGGTCGTACGGCGCCAAGTTGAAGACGATCTCCCCCGTGAACAGCAGCGCTTGTTCGCGCAGATAGGCCCAGACGCCAGCCTCGGGGAGATTGCCGCCGCCCTGATGGCGGATCGGCAAGTAGTGCGCAGGGCCATCCTCGATCGCGAAGCCGATACCGCAGACGTAACCGCCACGGCGCACGCCGGGGCCGAGGAGGTGCAGATCATCGTCGCGACACTCGACGTCGATGCACACGCGCTTGGCGTCGATCCACGAGGGGAGCGTGGATAGCTCGGGCGCCACCCACGTGATCGGTGGCGCCGTGAGAGGCACTTGAAGCCAGCCTGCATCCCGCGCTTTCATGTGGCGTCCTTGGTGAGCTGCCCGATGTCGTGCTGCAGTTTCTCGAGCGCCTTGCGGCACACGATCAGCGCCTCGCCAGGGCGAAGGCGCGTCTCCGTGGCGATCTCGAGGGTCGTCACTCTGCCGGGGCAGAGACCGATCTTGGCGCAGCGCCGGCGGCGGCGCGTGCCTGCACCGACGGATCGCGTCTCAACCACCTCGGTCGGACCACTACAGAGCGGGCACGCGATCACCGGATCCCTCCGATCCGCACGCTGTCCAGATCGAGCTTGTCCAGGGCGATTCGAATCAGCTCCGACTTGTTTGCCTTGGTCCAGCCGCGGCGCTTGAGCTCGGCGACCTTGGCTGCCAGCTCTTCGAGGTCTCGCGTGTAGAGCGAGATGCAGATCACCTTGTAGTGGGACGGACGTTTCTTGCCGGTGGCGGCAAAAACATCAACTTCTAGTTGACCTTTTTTGGTCATCGGGATTCCGTGGCGCGGATCAGCTTCAACAGCCGAGACTCCGCCTTCTGAAAGTTGTCCTGTCGCTCGGGCAGCAACGCGCCGCGATCTGCCGTATCAGCGATGTGCTCACGCAGAGCGCTGAGCATCCACAGCAGCTCGCCACGATCGAGGAACACGGTGCGCCGCACCGGCCGCTTGGGAATGCGCGTCACGGGCGCGCCTCCGTGCCGAGCAGTCCTCGTCGCGTCAGCCCGTCGTAGTTCCGCCGCACCGGCTCGCGCGACGTCACCTCAAGCGCACCAAGCTTCACGGCAAGCACGCGCTTGGGCGGCGTGACGTCGTAGTGGTGTGCGCTTGCGACGGGACGCTCTTGCGACCACGACCGCTTGAGACCGAGACGCACCGCGAACGCGTGCAGCTCGTCCGCGCCGACGTCCGAGACCAGGTGGGACCAGCGCTTGTAGCGCAAGGACGTCGCGTGCTCGGTGATGCCGTCGACGTAGATCATGCGGCGCCCCAGGCGATGTCAGGCGCGAGATCGCGGAGGATCGCGCGCGCGCGCGTTCGCAGCTCAGGCTTCCAGATATGGGCGTTCCGGCCGCTCGGATGCGGCAGGCTGACGAGCGTGATCGGCACGGCCCAGGCGGCGGTCACCGGCTCGATCCCGCTGGTAAAGAAGGGCTGCGTATACTCGAACGCATCAGCGACCTTGCGGCCGAGCAGGACGATCGTGCGCCACGGCGCCGAAGGATCCGCGGACAAGAGGGCCGCGCGGCGGCGCGCCTCCTTCATCGACCACGCGTCGCAGGAGCAGAGGTTCGTGCGATGGATCGCGACGTACGTATCCTCGTGCATGCCGAGGATCTGCATCAGGCGGTGACCCGAACAGCCGCGCGGCGCAGGGTAGAGTGCGAACTGCGGATCGGATCCGTACGGGTTATCCTCTGCGCACAGAAGTACGGAGCACCCACGATCGCGCTCCGGTATTTCGCGATGCGCGAGCGTCGTGGCCGTCACGCGTGCGGCCCCTGGGTAGCGAGCATGTCTTCACTTGGCGCGGCCCACGTAGATCCGTGCTGCCGGCACAGCTCCAAGGCCTCATCGAGCTGGCTTGCCGGGACATCGCCCTCGAGCCACTCCCCGTCAGACGATCGGGCACGCCGCAGCCGGCCGCCAAGCACGGCGATCGCCATCTGGAGGATCTGCCACTGCGGCACGAGCGCCGCGCAGAACGCACGCGCCGCGCGATCCTCGCCGGGGATGTAGACCCATCCGGGGATCGACTTCGCGCGGTACGTCGGCACGTGATCGAACTGCGCCGCGGCGAGGCCGTTCGTGATCAGGTGGTCCTGGTACGCGCGGTACGAGATGCGGAGCTGATCGAGGGCTTCGCGCTCGGTCATTGGACCACCGTCAGCTTGTGGGATGCACGCGTGATGCCGGTGTAGAGGTGTTTGCGCGCGTCGGCGCCGAACTGGCGCGATTCGTCAAACAGCAGCACGTCGCGGAATTGACTTCCTTGTGATTTATGCGTCGTAATCGCCCATCCGTAGCCGACTTCGTTGTACTCGCGCTGCTTGAATCCCTTGAGCTCGTCTTCACGCGCCATGAAGTGGTGCAGCCACGCGTGGCACGTAACACGCTCGGCTTCATCGTCCGCGCTCGTCATCTCGAGCAGCGCCGTCATCTTGTCGAGATCAGGAACGCAGCGATCGATGATCCACGTCGACCCATTGAGGATCCCGATGTCGTGGTTGTTGCGCAGACAGATCGCTCGATCACCGGCGACCGGTGCTGCCTCATGGTCCCGACCCAAAAGGCGCCGGATCTTCGCATTGCACGCATGACGTGTCCTGTTGCGACCCACGAGGATCATCTCTGCGGACATGGCGCGCTCTTCGAGCGAAGGATCACCATGGCGCAACACCTCACAAGCGTCCCCGTGCGGACCGTACGGCAGACGCTCACCGCGGCGAGCCAGATCCGCAAGGTACAAGATCGGGCTGCCAAGCGCCTGACGGTGAATCTCTTCGAGCCGCGCATCGGGCTCGCGGCTGGTGAAGTAGCCCGTGCCGTAGACCGGCGGGAGCTGGTTCGAATCTCCGATGACGAGCAGCTTGGTACCGAACGACTCCAGATCTTCGCCGAGGCGCCGATCGATCATGGAGCACTCGTCGATGACGCCAAGCTTGGCGTACTTCAGCGCAGCGTCCGTGTTGAGCGAAAACCGCGGTCCCTTGCGGGCGCCATCTTCCTCAGCGCGCGCGAGCTGCAGTGCGATCGCCTGCGCCTTCGCATCTTTGGCGGCCTGCAGGCGCTTGAGCTCGACCCGCATCTTCTCGATCGCCTCCGGCGACGGTGGATCGCCGGCAGGCCTGTAGATTGCGGAGTGAATCGTCGTGGCCTCGGGGCAGCCCTTCCGCTGCATGACCAGTGCTGCCTTGCCCGTCGGGGCGCAATAGACCACCTGGCTCGGCGCAAGATCCTGCACGGCGTGCTTGAGCAGCGTCGACTTGCCGCTACCTGCGGGGCCGTCGAGGTAGAACGTCGGCTTGCCGTTCGGATCGGCCAGCCAGCGTGCGATGGCATCGAGCGCAGCGGCCTGCTTTGGCGACCACGTAGGCGTCGTCATCGCTGCTCCTTCCACACCCGTCGAAGATCAAAGATCGTCTCCGCGACGCCACGTACCGGATGCGTGATCAGCGTCGAGTACGCGTCCGCGATTCCGGCGAGCTCCATCGCATCGCGCGGTGTCAACGTCTGCGGGGCGTAGCGCGCCTTCCACGCTGCGTCCTGGTGCTCTGATCCAAAGGGCCACGGCCAGGTCGTGCCATCCGCGCCGGAGCGCAGACGCACGTGGCGATCGTCAATCTTGTAGTCGAGCGCTTTCACGAGGACGCGGACTCCGCCGTCCGCAACCGCACAACCTCGATCCGCTCGAGGTGCAGGCCGCTGATCGTCACGCCTGCGCCGACGCACGTTCCGGGCATCGCCCCCGTGCTCACGCACGGCTTCCCGACGTGCGCCTCGCAGCGCGGGCACGCGACGCTCTCGGCGAGATGCTTCTCGCCAAACCAGGCCGTCTGCATGACGGCTCCTACGCCGCCAGCTTCGCGACTTCGGCGGCGTCGACGCCCTTGGAGATCAGCTCCTTCGAGAGCTTGTCGATCGTCGCGTTGCGCTCGCGGAGCTTGGTCTCCAGCGCTTCACGCTCCTTGGCGCTGCGCTGCTGGAGATCGCGATACGCGTCGGTGCGCTGATCACGCTTGGCGGTCTTGCGCTGGGAGTGGTCGTACTTCGAGGTGTTCACTCGGTTCCTTCATCGACAGCTGTGTTGAGAGAAAAGCCGGCGGCGCGTCGCCCCTGTCAAAGCGGCGGCCACCGGTGCGCTATCGGCGTGAGCCTACGGCGCAAAAAAGAAGTCAGGCCGGCGCTAGGGAGGCGCCGCCGGCCTGACGAAGCAGCATCAGAAAGGGACGCCAGCTTCGGGATCGGGGCCCTCGTCTTGCGACATCGTCTCGTACGCCGCCTTCGCGAAGCCCTTGCGCACGTCGTCGCGAAGCTTCTTCGCGGCCTGGTAGCGCGGATCCGTCTTCTTGATCATCGACGGGATCAGATCATCGCCGCCGGCCGCCGGCGTCAGCACGGGAATCATGAACGTGCCCTTGGCGTTGGTGTCACTGACCGCCGTCATCTTCACGCGGTGCGCGAACAGCGGGACGTCGCCGATCTTGAGCTGCTTACCGATGAGCTTGGGCGCGAACATCGAGAGCTGGGTGTTCCAGCCGCGGTACGCCTTGATCTTCGTGCTCGAGAACGGGATCACGCCGAAGCCGGTGACGTCGCCGGCCTTGTCGTACGTGATCGCGTACACCTCGAAGGTCTCGACCAGCTCGTTCGTCGGCTGCGGCTTCTGCGTCTTCGGGTCGGGCGGCATCGGCAGCGGGATCTTACCGATCGACTTGCCGTCGTTCTTGGCGATCGCGTCGAGCACGATCTTCGAGTTCGGCGCGTGTCGGCCGCGAAACCCACCACCGTCATCGCGGGGGATGAACTGCAGCACGCAGTGATCGGTGATCGCGGCGACGAACTCGATCTCCTCGAACGCCTCCTTGGTCACCGTGTTGTAGATCATGCCCGCCCACATCTTGCCCTTGCTCTCGGCGACCTGCGGGCTGTTCGACTGCAGGATCACGAGCATCGGCAGCTTGCGATCGGCCATCGACTGCTGCTCGAAGCCGCCGCCTTCGTCGCCCTCATACTCGAACACCTCGATCGCCGTGCCCTCGGCCGGCGGAGGCGTGAGCGCGGCGCCCTTGCCGCCCTTCACGGCCGCGGCGTTGATCGCCGCGACATCTTCGGGGCGGATCGTCTGCTTCTCGGTACCCTGCGTGGTTGCTTTCGTCATCGCTTCCTTCTTCCTTCGTTGGTTGGTTACCGGCCGCGCGGAGGCGCTGCCGAACTTGTCAGGCGCCCCGAGGCGCCGATCGCTGTGCTGCGTGGCCAGCAGATGGACGGCGGTTCCGCCGTGGTGCCGGCTTCGACGCACCTCGAAGCTGCTCGCGCGATGGGGGCGCGGTGACGCCGGTACCGTGAACGTCAGCAGCCCCGACGTCAGCATCGCCACGAGCGCGAAGCGAAGGCGCGTGAACCGCATCACGCGTCACTTTCGCCTCAGCGCGGCGACCTTGAGGTCGTACAGGTTGAAATATTCCTTGGGGACGATCGTCCCTGCGCTCATGAGCTCGCGCGCAAGCTTGCTGAGCGTTCCTGCGTGGACGTCCTTCTTTGCCTGCGGATCGAAGCCCTTGCCACGCAGCTCGAGCACCAGCTCGTCCGCGCGTGCATCGTCCCCGCGATCCAGATCCACGGTCACGACGTTCTTGATCACGCCCCCGTGGCCGCGCTCGATCAGCCAGCGCAACGCCCCCATACGCGCCTCGATGCGCTCGAGACCTGGGAGCGACGCCTTGATGTCCCGCTTGACGGAGACCTCGATGCCAGACGACGTCGTGCACTTGTCGTGGCGCATGAGCAGCATCAGCGCCGGGATCTCGCGCTCGAGCAGGTTGCGCTCGACGTCCTTCGCCTTCTGCAAGACGTCCTCGGCGGCCTGTCGCGCGACGGTCGCGCGCTCGGCGGCGAGGGTCAGCCGATCGAGATCAGCGAAGGCTTTGGCGACCGCGGCGCCATCGGCTTCGCCATCGGTGCCGTAATCGTAGTCATCCGACGTATCGCCGTCGGTTCCGTAGTCGTCTCGATCGTCGACTGATCGAGCAGGTTTTGCAGAACTGACATGGTCCGTTCGATCTTCTGATCGAATCAGTTCCTTGGGCGTGACAGCGCTCATGTCAAGCACCTTCTCAGAAGGCTCTGACACTGAGCCGGGCGCGGACAGGTCGGTCACGAACGACCTTCTACGGAATTTTCCAGCTGTCCGTCAAGCGGGAGTGTGCGCCGGGATCTCGCCGCGCGCCCGAGCACGCCCCAGCCGCGCAAGGGCGCTGCGCGTTGTCCACAGGCGAAAGCTCGTCGGCCGCACCGCATTTGGTCACAGCCCTATCCACAAGTTGCTCACACGAGAGCTGGGATCTAACTTTCTCAGCCGATCCCGTTCGGCCAGTAACAATCTCGACCGCCTCGCGACGATCAGCCGCTTAGCAATTCGCCCCGTGGTTGGCGCCCCGACACCGGCAATCGCAGTTGGGTCCCGTCGCGTTCGTACAGCGCGCCCCGCACGCGTGCTTGCTCTTCTTGGTCCCCTCCATCACACGTGCGAGTGCGCACGTGTGATCGCCGCATGGCACGCGCACAGCGGACGTGTCCGATCCGTGTGCCGCCATCGTGTACACGTTGCCGTCATGCGCCGCGATCACGTAGTCGTGGCGACCTGGCGCGTGCGCTGTCGTGAGCCGTCCCTCGATCTTGTGGGTCTGGCCACAATGCTTGCAGCGTCCGATCCAGCGGTTGTCGGTGAGCCCCGCGACGCTGCCGGTGTCGATCCGATCGTACGCGGTACCCGTGTTCAACGCGACGGCCATCGGGCAGACGCTAGCACGCGACACGCGACGAGAGCCACGAAAGGCGCTGGCCAATCTGCATCTGCGCCAACGGCTGCGCGAACGTGGCGCCTCGAGCGCCGTATGGCGCCGCGCGCAGGATCGGCTCCGCGTACTCCTTGCCTGCGTAGATCACGACGTGGCGTGTGACGGTCGGATGGCGCGCGACGATCGCATCCCAGACACGCGAGCCCCAGATCGGTCGCCACTCCTTCGCCAGATCGGTCAGCGTCTTATCGTACGGCGCGATCACCTGGTCCAGCTCGACGAGCGCGTACTCCGCGCTGATCACGTAGACGACGTCGCACGCGCGGTGCGCCTCGGCCAGCGAGAGCCGGAACAGCCGCGACAGGTAGAGATCGCGCGCCGGCGCGGCGTGCGCGAGCTTGGGCTTGCAGCAGCCGACGAGGCCGATCGCCACGCGAGGCGTCACGCCGGAACCCAGATCGGACGCGGGACGTCGATCCAAACCGTCGTCCAGAAGTCCAACGTCGGCGGCAGTTCGTCCCCCGTGTTCGCAAAGATCACGTGGACGTTCGACGGCAATACGCCGCCGTGCGCGTCCAAGATCTTGCGCAGCATGTAGCCGCTCGTCCGGCCGCCGGAGAACGAGACGTAAGCCGGGCCGTCGATTGCAAATGCGCTAGCCACCGCGTGGAGCCTTACCACGTCGGCGACGACGACAGCGCGCCCATCGCACGAGGTCGCATGGTTGAGGGACACGCTTGCCTGTTGTGGTGTCGTACCAGCGCGCGTCGCTGCCGTCTTCGCGACGGCCAGGAACGCAGACGATCACGAGAGCCACTCCTTGTACTGATCTCCCGTTACTCGAGCCGCGATGTCGTGACGTTCCCGCAGTGACTTCAAGATCTTCTCGTCCACCGTGTTCTCCGCCACCGAATCCACATACGTCACGGCGTGGTGCTGCCCCGGGCGGTGCTGCCGATCTTCGCTCTGCAGCCGCTCGAGCAGCGAGAACGTGTTCGAGTAGTAGTAGGACAGCGAGCTGTTGACCATCGTCAGCCCCATGCCCATCGATGACGCCTTCGCGACGCAGAACTGACGATCGCCCCCGCGGAACTGATCTAGCGCCTTCGCCTTGTCCTTCTCGTTGACCTTGCCATCGTAGCGCACGCACTTCGCGGGTCCGAGCTGGCGGCAGATCGAATCGACGTCGTGCGTGAACCGAGCCCAGACGATTGCCTGCTGCTTGCCGATGTCTTCGCCCCACTCCAGAAACTGCGTGAGCCGCGGATTCTTGAGTCCTGGGATCAAGATCGGCTCGCCTTCGAGATCATCGGGGTTCGGCAGGTAGCCGCACGCGATCTGCTGCAGCCGCATGATGCGCACCATCGCGATCGGTGCCGTGATGAGCGCGCCCGAGGCCAGCTCGACCATGAACTCCTTGCGCATGGTGTCGTAGATGCGGCGCTGCTCCGGCGCCAACTCGAACACGATCCGCTGGTAGAGCTTGGCCGGCAGGTTGAGTCCTGCCTGCTCCTTGGTCAACCGCGTCGACATCGGCTGGATCATCGCGTGGAGTTTATCGAGCTCGCGGTAGCCGACGATGACCTCGATCGTCCGTCCCGTCGTCGCCGGAGTCGCGGTCAGCGTCGGTGCCTTCGTGATCGCAGCGATCTCGGCGGGCTTGAGGATCTCACGCAGGTCGAGCTGCTCGTACGCGTCACCATCCACGTCGAGCGGCACGATCGGTACACGCGTCAGCCGCGCACCGTCTGGCGCCTTGCTGTCGTCCTCACCGCCGACCACGATCTTTCGGGTGACCGTGAACCGCGCCTGAAAGGCCGTATACGATCCGATGCCGTGACGGAGCCAGAACCGCTCGTCGAGCAATTTCATCTGCGCGTACAGATCGCATGGACTGTTGGAAACCGGCGTGCCGTTGAGCAGCCGCGCGTACGCCGCGAGCTGCCGCAATGCCGACACCTTCTTCGTCCGCTCAGCCGTCGGATTCTTGACGCGGCTGCCCTCGTCGACGATCAGCAGAAATTTGTGCCCCGTGATCAGGGCAAGCACCGCCTTGCGGCCCCGCGGCGTAACCAGCGCGTCGTAGCTGATCGCGAACCATCGAAGCGGCGTAGCCGCGCACAGCGCCGCGTGCGCGCGATCTTGCGCCTTCGCGCGCGAGGAATGCCAGTCCAGGCCGCGCCACGGGATGGCACAGTGGAGCGGAACCTCATCCGTGATCCAGTTGCGGTGGACCCCTCCGGGTGCCACGACGATGACGGTATCGATCCGCGCCAGCTCGAAGAGGCGGACGGCCGTGTGGATCGCCGGTGCGCTTTTCCCTGCACCGGTCTCCAAAAAGTATGCCCAGCTCGGCAACTCCCACGTCTCATCGAAGAGCTTCTGCTGGTGTTTGAACAGCGGCGGTGGCGTCATCGGTGGCGCAACGCTTTCGGGGACACCCGCCGCTGGACGTAACACCCCTCGCGCTTCGAGTAGACCTCGACGCGAATACGCACGCCGCCCTTGCTAATCACCTTCGCGTTCGTCGGAACGCGAAACCCGTAGCCGCCACGCGGCTCGTGCAGCCACGTCACGAGCATGCCGGGCGCCAGCTCTTCCATCGTCATCGCAGCTTCAGTGCCTCGTGCAGCAGCAACGCGGCCTCTTGTAGCGGATGCAACGGCGGCGGCGCGGCCGGCTGCCCGTGCGACGCCTCATGGAGCAGACGCACTTTCGCGCGCGTGAGCGGCTCGAGCGTCAGCCGATCGCCATGTTCGTCGATCAGCGTGAACACCCCCTTGTCCTCGATCGCCACGTGGCGCCGTGTGCCGCGGCCGTCGGTGATCCGCAGCGTCAGCTGATTGCCCTCGAGCGTACAGTGGTAGATCGGCGTCATGCTCTACGTCCCATCGCCTCGAGCGCCTCATCATGAAACCCGTGGGCCTCATAATACGCGGTCAGCCACTGCTCGGCCGTCGCGTCCTCGACCGTCGGCT
>Ga0184631_10000373_pt1 | contig 10237 bp, 7 predicted proteins | sample PLM4_90_b1_FD_133160 | JGI IMG/M metagenome (GOLD analysis project Ga0184631, IMG submission 133160) | Groundwater sediment microbial communities from an aquifer in East River, Colorado, USA - PLM4_90_b1 | ecosystem: Environmental > Terrestrial > Soil > Riparian zone | place: USA: East River... | reverse complement strand
CCTCACCAAGCAATATGACGATCGTTTGGTCATCACCAACTATGACCACTGTCTGGTCGCCTTCCCCTACCAAGAATGGGCTTTGATGGAAGAGAAGGTTAAAAACCTTCCCACGCTGAGCAAAGAGGCCAGAGTATTCTACAGATTTTTTTATTCGAGTGGTATCGATTGCGCGATCGATAGACAGGGAAGACTTCTCATCCCCCAGTCCTTAAGGGATTATGCCAATCTTCAAGAGGACGTTGTGCTGGTAGGGGGTGGAAGAAAGATTGAGATATGGAACAAGGAACGCTGGGAAGAAGAGTTTCGAAAATCCCAGGATGTTTTTGATCGGGTCACTGAAACACTGACCAATTTCGGTTTTTGAAAGGCAAGATAGAGGTCGATGGGATTTGGACACATCCCTGTTTTGGTTGAAGAGGTCATGACCCTTTTGGGATGTGAACCCCACCAGACTTATGTGGATGCCACCTTGGGAGGTGGCGGCCATGCCCTGGAGATTTTGAAGCGGACCGCACCAGATGGGATCGTCATTGGATTGGATTGGGATGAAGAGGCTGTTGCCGAAGCGAGTAAGGCATTAATGTCTTTCGGTGAACGGGTAAAGATATTTCGTGAGAATTTTATCCATCTGCCTGAGCGATTAAAGGCGTTGAAGATTGAAGAGGTGGATGGGATCTTGCTGGACTTGGGACTCTCTTCGTTCCAGATAGAGAAGCGGGAGAGGGGTTTCAGTTTGAAAGGGGATGGTCCCTTAGACATGCGAATGGATCAACGGATAGATCGCAGAGCAGTCGACCTGGTCAGCCGTCTCTCCTTTCAGGAATTGGAATATACTCTTTTGAAATATGGGGAGGAGAGATGGGCCAAGAGGATTGCGAAAGTCATTCTTCATGAGAGAGAGCGAAGCCCCATCGAGACGACCTATGCCTTAAGAAAGATCGTCCATCAGGCGATTCCCAGAAGATTTCATTCACGGAAAATCGATCCTGCCACCAGAACGTTTCAGGCCTTCCGGATCAGGGTGAATGAGGAGTTAGAAAATTTGAAAGAGATACTGGAGAAGGGATGGACGGTCTTAAGAAAGGGAGGGCGGATGTGCGTCATCTCCTTTCATTCCCTCGAAGATCGATTGGTCAAAGAGACCTTTCGGAGATTGGAGAGAGGAGGAGAGGATGGTTCAGGCCAGGGGGGTGTGGTTCAGGTGATGACCAAGAAGCCGCTCAGACCTGCTGAGGAGGAGCAGAGGCGAAACCCGCGATCCCGGAGTGCCAGACTAAGATGTGCGGAGAGGGTGTGAGGAGGTCGCGGGGTGAGTGCTTTGAAGGGCCTCCTTTAAGGGGACGAGAAGCACTCTTCGAAATGATATTTCCTGTCCCGGGAGCCCGGAGGAGCTTCAAATGGCCAAGAGCTTGAACAGAAGCGCAGATCGAATTCTTTGGATGGATGAAGGAAAAAGGACGAAGCGGATTGCTATCAAATCGAACCTCCTTCTCGTTTTCATCCTTCTCATGCTTTTTTTAATCGGGGGCTCCCTGTTCTACGTCTGGTCGAGAATTCAGGTGATCCAGCTCGGATATGAGATCTCCAGCGCCTTGAAGGGGGAAAGGGCTCTTAACGAGGAAAGTAAAAAATTGCGGTTGGAGATCGCCACGCTCAAATCCTACGCACGGATTGAAAAAATGGCCGTGGAGGAACTGAGAATGGCCAAACCCAAACCCGATCAGGTGATCGTGATTCGATGAAGTCGAAATCGATCAATTGGTTTAAAGCCAGGATCATCTTCATCTCGTGTCTTCTCTTCATTTGCTTCGCCCTCGTGGTGGGAAGGATGTTCCAACTTCAGGTGCTGAAGAAGGAACAGCTCTATAAACTGGCTGCCCAGCAACATCATGTTCAGATCCCGCTCGTTCAGAAGCGGGGAATCATCTACGACCGTAAGGAAAACGAACTGGCAGTCAGTATCGAGGTCGATTCTGTTTATGCCGATCCCAAGAAAATTGTGGATGTGGGAAAGACAGCCAGAGAACTCACTTCCATCCTCCAGATCGATCGGGAGGAGCTGAGACAGAAGTTAAAGAGCCGTAAATCCTTTGAATGGATTCAGAGAAAAATTCCGCCCAAGGAGGCCAGTGAGATCAAGGCCCTTCGAATTCCTGGAATCTATTTGTTAAAGGAGAATCAACGATTCTATCCCAATGCCCAATTGGCTGCCCATGTCATCGGCTTTGTTGGCCTCGACTCAAAAGGCCTGGAGGGAGTCGAGTTCCAATACGATACCCTGCTCAATGGAAAGAACCACGTATGGACGATGTCAAGGGATGCCTTGGGTCGTGAGCTCGTGATGGGCGGCCCCCCCTTGGAGAAGGAGGACCATTACCGAAACATCGTTCTCACCCTGGACAAACAGGTCCAGCACGTCGTCGAGACAGAATTGAATCGGGCCGTCCAGAAATGGAGAGCCAAGGGAGGGATGGCTATTGCGATGGAACCCATGACCGGAAAGATTCTGGCTATGGCCTCCTGCCCCCTTTTCAATCCAAACCAGTTCTATCAATACCGGGCCAAGAGCTGGAGGAATCGAGCCGTCTCCGATGCCTTTGAACCCGGTTCCCTCTTTAAGGCCTTTCTCGCGGCCGGTGCTCTCGAGGAGAAGGTGGTACGGCCTTCCGATTCCTTCTTCTGCGAAAATGGGTCTTACAAGGTATATGACCGAACGATCCACGATCAATCGAAGCACGGGTGGCTCACCTTTCAACAGATCATTAAATACTCGAGCAACATCGGGGCATCGAAGGTGGGCGAGAAGATGGGAAAGGAGCGCCTCTACCAGTATCTTTGTGCCTTCGGATTCGGGGAGAAGACGCATGTAGGCCTTCCAGGGGAGGGGAAAGGGATCGTCCACCATCCGAGGTATTGGCCTCCGGTTGTCTTGGATACGATCTCCTTTGGCCAAGGGATCGCTGTCACAGGGATACAGGTGGTCACTGCCCTTTCAGCGATCGCCAATGGTGGAACCCTGATGAAGCCTTATATCGTGGAGAGGATTACGAATGAGAAGGGAGAGGTGATCCAGTCCTTTCAGCCGGAGATGGTCCGAAGGGTGATCTCAGAGGAGACGGCTAAAAAGGTGACGGCACTGCTCAAAACGACGACGGAGAAAGGCGGGACAGGAGAAGGGGCCGTACCTGCAGGATATGAGGTGGCAGGAAAGACAGGAACAGCTCAGAAGGTGGAGTCGTTATTGGGGGAATATTCCGAGGACCGCTTTGACTGTGGATTTATGGGATTTGCACCCGCAGAGGATCCCAAGATCGTCCTCTTAGTCGTCATCGATGAACCGCAGGGAGCCAACACCGGCGGGCTCGTGGCTGCTCCTTTATTCAAAGCGATCATGGAAAAAGTACTTCCCTATCTGAATGCCCATCCAAAGGGAACGCTGATGGTGAAGAACGCCGTCGACTTTTCCTCCAGAAAAGAGGCTTCGGAAACTGAGCCCGTGATCGAAAGGGTGAAGGTAGGGAAAGGGATTGAGAAGGTTGTGATGCCAGACCTTACAGGATTGCCGATGCGCAAAGCCTTGATTCGTATAGAAGGGAAGGGTCTCATTATCAAGTTCTCAGGGAACGGAAGGGTGGTGGAACAGATCCCCAAACCAGGGACAATGATCGAGAAAGGGGATATCTGCTACCTGAAATTTGGGTCTTCATTGTAATTCCCCCTCTCCGTCCGGCGCCAAAGTCTGGGTTTGGACGGCGGCGCCCCCCTCGGTTTCGAGTCGTACCGACTTTATTAAAGGGGGGTTGGAGGGATTAGGCTTATTGTTGATCATGGAACTGAGGAAGTTGTTGGAAGGCGTGGAGATCAGAAAGATTACCGGAGAGACTCCGAAAGAGATTGAGGGAGTCGCTTACCATTCCCAAAAGGTGGGCAAAGGGTTTCTCTTTGCGGCCATTCGAGGACTCGAGGTTGATGGACATCAATTTATTGAAGAGGCAATCCAGAAGGGCGCAGAGGCCGTACTTCTGGAGGAGGAACGGGCCATCCCAAACAGAACGATGATCTTAGTGCCTAACAGCCGCCAGGCCCTGGCAAAGATTTCATCAAACTTTTATGGGGACCCTTCGTCTCAGGTCAGGCTCATCGGCATCACTGGCACCAATGGGAAGACCACCACGACCTATCTTCTGGAATCGATTTTTAGGAGGGCAGGATATGCGGTTGGCGTTATCGGAACGGTCAATTACCGGTTTGGTCAAAAGATCACTTCAGCACCCAACACCACTCCTGAATCGTTAGATCTTCAGAGAATCTTATGGGAGATGGTGAAGGGAAAAACCTCTCATGTCATCATGGAAGTCTCCTCCCATGGGCTCGACCTCGACCGGATTTTTGGATGCCAGTTTGACGGTGTGGTCTTCACGAATTTGGCTTCAGACCATCTCGATTATCATAAAACCCTTGAGCATTACTTTGAGAGCAAGAGGAAGCTTTTTTCGGATTCTTTGACGAGAAGCCAAAAGGCCAAACGGTTTGCCGTGACGAATCATGATGACCCAAGAGGAGAGGAGATCGTTAAAGAGATTGATCTTCCTGTCATTCGCTACGGACTTAGCCCTTCCTGTGACGTCTCTGCGGATCAGGTGGTCTTGACCTTGGAAGGCCTTTCCTGCCGGATCAGAACACCGAAAGGAGAGTTTCCCATTCATTCGAAATTGATCGGTGGATTTAATCTCTACAATATCTTAGCTGCGGTAGCCACAGGGATAGGGATGGATGTCCCTCTCGAAGCTATCCGGGACGGGGTGGAAGGATTAGAAGGCGTTTCAGGTCGATTTGAAATGGTGGGGAACCTGAAGAAGATTCATGTCATTGTGGACTATGCGCATACGCACGATGCCCTGGAGCGGGTGCTGCTTGGACTCAGGAGCATCCAGAGCAACGGTAAGATTATCACGGTCTTTGGGTGTGGAGGGGATCGGGATCGGACGAAGCGGCCTTTGATGGGAGAGGTGGCTGGGAGGTATAGCGATCTTGCCATTCTCACATCGGACAATCCAAGGACAGAAAATCCTTTAGCCATTATGGATGAGGTGGAAAAGGGTTTTAAAACCCTTCCCTTGGAAGAGTGGCATCGGGATGAAATAAAGTTGTGGAGATCGAAGAAGGGATATCTGAAAGTTCCGGATCGGAGGGAAGCCATTCGGATGGCCATCCGGCTGGCGCAACCTCTGGATACCGTTCTCATAGCCGGCAAGGGTCATGAGGATTATCAGATCATTGGAAAGAAGAAGTTTCCTCTCGATGATCGCGTCGAGGCAAAGAAAGCCCTGGAGGAAGAATGACCTTTTCGATGGAAGAGGTGTTGAAGGCGACGGGAGGAAGACTCCTTCAAGGAGAGGAGATCGCCTGCTTTCAGGGGATCTCAACGGATTCGAGAAAGATTGCCGAAGGAGAACTTTTCATTGCCCTGAAAGGAGACCATTTCGATGGCCACCACTTTGCCTTGGAGGCTCTGGAGAAGAAGGCAGGAGGAGTAGTCATCGGGGAGGACAGGGCTCGAGATATTCGGTGGAATGGTTATCGGCCCAGGGCAGTCATTACTGTAAAGGATACCCTGCGCGCCCTGGGGGACATTGCCCGGGAGAGGAGACGAAAATACCAGACCCCTGTGGTGGCATTGACCGGAAGCAATGGAAAGACGACCACGAAGGATATGATCTCCGCGTGTCTTGAGACGACCTTTCCTGTCCTCAAAACAGAAGGGAATTTGAACAACCTCATCGGACTCCCCCTCACCCTGCTTCAGCTCACTGAGAAAGAAAGGGTCGTGGTTCTTGAGATGGGTATGAATGTGCCGGGTGAAATCCGGAGGCTGACAGAGATTGCGGAGCCTGATGTCGGATTGATCACCAACATTGAGAAGGTCCATCTCGAGGGCATGGGAAGTCTGGAGAGGATAAAGGAGGAGAAAGGGGAGCTCTTCCGAAGAATGAGAAAGGATGGAACGATTCTGGTCAATCAAGATGATCCGAGAGTGATCGATCTGGCGGGTGAGTTTTCCGGCCAAAAGATCACCTTTGGAATCGTGGATCCTGCAGAGGTGATGGCCAAGGAGATCCGACTCAGAGGAACCGGGGGAACCTCCTTCGTCCTGATGATGGAGAATGAGGCGACAGAAATCACCCTCCCATTACTGGGAAGGCATTTCGTCCCCAATGCACTCTCTGCCATTGCTGCAGCAAGCCTTTTCGGAATTGAGTTAGAGAAGACAAAAGAGGCTTTGGAGCATTTTCAACCTTCTCCCATGAGAATGGAGGTCGTCCACCTTATCGATGGGGAGACCGTGATCAATGATGCCTACAATGCCAATCCGATATCGATGGAACTGGCCCTCGAGATCCTTTCAGAGATGAGAGGGCAAGGGAGGGCCATCGCGGTGCTGGGCGATATGCTGGAAATGGGCGAGTTTTCGGTGGAGGTCCATCAGTGGTTGGGAGAGAAGGTTGGAGACCTTTCAATCGATTTCCTCCTCGCCCTGGGTGAGGAAGCTCCCGTTGTTGTGGAATCAGCAGTTCGTCGTGGATTAGATTCGGAAAAGGCAAGGATTGTGGAAAGTCATTCAGAGGCCGTCTCGATACTAAAAAAGGTGATCCGGCGTGGCGATTGGATATTGGTCAAGGGTTCGAGAAGGATGGGCATGGAGAAGATCGTCGAAGGCTTGATGGAAAGGAGGGTGTAAAAGGATGTTTTATCATCTCCTTTATCCTCTTCATGAAGTTTTCTCTTTTTTCAATGTCTTCCGGTACATCACCTTCAGGACCATCTATGCGATTCTGACAGGTCTTCTCATCAGTTTCGTCATCGGACCTTGGCTGATCGAGAAGTTGAGGGCTTTTCAGATTAAGCAGGTTGTGAGGGAAGATGTCCCTTCCCGGCATATGGAGAAGAACGGAACCCCGACCATGGGAGGAGGCCTGATTCTTGCGGCCCTCCTCATCCCTACCTTTTTTTGGTCCGACCTGACGAATCGGTATACGTGGATTGTTCTCTTCACAACACTGGCATTTGGAACTCTAGGTTTTTTGGATGACTATAAGAAGGTTCGGGATAAGAAAGGTATCGGGATCAAAGCCCGTTACAAGTTCCCTATCGAAGTAGGCATGGCTCTTGTGATCAGCCTGATTCTCTTTTATGGCTTTGACCATGATTCCAGGCTGATCTTCCCTTTCTTCAAAAAAGTGGCGCCGGATTTGGACCACTGGTACATCCTTTTCTCCGTGCTCGTGATCGTGGGGACGGCCAATGCCGTTAACTTGACGGATGGGCTGGATGGATTGGCCATCGGGCCTGTGCTCATTTCAGGGGGAACCTTTATGCTCTTCTGTTATCTTGCAGGGAATTATCGGTTTGCCAGCTATCTTCAGATCCCCTTCGTCAAAGGCAGTGGAGAGTTGACCATTCTTTGCGGTGCTCTCGTTGGTTCGGGCCTCGGTTTTCTCTGGTTCAACACCTATCCTGCTCAGGTCTTTATGGGGGACGTCGGTTCTTTGGCCCTGGGAGCAACTTTGGGAACCATTGCCGTGATTACCAAACAGGAGATTCTTCTGGTGATCGTAGGCGGGATCTTCGTGATGGAGACCCTTTCCGTCATCATCCAAGTCGCCTCTTATCAGTTACGTAAGAAACGGGTCTTCCGGATGGCACCGATCCATCACCATTTTGAATTGAAAGGTTGGGCGGAGCCAAAAATCATTGTCCGATTCTGGATCATCGGTATCATTCTTGGACTGGTGGCGATCAGCACGTTGAAATTACGATGATAAATCAGTTCGGAGTTCGGAGGTAATCTAAGAACTAAAATTGAAATTATTTCCCTCCCCCTCGATGGGGGAGGGTGCGGGTGGGGGTGACCGGGTTCGATTTACCGCCACCTTACTAAGGAGTCCATAATTGAAAAGACATATTGTTCTGAAAATCTCCCCTTACCCCTCTTTGCCCTCCGGGCCAGAGGCCCTATGGGCCAGAGGCCAAAGAGGGGTAATTCCTCCCTTTTGTAAAGGGAGGGGAGGAGGGATTTGGTCTTCAATGTCCATACAATTATGGACTGATTAGTAATTCTCTCCCGCAAGGGGGGGATGGGTAGTGAAATTGGCGTGATGACAAAAAGACTGGATCTTCACGGTAGCAAGGTTCTCGTGGTGGGGCTGGCCCGGACAGGGGTGGCCACAGCAAAATTTCTTAAGGCCAAAGGTTCAATCGTCACCACTACGGAGATGAAGCCTAAGGAAGAGATGGAGGAGGCGCTCCGAGAGTTGGAAGGAATGGATTTACGGATGGAGTGGGGTGGTCATCGGACAGAGACCTTTCTCCAGCAAGACCTCATCGTGGTGAGTCCAGGAGTCGATCTTAAGATTGAACCGATTCAGGCGGCAATCAAGAAAGGGATTCGGATCATCAGCGAGATCGAGCTGGCATACCAATTTATTCATATCCCCATCATCGCGGTGACGGGAACGAATGGAAAGACGACAACGACCCTGCTCATCGGTGAGATGCTCAAGGAAGAGGGGAAGAGAGCGGGAGTGGGAGGAAATGTAGGAGATCCATTGATCCTCTTTGCAGAGGGAGGGGATCGATGGGAGGTCTTGGTGGCTGAGATCTCGAGCTTTCAACTGGAGGCGATCGAAGACTTTCGGCCCCGGTTTTCCATCCTCCTCAATATCACCGAGGACCATCTGGATCGTTATACGAGTTACGACGAATATATTGAGGCAAAGGGAAGGATTTTCATCAATCAGAATTCCGGGGATGTGGCCATCCTTAATGGAGACGATCCTATCGTCATGGGATTGAGAGAAAAGGTGAAAGCCAAAAAGATTTCCTTCAGCCTAAGAAAGAAGCTCGATGAGGGCGCTTTTTCAAATGGACAGAAGATTACCCTCAGGCTCGGGGCGAAGGGGGAGAACTACTCCCTGGCGAAGACTCCTTTGAAGGGGGTCCACAATGTGGAGAATATGATGGCTGCCCTCACCGCAGCCCGAGTCTATGGTTGTTCGAAAAAGGCGATTCAGGCCGCTTTGAATCGATTTCAGGGCCTTGAACATCGGCTGGAATTTGTCCGGGAGATCGAAGGAGTCCGTTTCTACAATGATTCAAAGGGAACGAATGTCGGTTCGGTGGTCAAATCTCTCCAGAGTTTTTCAGAACCTGTGATCCTGATCGCAGGAGGAAAGGATAAGAATGGGGATTTGAGCCCTCTCCGAGAATTGATCCAGAGTCGCGTGAAGGGGCTGATCCTCATCGGAGAGGCCAAAGAGAGAATGGACCGGGAGCTCGGCGATTTAACGGATACGGCTATGGCGAAGACTCTGGAAGAGGCAGTGCTCCTCGCTTATCAAACAGCGAGGAAAGGAGATGTGGTTCTTCTCTCACCCGCCTGTTCGAGTTTCGATATGTTTAGGGATTACAAGGAGAGAGGGAAGATTTTTAAAGAAGCCGTACATAGGATAAGCACCAAATGACAAGCACCTGCCTTCGCCGAAGCGGCTTCGCGCAGGCAGGCCAAATACCAAACAGATTTGGGATGGTAAACAATTTTATGTGGCGCAAACCGTGAAAATCGATAATCCCCCCTTACCCCCCTTTAGCAAAGGGGGGTAAGGGGGGATTTGAAGGTTGTTTGGGTCATTTGAAATTGGAAATTGGAATTTGTTTGGGAGTTGGAATTTGGAAATTGGGATTTGAACTGGGTCCAAACGGAGTATAGGGACAGATCAAAGGCATGAAGGGGAATAAAAGATTCGACTACATCCTGTTACTCGCCGTGCTGGCATTGGTGGGCTTCGGAATTGTGATGGTCTACAGTACAAGCGCTATTTTGGCCGGCGACCGTTTCGGGGATCCCTACTACTTTTTAAAGAGACAGGCCCTCTACGCCGGATTCGGTTTCGTCCTGATGATCCTGATGATGTTCTTCCCTTACGAGATGCTTAAACGATTTGCTTATCCCATCTTGATCCTCTCCATCCTTTTCTTGATTGCCGTATTGATCCCGGGTATCGGCCATCGGGCAGGAGGATCGATGCGTTGGCTGAAAATCCAATCCTTCTCTTTTCAACCCTCGGAATTCGCCAAGTTGGGCTTAGTCATCTTTTTGGCCTACTTCTTGACCAAGAAAGAGGAAAAGATTCGGAGTTTCTCTTTTGGATTTCTTCCCACTGTCCTCCTCTCCGGG
>Ga0184631_10000372_pt1 | contig 10238 bp, 8 predicted proteins | sample PLM4_90_b1_FD_133160 | JGI IMG/M metagenome (GOLD analysis project Ga0184631, IMG submission 133160) | Groundwater sediment microbial communities from an aquifer in East River, Colorado, USA - PLM4_90_b1 | ecosystem: Environmental > Terrestrial > Soil > Riparian zone | place: USA: East River... | reverse complement strand
TAATCTGGCTCAAGCCAAGGTGGAAAGATGGTGAAAATGCCCGTCTATAGCGGATTTTTCCATGATGACAGGGTAGACTGATTTTGTAACTCAATGAAAAACGTCCATTTATGGATGTACACTCGGTAGGATAGGGATGGGTCAAGAATAAAAAGGGCTACAACAGATAGAGGAGTTTTTATCTTTCCGACAATTAGGATTAGATTAATAGAGCTTTTTCCCAGTCGTCCGATTTATGAGTTTGACAAGGGCATCATTATCTAGATGATATGTATTAAACCTTGCTATCCTGGTAGTATTGATAATATTCGAATACCTTCCTAACATAACGTTGTGTGGTATTGTATGGTGGTATCCCATTAAATTGCCTGACTTTTTTACTGCCGGCATTATATGCAGCAACGGCTAGTTCAATATCCCCTTCGAACTCGTTAAGTAAGCCTTTGAAATACCTCACACCGGCATTGACATTATGAACCGGATTAAAAGGATCATCCACATCCAGATCGTTGAGGGTGCTTGGCATCAATTGCATAAGACCGACAGCGCCTTTTTTAGATATTGCCATTGGATCATAACTGGACTCGGCCATAATAATCGCTTTTATTAAGGCCGGATCAACGCCATATCTATTACCCGCTTCAAAAATAATAGTATGATATTTATGTTCTCGTTTATTTGGCTTGAAATTTAAAACGATATCTTGTGGATTGGTTTGGATGGTTTCTCTTATATAGTGTTTGGTATCTTCGTGGGTTGGTAGATCTATTTCATATTCATAGTTAATTCTCGTTGGAATACCAATCAAAAAGAATATCATTACAAAAGAAAAAATTCCGCTGGCAATAGAGCCTGCGGAAGTTTTTATTAGTGAATCACTATCCACGTTTAACCTCCTATAATAAAACTTATATTAAAATTACATATTTTTATGGATTTGTCAACCCTTCAAGAAATTATTCATTGAATTTCAACCTCATTTTCCGTTTAAGGTATTGACATTATATGTAAATTAAAATATTCCCAGTCTAGAAGATACCTGACAGAAATAAAGGATTTGATTAATTCGAATGAGGGAAAGGCCTTCAGGGAGGTGTTTTATGCCAAGAGAGATTGAGGATGCCACGGATTTCCTCGCATCAAGATTGAATGTTTCACCTGAAATCGGGATGATTACTGGAACCGGTTTGGAAAACCTGACCGAGAAGATAAAGGTCGATTTTCGTATTCCATATAAAGATATACCCCATTTTCCAACGTCGACGGTCAAGGGTCATAAAGGGACACTTGTTTGCGGAAGGATTGCGGGTAGTATGGTCCTGGCCATGGAGGGACGTTTTCATCTATACGAGGGCTATTCTCCTTATGAGACTACATTTCCAATAAGGGTAATGTCCGGCCTTGGTATAAAATACCTGTTTGTATCAAGTGCGGCGGGTGGTCTTAATCCCAGTTTCAAGCCTGGTGACCTCATGATCGTTATTGACCATATCAATTTAACCGGGAAGAATCCATTGATCGGGCCTAACATGGGAGAATTCGGACCCCGATTTCCGGATATGTCACAAGCCTATGACCCTGAACTGATAGATCTCGCAAAGAAAAAGGCGCTTCAGCAGAATATAACTCTCAATCAGGGAGTATATATTGGAATCAGTGGCCCAAGTCTGGAAACGCCTGCTGAGACAAGATTTTTAAGGATGATAGGCGCTGATGCGGTAGGGATGTCCACAGTTTCCGAGGTCATTGTCGGTGTCCACTGTGGTTTGAGAGTGATTACTATCGTGGTAATAACAAATCTTAATTTACCTAATAACATGAAAAATACAACCATCGAAGAGGTTATCAAGGCGGCTAATGATGCAGGTCCATCCCTCTCAAGACTGTGGGAATCTATAATTAGAGACTTGCCCAAATAAAGGAGTCCTTATGCCATTATTGGATATATTGATTAAAAATGGGACTATCTTAAGTATGGATTCAAAAAATTCAATAATTGAGGATGGCCTGATCGGTATAAAAGGTGACGCAATTTCATATATAGGCAAGGGGCTTAAAAAGAGATTCGATGCAAAAACTCTAATAGACGCCAAAGGAGGGATTATTCTTCCGGGCTTGATAAATGGTCATACACACGCGGCAATGAGTCTATACCGTGGAATTGCCGATGATCTTCCATTAATGGAATGGCTTAACAATTACATCTTTCCATTGGAGAGTAAAATCAATGCCGATTTTGTATATACAGGGACACTTCTTTCGTGCGCCGAGATGATAATGTCAGGGACAACGACCTTTTGTGATATGTATATCTTTGAAGGGGAAGCGGCCCGCGCAGCCAAAGCTGCTGGAATGAGATGTGTTGTTGGCGAAGTGCTTTATGATTTTGATTCTCCCAATTATGGATCCATAGCGAACGGACTCAGGTATACCGAATCCCTTATTGAGAAATGGCAGAATGATCCCCTTATCTCCGTTGCCGTAGAACCTCATACCCTATTTACATGCAGCCCAGCTCTTCTCTCCGCGGCTAATAAGATTGCATTAAAGTATAATGTACCACTGATCTTACACCTGGCGGAAACAGAGAATGAGCTGTTACAGGTAAAAGAGAAGTATGGTAAAAGACCTGTCGAGCATCTACTTTCCCTTGATATTCTGGGACCCCATCTTATTGCCGCTCATTGTGTACATCTAAATGAGGAGGATATCGCACTACTGTCCGAAAACAGGGTAAAGGTCATTCATAATCCTGAGAGCAATATGAAACTGGCATCAGGCATCGCGCCTGTGCCTGAAATGCTTTCCAGCGGAATTACCATGGGACTTGGAACCGATGGATGCGCTTCAAACAATGATCTTGACCTTTTCAGCGAGATGGACACGACAGCCAAACTTCATAAGATAGACACTATGGATCCGACGGTTATGGACGCATTAACAGTCTTGCGTATGTCCACTATTGAGGGGGCAAAGGCACTCGGTTTAGGCAATATTACAGGCTCTCTTGAAAAAGGCAAGAAAGCGGATATCATTATTATTGATACTAATAAACCTCATCTAGTTCCATTATACAACCCCTATTCTCATATTGTTTATTCCGCAAAAGGCTCAGATGTCAGCCACACGATCATTAACGGACGTTTGGTTATGGCCGAAAAAAGGTTGTTAATAATGGATATCGATGATGTCATCAAGAAAGCAGTCATAAAGTCCAGGGAGATCATGAAATTGCTCAATTCTCATTAAATTATGTTTCACACATGGAAAGAGATTATCGGTCACTTAGAATACTGATGGTTTTCTGAAAAATTTTAATACCAATCTTTTATATATTCAACAGGATCCGGGGGAATCTACAGATGAATAGAGGCAATAGGCCTTATATAGCATTGGGGAGCAGGCTCAGGGGTATCCCTCAGGTGACTACCCTTGGTGTTAAACCGAATTTTTTCGATTATACGTCAAGGGAAAGGGCATTGATACTCTCTTCTGATATTATCCTCTATCCCACTATGAATTATGCTCAGTTTTTGACGACAATAGGAAAAAGGATTTTCCCAAGCCTGGAGACATATATCTATTCCGATGAAAAGATAAAACAGACTACCCTTTTTAATATGCTGGGCATACCTCATCCCAAAACCAGGATCTATTATCACCTCCACCATGGAAAAATCTCAAAAGATTTCAATTTTCCCTTTATTGCCAAAATCCCGAGGCGCTCATCTCAGGGTAAGGGGATATTCAAAATAAAAGATCATATTGAACTTGAGGACTACTTAAAATTCACCAATGTGGCATATATCCAGGAGTATATTCCTCATGAGAGGGATCTAAGGGTTATTCTGATTAACTACAGACCTGTCCTGGCCTATTGGAGAGAGAGGTCAAGGGAGACATTCAAAACTAACGTCTTTCAGGGAGGGATTATCAATTTCCGGGATATCCCGGATAATGGTCTGTTATCGGCAAAGGAATATGCGATGAAATGTAGATTTAATGATGTGGGACTCGACATGATAAACGCTGATGGTAAATGGTATCTGATTGAAGCCAATATGAATTACGGGCGCAAAGGTCTTAAATTAAAGGGCATGGATCTTAAAGAGATACTGAAGGAAAAACTCCTTAACGGTGAATTGATGGATAGTGTGCCATACCCTGTCCCCGGGAGTTCCGGTATTATGGATCTTCATACGTCTGAGATAAATTGATGAAAAAGATATTTAAGGTATTAATTTATTCCATCACGTTAATTACCTTGGTGACCGTAGCTTCACTGGTAGTTGTCTATTTGCAGGTGTCAAATGAGGCAACGGCCCTCATAGAAAGGGGAGCTATTGACAATATCTTATTCTCCGAAAGCCCGGTCTATTATGATGACCAGGTGACGCCTATCGGCGTATATTTTGAAAAAATCCACAGTAAATATATCCTTTACAAGGATATCCCTAAAACTTATATCAAGGCTCTCATTGCCTCTGAAGACGGAGATTTTTTTAATCATCCAGGCTTTGATATGAGTGCCATCCTGAGGGCTTTTATTGCCAATTGCAAGGCTGGAAAGATCGTGCAAGGTGGTAGCACTATTACCCAGCAGACCGTTAAAAACATATTTATACGGGGAAAAAAGAGCTATATATCCAAGCTCAAGGAACTCATGCAGGCCCTTCTCCTTGAGAAGATATATTCAAAGGAAGAGATAATCGAAATGTATGTCAACCAGTTCTTTGTGACCGGCTTAGGCAAGGGACTCATGATATCGGCGGAATATTTCTTTGATAAGGATGCGAGAGACCTTGACCTAGTGGAATCCGCCTTTATCGCAGGCATGGTAAAGGGACCTAACAAGTACAATCCTTTTACTAAAAAGACTGATGATGAAAAAAAAGAGGCATTAAGGATTGCGAAGATGAGGAAAGATTATGTCCTTAAAAACATGAGAAAACAGAACTTCATCACAGAGGATCAATACATTGAGGCTAGGGACAGGGAAGTGCCCTTTAAAGAAGGCAAAGTGACCTATCAACTTAATGTCATTCTCGATTACATTCGGGAACAGCTCGAATCGGATTATTTCAAGGAGATACTGCATAAACAGGGTGTGGATAATATCGCCACATCGGGAATCAAGATATATACATCAATTTCCAAGGAGATACAGGAGGGGGCGCTGGACAGTATCAGAAAACAACTGCCATTGCTGGATATCCAGCTAACTGGATATAATAATGAGCAATTTCAGGAAAGATACACGCAATATATGGGCACGCTTTATGAAAATAAGGACGTCGCTGGCATCCCCTTTTTTTGTAAGATCAAAGCCATTAACAATGATAAGGACAACCCTTCCCTAAGTATGGCCTGGGATGGAGGAGAAGGAACGATCGGTTATGAGGGAATAAAAACAATGGGGGAGGCATGGTTGAAGTGGAAACTGGGTAGTTGGGCGATATTTGACAGGAGTAATGTCTCCGATTTTATAAAAAACTTTCATGAAGGTGAACTGGTACCTGTCTATTTCGTGGAAAACAAGGAAAAAGACGGAGAGGAAAGTTTGATGTTATGGGAGATCCCTGACCTGGAAGGCGGAATTATCGTCCTAAAAAATGGTATGATAAAGGCCATGGTCGGTGGTTTTTTCGACAGATACTTTAATAGGGCTGCCGATGCAAAGAGACAGTTAGGATCAATATTCAAGCCCCTTGTCTACACCGCCGCTCTTCAGCTAAGGTGGAACAATCTGGATCAATTAAACAATGTTCCTGACCTGTTCAAGTTTGAAAATACCTTTTACATTCCAAAACCGGATCACGAGCCAAAGAGCAACAAGGTATCCATGACCTGGGCCGGCACCAAATCTGAGAATCTTGCCACTGTATGGCTACTTTATCATCTCACGGATCGTCTGAACATGAGTGAGTTTCGTGAGGTGATAGAAAGATTAGGCTTGGCAAGGGAAAAAACTGAGACTTACAATGAATATGCAAGAAGGATAAGGGATACGTATGGGGTGGTGGTAAATCAGGAGGTACTCATGGAGGCTGCCTTTGAAGAGGCGAAAAGAGAGATAGAATCTGACCTCATCTTCAGCGGTAATGAAGCCGCCCTTGATAATATTAGTCGTCTGCACTTTGACATAGACGAAAATGGGCTGGACCTAAAAGGAGATAGCGATTTCCAGATATCGCGACTCGGCTTTAAAAGAATTAGAAGCCTTAATTATAATATGAAAAAGCGGTTTAAGGATCTACTTCAATTAATCGAAATATATAAGAAAAAAGGTACAACTGACCAGGATCTGAAAGCATCCTTAAGATATTTTTACTATAATAAAATCCATGATACTAATAGGATAATTTATTCTGAAGAAGCCGATAGAACTCATTATGATGTTCTAGAGGGGATCACGCTTGAACAGTTATCCAACAGGACTCCTTTTATTTCTCCTGAAGAAGTATGGATAGACGATATAATTCCTTCGGAAGCAATAGACCTTATTCAGACAAACATGAGCAGACGGTATAGGGAATTACTGGCCCTTAACAGGTACGACTTAGATACCCTTTGCAGCGTAAGGGACTTCAGGACACTTGTTAACCTCTTTTACGTGAAACAACTTGCCAAAGAAATGGGGATTTCAACAATGCTTGATCCTGTATTATCATTCCCGCTGGGCGCTAATTCCATAAGCATCTTAGAGGCGGCTTTAAGCTATAATACGATAGTAAGTGGCTCGTTCTATCCCTTAAGTAAAAAAAGTATGTCTGATATGGCACCTGTTATCACTAAGATCGTTGACAGGAATGATGAAATGATATGGGAGTATGTCCCACTGCCTGAAAAGGTCTTGACAGAACGGGTGTCAGGGTCTATCACCGAGATCCTTAGAATGGTCATCGAGAACGGGACTGGCAAAAACGCGGATGACTCTGTTAGATTATCAATGAATTTTGATGAAGCCACACTGGATATCCCGATCCCTGCCTTTGGAAAAACAGGCACTGCCAATCTCTTTACAAATTCGAGTTTTGTAGGCGTTATCCCTGGATTGGAACGGAATACGGGCGAGTTTGATATAGATGAATGTTACGTAGTAGCAAGTTATGTTGGATATGACGACAATCGCCCCATGAAAGGGAGACATATCAATATCTATGGCTCCTCAGGTGCCCTGCCCGTTTGGATAGATACATGCAACGTAATTGTAAACAGCAGTGGATATAGGGAAGGACTTCAGGTCGCTGATTTGGCCTTTTTAACCCAATCAGGGCCGTTGTTGGCTGATAAAACGCTAAGTCCAGCAAAGGTCTCCTCAATCACTGGACTTCCTTTTGCCACTAGGGAAGAGAAGCCTTCTTCTGAGGTCATTGAGGTCTATTCAGACATAACAATGGACGGTGATGTTTTAACGCTTAAAAGGGCTTTTGAGCCGCTTACAGGAGTTTATAATGAGAATAACAAGTAAAATAAAGGGTATTATTTTTGCCCTTTTAATCACACCTATCCTTTTTAGCTGCATGGCAAAGGTTAAAAAGGAGGTAATAACACCAAAGATCGAGGTCATAACCGCCCCAATTCTTCCTGTTGATATAATTGATAAGAAAATATCCATGCTAAGGGAATTTTCGGAGAAGAAAGATATCTCTCCTGAAGACAAGGAGAATGCCCTGATTCTGATATCCGATTACACGAAGATTAGATCCGTTGCGACCGCAGACATGTACGATAAGGATTATCAAGAGGTAATCCGGATCCTTTTTAGCGATTTAAGTATGCTTGATGAAAGATATCTTCTGAATAAAGTCGGGATGAAGGATCAGACCTTTTCAAAGGTTATTAATCAACATTATTTGAAGAAACAGGAGATCCTTGACAGCTATCTTTCCGGGGATTATCAGGGAGTTATCTCTAAGTACGCTGAGATGGAGGCATCCTTCGGCAAGAACTCATTGTCCCCTGATATAGGACTTCTCTTTGTCATGTCCCTGGCCAAGAAAAATCGGTTAGCCGAGGCGATAAATACTGGCGGAAAGATAGTCGAAGAACTGGAAGGCAGACCTGACATGATCCACTTAAGGGCCAGCATTATCGAATGGCAACTTGATAAAGGTAACAAAGAAAAGGCCATGAAACTGTTTGAAAAACTTTTAGACGATCTGGATGAAAGTAAGGCTGTCTTTGAGAGCACACAGGATAGGATAAATACTTATAACAAAAATAATCGGAAAGCGGAAGGTGCCGCAGCTAAAGACTCTTTGAAAGGAGAGGCAAACCTGCAGGAACCGGACCGGATTGAAAGGCTCCTTGACGAAGTCGATAATCTAGTTAAAAAGGAAGCGTTTGAAGAAGCCAAGCTCTTATTGTTAAAATGGAGACTAAAGGCGGAAGAAGGTCCTGAAATAGAGACTATAGAGCAGGCATTGAAAAGCTTGAACTTGGCCGAAGAAAGATCAAGGGATAAGTTATCCAAGGAAAAAGAGACTATTGAAAAGGTCACCAAGTTGATAGAACAAGAAAATTATAAGGATGCGATAACCGGGCTTGAAACCCTGGATAATGATCAGAATGCCAGTCCTGATATAAAAAAGCTCAGAGATCTTGCCATTGAAAAACTCATAAACAGTGAAAGAAACAGGGCGGCCCAAATTTTTCTCATGGCAAAAAACACTGATGATCCTAAAAAGAAAAAGGAACTCCTGTTATCCTCATATAATATAATTAAGAAGCTGATTGACACTTATCCTTCATCATCCTTAATCGATAAACTAAATAATAATTTATCTAAAGTGGAGGATGACCTGAAAAAGCTAAAGGAGTAACGAAGACACGGAAAAATATCCCCCCCCCACTCTTTACACGGGCGATTAAATAATTATATTATAGTTAAAATTTAAGGCCACCATCCGGCTTCAACACCATCAAATACAACACTGGAGTGCAGGTGACTGGGCACGGTTATCGGCTTCAAAAGGTTAGACTTTAAATAAAGGGGGTCTTGGATGGTGCTTCTAAGAGCTTCTCGGATGTACGTGCATCTTTTCTACCGCCATCTCCAACTGAAATATTAATAATAGAGATTCGTGCGGGGGGAAACAACGACATCAAGGGAAGCCAATATAATACTATTATTAACTGTTAATCTTTCAGCCTTACCATATATTTATTTATGAACAATTAAACAACCCGCCGACCCGATATAAGGTCGGCGGGTTGTTTAATTGCAATTCACATCTCTTATCCCTTATAATTAGTGTTCAGAAAATCCAATTGACTGATTAAATGTCCAGGTATATTTTCACCTTAAGATTCAAGCCCATATAAGCACAATAAGGAGCAAGATATGAAACCATTTACGAATATCGCGATATTGATTTTTTCACTAATAGCATTAGCGCATATCCTCCGCCTATTTCTTCGGACGGAGTTAATCGTCAATGGCATCTCTATCCCCTTATGGGTAAGTATCATCGGAGCCGCGTTTTTCGGATTGTTCGCGTATTTGCTCTGGCGAGAGACCTGCATAAAAAAGTAAGATCACCTTGTGATATAAAACCACTGCTTGCCATATATCCTTCCTCATCTTACAACAGAGAAGAATATGGCTAAAACAATCATCTGAATGATCCACCCTATAATGCAAACTCCAACGGCACGAAAGGTGCTCTTATAGTCAAGGGCCTGTCTTACGGCAATAACCATTGCTATGAACGCCCAGATTGCGGCGATTATAAAGGTGAGCTTAAATAAGAATGGTATGATCCCTAGTATTCTTATCAGGCCCGGAGAGCTTGAAAAACCAATGGTCCTGAGCAACTCACCATAATCAGCACGGGTCTCAGGGACAGGCAATAACTTTGTTCCGATTATATAAGCAAGGTATGACCAGATGAGCCATCCGATAAGGGCTGCTATCGTGCCCGTAATAATTCCAAAGAACCCTGCTTGTACAATGCTCCCTACGCCTGCTGCTAGACTTGATAGGATGACGACCAGTATAGACTGAGTTAGAGCTGTCTTGTCAGCCTCTACTTCTTCATACAACTTCGCATCTAATCTTGCGGCACGGATCATACGATTAATCAATATATTCATAATCCCCTCCTTCTTATTATTTTCACCTTAATACACTATTCATGACGTGATTCTATGATATTATGATCTCATTAATATATTAATCCATTTTATCTGCCTTCTGAAATTAGTCAAAGCAATAATACTTGGCCTATTTCTTC
>Ga0184631_10000371_pt1 | contig 10245 bp, 11 predicted proteins | sample PLM4_90_b1_FD_133160 | JGI IMG/M metagenome (GOLD analysis project Ga0184631, IMG submission 133160) | Groundwater sediment microbial communities from an aquifer in East River, Colorado, USA - PLM4_90_b1 | ecosystem: Environmental > Terrestrial > Soil > Riparian zone | place: USA: East River... | reverse complement strand
TCGACTTATTGGAGAGGACATCGAGTTGAGCATGGAACTGGGCTGCGGGGAGACTGCGATCCTTGCGGACCCAGGCCAGATAGAACTGGTGCTTATGAACCTGGCGACCAATGCGCAGGACGCTATGCCGGACGGCGGGAAGCTGACCATTACAACGGGCCGCGTGGAACTGGGCCGGGACTTTATCGATACCCACGGCTTCGGCGTTGCCGGGTCCTATGCGCTGATAACCGCGACGGATACGGGTGTCGGCATGGACCAGAAGACGCAGGACCGCATCTTTGAGCCGTTTTTCACGACCAAGGAGGTCGGCAAGGGGACCGGACTCGGCCTGGCCGTCGTCTACGGGATCATCAAACAGCACGAAGGATTCATCACCGTTTACAGCGAACCGGGCAAAGGCACGACGTATAAAATATACCTGCCTATAACGAAGGCGACGATCGAGCAAAAGAGAACGTTGAAAACGGCCGACACGTGGGACGGTTCTGAAACGATTCTGGTGGCCGAGGATGACGAGGCGGTCAGGCACCTCACCGTGAAGCTGTTGACGGAGGCGGGTTATCGGGTGGTCGAAGCATCGAATGGTGAGGAGGCGGTCCGAAAATACAAGGAACAAAAAGACGCAATACAGCTCCTGCTGCTCGATGTGATCATGCCGCGGAAAAACGGGAAAGAAGTATATGATGAAATATCCGGAATCCGGCCCGATATTAAGACGATCTTCATGAGCGGCCATGCGGGAGATGTTTTCGAAAGAAAGCATATTAACGGGAAGCGTTTCAACATCATCATGAAGCCCGTATCACCGTTGTCATTGCTGCATAAAGTGAGGGAGGTCCTTGACGCCTGACCGGCGCTAATGACATCATTGAACAAAAGGGAGAAACCATGAATTTCTTTACCTGGAAAGAAAGCTTTGCCATCGGCATCGAAAAGATCGACCAGCAGCACAAGGCATTTTTCGAGTACCTGAACGAGTGCTACCAGCAGGCCTCCCGCAACAGCAGCGCAGGGATTGATCCTCATCTCCATGAAAAACTCAATGATTATGCAACCACGCACTTTCGTTTTGAAGAGTCCTTGCTCCAGGCCAGGGGCTATCCCGATTTGGAATCCCATATTAAGCAGCACAAGTACTTTGAAGCGCAAATAGCGGAATTAGATGCCAGGCAACCCGGAGCGAGGGCAAGGACTACCGAAAGTCTTTTTGTGTTTCTCAGGGACTGGTTCTTGTGTCACATTCTGGAGGATGACAAGAAATTCGTACCCTTTATAATGCAGGGACAAAGTCCATCGGAGAAGGCCACGAGTTGATCGCATGCCCTGTTCGGAACAACCTAAGATCAATCCCCGCCAGAAGAAGGAGATGCCATGGAACGGTATAAGCCAATAAGTCTGCTGAATCTGCTGCTGTCCCTTTCAGAGGCGATGGATCTGGCCGGTCCCGAACTCGTTCAGCATCAGCAACGAACGGCCTTTGTCGCCTGGGAGTTGGGAAGAGCGGCAAAACTTCCGGAGGCACGGCTGGAGCAGCTTTTTTACGCGGCGCTCCTTCATGATATAGGAGCTCTTTCCGTGGAGGAGAAATATTCAATATTGCACGGAGTTTCGGAAGCGGAATTCGGCGATCACAGCGCCCGCGGAGAGGTGCTTCTGCGTAAACTCCCCTTTCTGGGAGACGCTGCCTCTCTCGTTGGAGACCACCATACGAACTGGGAAGACCAGAAATACACTATTTCCGAGAACCTCAACCTTGAACGTCAAATTCTCCAATTAGCGGACACCCTGGAGCGTTCGGTCACCCGCGGCACCTATATCCTGTACCAGCAAAAGGACCTGACCGAACGAGTAAATGAAATGTCCGGCACAATCCTGCATCCCGATGTCGTGGAACTGTTCAACGCCGTATCCGCCCGCGAGGAGTTCTGGCTTGACATGACATCGAGGAGGCTGTACCCCCTGCTGCTGAACAGCGGCCCCTCACGCAGGATCGAAGTCGGTATTGAGAACCTCTTTCAGATCGCCGAGATATTCGCGAATATCATAGATTTCCGTTCACGGTTCACGTCCACCCATTCATCGGGGGTCTCCGCATCCGCCACCATGATCGCCAAAATGTTCGGCTTGACCGAGAGCGAAGTCGTTTACATGGAGGTTGCCGGTTACCTGCACGACCTGGGCAAGCTTGCCATCCCGAACAGCATTCTCGAAAAACCGGGTGTGATGACGATGGCGGAGTTTTCCCTCATGAGGTCGCACACGTATTATACCTATTCGGTACTAAATACCATCGGGGGGCTGCAGCAGATAGCCGAATGGGGGGCCTACCATCATGAGCGCCTGGATGGGTCCGGTTACCCGTTTCACTGCAAAGCGACGGAGCTTTCGATCGGGGCGCGCATCATGATGGTGGCGGACGTCTTCACCGCCATGGCGGAAGACAGGCCCTACCGAAAAGGGATGGTCAGGGAAGAGGTAACCAGAATATTAAAAGATTTTGCTTCGAGAAGCCTGTTGGAGAAGCGGATCGTCGATTTGGTTGTTGATAATTATCAAGAGGTTTTTTTCTTCATGAAACAGAAGCAAAACGCCGCGCGCGAATTTTACGAAAGCCAGTTTGCAACGACCAGGTGAACTGTTCTTGACAGGAGCCATGAGCAACGTACGAACGAATTTTTGTGACGTTGTTGCATCCGTTGCCTTGCGAGGGGTCCCGGTAGGATCCAACTTATCGTGTGGTAGGTAAAGAGTTTTTCCAGAGAGAACAAACAAACCGCCGGGGGAATGGTCCTCGGCGGTTTGTTATTTCAGAAAGACATCCAGCATTGCCTCTGGACTGATAGTATGTTACGGAAGTCTCGGCTACATCTGTTCACGTCGGATTCCGGCTGAAAAATAACATTTCCTCAGATCATGAATCTGACCAGTCCCACGATAAACACCAGAAACACCGGCATATACATCAATCGGTAGGTGCCGGCCATGTCGGCCTTGAAATACTGGATCGTCAGCAGCAGGCAGAGGTGGGTGGGGGAGAGCATCACGCCGGCGAAGCCGCTTGCGAAGGCGAAGGTGATCGTGGCCGGGTCCGGGTGGCCGCCCATCATGGCCGTGATGATCGGAAAGGTGGCGCCGACAAAACCAACGGTGAGGCCCGTCAACAGTCCGACGATGAACGGAAGAGCGAACAGGACAACACCGGTCGGCAGACCGCTCTGTTTGAAGAATAACGGCAACGCTTCGATAGCGCCGGATGCGTCGAGCATGCCCTTGAACACCATGATGCCGACGACCATCAGCATGACATTGAACGAAACGCTTTCGCGGAGCGTGGTCCAAAGCTCGCTGATGGTGTACCGGAAGAACAGGAACATGGCGATCACGATCGATGCCATGGCAACGGCCAGAGGCAGTTTGAACACGACAACAAGGACGATCGAGACGGTGATCGGCAGCAGGGACACGAAGAGCGCCTTGAACTCGTTCCAGTCCCGTTTTCCCGTAATGGTCCGGGCCGCTGTTCCCCGGAATCCGAGCAGCGCCCCGACGGCGATGACCGCGATCGGCAGCGGGAGCTGGGAAAGAAGCAGCTTGTTGATGGGGGTTTTCGTTATTGCGGCGGCAAGCACGATGCCGGGGTAGAGCGGCGAGATATATTCCCAGATGTGCCGGAACCAGTAATTGACGAAGGCCTTGTGTTCCGGTCTCATGTCCGCGTCAGCAGCCGCCTCCTGCACCATGGGTGCGGAGAAGGCCGCTCCGCCTGCCGAGGGCAGGAGGCCGATCACGCCGGGCAGCACGGCCATGGCGATGCGGCGGTCCCTGGCAACGTTCACGACGGCCTCCATCATGCGTTTGAGCACACCCCGCTTCCTGATGATGTTCTCGAGCACCATGATGAGAACAAGACCGGTCACGAGGTTGATCGTCACCATATCGATGCTGGAGGCGAAGAAGACCTGCGCCTGTCTCACCGGTCCGATGAGATAGAGCGATCCGAGGAAAATGGCGCCAACCAGCATCACGAGCCCGAGGTTCCAGCGGAGCCGGAGAAGGAATACGATGAGCGCGAAGGCAGCGCCTATTTTAATCAGGTCCGTCATCTGACGTAGGTCTCGTTCAGGTAGAACAGTACCGCCGCCCGGATGGAGTATTGCTTCATGTTCCACTCATCGGGGAGCGGTTGGAACGGTGCGGAATCGCGGATCGAGCGGAGCGACTCGTCGTCCAGGATCTTGTACCCCGACGATTTCAAAACTTCCAGCCTGCCGAGCGAGCCGTCCTTCATAATGTCGAACAGGATGTAAAGCGTTCCCTGGTATCCGGATATTGCCGCAAGCTCGGGATAACGGAGCACGCTCTCAACCTTGACCTTGAGCCAGCGGTTGTAGGACATGAATTTGAATTCGTCCGTATCGAGGGTAACGGAATCATCACCCGGTCTTTTTTCGGGCATGCCCCTGCGCGCGAGTTCGTCGATGTCGTTCTGGCTTAGGAAGGGGAGCGGGCCGGTCTCGTGATGCTGCTGGACCCCTGTCTTCCCTGTTTCCTTGCCCTGCTCCGCTCCCCCGGGCACACCGGTTCGCGGCATGGTCTTCGGAAGCTTGATCTCTTCGCTGGTGCCGAATTTTTTTGGCATTGGCACGGCGCTGGGAGGCAGTGGTTTCTCAGGAATGAACCGTTCCGGAACAGGATGCGCGGGAGGAACCGGTGTCGGCCGATTGAGCTGCGGCAACTGCTTCACCGCCTGCGGTGGCAGGTTCACGATCTGGACCGGCGTGATCAGGGGCGTCTCCGGTGCTTGCGGCCGTATCAAAATGATCCCGACGATAACCAGCGCATGGAGCGCGAAGGAGACGATGAGAAATATCGTGAAGCGTAAACGAAGGGGCATAAGGTTCCGGGGATCAAGGGGCAAGGGTCCAGGATTTTTTTAATTCTCTGTTCTTACCGTGTTCACCCCGTTAGAGATTCATCGTACATGGATATACGTCAGTGATACGTGGCCGAAGTCCAATGATTTAAAATCAAATTGATTTCATGTTATCTCTAACGGGGTGAATTTTTCGTTACACTATCGATTGTTGCATCCTGACCGATACTTCCCGGAGCAGCTTCAGGATCGCCTCTGCTTTTTCAGGCGTCAGGCTGCCCATGCCGCAGGAGGGGGTGATCAGACATTGCCGAAGGATCGTTGCACGGTCCACGCCTTCTTTTTCCAGCCGCTTCATGCCCTCTTCGAGCTTGGTCATCAGCTGGTCCGCGGTCTCACTTCCCGTAAACGCGCCCGTGGGCACAACACCCCAGGCGAGCGCACCACCCCGGCTGAAGAATTTCTTGATGTCACCGGGGTAGAGCAACACTCTTTCCATGTATCCAAAGGCGTCAAAATTCACGATGTCCACCCTGGTATTGAATATCATGGGCCAGTCCGCGTTGCCGCAGCAGTGAATGCCGGCGATGCCGCCCAGTTCGTGGATCGTGTCAATGATCTCGTTCAGTTTTTCCGCCACGACTTCGGACGATACGGCTGAGAAGGCGGAGCCGAGCGACTCCATGGCAGGCTCGTCGATGAAGATGATGATCGGTTTGCCAAACTGCCTCAGCTCCTGGATCTGCCACGCCGCCTTCATGGCGAGCCCCTTGACCACGGCATCGAAGAGCATCTCATTATGAATGATGTCTTTGCCGGTCTCATCCTTGAAGGAGATCCCGGCCGTGAGGGGCCCGGTGATGTGGCCTTTGATATACCGCGTTTCCGGGGGAAGTCCTTTTTTCAGCGCGCGGACAAAAGCGGTGAACCCGGGAGCATACTCTTCGGTCATCCTGAAAAACCCGTAATCCTTCTCCAGGTACCTCTCGAAGAATTTTTCGAGGGCAGGGGTCAGGTCCCGGGCAGTGTCGAAATAAACCCGTTTTTTCACATCATCCAGAATGAGCCCCGGCAGGGTCTCGCTGAACTGTGCGTCCATGTGCTCGCGGAAATCCCGCTGGGGGAGCTGGGGCCAGAACGGCGCTTCAGGAAGGTACTGAAGCGACAGGGCCGCGGCCTTGTCAGCGTCCGCGATCGGCAGGCTGCCGATGCCGGTGGCGATGCAGTTAAAACAGGAGTTCATTCCGGTCCTTTCTGTTTCCTTGGATGATACGTCATCGGTAATTATATATTCTACGTTGGGGAAAAAGCAACTTAAAATAATCATACTGTTGCTTCGCCGAATGATTGCCTCCCGGTAACCCGAGCGTGAACGGACTTGAGAAAAGATGAACGCGTCATAACCGACGGTAACTTTCATCTTTACAGCAAATAGGAAACTCTGTAGAATGCAGTCCATGAAATACGGAACCAAGGCGATCAAACATGCCAAATTCGAGTTGTGGCCCAATCCCAGCCCTGACCGGGACTACAGTATAGACATTTCCTACCCTGAATTCACCTGTCTCTGCCCCCGCTCGGGATATCCTGACTTTGCCACGATCAGGATATCCTATACACCTGACGAAAACGTTGTGGAGCTGAAAGCCCTGAAGCTCTACCTGAACAGCTTCCGTGACCAGAGCATTTCTCACGAAGCCGTGACCAACCTGATCTTCGACGTGCTCAAGAAGAACCTTAAACCGCGCGCCCTGGAAGTGGTCGGCGATTTCAACGTGCGGGGAAATCTGAAGACCGTGATACGGGTCGCGATGTAGCTCCTGTGAGAAAAACGCAATGCGGATTAAACCACAGAGACCACGGAGGACTGCTCTGTGTTCTCTACCGACTCAACAATAAGAAGACCATCCTTGAAAACGGGAAGAATGCAGAATACAACATAGATGCTGGTGTAAGAGGACACAGAGGGAGAGGCGAGTAACATGCCTTAACCAAGTCAAGATCTAAAGATTTCTCTGTGTGCTCTGTGGTTAATTCTTAATGTTACGAAATCAGAAACAGGGGAGAATGTTATGTTTGGTCTTGGATTGCCGGAACTGATAGTTATCTTCGTCATCGCCCTCGTGGTCTTCGGGCCCAAGAAGCTGCCGGACCTGGGTAAATCCATCGGCCGCGCCATGGCCGAGTTCAAGAAAACCCAGCAGGAATTCCAGGACTCCGTGCAGGCCGAGATGAAAGAGGTGGAGAAGACCACCAATCTGGAAGAGCTCAAAAAGCTCGGCAGGCTCGATGATCTGTCAGCATACAAAGAGGCCGATGAGGGCAAGCCCGTTGAAGGGCAGGGGGCCGAGAAAAAGACCGACCCGACGGCTGAAGAAAAGCCGGAGCAGAAAAAGGGCGAGGGGGCAACCGGGAATGGCTGAGGAAGAGTTGCGGATGTCGTTCTGGAGCCATCTGTCGGAACTCCGGAAAAGGATCGTTTATGCCGCCATCGCCGTGGGGATCGGCTTCGCCATTTGTTTCACGTATTCAGAGGAGATCCTTGCTCTGCTCCTCTTGCCCATGAATGCGTCGATAGCCTTCCAGACATCGCTTCCGTTCTTCCATTTCGAACCTCATAAGACAACGCAAGAGCTGTACTTTACCACCCTGACTGAGCCATTCATGTCGCACCTCAAGATCGGGTTCATCGCAGGCCTGATGATTGTCATCCCGGTCATCCTGCTCCAGATATGGAAATTCATTTCGCCCGGTCTCATGCCGCGGGAAAGAAAATATGCCGGTCAATTTGTGTTCTTCTCCACACTATTTTTTGCTGTTGGGGTGCTGTTTTGTTTTATTGCGCTGCTTCCCATGGCCATTCCATTCCTGATAACGTATAAGACCGAGCACCTGAAGCCGATCATCAGGCTTGGGGACTATATCGACTTTACCCTCAAGTTCATGCTCGCCTCGGGTGCGGTGTTCGAGCTGCCCCTGGTCATGATCATCCTCGGCCGCATGGGCATCATCAATGCTGAAATCCTCGCCAAATTCCGGAAGTATGCATTCCTTGTTGCCTTCGTCATCGGCGGCCTTCTGACGCCTACCCCCGATGTGTTCAATATGACGCTCATGTCCCTGCCCATTTACCTTCTCTACGAGATCGGCATCCTCGGTGTGCGTTTCTTCGGCAGAAAAAAGAAGCCGGAGCCCAAGGATTTAGCTGAAACATGATATGAGCAAGACTGCATGAGACAAGCAGATAGTTCGCAGGTCATGGACTGAGGGCCACCAGCCATGAGCTAAGCGCTGAGTCTTATGCCGTGTCAATCTTGTTGAAGGGATTTCCATGATTGTCGTATCATTCGTCGCCGCTTCATCGAACAGCGGCAAGACCACGCTCATCGAGAAGATCGTTCCCATTCTCAAGGCCCGCGGTCTGCGAGTGGCGGTGATCAAACATGCCTCGGGCGGGTTCGACCTTGACAAACCTGGCAAGGACTCGTGGCGGTTTCAGCAGGCCGGAGCGGACTCCGTCATCCTTGTGGGACCTGACAGAGTGGCGTTATTGAAGAAGATCGAGCATGTGCCGTCCCTTAAAGAACTTGAACAGCTTGCCGGGTATGTTGATATCGCGTTGTATGAGGGATTCAAAGAGAGCGCGAAGAATAAAATCGAAGTATTTCGCCACGGTGTCTCCGGTGAATACCCGCTTTCTCTGAACGATCCTTCCTATATCGCGCTCGTAAGCGACAGGCCGTTTAGCGTCACCATCCCGCAATTCAACATAAACGACGCGGAAGGTGTCGTGAAATTCATGATGACCCGTGGGGCACAGTGAACAGATTGCGCCCGCAAATTCTAATTGTAATATAATGTCCACTTCTAATTTATCTCCGTGCATAAACCTTTTCCATTGACTTTCAGTGTGGTTTTGCATATTTTAGGGGTTCATTTTATGTTTAGATATCTTACCATGTAATTCTTGTATCGAAAGGATTAGTCATGTCAGGAGCGAGGTCCAGAAAACTGTTCGAAGAGGCAAAGAAGCATATTCCCGGTGGTGTGAACAGCCCGGTGCGGGCATTTCGGTCTGTGGGCGGCGAGCCGCTCTTTATAAAAAAGGCGAAGGGTTCGAAGATCGTCGATGCCGACGGCAAGACCTACATCGACTATGTGTTGTCCTGGGGTCCGATGATATTGGGGCATACGCACCCGAAGGTGACCGCGGCGCTCAAAAAAGCGATCGCGAACGGCACGAGCTTCGGCGCCCCGACGGAACTCGAGGTCACGCTTGCGAAGATGGTCAAAAAGGCCTTCCCGTCCATCGAGATGGTGCGCATGGTGAGTTCCGGCACAGAGGCCACGATGAGCGCGATCCGTGCAGCGAGGGGCTTTACCGGCCGCGACAAGATCCTCAAGTTCGACGGCTGCTATCACGGTCATGCCGACAGCCTGCTCGTAAAGGCAGGGAGCGGCGTGGCGACCTTTGGTCTTCCCGACAGTCCTGGTGTTCCCGCTGACCTCGCAAGACTTACGCTTACCGTCGCGTATAACGATCTTGCCGCGGTCAAGGATATGGCGGTCCGCGAGGGCCAGCGGATTGCCTGCATCATCGTTGAGCCCGTCGCGGGCAACATGGGCTGTGTGCCGCCGGAGCCGGGGTTTCTGCAGGGCCTGCGCGAGATCTGCGACAAGTACGGCATCGTGCTTATTTTTGACGAAGTGATGACCGGCTTCCGCGTTGCCTACGGCGGCGCGCAGCAGCTGTATAAGATCAAGCCGGACCTCACCTGCCTCGGCAAGGTGATCGGCGGCGGACTCCCGGTCGGCGCCTACGGAGGCAAGCTTGAGATCATGCAGAAGATCGCGCCCATTGGTCCCATCTACCAGGCAGGCACGCTATCCGGCAATCCCCTTGCCATGACGGCCGGCATCGAGACCCTGAAACTGCTTTCAAAGCCAGGGATCTACAAGACGCTCGAAAAGAATGCAGCAGACCTCGAAAAGGGACTTCTCGCTGCGGCAGAGGAGGCAGGGGTGTCGACGACGTTCAACAGGGTCGGCTCGATGTTCACTTGTTTCTTTACCGACAGGAAGGTAAAGGACTTTGAGAGCGCCAAGACCTCGGACACGACGCGGTTCGGAAAGTACTTCCTGTCCATGATCAAGAATGGCGTGAACCTTGCGCCGTCCCAGTTCGAGGCCGCCTTCCTGTCCCTTGCCCATACGAAAGCGGACATCAACAGGACGATCGAAGCAGCGAGGAAAAGCCTGAAAGGTCTGTAAGTCTTTTCTTTCTTCGGAGGGCGCGGAAGAGTCGGAATTTAAGATTCAAAATTCAAAATTCAAACTTTTATCACTCTGCGTTGACTTCGAAGTTTGCG
>Ga0184631_10000370_pt1 | contig 10254 bp, 7 predicted proteins | sample PLM4_90_b1_FD_133160 | JGI IMG/M metagenome (GOLD analysis project Ga0184631, IMG submission 133160) | Groundwater sediment microbial communities from an aquifer in East River, Colorado, USA - PLM4_90_b1 | ecosystem: Environmental > Terrestrial > Soil > Riparian zone | place: USA: East River... | reverse complement strand
CGAGGACTGGGTTGTCGCCAATTTCGGGCGCACCTTGTTCGACATCTACTTCAAGGAATACAGCGAAAAAGTCTGGGGCATCTCCTGCAGCGCCATCAGCGCCGAATGGGTGGCCCGGCGAATCAAAGGGCTGTCGCTGTCATCAGCCATTGCGAATGCTTTTTTCAAAATAAAGGGAAGGGAGATTCCCTCTCTTGTGGATGAGTTTCTCTATCCCCGACTGGGCATCGGACGGTTATCAGATAAACTTGCTGAGGGGATAGAGCGCTCAGGCGCGGTATACACCAATCTTGGGGTGGAACGGATCAGCCGCACCGGCTATACCGTTGACAGCATCACGGTGAGGGACCGGGACGGTTCAAGAATCTACGGGGGAGCGATATTTATATCGAGCATCCCGATCACGAAGCTGATCACCATGCTTGATCCGCCGCCCCCCGCGGAAATTCTGGCAGCCGCCTCAAGCCTCAAATTCAGGGACCTCGTGACCGTTACCCTCATGATCGACAGGCCTCGCGTTACTGATCTGACCTGGATCTATATTCCGGAGAAAAATATTCCCATCGGCAGGCTCCACGAACCCACGAACTGGAGCACGGAAATGGCGCCCGAAGGCAAGACGCTCCTGGTAGCGGAATTCTTCAGTTTCCAGGGCGATGCCGTATGGAATTCAAGTGATGACGATCTTACCCGAACTGCCGTCGAAAGTCTGGAGCGCCTCGGATATATCAAAGGCCGCGAGGTTCTGGAGAGCGTCGTGTTGAGGGTGCCGCAGGCCTACCCGCTGTTCGAGATAGGATATGAAAAGCATCTCGACGTCATGTATGATTATGTCGCTCAATTCACAAACCTCCATATTGCGGGAAGAGCGGGACAGTTCAAGTACTATAACATGGACCATGCGATTGACTCGGGGATGAAAACCGCGGATAAGATCATACGTCAGTCAACTGTATCAATTCTCAGGTCAGGCCCTGCGGCTAACATGAGCCGATAGACTTGAGACTGAAAACTTTTTTAACGAGGTAACTTCGTCATGAAATGCGCCCTTATCATACCCTCCTGGGTGCCGCGGGATATATTTTCTTCAAAAACAGCAGCGTCCCAGATCAATTACTGGCAGCCTCTGGGAACGCTCTATGTGGCCGCAGTTCTCCAAAACGCAGGTCATGAGGTCATGTTCCAGAACGGCGCATTCCTCACCCATGAAGAACTGCTCCGGGAAACGGAGAAATTCGGGCCCCGATTCATCGGAATTTACTCAACGACCTTTGGATGGAAAAAGGCAAAACAGACGGCGGCTGATCTCAGAAAAATGTATGGAGACCGGGTATTTATCTGCGCGGGAGGCCCTTATCCGATCGCCGTGCAGGAACGCTGTCTTGAAGATGCGGGGGAAAGCATCGACGCCGTCGTGACCGGCGAGGGGGAGTTCACGGTGCTCGAAACGGTAGAGAGACTCAAGGCTGGACGCACGCTCGAAGGCGTAGAGGGGATCATCTGGCGCGAGCGGGATCGGATCATCAAAAATCCGCCACGGCCGTTGATTGAAGACCTCGACACGCTCCCCTTCCCCGCGCGGGAACTCCTCGGGGACCCGAACCGATACTTGCCCACCCCGGCCACGTACAAACGAACGCCCGTTACGGTGATGATGACGTCGCGGGGCTGCAACAGGCGGTGCATCTACTGCTTTCAGATCGACAAGGAGAGAAAAAGCGGGATTCGTTACCGGAGCATCGAAAACGTAATGCAGGAGATCGAGCATTGCCTGGCCCTGGGGTACCGGGAGATCAAATTTCTCGATGATACGCTTGCTGCGGACTACGACAGGGCCATGCGATTCACAACGGAAATCAAGGCACGGAAACTGGATTTCACCTGGTTCGTCTCGGCCTGCGTCAACCAGGTGGACAAACCACTGCTCAAGGCGTTCAAAGACGCGGGTTGCTGGGCGATCCTGTTCGGCGCGGAGAGTGGTGTGCAGAAAAATCTCAATACCATCAGAAAAGGGACAACCCTCGACCAGATAAGAACGGCTGTGAAAGAGGCGCAGCAAGTCGGGCTCAAAGTTCACACGCCCTTCATGTTCGGCATCCCCGGAGAAACCTACGAAGAGGGCCTGGAAACCATCCGGTTCGCCATTGAACTGGATCCCGACACGGTAACTTTCCATGCCATAACGCCCTTTCCCGGGACCGAGCTCTACGACAATCTGGACAAATATGGAGAAATTTCCGAGGAACTCACGGACTTCACCTATCAGGGCGCCGCATTTGTTCCCCGCACCATGACCAGGGACCAGATCATCGACCTCAGGCAAAAGGCGTTCAGAAAGTTCTACTCTCGCCCATCGTTCATCCTCAAGAGATTTCTCGCGGTCCAAAACTGGGATGACTTCGCGTCCCTCGTTAAGGCGGCACGGAGTTTGTTCTGGCTCTGGGTGGGAAGAGACATTTTTGCAAAAAAGAAATAACCGTGAGGAACGAGCATAATCCGCAGGGAGATTCCCCTGTCTTCGTGGAGAATTACAACTTAATTTCAATTACCCTGTCAAGAACCGAATCATTATTCAAATCCAGGTCTCTGCATACCCCTGAACGTTGTTTCCGATCCCTCGATACAGCGGCTAGAGACATGTCAGATATTCCCTCGCGAGCGCAGGATACAATCCAGGACTAAACAAAATATTCGTCATGAAGTAGCACTCGTGGGTGCAGAAACAGCGGTCTTTCTTGATGAACTGACGGATCTCATTCGCCCTCGCCGACAGTACGACCTTGCCGATATCGTAGCTAAAATCCCTGACGTTCCCGAAGGAATCTACGAGAATTTCGCAGGGCTTGACCTCTCCGGTTTCCGTTATCACAAGATTTAACCTCCCCGCGTAACACGGGATGATCCGTTTTTGCTCCAGCATGGTCCGGTAAATCAACCTTCTCTGGAGGAGGTCCTGCGCCGCTTTTATCCTTGCTCCCCTGAATCGATAGGTCTTTGCGCGCCCCTTGGAGGCGTTCTCTTCGAGCCGGCTGATCGCGCGCAGATATTTCTCCGGATCGACGTTCTTGTAATGCCCGTCCGAGAGGTTGCCGCGTATCAATGAAATGGTGTGCGTCCCGATGCTTTTCAGTCCGCTTACAAAATCGATTATTGCGTCCATGTCATCCTGGTTTTCCGAGCAGAGGACGGTATTCACGCCGAGCTCGAAATGAGGATACTTCACCAGGAGCGGTTCCAGCAGCCGGTAGGTCTCCAGCATGTTCTCAAAGCTGCCCGGCGTTGCGCGCAACACATCGTGCTTTATTCCAACACCGTCGACGGACAGTTTGACCGCGATCACGCTTGATCGACATTCCCTGAGTATCTGCTCCGTCTTTGTTTTTATTATCCCGGGAAGCATGCCGTTCGTGGAGAAAAGCATGATCGCCGGCCTGTTGTTGTCGTGAAAGGTCCTGCTGATCTCCGCCAGGTCATCTCTGAGATAGATTTCCCCTCCGGAAAAGGCGAGCCAGAGCAGGTTCCCGATGGAACCGGATATCTTCCGGATTTCATCGAGGGAAAGTTCTTCTCGACTGCTGTTCACGGCGTCGGGGCTTTTCAGATAGAAGCAGAACGGACATTTCGAGTTGCACCTTCTGGTCAGAAAAAAGGTGAGCTGGATGGGATTCCTCTTCCAGAGGATGGACGGCATATGCCGGAGAGCTGAATTCACAAGGAAATGGTAACCCTTTTCTTTCCACGAATCAAGGTGTGTTTCAAAAAACCCGCAACGGCTCCTGCGCCGACCGGGAAAGGATAAATCATGGTGTAGTACAGCACGGCACGTACGGTGAAACCATACCCTTTTTCAAGATAAAACGTCGAGATCAGTCCCCTGCTGCAGAGGAGGTTGATGGCGCACAGGAAGGGCACCGGGATCAATAAATACGTTTCACCCCTGAGGAGAAAAAGCGCGAGGAGCAGGATATTCAAAAAAAAAGTGACCCCATTAAATTTCAGCTCTACGGAAGCTGTTCCCGAGTCCGCCAGCAGATCCCGATTCATCAGGGAATACAGGGTCCAGTACATGGATTTTCTGAACGCATTCCTGAGCGATCTTATCAACGTGAAATTAAACACATGCATAACTTGAATATCCGGCTTCATGACCAAATGGATACCGCGTCGTCGAAGCCTGTGACTGAATTCGACGTCCTCAAGAATGGGCATAAATTCCTCGCGGAAACCGTTGTTCGCCCTGAACACGGACGCCTCGATGATCATGGCATGAGTAGCGAGGTAATCCGGTTCTTTTTTTCTTGTCTCGGAGTAATAAATAAAGAGGGACTGGAATGCGCTGAAGAAATCGCTGTCATGGGGCAGCGGGGTATAGGTGCCGCCGATGATCGTGTTCGTGTGCTCAGCAATTGCCTTGTTCGCAAGGGTGAGCGCACCTTCCCGGATGAGGCAGTCGGCATCAAGAAAAAAGAGAACCTCTCCCTTGCTGTTTTCCGCACCCCTGTTTCGTGCGGCGGCTGCCCCCGAGCGTTTGTCCAGCCTGATGAGTTTGCAGGGGAATTGTTTAATGATCTCCACGGAATCGTCCGAGGAACAATCATCCACAACGACGATCTCATACTTTCCGTATCGCGAAGCCAATGCCGCCTCAAGACATTTTCCGATAGTGGATCCCCCATTGTAAATCGGGATAATGATCGATATGAACTTTTCCATGATTTTTTTTATGATGAAATCGTAAAAAGTCGTCGTTCCCGCTTATAGGGAATCGTAGTGCTGTTCAATGTACTGAAAAGAAACTATGCTGGACAAACCGGAAAGACGTCAAAAGAGGGTTTCTCTACTTCTTACGAGATCATCAAGTTTAGGGACTTGGAAAATCCAAAATACCATTTACGATAAACTGGAGCTACTCGCCACAAACCCATCCCCCGCTCACACCGTATCTCTATGCCGTCAGCATCTCAAGCACTTCAAGATACTTTTCGCTCGTTTTGTTCACTACGTCATCGGGAAGAACGGGCGCGGGGGGTTTCTGGTCCCAGGAGAGGGAAAGGAGGTAGTCGCGGACGAATTGTTTATCAAAGCTCTTTTGCACAAAGCCTTCTTTGTAGTCATTCTTTGGCCAGAACCGGGACGAGTCAGGGGTGAGCACTTCATCTATAAGGATCACGTCTCCGTTGTAGATACCGAATTCCAGCTTGGTATCGGCAATGATGATCCCTTTGGGTTCAGCGAGTTCGCACGCCCGTTTGTAAATGGCGAGCGTATATTTTTTTATTTTCTCCGCCGTATCCGCTCCCACCAGTTGTACTACAGCCTCAAAAGCGATATTCATGTCATGCTCGCCCATCTCAGCCTTCGTGGACGGTGTAAAGATCGGCTCCGGCAGGAGCGACGCTTCGGTGAGGCCTGGTGGAAGTTTGATGCCGCTTACCGATCCCGTGCTCTTGTACTCTTTAAGACCAGAACCGGTCAGGTAGCCACGCACGATGCATTCCACGGGGAGAGGCTGTGACTTCTTCACGAGCATGCTCCGGCCCTCGAGGACCGCTGTGTACCGCCTGCACTCGACGGGGTAGTCTTTGACCTCCATGGAGATCAGGTGGTTCCTGACAATGTCCGAGGTTTTCGCGAACCAGTACTTCGAAATCTGCGTAAGCACTCTCCCCTTCTCCGGGACAGCGTTCGGAAGCACCACATCGAAGGCGGATATCCTGTCCGTAGCCACGATGAGCAAGGTCTCTCCGAGATCGTAGATATCGCGCACCTTGCCGCGCTTTGGCGGCTTGAGCCCCGCAAGATTAGTCTCGAGTATCAGTGGTGTCTTCATTGCTTTCACTCCCATTGTGTTCAGGTGCGTATTTGAGGACCCGAATGCGAGAGATCCGGTTTTTTCGCAGCCGGAGCACGGTGAACATCATGTCCTGGTACCGGACCTGGTCCCCTTCAGCCGGCAGCCGTCCGAAGAGACCCAGAACAAAACCGCCGATGGTCTCGAATTCATCCTCCGGCAATGTCGCGCCCAGCCTCACGTTCACTCTTTCAATATCCGTCTTTCCATCGACAAGGTACCGGTTCGCTGCTATTTCTTCGATCTCGCGCAGCACTTTCTCCTGCTCGTCCCGGATATCACCGACGATCTCCTCGATGAGGTCCTCCATCGTAACAAGGCCGTCGGTACCGCCGTATTCGTCTCCGACGAGCGCCAGGTGGATGCGCTTTTCCCGCATCTCCTTAAGGAGCACGCTCACGTTCTTGTTCGACGGTACGATATAGGGCTTGCGAAGCACCTGGTCGAGTTTGAACGTCCGGTGCTCCATATGGAGCGCCAGAATGTCCTTGAGGTAGACAACACCGATGATATTGTCGATGGTCTCTGCATAGACCGGCAACCGTGAGAACCCCTTCTCGTTCATTGTCCGGAGAATGGTATCGACGTCGCTGTCCGCCTCAAGCGCCACGATCTCGGTCCGGGGGACCATAACCTCCTTAACCACCGTGTCGGTAAACCGGAACACGCTGTGAATGAGGTCCTCTTCCGATGGTTCGAACACGCCGCTCTTGCGGCCTTCCCGGATGAGGTATTTGACCTCGTCCTCCGAAACGAGAGACGGCTCCTGATGATCAGAGGAAACAAACAAGCCGAGCACAAAGTTGTTGGAAACCGTAAGGATGCGCAGGATCCAGTGAAAAAGCCTGGAAAGGATATCAACTGACGCCGACGTAGCAAACGCGATTTTTTCGGAATAGCGGATTGCCAGCGACTTGGGGACCAGTTCACCGAATACCAGCGTCAAATAAGTGATCATGCCCACGACAACTATGACTGCGATCGGTTCTGCCGTCTTACTGATGAATTCCACGGGCAGGGAAGCCAAAAACGGTTTGATTCGCTCTATGGCGATAACGCCGCCAAATGTGGCCGCCAGCGTCCCTATGAGGGTGATGCAGATTTGAATAACTGCAAGAAAGCGTTCCGGTTCTTCCTGGAGCTTCTGAATCCTCTTTGCCTTCGCATTTCCGCTTTTCACCAGATGGCGCACGCGGCTCTTGCGCAGCGATATCAGTGATATTTCAGATGCCGAAAAGAAACCATTCAGCAGAATCAGAAGTAAGATAATCAGCAGTTCAAGAAAAATCATAAGTAATATAAAGAATTTATTTCAAATTACAAATGGTAAATTTTAAATGGTAAAGGTAAGAAAGAACACGGAACATATCATTACTTTACAATTTCCAATTGGCAGCTTACCATTCTCAATTCGTAAAATGTCCTTAGAACCCATACTCTTTCCATCTGTTCTCTACCATTTGCTGGATCTGCGGGTCCATCTTTATCTCATCGGGCCAGGAACGGATGAACCCCTCCCCAGGCCCCTTGCGCGTGGCATCAATCCCCATCTTGCCGCCGAACCCGATCTGCGGACAGGAGTGGTCAAGGATGTCAAGCGGACCGTCGGTGATGACCACATCGCGCTGCGGGTCCACGTGGTTCATGACCTTCCAGGTAACCTCGGAGTAATCGTGGATATTCACGTCTTCGTCGCAAACAATGACGAACTTGGAGAGCATGAGCATACCCGTACCCCAGATCGTGTTGATCACCTTCTTACCGTGGCCGGGGTAGCGTTTTTTGATCTTGACGATCACGTTGTTATGGAATACGCCTTCAACGGGCATGTCCATGTCGAGGATATCTGGAGCGACCATCTGGAGAAGCGGAAGAAATATCCGTTCCGTGGCCTTGCCGAGATAGGCGTCTTCCTGAGGCGGTCGGCCGACCAGCGTGGCCGGATAGATGGCGTCCTTCCGGTGCGTAATGGCGGTAATATGGAATACCGGGTACTCGTCAGCTTCGGAGTAGTAGCCCGTATGGTCGCCGAACGGTCCTTCCACCCGCCGTTCGTGAGGATCGACGAATCCTTCCAGGATGAACTCCGCCTCCGCCGGTACGCGCACGTCAACGGTTTTGCACTGGACGACCTCCAGTGGCTTTTTCCTTAGGAATCCCGCAAAGATGAACTCGCCGATGGCCGGCGGAAGCGGCGCGGTGGAGGAGTAGATAATAGCAGGATCGCCGCCGATGGCAACCGCCACTTCCATGCGCCTGCCTGCAGCTTCGTAATGCTGATACTGTCTGGCGCCGTCCTTGTGCTTGTGCCAGTGCATACCGGTGGTCTGATGGTCAAAGACCTGCATGCGATACATGCCGACGTTCGTGATCTTTGTCAGGGGATCGACCGAGCACACCATGGGGAGCGTTATAAAACGTCCGCCATCGGCAGGCCAGCACTGAAGCACGGGAATTTTAAAAAGGTCTACGTGGTCTCCCGTAAGGACAACGTCCTGACAGGGGGCTTTCTTGACGGTCTTGGGGAAAAAATTGGCGAGCTCGGCAAGTTTCGGCAGCATCCCCAGTTTCTCCATGATCCCGGCGCCCGGACCAGGGAACAGGTTGGTGGGGTCGACAAGTTCCTTGATCCGCTGGCCGATTTCATCCAGACTGCCGACCTCGAGCGCTAGGCACATCCGCTTCATGGAGCCGAATGCGTTGGTCAGGACCGGGAAGGCCGATCCTTTGACGCGTTCGAACAGGAGCGCCTTATTCGCCGCACCTTTTTCTTTCGAGATCCGGTCGGTAATTTCCGCGATCTCCAGTTCGGCATTGACTTCAGCCTTGACCCTGACGAGCTCGTTGTTTTTTTCGAGGGCCGCGATAAAATCTCTTAACGTATCATATGCCATGGGAATTGAATTGTATCGGAATCAATGGGGATTTGCAATCAAAAACTCTATGGCCGGCTGCAATCACGATACTTTTGGAGCCGGTGTCGGAAGGACCGGAAGGTCAGGCCAAGCAGTTTCGCCGCTTCTGTCTTTACTCCTCCTGCTTTCTCGAGTGCCTTTCGGAGAAACATCTTTTCGGCATTCTCCAACAGCTTCTCGAGGTCCACACCAGTTTCTGGAATATCAAGCGGCATTAGTTCGGAACCGGGAAGTTCGTTTTTGATGGTATCCGGCATATGCTCCTGAGAAATCATGTCATCCGGTGTCATAATCATCAGACGCTCGATCGTATTTTCCAGCTCGCGTACATTGCCCGGCCAATGATAATCGATCAACATCTTCATTGCGGCAGGATCGATCTTCATGATCGCCGTCCTGCGGCCATCTTTTTTTGCATATTTTTTCAGGAAAAAATCCACAAGGAGGGGTATGTCTTCATTCCGTTCCCGAAGGGGTGGAAGCTGGATTGGGATTACATTCAGGCGATAGAAGAGGTCTTCCCGAAAGGTGCCTTTTGCGACTTCGGACAGCAGATTCCTGTTGCTTGCGACAATAACATGCACATCGACTTTTACGGCTGCGGTCCCCCCTACCCGCATGAACTCACGCTCCTGGAGGACCCGCAGGAGTTTGATCTGGAGCCCGGGGGTCGTCGCGCTGATCTCATCGAGAAAAATAGTTCCTCCGTTGGCGGCTTCGAACAGGCCCTGTTTATTCGATGTCGCTCCGGTAAACGCGCCTTTCATATAACCAAACAACTCGCTTTCGAGCAGGGTTTCGGGCAACGCCCCGCAATTGACGGTCACAAAAGGCCTGCTTTTTCTGGAGCTGTTCATGTATATGGCCTTCGCCACGAGCTCTTTTCCTGTTCCGCTCTCGCCGGTTATCAGCACCGTGCTCGTGGTATCAGCAACCTGCCTGATGAGAGAAAACACCTTCTGCATCGGTTCGCTCTTACCAATGAAGTTCTCGAAGCCGGCCTTGGATTCGATCTCCCGTTTGAGGAGAATGTTCTCTTTTCTTAGATGGCGTTTCTCGAGTGAATTGTTGATGATTATTTTCAGCTCGTCGACCTTGAAGGGTTTGATGATATAGTCATAAGCGCCGAGCTTCATGGCTTCGACTGCGGTCTCCGCGGTTGCAAATGCCGTTATCATGATGACCACGGTCTCGGGCGAGATATCCTTGATCGTCTTGAGCACCTCAATACCGTCTTTCCCCGGCATCTTGACGTCGGTGATCACCAGGTCGAAGATCTCGGCCTGGACCGCCCTGAGTGCATCTGCACCGTTCCCGGCCGTCACGGCTTCGTGACCATCTTTTTTGAGCATGATCGCGAGAAAGTCCCGTATGCCCTGTTCGTCATCAACAACAAGTATTTTACTCATTTCAATTCCACCTATTCTGCGCCTGCTCCGTATCATTCTTTATTGTCCGATACGCGGGATCCTCGACTTTCGGAAGCCT
>Ga0184631_10000369_pt1 | contig 10269 bp, 15 predicted proteins | sample PLM4_90_b1_FD_133160 | JGI IMG/M metagenome (GOLD analysis project Ga0184631, IMG submission 133160) | Groundwater sediment microbial communities from an aquifer in East River, Colorado, USA - PLM4_90_b1 | ecosystem: Environmental > Terrestrial > Soil > Riparian zone | place: USA: East River... | reverse complement strand
TGCGAGGGTGGCGAGGCCGGCGAGACCGGCGAGGCCGGTGAGGCCTGCGAGGGCGGCGGAATCATGATCAGTGTCTTTGCGGGTGATGGAGCCGGGAGAGCCATGCTCACTGTCGTTTCGGCCGGCACAGAGCCGATTTCCGTAGGTCCAGCGGTCGATGCAATTTGAACAGCGGCATGTGCCTTAGCCGCGAACGGCAAGGGTGGAGGCCCACTCGTATGAGAAACCGTTCCGGGCTTTACACAATGAAGTGTGGTTGTTTCTTTCGATGAGATTTCCGCCGTAGGTACGGCTCCGGAATCGTCTTCGACGTCGATTTCCTGCGTTATGGTAAGCTGCGATTCGTTGGCCGGCGCTTGTTCGGTCGATGACTGGAGCTTTCTAATCATCTGCCCATGCTGCGCCTTGACGGCTTTCGCGAGCTTTTGGGGGAGATCCCCCTTATTCAGGTGCTCGCCGTAATCGAACCGAGCTGTATCCACGACCGTACCGCCATTTGCGAATACATGCGTTACGATGGCGTGATGCCGTCCTCCCAGATCCTCGGTCTGAATATGCAGCTCCCGCCCTCCAACGATGATATTCGAGCTCACCCCCATGACCGGCGACGAAACGGCGACAGCAGCGGTTTTTTCCATGTATTACACCCCCTCAAACATCTTTATCTTACGAAAGATAAAATCGGCTGTCAAGGGACGATCTTTATCAAAAAACTGTAAATAGCCGTTTTTACGAGAGTCTTTCTACCTTGCCCGAGGGTAATTTCCCCATGGATTTGATCTGATTCGCGCAGGACGCGCAGATGGGGCGCGCGCTAAAGGGGATGGTCTCGTGGCTATGGGGTCTTAGCCTTACGCCGCAGGAGCAATCGTCGGGAAGATCGGGGTCATCGTGGAAGTAGGCTTTTCCGCAGTTTTCACATGCGAAGTCCTCTCCCCATTCCTCGGTCCCGTGGAGATCGCACTCGATCATGAGCTTTTTTGGAGGCATTTGTTGCTTTCATCGACGGAGGGTTTTTAGCATTTAAAGCGGCTTCGAAGAGAGTGAGGAGAAGGAATCCAAGTCCGCCGATAGCCGACGCGTCGGTAACGAGCTTGACGAGATTCTCTCTCATGGATTCCTTGGATATTCCGATCTCGAGCGCGATCATGATTTCCTTAGCCGATCCGCTCGGCTGGCTGGCGCCAGCTTCCCATCTCACTACGCTGCGCACGTCTGCTCCAATGACTTGAGCAAAATCAAATTGAGAGAGTCCGAATTTGTCTCGGAGTGCTTTTGTTCTTTCCACGGTGAACATCTACGAGTCGATTCCTTCTACCCACCACGAATGTCCGCATTTTTCGCTTCGGCAGACGTATTTCCAGTCTACATATCCGCCACACTTTGCTTCCCACGATTTGCATTCGGCGGTTTTTTCGCCGCATTTTGGACAAACGGAGAGCTCCTTTTCGACGGGACCGAAGTCGCCTTCGCTTTCCGACATACCGGGAGTATGGGTCATTTTGAAGTCCTTTCCGATTTTCATAAGATCGCCTTTGAGCGCTTCTTCGATTGAACGTGCTCGCTTTTTTCGTTTTATTCCAGAGAAAGGTCCTCCAATGACAGCTCCGATATCGAGGCATCGGGCCATACCTATAAGGAAATGATTCAATTGCCGTCCTTGTATCCTATTAGATCATCGAGCCAGGTGGGTATTTTGTAATCTTCTCGCGACCCCTTTTCCCTGAAAATCATAGAGAGGAAGGAGACGTCGTGCAGGGCGATTGGTTTCGTGTTGTTCGAGCCGTCCTCGATGCGGAACCTCTTGTCGTATTGCGATTTCATGGATTTTTTGAAGTTGGCCATGCGCGGAGTCGCTCGGAATTGGTTTTTCATGAGCGCGCCGAGCTTTTCGTGAAGCTGAAATGATACTTCCTCCTTCGCGCGCATGCGCTCGAGTGTTTTAAACGTTCGGAGGTCTCTCGGAACGCCCTTCATCATGACCTTGATCGTAGAGCATCCCGGGCATGCTTTTAGGCAATTTTTCTCTCCGTTCGCATTGACGTCGTGCTCGCCCTTGATGGGCTTGCCATTTTCGTCCTTTTTGCAGCCTGGGCAGTTATCGAGGCAGAGTTTTTGGCCCTGCCTACCGTCGGCGCTTTCCGCCTGCACATGCGCGCCGGCAAACGGCGTCTCCTTGCGTAGGACGTACATCTTTGGGGCATAGGCCGTGATTTCCACCGCTTCTCCGTTGAATTCTTTTTTGAGGCCTCCGAGGTCTTTTGAATCTGGAATATCGCCGTAGTCGGTGAGCACGCTATCCGTATCAGAATAGAAAATTTTACCTCCTTTATCCAGAATATCCATCGAATAGCACCATAGGAGGTTCCGCGAAAGCGCCGTGATGTGCGCGGAAATTTGTGGGATAATGTAAGCAGCATCGATGTGACTATCGCGGATTCTGATGAGCGAGTCGTGTTCGTATGAGCCGCTTCCCCCTTTGATCTCCAGTGTTCGGAGCTGCTTCGATTCGCTCGTTCCTTCGAGTCCCATTTCCTTATCGCGCCGCTGCTGCCAGTGTTTTTGGCTTTCCCCTGGAAAGCGCACGCCATAGGGTTCATTCTCGCCCGGCTTGAGGATAACGATTTCGTCGCGGTCCTGCTCCATACCGAATTTCCCAAACGTCGAATTCATCATGATTTTCGCCATTTCGCTTCGCCCTTCGTCGTACTCAGGCGAGTTCTTCTGGCGCATGGAATAGAGGTCGTCCACGAAGTGGTCGAAGAATTTCCCAGCCCGTATCCAGACTGATTTTTCGACGTGCAGAATGCGTCCTCCAACACGTTTGAGAGCGCGAAGCTCTGCCCAGTCCCAAGTACCTGAAAAGCGGCCCACGGGGAATTTGAGCTTTCCTCCGTGGGGGACGGGCAGGGGCGGAAGGTAGACGTCGTCGGGGATCTCGACGGTGCACCTAACGAAGCCCACGTGATCGCCGTTTACGTATTTCGCGAAACTCTCATTTTCCCCCAAAACCTCCATTTCCCCAATAGGCATCTTTTGCTTCATTGAATAGGGGTAGGAGGAGTTGACGTCGTAGTACCAGCCATACCCGACGAATTGGTAGATCTCGGTACGCCCACCGTAGTAGCCCGTGCGGAAGAATTCGTGAGCGCAGCCGAGGCAGCTTTCGTCGTGGCAGTCGGGGAAATGGATGTTTCGGTAGATCCGGAACTTGTCGGGGATGTACTTCCGCCGCAGAAGCTTAACCGCGGTCGATGGGGCCGTTATACCGACTTCACCACCCATGCTGTGAATGAGCTCGCCGTACCGTTCGCGGGCTCGCCAGAGCTCGACCGTATCGACTTTATTGTACTCGTTCCAGAGATCGATTTCGCTTTCCGGCAAAAAAAGATCGATTTCCTTCTTCCCCTCGCCCTTCGGGCGAAGCTTGAACATTTTGATGATTTTGTCGAGCGCCATGGGCATGACCCTTATGGTGTCGAGGATCCGGATCGTCCCAAAAAGCTTACGGTCCTTCGTATCGGCGACCCTTCGAGCTCGGATGTTCGTGCGGGGGCGCGATGGGTTAAAGCGCCAGATCTCCATCATCTGGATTTTGCTCTGAACCGGCATGAGCGTATACGAGACCCAGGAGTTGTTTTTCTGAAGCCACGCCGGCAGGAAGAGACCATCGAACGCGCCCATATTGTGGGCGTAGAGATCGTAGTCCTTGTACTTTTGCACAAAACGCCCATCTGGTGTTTCCCCAAGAACGTAGCGCATGAACTTATCGATGCAGCCGCCGCGGGCGATACACCGATCGTACCAAGGGAGATCGTTTACGTGCTCGTCGTTCCAGAAGCTTTTGAATTCTACGCCATCGTAGAAGCCCGTCATGAACGGGCGCGTGAATCCAGGCCTCTGCGTATCGTCGTGCTTCGACTCGAGATCGAACGTCAGAAACGGCCTATTTTTAGGCTCGCCGCGCAGGGGCTCGAGGAATTGCTTGCGCTCTTTTTTATAGGGAGATGGTGGCTCGCTTACGTTGATCGTGCTTCCCGCAGTATCCATGCGCGGGGCAGTTTTTTCTCAAACTCCGAGGATGTCAATCGTCTCTTTTTGGGTTTTCTGATGTGCCCCAAGGCTGCGGGATTCTGAGGTACCAGCCCTTGGGAGGAGGGTATTTTTCATACCATTCGACAAAAGGTTTTAGATCGGGGTTGACAGAGAGCGCGGCTTTTGCTTGTTCGTCGGCGTATTTGACAAAGTGAACGGCCTTGTGATCATTTGCAGTAAAATAGCCGGTTATTCCCATGAGACAGGCGGCGCAGGTTTTGTGTCCTCCGAGTCCCCCTCCTACGCACCACTGGAAACCCACGCTCATGAGCAGACCTTCTTCGTCGGCGTCGTCAGGGAATGCGCGAAAAATCTCTTGGTCTTCCCCTTCTATGAACGTGAGCTTCATGAGTTCTTTCTCAAACTCAGCGAGTGATAATCTTCCGTCGGCTCGGGCGTGAGCGTAAACGAATCGACGTCTGCGAATCCATCTAGCTGATGGTGCAATCGGCGATTCGAGTTGGGGTCGAAAGAGACGCCTTCGCTCAAGTCGACGTCGATCGGAGGAGACAGTCCTTCTTCGGCTTCGATAGCAGCCTCCGCCTTCTCGTCAGCGTAGCGGGCAAAAAATATCGCCACACCAGCCTTCGAGGTAAAGTGACCGATATCGGCTCCCGCCTCGCACGCATCGCAGCTCAAGCGATCGTGCCAACCCGCGAAGGGGCCAGGGTGCCATTCGAACCCAGCGGCCTCGAGGAGCTTTTGCTCTTCGAAGTCGTGCGCGGTGGCAAGGAAGATTCTTTGGCCATTTCTTGCTAAAAATGTGACTTTCATGGGTTTTTTCTATGTATGTTTGACGCGTTTGAGTGGTAAAATCATCAAAAGATGCAACCGTTGGAATTAATTTGCGGCATGAGAAAAAAGTAGCCGCTCTCTTTTATAGGAGGAATCATGGCCCGAGAAAGAAGCCGAGTTTACTGGGTTGACTACACCACCAAATTCCATTCCAAAACGATAAGCACCATCAGAATTGTTGCGGACGGAAAGCTCAGTCGTGTGGAATTGAAAGCCATAATGGTTGACCATGAAGTCCCGGCCAATGCCAAGATTGTCAAGGTCAGAAGTGAAGCGATAGACTAAACGCGCTTCTCTATTGACGAGCCACTTCACGAGTTCGTGATTCCAGTTGACGAAGCTGTGGGCGACGGCGAGAAAGAGGCGTTGTCCGTTTTTTGCCAACAATGTGAGTTTCATTTGCCGGCCATTAAAAAGTGCATTTTGAGAAGGTCCAAGACGCACTACAGGGGGAGTGTGCTTTTTTATCTAATACTTGCGTGGCGAGGATTCCATCGATTTCCTCGTGGGTGGGAAGACGCCATCTTATTAATTTAGCTCGGATTCCGTACGTCGTGTTTTTGGCTTTTTCCATTTTACATTCGAGCACCCATAGTCCTGGGGACGGGGGCGCTTTTATCCCATTGTCACGGAGATACCAGTTAAGACCATCTATGCCATCCATTTCAATCAGCCATTTATCGCTGGCTAAGATCGTGTATGAACAGTCGGGCATCATTCCTGTCTCATCAGGTTCATCGGGTAGCATTATGAGCATTCGTTCAGTTTTCATTTTTTATTTTTCTGAGCAAAGAACAATAGTTGTATGTCGGATTGGCCGGATCGGACGCGACTCGGTTCGTGCAAGATCAGCTTCGTGAGCAATCATTCGCCTTTCAACTTCGGCCTCGTCCGCTTCGGTCCATTCCATCCATTCCATGTTTTCGAACACGATCGGTTTATCGGGATTGTCTTGCCAGGCAACGATGGTGTTTTGAGTAGGGCCTTTCGTGTCTTTGAAAGTTTTCATGAAAATTTTTCTTTCGGTTTGGGAGAAGTTACTCTTTAAGAGGTTAGCGGTTCTTTCCTGCGGCCATCATGCGAGCTAGCTCCTCGTCGGTTAAGGACGCGTCTTCACCGAGACCCACTATTGATTCTTGCGATTCTATAATAGAGCGTACTAAAGATGACTCGGGCGATTTCTTGGGCAAGAGGAACTGGATCGTTAGAGGATCTTTTCGACCAATATACCAAGCCCTTCCTTCTGCTTGAATTATATCATTAATTGTTAACTTTTGATTAAACTCAGCAATAACAATGTGAGAGGCATTTGTTAAGTCGTTCAAGCCCATAACTGATATCGGTATTGTTGTAATAAATATGCTGCATGAAGGATCCTCGTGGAATCGAGTAATCGCTTCCGTACGCTCTTCGTAAGTTGATTTGCTATATATTGATTCTGATCGTTTCTTGAATTCCTCGATGAGAGCCGAGAATGTCTTAATCCAGTACGTAAAAACGATTAATTTTTCTACACCTGATTCTATGGTGTTTTTTATATGGTTGGTTATGTGTTGGATTTTATTTTCTGTAGCAGGAAACTCAATTATTTCTCTTTTGATTGATGGCATTTTTGGCGCCTATTTTGAGAGTTTTCTGACAATCACGACTTGTAGCTAGTTCAGGTCTAAAAGCTCCCGGGCCGCCTCGACTCTCTGATCAGCGAGTTGACGCCCGTATTTGATGCAAAGTTTGGCCGCCGCCCAAAGCTCGCCGTTGGAAAGCTCTCGCGCCTTGGCTCGTTCGGCGAGCTTGTGGCCGAAGTCCGTATCGAGCTTATTGAAGCCACATCCGTCTTCCTCACGCGCGCCGTCGCACCTGTTGGCCAAAAAGCAGATACCATTCGTGATCAACTGCCGTGTTTTCTCGTCGGCTTTCGGGTACGTCGCAGGGGTTCCCACTCGTTTTTTCTTTTCGACCGGCGGCGGAACGACTACGAAGATATCGTCATCAAGCGCCCTATCGGCGATTTCCTGCTTGGCCACGAGCACATGCGCCATGCGTGCATCGAGCGATCCATTGACCACGAGGTGCTGGATCAAAACCGATTCCATTTGGCCAATTCGGTGAGCGCGATCTTCCGCTTGCGCTACATTGGCCGGTACCCAATCGAGCTCGACGAAGATGACGTGAGAGGCGGCCGTGAGGGTAAGCCCCACGCCGGCTGCCTTGATCGTACCGATGAAGATCTTGCAAGTCGGGTCTTTTTGGAAGCGGTCGACGGCAGTCTGGCGGTCTTCGGGTGATGTATCGCCCGAAAAGGTCACCGCCTGGTCTCCGAGCTCTTTTTTCATAGCCCCGAGAACATCCAGGTGGTGGCAGAAGATGATCAGCTTATCGACGCCGGATTCCATAACCGAGTTGATGTGATCGATTACGGCGGGGATTTTTGCTAGCGCCAATGCACGGCGGGCGCCAGACATACTTTCGAACGCGATTTTGGCTGATTCGGCGAGCTTAGCGACCGCGGCCTTGTACGCATCCGCATCGTCCAGAGCTTTGGCCATGCTCGCGGTTTCTTGCAGATCGCATAAAACGTCTTCGTATTCGCCATAAGCTTCGTTCTCAGCCTTGGCAGCGCGCTTGACGGCAGAATCCTCCACGGGCAGCTCGATCACCTGCCTGCGCTTAGCTGGAAGCTCCGTGAGTACGTCTTTCTTGAGTCGGCGGACCATGCACTTGGCACGCAGGCGTGTCTGGAGATCCTCGAGGTTGCTGGATCCCGAAAAATCCCACCCGTATTTGGTCTCTCGACCGGCGCAGTAGCGCTTTGCAAACGCGAAAAAGTTCCCAAACTCGCTCGGGAGAAGAGCGCCAAGGAGCGGCTGAATTTCGACGGGTTTATTGAGGAACGGCGTACCGGTCAGAAACACCTTCCGTTCGCACAGGTCAATAATTCCCGACTCGGCCGGGGTAATCTCTCCGGTCTTCTTGTTTTTGCGCGCGGGAGCGCCCAAGACGGCCTTTGTACGTTGAGCCGCCGGGTTTTTCAGAAAGTGACACTCGTCGGAGATGATCATTTTCCACGAGCGCGCTTTGATCTCTGCCAAAACGCCATTTCGGAGGCGATCGTAGTTGCAGATCACAATCGTCGCTTTTTGGGGAATGGGGTCATTTGACTCAACGACATAAATCTCACCGGAAAAGTCGACGAGCCATTTCGTGAGCTCGCGCTGCCAGTTGATTCGCAACGCGGCCGGGCAGAGTACCAAAACGGTCTCCGGGTGGGTTACGTTGATAACGCCGATGGCCTGGATCGTTTTTCCAAGGCCCATTTCGTCAGCGATCAGGGTCGCGGGCCTTTCGGAAGCGTAGGTGATTCCGGCAGCCTGAAAGGGCAAATACGCAAGACCTTCCGGAACCGGGATTCCCTCGGCCGGCGCCGAGCTCGCCTTCGAGCCCTCGATCGATTTCATGACGTCATCAAGAGCGGCCTTTGCCGCTTCGTCAGCATACTCGGCGAGCCTAACGGCTTTCTCGGGAAAGGGCGTCCACCAGGTCTTTCCGATCTTGGCATCACACGCCGCGCACGATTGACGTCCGCAGGATCCGTTTCCCGGATGCCACCAAAATCCAGCGGTTTTTAGCGAATCCTTTTCCGCGAAGCTCGAAATCGCCACGAACACCGGTTTTCCATTTCCTTGGGCTAGCGTGATTCGCATGCCTTATACCCTACCACACGCTCTATCTTAGGCAAGATAATAATTTGACGCGATAATTTTCGGGGCTTATCGTGGAATTACCTTGGAAAAAGCGAGTCCAGCAGTTTCAGCATGCTCGCTTGGACATGGGTCAGTCTAAACAGTTCCTCACTGGTTGCTTTGATGTCGGACGTAAGAGAGGAAAGTTGTTCTTCGATTTTTTGGCGGAAGAGTTTTAGTCCAATCAAGCCCTCATAGGTTTTTCGGGTATTCTCTCCAGCCACTTCCATTGTCATACCCGCTCCACCCCCAGTCCACACGAGGACATCATTTACGAAGATGCTCCATAGTCCAACGTCTACTTGGCATAGCTCGACGAGGAGTCCGTTATCGAGTGTGAAGGATTTCGAGGGACTTGGCTTATGTGGCTTGATGAACATGGTGTTTTCCTTTCGGTCATCCTAAAAACCATCTCGCCGCCGGTTTTTCCTTCTCCATGCGGGGAGGGATTCGTCCCGTTCGAACGAGTGCCTTCGTTTCTTCGTCGGCGTAGGGCAAAAGCCTTTCGACAGCGGCGATAAACGGAGTGTAGTACCCATCAGCTTCAGCCTCGCAGGCCATGCAGTGGTCGTTTTTCCAGGGGCAGGTTTCTATCGAATGCCGCCAGAACCCGGCCTTTTCGAGCAGGGGAACATCCTCAGGGGTTACGTAGCGAGCCACAAAAATAGGTCGTCCTTTTTTGGAGGTCGTGATTTTCATTTCTTTATCTTACATAAGATACTATCTCAGGCAAGATAAAAAGTGTGGACGAATGAAAATTTTCTGTTTTGGTCTTTTTCTCGATGAAAATTGCTATTTATTCTTCGTCTTTCCGACCAAGTCCACGATCCTTTTCAAAAGCCCCGTCAGAGGAAGCTTCGCGCAGCTTTCGCACACGTAGTAGAAGCAATTCCCCACGCCTATGCTTATCGGGTATTCCGACTGTTCTCCGCTATGCATGCGTCTCATCGCGGCCTTTTTTCCGCATTCCTTACGGCTATCCGGAAGGAGCATATCGCACTTATAAATCTCGGTTTTCATGTGTTTTTCCTCGATGCGTTTCGCGGTAGCCCCCGGAATCCACCAATAATCCATCTCGCATTTTTTGCGATCGGCTTGCGAACGCGTTGCTCGGAGAGTGCAAGTTGGCAATGAAGAAGCGCGTCCACCTCGCAGCGCATGGGAAGCCGCCATTTTTTCAGGCTTACGGCGGATTTTCGGGGGAGAGAAGCGTCCTTTTCTTCTACACACTGGATCACCCACAAGCCATCGGACGGCGGCGGTTTCACACCGTTATTATCGAGCCAAATGGCGATCTCGTTTTCTCCGATTCGTTCGATAACATCCCCCAAGAATCCTTCGGCTGCGAGAACCGCGTATGTTCCAAAGGCTGTTACAGCGCAGTCGGGCTCGTTGTTCTCACCACTCGTTCCCGACAGAGCCAAAAGCATTCTTACGCTTTTCATTTTTTGCTTTCCGAGAGTGTTCGGATAACGAATGGCAGGCCGATGACGTGAACGATATTGCCATCGTATTGTCTAAAAACAACGATCTTTTTGTCGACGTCGTAATAGATGATGCTCGCGCCGCTATATTCCCTCTCCGAGTGAGGAAACGCGACTATGATGTTAACGAGTTTTTCACCAAATGAAGCATTAAT
>Ga0184631_10000368_pt1 | contig 10275 bp, 11 predicted proteins | sample PLM4_90_b1_FD_133160 | JGI IMG/M metagenome (GOLD analysis project Ga0184631, IMG submission 133160) | Groundwater sediment microbial communities from an aquifer in East River, Colorado, USA - PLM4_90_b1 | ecosystem: Environmental > Terrestrial > Soil > Riparian zone | place: USA: East River... | reverse complement strand
GCCACAGGGCGGTGAGGCCGAATATTTCGGCGTTTACTCTCTCGTGGGAAAATCCTCTGCAATCCTCGGCCCCCTCGTCTTCGGACTGCTCTCATCCACCTTCGGAAGCCAGCGGCCGGCAATCCTCTCCCTTGCACTTTTTTTTATTATTGGACTGATCCTGCTGAGCAGAGTTCAGGGTGGGGGGCCGAATAGCAGCGAACGCACGGCTGGTAGCCCTTAGTATGAAAAGCTGAAGACCACTCAGGCGGCTCTCGCGCATACGGGTTTTTCTCTGACGCCCATCCACCGCCCGCCGGCCCCTGAGGTAAACGGTAATTCCTCTTGACAAAACCGGCGCTTCCCTATATAATTCAATGCTTACGGCCTCCCGACTAAAATAAATGGCTATGAACATCAACGATATACCGCCAGAGGGGCTGACACTGGAGCTTAATCAGAAGCTCGACCTATTCAATACCGGAACAGCATCCACGGCTTTTACTCCGGTTCTGAGCATCAGGCCGTCGGGTTCAGGAGTCATCCACATTACAGGCCGTGTTCAGGCCGACCCGGTGTTCGAGTGCAGCCGCTGCCTGAAAGAATTTTCGTATCACATCGATACGGAGCTGAATATCGACCTCGCACCGGCAACGGTTCTGGGAAAAGCGCCGGAACATGAGCTTGTTCGGTCCGAGCTCGACATGGAGTTTTACCAGGGCGAGGAAATCGAGCCGCTTGATGTGATAAAAGAGCAGTTGCTGATTGCCATCCCCATGGTCCCGCTCCACCGTCCCGATTGCAAAGGTCTCTGCCCGGTCTGTGGAACGGACCTGAATGAAACGGCCTGCGGCTGCCAAAAGGACCGCACAGGGGAGTTCGGAGCGTTTTCCGCATTAAAGGATTTATTAAAAAAATAAGAAGGAGTGGCACCTAATCATGGCAAATCCAAAACACAAAACATCCAAATCCCGCAGGGACAAGAGGCGCACCCATAAGCACCTCAAGGCCCCGAATCTCTCGGCCTGTCCGCAATGTCAGGAAGTGAAGCTGCCTCATCACGCCTGCCTGTCCTGCGGCACCTACAACGGCCGTGAGGTTGCAACTGTACAGCAGATATAATCGACGCTTGCTCAAAGGCAAAGGGATGATACTGAATTTTCCGGTATGACTCTTTGCCTTTTATTTTGCGGGGAGCTTCTTCTATGAAAATCGCTGTTGATGCTATGGGGGGGGATAATGCGCCTCATGCCGTCGTCGCCGGAGCGGTTCAGGCGGCGAAAGAATACGGGGTGAGCATCATCCTGGTGGGCATTGAGCAGATTATTCTCGCGGAACTCAAGAAGCACCCCCATGCGCAATCACTCCCGATTGAGGTCAGGAATGCCACTGAAGTAGTGGACATGCTCGACTCTCCAGCCACGGTTTTCCGGAGGAAAAAAGATTCCTCCATCCGCGTGGCCAATGAGCTCGTGAAGAGCGGAGAAGCGGTGGCTGTGATCAGCGCCGGGCATTCGGGTGCGGCCATGACCACGTCGCTGTTCGTGCTGGGCAAACTCGAGGGGATCGAGCGGCCGGCCATAGCCACGTTTATGCCGACGGTCAAGGGTTTTTGCATCATTCTTGACGTGGGGGCGAATGTTGACTGTAAACCGAACCACCTCCTGCAATTCGCCGTCATGGGCGAGGTATACGCCAAGTACCTGCTGAAGAACCCCAACCCCTGCGTGGGGCTGCTCTCCATCGGGGAAGAAGAGACAAAGGGGAACGAGCTTACCAAGGAGGCGTTCAAACTGTTGTCGGAGACATCGCTCAATTTCATCGGCAATGTCGAAGGCCGCGATTTGATGTCCGGCAAGGCGGATGTGGTCGTCTGCGACGGTTTCATCGGCAACGTGGTGCTCAAAGTCTCCGAATCCGTGGCGGAAGCCATAGGACTCATGATCCGGGAAAATATCGGCGGCAATATCCTGAAAAAGATCGGATATCTGTTAATGAGACCGGCATTCCGCGCCCTGAAACGCCGCATTGATTACGCCGAATACGGCGGGGCGCCTCTTATCGGGATAAATGGAATCAGCATCATCAGCCACGGCCGCTCGTCGGACCTGGCGATCAAAAACGCTATCCGGGTTGCAGCCGACATCGCCAAAAGCGAGGTGAACCGGCACATTCACGACGATATCGAAAAGAATATGGAGCTGGTCAGAGCAAAATGATTCACGCGCGCATAACGGGAACCGGGGCTTACGCACCGAAAAAGATCATCACCAACAATGACCTGACCAGGCTCGTGGATACAAGCGATGAATGGATCATTGAGCGCACCGGCATCAAAGAACGGCGGATCGCGGAAAAGGACCAGACCACGTCCGATCTTGCCTACGAAGCGGGAAAAAGAGCGCTGAAAGCCGCGGGCATCGGACCTCAGGACCTGGACCTCATCCTGGTAGCAACGATGACGCCTGATACCATCCTGCCGAGCATGGGATGCGTGTTGCAGCATAAGCTCGGCGCAAAAAATGCCGCGGCCTTTGATATCGCCGCTGCCTGCTCAGGATTCATTTTCGGACTGTCCGTTGCCGACGCCTTCATCAAAGCCGGCGTTTATAAGAATATTTTGCTCGTGGGGGCCGAGGTCCTTTCGCGGTTCACTGACTGGGAGGATCGCACTACCTGTATCCTCTTTGGAGACGGCGCGGGAGCGGTCGTAATCCAGCGTCAGGCGGGCAAGCGCGGGATACTCTCGACGCACCTGCATTCCGACGGTTCGCTGGGGGACCTCCTCCACGTTCCCGCCGGAGGCGCCACGCACCCTGCATCGCACGATACGATCCGCAAACGGATGCACTTTATAAAGATGAAAGGCAACGAAACCTTCAAAGCCGCGGTACGGGCACTTGAGGGCGTTGTTCAGGAAGCGCTGGAGCACAACAAAGTTAAACCGGAAGAGATCGATTTTCTCGTTCCCCACCAGGCAAATCTGAGAATTATCCAGGCAATGGCGCAGCGCCTGAACATGCCGATGGAAAAGGTGGTGCTCACCCTTCCTAAATACGGCAATACGTCGGCAGCTTCGATCCCCATGGCCCTGGACGAAGCGGTCCGCGACGGCAGGATCAAGGAAAACCACCTTCTGCTGTTCGAAGCCTTTGGCGGCGGCCTGACCTGGGCCTCGGCGCTCGTACGGTGGTAGAAGTAAGGAAAGCATAAAATAACAAGCGCCAAATTACAAATAAGCACTAATGACCAAGCACCAAATCCCTAACGTTTGGTTATGGTAATTTTGTTTATTTGAATATTAATTGGGATTTGAAATTTGAGATTTGACGTTTTTTAGGGGGTTGATAATGGATTACCTGTTGAATGAAGAACAGATCATGATACGCGATCTCGCGCGGAAAATCGCCGTTGAAAAGATCGTGCCCGTGCGGGCCGAGCTTGACGAGCACAATACGTTTCCCACTGACATCATGAAAGCCATGGCCCAGGCCGATCTCTTCGGCATTTATATCCCCGAGGAATACGGCGGTCTCGGCAAGAAAAGCTTCGAGCTCTTCATTGCGATCGAAGAAATTTCCAAGGCCTGTCTGGGTGTTTCAACCGCCTATGCGGCCAATGCGCTCGGCACGTACCCCATCCTCCTCCAGAGCAGCGATGCTCAAAAGAAGAAATACCTGCCCGATATCGCCTCGGGAAAGCACCTTGCCGCGTTCGGTCTCACCGAGGCAAACGCGGGCAGCGATGCCAGCGGCATCCAGACAACGGCCAAACTCGACGGGAATGAGTATATTTTGAACGGCACCAAACAGTGGATCACGAACGGCGGTGAGGCGCATGTCTACACCGTCATTGCCATCACGGACAAGTCCAAGGGCGCCCGCGGCGCATCGGCGTTCATCGTCGAAAAAGGAACGCCCGGATTCACCTTCGGCAAGAAGGAGAACAAAATGGGCATCCGCGCCTCCTCCACCACCGAACTCATCTTCAACAACTGCCGCATCCCCAAGGAAAACCTCATAGCCCGGGAAGGCATGGGCTTTATCGTGGCGATGAAAACCCTCGACTGTTCCCGCGCAGGCGTGGGAGCGCAAGGCGTGGGCGTGGCACAGGGCGCCATCGATGAGTGCATCAAGTTCGCAAAAGGCAGGGTCCAGTTTGGACAGCCCGTCACCTCCTTCCAGGCCATCCAGCACATGCTCGCGGACATGCAGACCCAGACCGAGGCGGCCCGGGCGCTGGTATACTCCGCTGCTCGCATGATGGACAGCGGGGCCAAGGATTTTTCCCGCGCTTCAGCCATGGCCAAGCTCTTCGCCACGGACACGGGCATGAGGGTCACGACCGATGCAGTGCAGATCATGGGCGGTTCGGGCTACATGAAAGAATACCCAGTCGAAAAAATGATGCGTGACGCCAAGATCCTCCAGATCTACGAGGGCACGAACCAGATCCAGCGCAATGTCATTGCCCTCGACATGATCAAGGAAGCGTCGAGACAAAAGTAGCAACAAGCTCCAAATTACAAGCATCAAATAACAAATAAATTCCAATTTTCCAAATGACAAGCACCAGCGGAGAGACAAGCACCAATATACAAATCACAAATCTCAAATAATAGAGAAATCTCAAATTCGAATGAGACAAACGTTTGGAATTTTCAGATTGAATTTGGAGCTTATTTGAAATTTGGGATTTGTTATTTGGTTTTTTTCATAATGACCGCGGAACAAGCTAGTATGGAGAAAAGAAGCATGAACATCATTGTGTTAGTCAAGCAGGTCCCCGACACCTCGGAAGTGAAGATCAACCGGGAGACGAACACGCTTATCCGCGACGGGGTCCCGAGCATCATTAATCCCTTTGATATGTACGCTATCGAAGAAGCGCTTCGGTTGCGGGAACAGCACGGCGGAAAAGTGACGGCCGTGACCATGGGCCCTCCGCAGGCGGCCGATGCTCTCAAAGAGGCCGTTGCGCTTGGCGTGGATGACGTTGTGCTTTTGTCAGACCGCGCCTTTGCAGGAGCCGACACGTGGGCGACATCCTATACGCTCGCAAAGGGCATAAAGAAAATAGGGAATTTCGATCTGGTGATCGCAGGCAAGCAGGCTATCGACGGAGACACCGCCCAGGTCGGCCCCGAGACCGCTGACATGCTCGGCATCCCCTTTGTCGCCTATATCCGGAAAATTGAAAAAGTGGAAAATGCCCTGATGGTGGCCGAGCGCATGATGGATGAAGGATATGACGTGGTCGAAACGAACCTCCCCGCGCTTATCACTGTGGTGAAGGAAATCAATCAGCCGCGGCTGCCGTCACTCAAGGGCAAGATGAAAGCCAAGAGCCTCAAAGTAACGTCCTGGACCGCGGCTGATATCGGAGCTGACGTGGACCTCTGCGGATTGAAGGGATCACCGACCAAGGTGGTCAAGATATTCCCGCCTGCTCCGCGAGGGCAGCGCGAAATTCTTTCCGGCACCATGGAAGAACAGGTTTCCGCAATATCGAACCATTTAAAGATGCAATCGTTGATATAACTACAGAAGGCAGGAGTCGGAATTCAGGAGTCAGATCAGAAACGCATTCTTCTGGCTCCTGACTACTGGCTTCTGCCTCCTGATTGTAAGGAGTTTCACGTGAGCGTAAAAGTCATCCCCGATATCTGTACGGCATGCGAGACTTGTGTATCCGCATGCCCCTTCGGCGCTATTGAGATGCGCGACGGCAAGGCCTTCATCACCGAATCCTGCACCCTGTGCGGGGCCTGCGTCGAGGCCTGCGGTTTCAAGGCCATCGAGCGGACAGAGGAAGAGGCTGCTCCCGCTGCCGACCTTTCGGCATACCGGGGGGTGTGGGTTTTTGCTGAACAACACAACGGCGCGGTCGCCAGTGTCGCCCTTGAGCTCCTCGGAGAAGGCAGGAAGCTGGCCGATAAAAGGAAAACAAAACTGTCCGCCGTATTCATCGGCCACGGCATCACCGGCACAGCGAAAGAACTGATTGCCTTCGGCGCAGACTCCGTCCTTGTTGCCGACGATCCGGCGCTCAAGGACTTCAATGACGACACCTATGCCGCGGTCCTGACCTCCCTCGCAAAGCAGCACAAGCCCGAGATCATTCTCGCGGGCGCCACGGCCATCGGCCGCTCCTTCTTCCCCAAGGTCGCTTCCGCGCTCTATACCGGCCTTACCGCCGACTGCACCATGCTCGACATCGATGGAGAAACCGGCCACCTGCACCAAACCCGGCCGGCCTTCGGCGGCAATATTATGGCCACCATCGTTACCCCGAATCACCGGCCCCAGATGGCAACGGTGCGGCACAAGGTCATGAAACCGATGCTCCGCAATGACTCACGGACCGGCGACATCACAGCCGTCCCCTTCACGCAAACAGGCGCTCTCCGCACCAAAGTCCTGAAGACTGTCGAAGAGCTCGGCGAAACGATCAATATCTGCGAGGCCGACATCATTGTCGCCGGCGGCCGCGGCCTGGGCAGCGCCAAGAATTTTCAGCTTGTGGAAGATCTTGCAAAAGCTCTCGGCGGCGCAGTTGCCGCTACGCGGGGCGCGGTGGATGAAGGCTGGATTCCCTACTCCCACCAGGTCGGCCAGACCGGCAAAACGGTCTGCCCGAAACTCTATATTGCCTGCGGCATTTCCGGCGCGATCCAGCATGTCGCCGGCATGCAGTCGTCCGATGTGATCGTTGCCATTAATAAGGACCCTGACGCGCCCATCTTCAGCGTTGCAACCTACGGCATCGTGGGTGATGTCCATGAAGTCCTCCCGATCATGATCAAAAAGATCAGGGAGATACGGGGATAACATGAAAATAGCCTTCCTCTTTCCCGGTCAGGGCTCACAGTACGTCGGCATGGCCAAGGAATTTATCGAGAATTTCAAGGAATCGAAGGAAGTCTTCGATGCGGCCAGTGCAGCGCTCGGTTACGACCTGGCGCACCTCTGCATCAACGGCCCTGTCGAGAAACTGAACCTCACCGAAAACACCCAGCCCGCGATTCTCGCCGCGAGCATCGCCATCCTGAGGCCCCTTGAGCGCAGAGGCCTTGCGGCAACGGCTGCAGCGGGCCACAGCCTGGGAGAGTATACCGCAATTACCGCCGCAGGCGGCTTCGAACTGAAGGACGCTGTTTCGCTCGTACAGAAACGCGGCAGATACATGCAGGAGGCCGTCCCCGAGGGAATCGGGCTTATGGCGGCCATCCTCGGCATGGAACGCGAGGACCTAGAAAAAACTTGCCTTGAAGCAGCCAAAAATGGTATAGTTGCCCCTGCAAATTACAACTCTCCCGGCCAGATCGTCATCGCAGGAGAAAAACAGGCCGTTGAAAAAGCAATGGAACTCGCCCGGGCCAAGGGGGCTAAAAAAGTAATCCCTCTCGCAGTGAGTGTTCCATCGCACTGTGCTATGATGAAACAAGCGGGTGATCGCCTGGCCCGGGAACTAGATTCTGTCAAAATTAACGATTTGCGTATCCCGATCGTTAACAACGCCGATGCGAAGTTTCTGAAGTCAGCGGCGGAGATACGGCCGTCGCTCATCAAACAGATCAGTTCTCCCCTCTTTTGGGAAGATACGATCAAAAACATGGTCGCTGACGGGTACGATATTTTCATCGAGATCGGCCCCGGCAAGGTGCTCACCGGTCTTGTCCGACGGATCGCCAAGGATGCAAAAGTCCTGAACGTCGAAGACCAGAAGAGCATGAACGACACGCTGAGCGCGGTGGGTTTATAAAAAGACGCAAACCGGGAGTTATATTATGAGCCTGATTGGCAAAACAGCTTTAGTAACCGGCGCAGCACAGGGAATCGGCAGGGACATTGCCCTCGCGCTTGCGACCGATGGCGCCGATGTCGCGATCTGCGACGTGAATCTGGAAGCGGCACAAAAGACCGCCGGCGACATCGAAGCCAAGGGCAGGAAGTCCCTTGCGCTGAAGGCGAATGTCGCCTCTTCCGCCGAAGTAACGGCCATGGTCGACCAGGTTGTGGAAAAATTCGGCAAGATCGACATCCTGGTGAACAACGCAGGCATCACCCGGGACGGACTCATTCTCCGGATGAAAGACGAGGACTGGGATCTGGTGCTCAGCATCAACCTGAAAGGCTCCTTCTTGTGCACCAAAGCAGCGCTCAAGTACATGAGCAAGCAGCGGGGCGGAAACATCATCAACATCGCCTCGATCGTTGGCGCCATGGGCAATGCCGGACAGGCAAACTACGTCGCATCCAAAGCAGGACTGATCGGTTTGACGAAGACCATTGCCCGGGAATATGCGAACCGGGGCATCACCGCCAATGCCGTGGCGCCCGGGTTTATTGATACGGCCATGACGCAGGCGCTGTCCGAAAACGTCAGGACCGAACTGGCGAAGCAGATTCCCCTGGGCAAGCTCGGCACACCCGAGGATGTGGCAAACGCGGTCAGGTTCCTCGCTTCCCCCTGGGCGTCGTATATTACCGGCCAGGTGATCCATGTGAACGGCGGCATGTACATGTAGGACTATCCCGGGCGGATTCAGCGCTCCGGTTATCTATCAACAGACGAAAAAAAGAACGAAGAATATAATCACAGGAGGATGAAAATGGCAGATATAGAGGTAAAAGTAAAAAAGATTATTTCCGAGCAGCTCGGCGTGCCGGAAGCGGATGTTAAACCCGCGGCATCATTTGTGAACGACCTTGGCGCGGACTCACTCGACACCGTGGAGCTCGTCATGGCGCTCGAAGAGGAATTCGGCGTCGAAATCCCCGATGAAGATGCCGAGAAGATCGCGACCGTGCAGAACGCGATCGATTACATTACAGCAAAAGCAAAGTAAGACGGCAGGCACACATTGATTCAGGATCAAAAATTCCAAAAGCCAGAAGGCCTCTCCGTTCAGCGGAGCCGGTTTTTTGGCTTTTCGGATTTCATGCGCAGGAGGTAGTTTCTTTTGAAGAGACGCGTAGTAGTCACCGGTTTCGGCATGGTCACCCCGGTCGGGCTCGATACGGAATCAAGCTGGGAAGGCCTGATCAACGGCAAATCCGGCATCGGCCCCATCACGCAGTTCGATGACAAGACCATTCCGACGCAGATCGCCGGAGAGATCCACGGCTTCGAGCCGGAAAAATACATCGAGCCTAAAGAGGTCAAAAAAATGGACCGGTTCATTCATCTGGCGATCGCGGCAAGCCAGATGGCCATGGACATGTCCGGACTCAAGATCACCCCCGAGAACGCCGAACGTGTCGGGGTCATGGTCAGTGCGGGTATCGGGGGGCTCCCTGCCATCGAGAAGTACCATAAGGTCTATCTCGAACGGGGTTTTCGTAAAATCACCCCCTTCTACATCCCCATGCTGATCATCAATGAGGCAGGGGGAAATATTTCGATGCGCTTTGGCGCGAAAGGCCCCAACATCAGCGTTGTCACGGCCTGTGCTACGGGCACGCATTCCATAGGCGATGCCTGCACGTGGATCCAGCGCGGCGCTGCCGATGCCATGATCGCCGGCGGAACCGAGTCGTGCATCTGCGTAACCGGCGTAGGGGGGTTCAACGCCATGAAAGCCCTCTCAACGCGAAACAGCGAACCCCAGCGCGCGAGCCGCCCCTTCGATGCCGACCGTGATGGATTCATTATGGGCGAAGGTTCCGGTGTGGTTATCCTTGAAGAGATGGAATCGGCAATACAGCGCGGGGCCCGCATCTACGCGGAAGTGGTCGGCTATGGCGCCACGGGCGACGCCTATCACATAACATCCCCTGCGCCGAACGGCGAAGGCGCCGCGCGGTGCATGAATATGGCTATCAAGGACGCGGGGATTTCCCCTGCGGACATGGGCTATATCAACGCGCACGGAACTTCAACAAAGTACGGCGACGAACTCGAGAGTATTGCCATCAAGACCGTGTTCGGCGACTATGCCCACAAAATCCCGGTCAGTTCGACGAAATCCATGACCGGCCATCTGCTCGGCGCCGCCGGCGGCGTGGAAGCGGTTATCTCAATTCTCGCGCTGGATCGCGGAATCCTTCCTCCTACAATCAACCTGGAGAACCCTGATCCGGAATGCGATCTGGACTATATCCCGCACGTCTCCCGAAAAGTACAGGTGGAGGTGGCAATGTCCAACTCGTTCGGTTTCGGAGGCACGAACGCCTGCCTCGTCTTTCGGAGATTCCGGAAATAGCATGCCTCCCCTCTCCGACCTCCAGCATCGCATCGCGTATACATTTAGGGACCCGGAGCTTCTCGAGCGCGCTCTCACGCATAAATCTT
>Ga0184631_10000367_pt1 | contig 10296 bp, 8 predicted proteins | sample PLM4_90_b1_FD_133160 | JGI IMG/M metagenome (GOLD analysis project Ga0184631, IMG submission 133160) | Groundwater sediment microbial communities from an aquifer in East River, Colorado, USA - PLM4_90_b1 | ecosystem: Environmental > Terrestrial > Soil > Riparian zone | place: USA: East River... | reverse complement strand
TCCCGCGGGTCAGCATCAGGGCGTCGGCGTGGGGGATCAGCGGCTTGATCGTAATGTCTACCCGTTCAAGACCCGTCGTGGGGCCCTGAAAATACCCGTGGTCGAAGGCCAGCATCACGGTCTTCCCCGACCGGGGATTGAAGATGCGTGCAAGTCTGTTTTTCATGCCCCAGTCATAGGAGTTCGAGCCTTTCAGGAAGAAGGCTTCGCTCTTCTGGGGGATGTCGGTATAATAATTCTTTTCTTTTTTTGAGTAATCCGCCTCGGCCATGGTAATTTCTCCTTGTAATCATTTGGAAGGACTGGTAAATAGGGATATAATCTAATTCAAGCGCCGGAATAAATCAAGGGGAAAATGGCAAAGGGGAAGCGGGAAGCGGTGGCAGGTGAATAGAACTTCCTGAAGCAGATGTCGCTGTATTACATTGCGGGAGGGAGAATAGTGAGGCCCGGTGACGTGGAGGATCGGAATCCCGAAAGAGGTAAATGGCAAAAATTTCAATGAAGAGCTCCTGGAAGGCTGATCCAGGAGCTCGCAGCCGCGTCGGCAGGGCCGGCATTCAGGATGGGATTAATCCCTGGACGACCTTTTTCTTACAGACATAAAGCTTGGAAGACGAGGACCATCGGCCTCGGCACTTTTTAATATGCCCAGTAAGGACCGGTGCCGAGACTGGACGGCTTTCCTTCAATCCCCAAATATACATCCCGGCCAAAATAAAACGGAAGCCCCCAGTCAAAGGATTGGCCCGGCCAGGAACCGCCGAGTTCGCCGAAGACCATGTTGGACGATTTGAAAAGATTGTCAGCATTGCCTATCTGGAATGTTACGTCTTTGCTGGGAGTGCCGGCATAGCCTTTGTTCGTAGCGGAGAGGCTTGTTAGGAACGAAGGGCAGAACCAACCAGTGTTGCCGCCGGTGCATGGTGTGAGAACGCTCGATGAAGCAGAGAAATACAAGGCGTTCGATCCGCTGTCGATGAAACTCTGGCTGTAGGTGATGCCGTTGAACACCGTGATGAAATCGCCGGTATTAGGGTCGGCTTGATAAGTGGTGACCCCGGAAGGAGTATTGTTCGATTGGGTGCCGATCCCGAGTATGAGGCTGCCGTCGATCGAGATTTTTCCGCCTGTAGCAACGGCCGGAAGCTGCACGATCACGCCGTTATTGTCCTGGGGCAGCAGCGCCACAGGGTTCTGCACCTGGCTCGTAAGTTCGACCTTTGTGCCTGTGCACGTTGATCCGCTGCAGGAGTAATATAATCCGTTGTTCGCTACGCTGACGCAACCAGCCCCGCAGTCCTCGGCAAAGAGACCGACACCGAGAATGCCGTTGAATCCGGCTGATGAAGGGCTTTGATCAGGAATTCCGCAGCCGGCTGGAACACTGAAGAAGGTTGCATCTATGACATGGATCGGTACCGTGACTGCCGGCTCCTGACCCAGAATAACGTCTGCGGTCATGACCGGCCCCCAGCTTGATGATCCGTCGGCGAACGAGACGCACTCTGCAAGCGATCCTGAACCGCTGGCTACCTGTGTCAGTGATACGTCTGTCAGTGTCGTTTTGAAGAGCCGCAGGCCATAGCTTCCCGTATCCAGGAGGATGTCGCTGATAATCTGGCAGGTTGACGTGCCGGGGGTGCAGACCGTAACGCTGACGCAGGGCTTGTTGACGTAGTTGGCGGAGGTGGCCGCTGAGCAGAGCGAACCGTTTACGGTGATGGGAAGGATATTCAGCGATGCCAAGGTAACCGTCAGAGTTGTTGAGTCCGCAACAGTTCCCGATGACGCGGTGATCACCGTCGTACCTGTTGCATGAGAGGTCGCCAAGCCCGTTGTGCTGATGGTCGCGACCGGTGTGGATGATGAACTCCAGGTGACCAGTGACGGAGTTTGCGTTGTGGCATCCGTGTAGGTCCCCGAAACGGTGAATTGCTTGGTTGTTCCGACGTCGATGGAAGGGCTTTGCGGCGCAATGACAAGAGACACGAGCGTCTCCGAGTTTACCGTAAGGACTGTGGATCCGGTGATGTTCCCTGATGTGGCTGTGATCGTCGTTGTGCCTGGTGTCAACGCTGTGGCCAGTCCATTGGAGCCCGCGGTATTGCTGATGGATGCGACGGCGGTGTGTGACGAGCTCCAGGTAACCGCAGCGGTCAGATCGCCAAAAGAGTTGTTTGAGTATTTCCCCATGGCGGTAAACTGCCGGATCGTTGACAAAGAGCTGGCGGGGCTTGACGGCGCAACCGTGATGGAGACAATTGATGCCGGTGGAACAGACGGTCCGTTACTGGTGTTCCCGTTGGTGCTGCTGCAGCCCGCGGCAGCGGCGCAAATGAGGAGAAGCATAATGACGTTATTTGATTTCATCGACGCTGACTCCTTGAGGGATGAGGTCAGGCGCATAGGCGCGGCCTTGCAGATTGCGCATGTGGCCCCAACGCTCCACAACAACCCGGCTCGTCTTCACCTGAATATGTCTTCGGCCCCGTTGCCGCGGGGTCTGGCTCTGGGCCTGCCGGTACTCTTCGGCATAAGAACCCAGAAGCACCGTAAGATCGGGAGGGACAGGACCGTTCCAGGCGACGCCGAAAACGATGCCGGCCGGCGATACATATTCTCTAACAGAAATCAGGTCGGTGCGGAGCTCGTGGACCGTATAGTCGGCTGAGACCGTTGCCGCGCTCCGCACGGCCGAGATCGTACGGCTGTCCGACGTGATCGAATCAACGGATTCGCCGAGCGCGGCCCGGGCCTGCTGAGCTGTCGCAAGAGCGCTCGCAGCAAGTCCGAATCCGATTAGCAGAAACAAGAGCTTTCTTTTCATCATCAAGGAATTCCCCTTCTCGTGATCGTTTTTGAACGCATGTTCGGTGATACCTGTCCGCGGTGAGCGTGAAATGCCATCGCCGGCTTTATTTATGTGAAAGCGTCACGAAAGCCTTGAGGATCAGAAGGACCCAAGGCACTCCATGCAGTACGAGGTCAAACCAGTCGATCGGCCTGACGAGCCGGCCACTGGTCAGCATCTGGAGCTTTTCCCAGATATGGGGCGGGGAGAAAGGGGCAAGCCCGAGGGTAATGCAGGCGAAAATCACCAGTGCCCAGGGCAGTTTGGACATATATTCGATCACTTGCCGCGCTCCTCCTGTGCCGGATGCATGAGCTTGATTTTTATTATCACGGCCTTAAGAATATCAGCTCTTGTTAAGATTCCGATAAGCTTGTTCTTGTCGTCCACCACGGTCAAGCGCCTGATCCGTTTCTCTTCCATGAGGCGCACCGCTTCAGCGATATTCGCATCAGGTTTTATCGTAAGCGCGGGAGAGGTCATGATGTCGCCTACATGATCACCGATCCTGCGTTCAGGAAGCGATTCTCCCAGCATGTGCTTGAGCAGGTCTTTGAATGTGTGTTCTCTTCTTACCCCCACCATGGAGAGAATATCCGCCTGAGTTATGATGCCGAGGACCCTGTTCTCTTTATCGACCACAGGGAGGCCGCTTATGCTTTTTTCCGTCAAAATATCGGCCACGTGCATGATGCTTTCGAATTTCGTTATGGAGAGAACATTCCGTGTCATCACATCCTGCACAAGCATGTCGAAGCCGATGGTTGATTTAATGTGCTTATTGTCGATGTTTGTTTTGCCCATGAAATCCTCCCTGAAAGGTATTTAACGATAACTATACTACTATTTTTTCGGTATAAAATCAAATTATCTGCGCGGTTCCATATCCCGTGGGAATCTTAATATTTTCTTTCCAATTCGGTGAAGTTTGAGTATACTTTGTGCGCGCTCGAGGAGCGTGGCAATAGCGTGAGGAATAGGCGGCTTGAGGCAGTAAAGCATTGCCCGCACCATCGTAGTCATTTCATAACGACGAAAGGGCCGATACCCATGGATTTGAGCTTGCTGAGAGTAGCACAGCGTCTTGTTCTGCCGCCGGCGAATATCCTGTTCCTGTTTTCGCTCGGTTTTCTGGTCATCCGGCGCCGCCGCGCCATCGGCCGTTTGCTCATCGCCGCGGGTTTTCTTTTACTCTACGGATTGAGCATCAGCCCTGTTTCCACAGCCCTGATAGATCCGTTGGAGAGGGACTTCAGGCCGGTGGACGTAAAAAGTGTGCAAGCCGATGGCATTGTAGTGCTTGGCGGCGGGGCGCGAGATCGTTCCTGGCTCGGACTCGAACCCGAGGTTGCGGAAGACTCGCTCCAGCGCCTGGTCGCGGCCGTTAAACTGTACCGTGCGCTCCACATCCCGATCATAATCACGGGAGGCGCCGGCGATCCTTCTCAGCCGCAGCTGTCCGATGCCGATGCGATGGCGCGCGCCGCGGCGGAACTCGGAATTCCCCGGAAAGACATCATCCTTGACAACCGGTCTTCCACGACACTGGCGAGCGCCGGGGCTGTGAAGCGGCAATTCAACGGAAAGCGGATTATTCTGGTAACCTCGGCGTATCACCTGAAACGGTCCATGGCGATGTTCATTGCACAGGGACTGGTTGTCATTCCTGAACCGTCGGGATACCGTCGAGCGCGGCAGGACCGATGGTTCCATGCCGCGCTTCCCGGTATGGACCATCTCAGCACGTCCACGGTTGCGCTTTCGGAGCGTATGACTTATCTCTGGTATCGGTTCAAAGGGGATGTCTGAGATTTTCACCAAGGGAACGATGCGTTGATTTACTGGTGCGGCGCTGGAACCGCCGGTTGTCCGGGGTTCTGCTGGCGCACGGGGCTTGCCGGTTGTCCCGTTTTGGCAACGAAGACGAAATTCCATTCACTGTATTTTTCTTTTCCCTCGAATTCCGCGTCGCTTTCCGAAAAATTGGACTGTTTGAGAGGATTTTTATCGCTTGAACTATGCACGCCGATGATACGCTTGCTGAGCTGGTCTCGTAGTTCCACGAAATCCTCACCCGTTAGAGGGTCCTTGAATTTTTGGCGCAAATGGCGCTTGCCCGTCGGTGTTCTGCTGTCCTTCAGCAGAGTGTCAATGCTCTCGGGATATTGCGGACGGCCGGGAATGGCGAAATAGTATCGTTCGATGGCCTTCCGGTACTGGTCGCCCCGGAACAGCAGCTCTTCCTCATTGTCGCGCTGCTTGACGTTCTGCCAGTACTTTCCCGCCGAGCCGAGACTGATCCCGATGATCGCGATGACCGCGAGCAAAGCGACGTAGGTGAAACCCCGGGACGACTGCGGAGTGCGGAGTGCGGAGTGCGGAGTGAAGGATTGCACATTTCCAATCTTCAATTTCCAATCTTCAATTTTCAATGGTTACTCCACGTTCCCCTGCAACAGAAAATTACCGCCGCATTCGTAAAAAACCTCGACCACGGGTTGTTTCCCGCCTCCTGCAGGGGCCTGATACAGGAAGAGAAGCTTTTGCGCCTTCCGGTCCGCATTCAGTTCATAGGACAGGACATTGTTTTTTACGGTTCCACCGGCATTCGCCCAAACGTTCCTGGAACCCTCGGGAACGGTCACGACGATCCTCGCTCTGACCGGACCGTTGTTTGCGGAGACTGTCAGCTCTTGCTGGGAGACGCCGGCCTGATCGCCGGTTTTCGGCGCAACGCTTTCGACCGCCGTGCGGAGCAACAGGCTGTACAGTGAAGTCGAACCCGTGTCGACCGCGGAGCGGCTCAAGGAAAAGGGCATGACCAGAACACGCCCGCTCCCGGTTGCATCGATCAGCGCCGCGGGTTTCCCGTCGCCGGCAAAGAGGGCCGTCGGTTGTGCGTTGCTTTTCCGGGGAACCAGCATTCGGCCGCTTATGGGCATGGTGCCTGACAGCACCGAGCCGGTGTTCTCGGTGAACAGAAGCATGGCGCCCGATGAAGCAGTGGTTTCGCTGAAGAAAAAGCCGAAGTCCTCGGCAATCGCCCGGGTGCGGTCTTCCGAGCCTATGATCACGAGGCCCTGTCCCCGGTCGACGCGGTCACGCAGCCAGCCATTTTGCTCCAGCCTGGCGTCGGTCTCGAAGATGACATAGGTAGTGAAAAGCCCGCTCAAGGCCTGGTTCGTGAAGTCTTCCCCATTGTCTACAATCGTGAAGTAGGCGCCGGTATCAGCAAAAGCCTGCTGCGCGATCTTTACGGCAACTGCCTGCTGTACCGTGGAACCGCTTTTCCCGATCCACAGCAGGACCCGGGGCAATACGGAATCGCCGCGCATAACGTTGATCGGGGCGGTTATGGTCAGAGCTTGTTCCGAAAGCGCGAATTCACGGGCGATCCGGAGGCCCTTGTTGACTGCGGAGGCATTCAGCGTGACGGTATACTTCCCCGTTGGAAACTCCGATCTATCGATCAGGAGCGTGGCCGGTCCAAGAACAAAGGGGAGTTGCCGTGCATAGAAAGGCCGGCCCGAGTCCGATGATTTGATCTCGATTTTGAGCTCGCCGGAGGATATCGGAAGATTTCCCGTATTCTTGACGGTGTACCGGAGGGTGAAGGGCATGCAGAGCGCCGTTGATGACGGTGTGCCTTCGAGCGAGCCCTGCAGCATCAGCGTGGGGGAAATAGTGATATCCGATGAAACGGCGGCAGAGGGCGCGCCGTGCTTAAGCCGGGCGCTGATCCTGTACGTCCCCTGAGGAAGGGAGGGAAGGGAGAAACTTCGGGCAAGTTTCTTTTCGCCCCCGGGAGCAAGTTCCGTAAGCGGGACAACCTCGGATGCAAGTGTCTTTCCCGCTGGATTGACAAAAGCAACCTTGAGATCAGGACTTTCATAAAACGTCGTGGAGAGGTTTGCCGAATACAGGCTGAATGCAATGTTCTCATCAGCGCTGAAAGAACTCTACGCCGGCGTTACGAAGAGCAGCACGTCGGGTATCGTTGCCTCAATCGACGTCCTGTTGTTGCTTTCGATCGCTTCCGTGACAACGTTGCCAGGATCAACAACAACGAAGAGCTTCCGCTTGCCGGCTTTTTTTGCGAGCGGCCAGTCGATGACGGCATGATGGTGCGCATCCTGTGCGAGCGAAGGTACATCGGCCCTGGCGATCAAAGAGCCGCCTGCCGCGGGATCGCCTTCGTAAAGAGCGACGGTGCTCGGGCCTGAGACGAGTTTTCCCTTGTTCCTGATAGTGATGCTTACGGGCATGATAAGGCCGGCCGGTTCCGGGAGCCGTATATCGGAGACGAGATCGGGGAAACGGACGCCGTAAAGGAAGGAGTGCTCGCCTGCGCTCGTGAGCTCTTCGTTCATGACCATGGCTCTCAGGATGTGTAATCCCGGGCTCAGGCCGGGAAGCGATGTCGTATACGTCTGGGGACCGGCAAGATCCAGCCGCTCCTTTCTGATCCTCGTGTTGTCAAGGAAGAACTCGATCTTCGCTTTTCCTTTGCCGAAGAGATACGCGGAGAGTTCGACCGCCTCGGACGACTCGTAGTACACCGGCTTATCTGTCGCCATACCAAGCACCGCGGCCGATCCTGCATCAAAGAGGGTGGATCCCGCGGCAATGATAATCGGTTCCCTGGGAAATCCGGGACCAGAGGGCAGCCGCGTCTCGATCGCATAGCGGAGTTCCCATACTCCCGCCGACCCCGGTTTGAAGGAGAAGGTGAACGGAACTTCCTGTACGCCTTCGGCGAGTGTGACAGGTCCTTCGGCCGCTGGAATGGTCAATCCGTCCGGTCCGCGAAGTTCGAGTTTCATCCTTGCTTCGAGTTTGTGGGTGGCCAGGACCCGAAAGCGGACAAAGGTGGTCGTGGCGCCGCGATCAACCTTGTTCTCCAGCACTTCATCCTGGACCCGAACCCGGTACCCGGCGATATTGCAAAAAAGTTCGCCATGGGTCGTGCCGCCTGCAAGAGACATCATGTCCCACCGTATCCGGTAGGTGCCAGCGGGCAGAAAAGCGGGAACAGGGTACGACGCTCCTCTGTCTCCGGAAAGCATCTGTTTCTCAAAATAACCGGGCGCCATTAAAAAAAACTCGCCGCTGCCGAGCGCTGTCATGGAAAGCGAGGCTTTCTGGCCGGGACGGTAGACGGATTTGTCGAGAGCGACGTTCTTTCCCGGCGCAGTGCTTACCGGGACGACGCCGCGAAGGAGCGACCGTCCGGTTTTATGGGAGACGATGAAGGACAGTGCCCGGCTCGCTGTCCGCTCCGGCAGATCAAAGCTCAGTGTTTGCCGGTCATTGCCGAGGTTAAAGGATTTTTCCTGACCTGCAGCTCTGATCAGAAAGGCCTGGTTCGCGTCAACGGGGACTTTTCGTTCCCGGAGTATCTCGAGATTAAGCCGAACAGCGCTCCCGATGCGTTCCAGCGACGGCTGGATGCTGAACGGCGTCGTCACTCCGCTCAAGGGGGGATTTCTGAGGATGGGCGCGGCCTTTGCCGGTTGTCCGATGCTGAATCTGCCTGTTTTGCTTTCCGCTGCGTCGGAGAGTGCCCGTCCCGCGGCATTGAACAGGAGATATTCGATGTGGTAGATGCCAGGCTGCATCGCAACAGGGACCGTATAGGAGAAATCCAGCTCCTTGACCTGATTCGGTTTAACCGGAATAGTGACGGTCTCCGCTGACAGCGGCTTATCGTTGTCAGGACCCATGATCATGAGCTTGATCGAAGAGGCTTCACCCAATTCAGATCCCTGTATGGACAACGGAAACCTGAGTCGTTCTCCCGGCGCCGCTAAAGCCATCTGTGACGGCGCTTTTGCCCAGAGGATGAGGTTGCGGACCAGGCTCTTTTCATCGTGACTGAGCTGGCCCTGACCAAAGGAATAGTCGGAGAACAGCGTTGTGACGACCACCCAGCCGGACCCATAGGGATAGACCAGAAGGGTGGGGTAGCCGTCGGACCGTGACAGGACCACGTTCGCTTCATCGGGATACGTTGTCAGATAGCCGCTGGTTTCGATATCCGGAGTGGTTTTTTTAATGCCGGAAAGCATTGGGTGCCGGTTCTGGACCGATGATGCCCGGAAGAGGGGACCTGCGTCCTGCTGCCATCCCTGCGCCTCGATCCTTGAACCGGCGGGAACCGGCAGGGCAGTGAAATCAGCGCTGTTCTGCTGGGCAAAACAAACGATAACCCCGCCGGAGCGCGCATATTCTGCGAGGCCCGCCTTGAAGAATTCAGATGTCGAAACGCCGCGAAGCGCTCCTGAGGGAATGATCAGGTATGGTTTTGTTTTTTCGAGCCCGGCAATGCGGTTTGCATCAACCAGGACAGCGGGCTCCCGGAATTCCGAGAGCAGGTCTGTCCAGGGTTCAAAAAAACCTGTTTTGAGCACAGCCGCATCAGGACCGGCAAACTGTTCTTGCTCCAGTGTCCGGCCGATAATGCCCTTTTTGATGCCGGTCCGGATCGACCATGACGGATCGGGCTGAGGATGCCGGTTGTTGTCGGGTTTAAAATAAACCTGCTCGCCTGCGGGGCTGTCGAGCAGGGGGACCCATATATCGCCGGTATCCCTGTTTTGCGCCGGAGCGGGCGAGGAAAGGCCGATCAGCGCCGCGACGGCGAGGAAGAAATATGGTTTTGCGAGATTTGTCATCATGCGATATTTTGGTGAGAGAAGACGGATGGTCAGATGTCGGAAGACAGGCTGAGGCAAGAGCCGGTATCTGTTTGTCTGTCCTCTGATGTCCGTTTGTTTTCAGTCTTCATTCTATGAACGTTACCCGGTTGATCTCTTTCAGGGTGGTGTCGCCGGCCAGGACCTTGGCGACCGCCGACTGGCGGAGGGTAGTCATTCCTTCAGTGATCGCGTATTTGCGGAGCTCCGAGGACGGCCGCTTTTCGAGGATCATCTCCCTGATATGATCGGAGAGATCGAGAAATTCGTGAATGGCCTTCCTGCCCCGGAAGCCGGTGAAATTGCATTCTTTGCACCCTACGGCCTCGTAGAACCGGTGGTCTTTGTATTTTTCGTAATCCAGGACCGATTCCTCTAGTTCACTTCGCGACAGTTTCACCGGCTTCTTGCACCGGGGACAAAGAATCCGGACAAGCCGCTGCGCCAGGATGCAATTGAGCGACGAAACGAAGTTGTAGGGCTCGATACCCATGTTCAGGAACCGGCCGAGAACATCGAAGGCGTTGTTCGCATGCACGGTCGTGAATACCAGATGGCCGGTGAGGGCCGACTGTACCGCGATCTGGCCGGTCTCGGCGTCGCGGATCTCGCCCACCATGATCTTGTCCGGGTCGTGGCGCAGGATGGAACGCAGTCCGCGCGCGAAGGTGAGGCCTTTCTTTTCGTTCACCGGGATCTGTGTCACGCCGCGGAGCTGGTACTCGACCGGGTCTTCGATCGTGATGA
>Ga0184631_10000366_pt1 | contig 10304 bp, 13 predicted proteins | sample PLM4_90_b1_FD_133160 | JGI IMG/M metagenome (GOLD analysis project Ga0184631, IMG submission 133160) | Groundwater sediment microbial communities from an aquifer in East River, Colorado, USA - PLM4_90_b1 | ecosystem: Environmental > Terrestrial > Soil > Riparian zone | place: USA: East River... | reverse complement strand
GGAACAGCATCTCTTACGTATACAACAGTCGTGAATGTCACAAATCCTGGGACGACTACAATATCACAGACCTTGAGCCTTTCACCAGGGACATACTATTTTTCAGTGACAACTGTAGATGCCGCTGGGCAGGAAAGCGGCTATTCAAATGAAGTAATGAAAACGATTTAACATACAATAAAACATGCCCCCCAGCCGCATCGGGGGCATTCTGTGTGTATACAAGCAAAACTGGGCACTTCGCTTGAACTATCGAACGAAAAAGCATGGCCCATATTACGCGTCCAATAGTGATTGTTTAAACCCACCTGTAGAATGTACTTGAAACGCAATAACATCAGCATGCATCCAATCTTTCATGAAACAATCGTGAAGCGGTCGTAGTCTCTGCATTGCTTATCTGATTTTCTTCGCAATTATTTCCCTCATGATGTCCTTATCAAATGTGATCATGGCCTAACTAAGATGGATCACACAATAAGTTCTTTTCTGGTGACGCTTGATCACAGTGTCAGTCACGTCCCTATTGAAGAAAGACGGTTATGAAGATTAGGTGTTCCGTTCTCAACCATATGAACTTAGGAAGAAAGTACACGATGAGAAACTCGTCAAGCTGGTAAGCGTAAAGAAGGATGTCGCCTAAGAAGCCAAATTCGGTCCTATGCTTTCCAGCCCTGCCAATCGATGAAAGACCACCGCATCGGCTTTGAATCAGGCAACGTGAACGCCGTCATGGATGGGGACCTCAAACAGGTCATTGATGGCTATTCGGTAGCGGGAAGCGGAACGAGAGGACGGAATGCAGTAGACGGAGAAAAGATAATAAAACAGTGGACAACACGCGTCCAGAACACCAATCGCGCTTACAGTTGGTCTTCCGATTTTAATTTGCTGCATCTAATTCCATGACAGCAGCATATCCCCGTTGACAATAAAGTTGAAGCCCATCGTGAAATGTTCGTATCGGCGTTCGGCACTTGCAGCATCGGCCCTGATTTATACGTTGACCAATGCGTGACTAGTGAAGATAAATACTCCACTTTCGTGAACGCTCTTATAAATCGACCTCTATCGTCTACCTTAATTCAAAGCTGCATTATAAACCGACCCACTTAGAAACACTTCCATAAGTCCTAAATACACATGAACATAACGTTACCTGGACCGTCAGCCTTGCGTCCATTTGCGATTTTGTCCAGAGTGTCTCCTTAACATTATCCGCAGTTTTAGTAATCCTGCCAGATTTCTAACAATGACATCATCGGCCCGTTCCTCATACTTGATCCATCGGCAAATCACATACTTACTTACCACGCACCATAGATCATTACAGAATGTTTTTTGACTTCGATGTTGATATTCATCGTCATAAAATCGTGCATTTATACAATGTAACTGGAATCACAAATAATGTGTATTCGGAGTCACAGACTATCCCTCGGGCTTAACGTACTATTACTTCAACTTGAGAATCAATTCTCACACGATCATTGAGAGCATAAATAGATTTCATGACTTTTCAATCTTTCTCTGCTCAGAGCAAACCAGGGGAAACCCTGGGACGCAGAGCAACGGGACTAACGAATCACTGGAGTCAATGTCCGCCGAGCCGCCAGAGAGAATCACAGGCACGTATGTATTGCTCGAACAGAGGAGGAACACAAATGGTTAAGAAAAAGGCATGCTTCGTTCTTTTGACATCGCTGATAATTACAAGCTTGTTCGGTTGCGGAAGCGGAGGAGGTACTGCCAATCTGGTCGCATCTTCAACCAGCAGCGACGCCCAGCTCGAATCCATCTCGATAACGCCGACGAATCCAACGATGGCAGTAGATACCAGCGTACAATTCACCGCCACTGGCATTTACTCTGACAACACGACACAAGACCTAACATCGACTGTAACTTGGACTTCATCAGCTGTGGATGCTTTGGATGTTGCATCCGGCGATGAGGTTGCGCAGTTCACAGGATTCTCTGCATCAAAAGCCTATAATTCGGGGTGGACAAAAGCCACAAGACATGGCAGGGCAAGAATCGAGGCGACGTGGGGACACATAACTGGATCTACTATTGTAACAGTGACCTCAGCCACAATCGTATCCATTGCTATCACGCCAACCAATCCAAGCATTGTCAAAGGATCAAACCAACAGTTCGTCGCCACAGGTACGTTCTCAGATAATACTACGCAGGACCTGACGACAACGGTAACATGGAGTTCCTCAACGGCAGCGGTTGCAGCCATCAGTAACGCAGCAGGTTCCAATGGGTTGGCCACCTCAGTTGCAGCCGGCTCAACAACGATCACAGCAGCATCGGGAAGCATATCGGGTGCAACTTCGCTGACGGCAACTTCGGCTACACTCGTATCCATAGCGGTAGACCCGACCAACTCGAGCATAGCGCCGGGGACTACGCAGCAGTTTACTGCCACTGGGACTTACTCCGACAATACGACGCAGGACCTGACGACAACAGTGATATGGAATTCATCAACTGTAGCAGTTGCAGCCATTAGTAACACAGCAGATTCCAATGGTAAGGCAACATCAGTAGCCACGGGCTCAACTACGATCACGGCAACATCGGGAAGTGTTTCAGGAACTGCCACGCTGACAGTGACCCCCGCAACGCTCGTTTCCATTACGCTCTCCCCGACCAATCCAAGCATTGCGCTGGGGACATCAAAGCAGTTCACTGCCACGGGGACGTACTCCGATAATTCGACGCAGAACGTGACTACATCAGTAACCTGGAAGTCATTATCGACGACTGTTGCAGCCATCAGTAACGCAGCAGGTTCCAATGGTAAGGCAACATCAGTAGCCGCGGGTTCAACAACGATCACGGCAACATCGGGAAGTATATCGGGATCAACCTCGCTGGCAGTGACCTCGGCAACACTCGTATCAATATCGGTTACCCCGACCAACCCAAGCATTGCGCTGGGGACATCAAAGCAGTTCACTGCCACAGGGACGTACTCCGATAATTCGACGCAGAACGTGACTACATCAGTCACCTGGAAGTCATCATCGACGACTGTTGCAGCCATCAGTAACGCGGCAGGTTCCAATGGTAAGGCAACATCAGCAGCCGCGGGCTCAACAACGATCACGGCAACATCGGGAAGTATATCGGGATCAACCTCGCTTGCAGTGACCTCGGCAACACTCGTATCAATATCGGTTACCCCGACCAACCCAAGTATTGCTCTTGCAGCATCACAGCAATTCACAGCAACAGGGACCTACACCGATAGCTCGACTCAGAACCTGACAACATCAGTCACCTGGCAGTCATCATCGACGACTGTTGCAGCCATCAGTAACGCAGCAGGTTCAAATGGTAAGGCAACATCAGCAGCCACGGGTTCGACAACGATCACGGCAACCTCAGGAAGCATTTCAGGAACTACTACTCTTACAGTGACGGGGGGAGGTGTTGTATCTTTGGCGTGGGATGCACCCACGACGAACACAGACGGATCGTATTTAAATTTTGCGACTGATCTATCTCAGTATAAAATATACTATGGAACAGCATCTCTTATGTATACAACCGTCGTGACTGTTACAAATCCTGGGACGACCACAATATCAAAGACGTTGAACCTTTCACCAGGGACATACTATTTTGCGGTGACAACGATAGATGTCTCTGGTCAGGAAAGCAGCTATTCAAATGAAGTAATGAAAACAATTTAACATACAAAAAAACATGCCCCCCAGCAGCATCGGGGGGCATTCTGTTTCTCTACATGCTTGAATTCTATGTCGATCGCTTAAGCGAGATGAAACATTGCTCTTATGACGGAGTCCTATATTATAATAGGCGGTCACGCCCGGCTAATTTCACCCAATCTCTTCCCCAACGAGCACGCCCATATCCATAAGTCTTCGCTAGAACGGACCGAGCGACCCGATCCGTGTGATATTCCCTTTTCGCTGACCTTCAGCATTGACAGATTCATTGTTCAATCCTCCGTACCATGATTTTCATTACCATACCCCGTCTGAGGGAGATCCCGGATGCATCGACGCTGAACAGGATTGCGCCTTTGCCTTCGTTATCCAACATCTCGACCATCTTTCCTGCGCGTAGTCCCATGTCCTCAGTCCGCGCACAGGAATGCTTTCCAGGAATGATTGCCACGACCTCCGCCTCATCGCCTAATTGTAACAACCCCAAGGGAAACAAGGCATACCTTCTAAAACAACGGGTGTTCGAAAGAAAGATAGAGAAAGACGCCATATTCATTCTTTGACTCGCCCACTCCTATCGGAAATGCCAGTCCCGGCACAACCTGTAATCCGGATTTATAATTCAAGGCAAACCGCATCCCCGGATTGATGAAACACGTTTCCGAATTGTTTTTCGATCCGTCAGTCCGCACCAGCTGAAAGGAATTCCAGACCACCTCGGTCAGAAGGTTGAAGTTCTCCGATACGAGCCAAACCGCGCTCGCCCCCAGGTTGTAACCTATGGTCTCCACCCTGGCGCCTCCCGGTTCTTTGCTCCCCGGCGTATACGTGGTCCCCGCGTTCCAGTGCGTGACCAGGTTCTTCGACAGTATCATACTGAGCGGAATGTTTACCTGATAGCCATAGGTTCCTGCTCCCATTCCCTTTTTGTAATCTCCCGTCGGCAGAATCAACGCAAAACGGGGTGAGACGGCGACTGTTTCTTTTTGAACAAGCTGATAGCGATAGTTGAGAAGAATGTCTCCCAGTCCAGTTTCTGACGGTTCTCCGAAATGGGACAGGGGGATAGTATAAGAAAGCTGGTTTTTCTCGTCCGGAACCGGCCACTCCTGCGTGAAGGTATAAAGCCATGAGTTCGCCCTTTTTAGATATTCAAATGTCTGGATGTGCTGAACGATCCCACGCTCCTGGTTGTAGGCTTCCTCGATAAGGAACGAATTGTCCTCGATCCTCTTTGGCTCCTCCGTCATGGTTTCCTCGGCAATGGCAGAGGTATTGAAAACCAGAACTTCCAAGAGGCAAACCAATAACGCCATAAGTGTCTTTATCATCTTTAATTCCTTTATAATTGAATTATCACAAAATTAGTTTAGCGGCTTTTAAAACGGAACCCCGAGAACGAAGCGCACTTCGCGGTCGCTGGTGTTCCTGTTCAGGTCGTACACTGCCCCGAGGTTCGCCCAGATCCTGCTTCCCATCCAGGATAAAGTCGGTCCTACAGCATATTCGCCTCCAGTATAGCTCCCCTTCGACTCAACGCCGATCCGCAACCATGGTGCGAGCTCGTAGCTTATACCGGCGGTGTATGCAATATCGCCCGTACCTGTGTTTTTTACACGTTCATAGATTTGGTTGTACGAAGCATTGAACCTCCCGATGTCCTTTGACAGGATGATCTTACCTTCGTACACGCTCCCCTCTACTGTGCTCACCTCGGTCTCTGCGTACAACAGCACATCCACAGGCAGCATATTAGCATCAGCTATTCGGTACTTGAGTTCTACATTGTATCCTACATAGGTCAGTGAATTGCTGTCCGATGCTTGTTCAATAAATCTGATAGAGACTCGCGTTCAGGCGGTCCGTTATACCGTACTCAAGCTCTACCTTCTGCTGCCAATCGCTCGCATTCCGCGTCTGTACATCCTTTGTGTCACGGCGGTGTTCCAAAACTCGATTTCCGCGTTTCCTTTTGCCAGAGTCGCATAGTCTTCAGTCCAAACATAGATCTTCTGCGCCGCCCACGCCCCTTTGCTTCCAAAAAACAACATTACCATAATACCTCAAAACATCCTCTTCATGTTCCATGTCCTCCTTGTGATTTTGATTATCATTTTCAATCAATGACCGTATTAAATTCTTCCTTTTTTGTTCCACAGGCGTAGTTCAGGTTGCCAGATGCGTTTTGTTCAAGAATATTTTTATCGTTGTCGGTGAGCGTGTCGGCCGCTTCATGATAATCAAGAAAATACCGATGAAATCCCAGTAAATCGTCCAGATAAACCGTCGCTGCCTCTTCCCTGCTCATGACAACCTCCTTTCCCTAATTTCGTATTTTGAGCTTTCAAAACTGACCGTCATACTTTTTTTACGAATATCTCTCTCGTTATGTCCTTGTCAACTGCGATCATTGTCTCGCCAAGCTGGATCACATAAGCCGGTTTTTTTTGGTGAAGCTTTACCACCGTGCCAGGCACAACCCCCATAGCCGAAAGTCTGTCAAGACGTGAGTGGGAACCTGGGGTAATGAATACGATCTTTGCCTGCTCACCAGGTACAAGATCAGCAAGCGGCGCGACAAGCGGCTTCATTTCCTGCCGGAACATTGTGCAGCATTCTCCGCGTGGTATCGGCTTGCCGTCCGGTGAGTTCGGCGGATGACCGAGAAGGGTGCAGACGCTGTCCGTCACCTCAGGGGAAAGAATATGTTCAAACTTGCAAGCCTCTGCCTCAGCACCGTCAAGGGCAAAGAGATCGTAGAACATCCTGAGCGATAGCCGATGCCGCCTTACCAACTCCCGCGCCCTTTTCTCACCTGTCGGGAGCAGTTCTACTACCTGCCCGTTGATATCTATCCATCGGTGCTTGGCAAGATCTTTAAGGATATCCTCACAGGCTTGGAGAGTACAGTTCTGAACAATCTGGTCCAGAGTCAGATTTCCATCCTCTCTCAACGTCCAGATGATCTCAAAGAGTTCGTCCTCTTTCTCTATCTCCGGCAATACACACAATGCGGGATGACCTGCCTTCCCCTCCAGGGTGTCCACTCGTTTATGTTCTGACATGATTCACCTCTTTCAATGCGGATGGTGGTTGGGATTGTAATGCTAGACGTTTACTCCGCAACCCTCTGTTTGTTTTACGACTTACTCCACACCTTGACACTGCACGGGATTACAACGCGACGTTAAAACTCCTCAGTACCCAGTTCAGCGCCCCTCCCACGCCAAAGGCAAACGGAAATATGAAAGCTACCATATACAGGGCGGTCTTCATGCCCCGCTCCTTCACCATCATGAAAAAGTTCGCGATACAGGGCACGAATAATGTCATCACGGTGAGGCTCACTACTATCTGGACCGGGTCAAGCAATCCTTCTTTGGCCAGCATGAAGAGCCCTGCAGCGCCGTAATCACGACGTAAAAATCCGATGACGAATGCCTCGGCAGCCCTGCTTGGGAGGCCGAGGAAATGAACAACAATTGGATCAGTCAACTGCTGGATATAGGCAAGGGCGCCCACTTTGTGACTGATAAAAAGGATGAACGTGCCGAGAATAAATAGCGGCACCGCTTCTTTCAAATACCATTGCACACGGGCAAGGGTCTTGACAATAATATTCGAAAGTTGCGGCAAGCGAATCGGAGGCAACTCAAGGACGAAGTCTGACGGCTCGCCGGGGATGACTTTTGCGGCCAAATACCCTATGAGAAGCATCACGGCGAGCAGTGTGCCAAGCCAGATCATCGTGGCAAGGCCGGAAAGCCCGGCAACCAATCCGAGGATAACCCCAAGCTGGGCTGAACAGGGCACCCCGAGCGCAAGCAGAAGTGTTACAAGTATTTTCTCCTTTTTGGTCTCAAGGATGCGCGTGGTAAGCGTTGCCATGGTGTCGCATCCCAACCCGAGGATCATGGGCAGTACTGCCTTGCCGTTCAGCCCCATTATTTTAAAGACCTTATTCACCATGACCGCGAGCCGGGGCAGATAACCCGAGTCTTCCAAAAGGCCGAATGCGATAAAGAAAAACCCCACGATCGGCAACACGATAGCGATGGAGTAAGTGAGCGCCATGGTCACAAGTCCGTAGTCGCCGACGATCAATTCCTGAAGTAATGGAACCGGCAGGATAAAATGAACGATCTTTACAGCCCAGGGGTTCAAGTATTCGCCAAAAACGATCTTCTCCAGAAAATTGACCGCAATGCCTGCCCCAAGCACTCCTACAAATTGATAAACAACATAGAGAACGGCCAGCAGGATCGGCAACCCGTAGACCGGATGCATGGACCACTTGCCGATGTGGAATGCAATGGCTGAACTCTTCCCTGCCTCGTGAAGGCTCAGCGTCTGTGCGAGGATCTCATCGGCTTTCTTCATTCTTCGCTGATTGATGAGATATCCGAGCGAGTTGTTGAATTTCGACTGCACTCCCTGGCGAATCTTTTCTATCTCGATGATCACATGGTCCTGAACGTTCGCATGAAGCCAACCCTTGAGACTCTCGTCACCGGCCAGGATCATAAGCGCAAGAGCGCGGCGCGATATATTCGCTTCCGGCAACAAGGCAAAGATATCTCTGATCCCGCCTTCGATCTTATCATCATAAAGCACCCCGATACCGGATGGCCGCGGATGCAGGATAGCCTTCAACAGCTTATCGATACCGCTCCGCCGGATAGCAACGGTTTTTACTACTTCAATGCCGAGGACCCGTGAGAGCGTCTCCTGATTTATCACGATGCCGCGACTCCTCGCCTCATCGTCCATATTGAGATCGAGGATAAACGGTACACCCATTTCCGCAAGTTGGAGCGTGATCAATAGTCCGCGCCTCAGGTTCTTGGTATCAGCAACCTGGATGATCACATCCGCCCGATCGGAGATCAGCATGTCCCGAGTTACCTTCTCGTCCTCGGACATTGGCACCAGGCTGTTCACTCCGGGAGTGTCGATCACGAGGGTCTTTGTTTTATTCAAGACCGCATTTCCGTAAGTCACTTCCACAGTGGTGCCAGGATAATTGGAAACGGTAACATAGGTTCCCGTCAGGAGACCAAAAAGCGCGCTTTTGCCGACATTGGGATTGCCTATCAGAAGGACCTTATGTAAAGTGGAATCACGGTAACGATTTTCATTACTAGACCCATGGTCATGCATTATATGAACGTCCTCACTTTCAGCACTAGCTTCCGGCTCCTGACTACTTATTTTTCTTCCCCTGGCATCCTGCGCACAGGCCGTACAACTCCAATTTATGACTCAGCACCTTGAAGCGGTTCTTCCTGGCTACGTCCTGCTGGAGTGCCTCGATGCTTTCGTTCTCAAACTCGATGATGGCACCGCATCGCGTACAGATAAGATGATCATGGTGCGCGTCCCGGCTCGCGTGCTCGTAGCGGGTAAAACCGTCCTCGAAACGCCGCTCCTGTGCAAGCCCAGCTTCGGCCAGGAGTTTCAGCGTCCGGTACACTGTGGCATAGCCAATACCCGGGTGTGACTTCTTCACGCGGGCATAAAGCTCTTCGGCGCTCAGGTGTCGTCCAGCCTCCACGAAGACATCTAATATCGTATCCCGCTGGCTCGTGGACTTAAGGTTTTTGGCGGCAAGATATTCACTCAGTTGTTCAGACGGTTTTTTTCGCATTATTTGATATTGATAACCATTTTCATTTAGAGACTTTATACCATGGAGCGCATTCGCTGTCAAGCAGTATTATAACGGTTAATAAAATAGCCGCGCTTGGGAAGTGAATGTTATATTCATGGTTCCATCAAAACAGCCCGCCCCGCAAACGCGGAGTGGGCTGTCGTAAACTCTTAGAATTTGAGCTGGTTTTTGAACTCACGGATCGAGAGAAGCGCATCAGCCCCTGAAACCGCGTCGCCCGGTCTGAATTCACCGGTCGCCTTATCGGCTTCAATGAATCCCCTCGAGGTAGCGATCATGGCGGCGTTGAAGAAATACTGATCATTCCTGACGTCCGAAAAGGGTGTTGTAGCTCCCAGAAACTTGGTGGCCAGTTTCTCGTCACCGGATATCTTGATCAGAATATCTTCAAGCATGAGGGCGAACTCACCTTTTGATATGAGCTTGTCAGGGTGGAATGTGTGGTTCGGTCCCGCCCCGAGACCGCGGACCTGGAGCTTGAGCACCATATCGATGCTCGGCTTGAGCCAGTGGTCCGCAATGTCCGTAGCGGCCTCCATCTTGATGATCTTTTCGGTCTGCGTGGCTGAGGAAGCTTCTGTCGGGGCCTTGAATGAGGTATCATAGGTCTTGACGCCTCGTTTGGTGAAGAGCTTTTCGAGGTTCATTTCCTGGTCAAAGAGCGCGGCAATATCGGCCCGGTCGATTTTATCGACGAGGGCGAGCTTCTTGCCGATCTCGGTCCCCGGCGCTGCGCGCTGGATCTTCTGGATCAATGCCCATTCGGCATTGGCCTCGCTCGTGAATTCCTTTTTTATATCAATGACCTTACGAAACATCTTGGCGGCCTCGTCAAAATCAATCGCAACCTTGTATGCCACCCCCATGAAGTAATGGAGCTGCGAACTGATCGGATCTTTTTTCTGAGCGGCCTTGAACTCGCTTTC
>Ga0184631_10000364_pt1 | contig 10345 bp, 9 predicted proteins | sample PLM4_90_b1_FD_133160 | JGI IMG/M metagenome (GOLD analysis project Ga0184631, IMG submission 133160) | Groundwater sediment microbial communities from an aquifer in East River, Colorado, USA - PLM4_90_b1 | ecosystem: Environmental > Terrestrial > Soil > Riparian zone | place: USA: East River... | reverse complement strand
TTCACCAATAGAAGTACTGCCAATTCCGGTCTTTGCTAGATTAGAAAATGACCCGGCTGGAAATCCAATATTAAATGAAGCACCTGCGTTAAACCTGCTTTGTGCAAAAATTGAAGTTGTCATCAGAATGAAGAAAATAAATGCATAAATTTTATCAGGCATGATCTTATTTGAATTGTGAATGAATTGTCATTAATTCATCGTAAAATTATTCATTAAGGTGTTTAATACCAAAAAGGATAAAGCAAAGTATTGATGTGGGAGTGAACTGATTATTTAATCAGCATTAATTTTTTTGATTGAATCTTATCACCAATATTCAGGACGTAAGTATATACACCACTTGGCAAAGAACCAGCATCGAAAAGAATATTATGCTTGCCTGCCGGTTTCTCTCCTGCTACCAACTCACTTATCTTATTTCCAAGAATGTCATATAAGTTAAGAGATACATATCCGGAATTCAATAATTCATAACTTATAGTTGTAGTCGGATTGAATGGATTGGGATAGTTCTGATGAAGAATAAAATCAGTTGGCTGATTTCTTTCAACTTCAATAAAGGTAGAGTTATAATCGAACAACTGAATTATTCCATTATCAGGAATGATCTGAGCAAGTATCACCTGCATCGTATCCAAGCTAAAAGTTTCATAAACTTTTGAGCTGCTTCCCTGAATCAGCAAAACTTTTTCCCAGGTTTCGGGAATTGAGATATATGCAGTTAGCGGATAATTATAAATATTATCAGGAAGGTTATCAGTTAAAGAAATTTCAATAAGCGAATTGGACTGAGATAAAATTTGATATGAGTGCGCATCTCTTTCTTTCATATACTTAATGATGTTTCCTATGGTTTCAATCCAAATTAAGTTATCATAACTTTTTTGTGCCAACCAATCACAGAGTAAAGTTAACCATTCATTGCTGATGGGATTATAAGCTCCCTGTGAAATTAAATCACCAAGCTGAGTAAATGGTACAACTTCGTGGGCTAACTGAATTCCCCACTTCCCATCGGTAATTGAGTTTTCAATCCAATTCATAAAATTATATAATTCATCAAGATCATCTTCAAATACAACTCTCGGTTCACTAAAAATTATTTCAGCAGATTTTAATGAATACCATTCCAGGCCAGATAAGGTAAAATTATTTGGTGATATTCCAATTGCTCTCGACGATTCATAATATAAACTTGCAAGAGAATCCAGCAAGGCATTGTGTTCAGCATAAGGGTAAGCAAATGTGATGCAAGGTTCAAAACTGGTACGTGCTTCAATCATTTTCTTCGATTGATATAATTCGTAATGGATTGTATTTGGTGTGAGCGTGTCACCGACCGATAATTCAAGTAGATGCGGATGATATAATGAATGAGAACCCAACTCAGAACCTTCTGAATGCATTTCCAGAAACATCGGCCAAGATCCGTATCTCCAAATTAGTGTATCACTAAGAAAAGGAGACAGTAAAAAATAAGTAGCGTTAAATTCGTATTCCTCAAGTATTGGGTAAACATTATCGTATTGTGCTTTGAACCCATCATCAAAAGAAAAAGAGAAGGCGGACTTTCTGTCCTCTGCCCACCTTGTGATATAAACTTCACCATAGTTTGAACTATCCGATGCAGATGAACTTGCTATCACTTTGAAACAAGGTGAGATTATAATCAGCAAAAATGAAACAATTGCGGTAATATATTTTCTGGATTTATGCACAAATCAAACAATAAGTGAATGAAATTTCATTTGACAAGACGATGATTCAAAGAACATTCCAGATTTATGAAGATTTTCAAAATCTATAATTAATCCCAGCAGTAACTGAGAGATAATTCAGAGTTTCAGCTGCTCCGGAAATAGATTCTGCATCTTCTGGATCAGCAGGCACATCTACAGTGAAAGCATCAGTTAAAACAATATAGTTTACGGAGGTATCTATGAACCAATGCTTCTGTATAAAGATTATGTAACCAGCAGAAATTCTAAGCATAGTTTCTGTTCCATTTTCATCTATCTCTGGCAAAGTAACCGTTTCGGTATTTTCATTCAATGAATCTACTTCAGCCGTTCCTTTGAGCATGAAGTTGTAATTATAAAATCCAGCTTCTAGCATTATATAAGGACTGTGAGTTTTCTGCTTAAGGAAGTACCATTTTACTCCGAGCAGAATAGGAATTGTTGAAAAACTTGATTCAACATCAAACTTAGCATTTAATCCCAACTCATTTGCTTTTACATTGAAAGCCTCTAAATCTAATCCAAATCGGTTATAACCAACTGACAGCGAAAAGATAGATGAATTTCCGAAAAGATAGAAAAAGTGCGCATCTCCCCCATAACCTGTGCCAAAATATTCTGTAAACTTTCCGTTGGGAAAATTTACATTACCATTAAATCCAACTGCAAAATCACTTTGTGGAATTGTTCTTGGAGCAATTAATATTATTAAAAATAATAGAAGATACTTAAACATTGTAATCCTCCAGGATAGAATTTAATTATTCAACATTTCTTAATTACTTTTTTAGAATTTATTTATTACAAAGTTACTCATCTAAACAAAATAAAAAGAATGTACAAGTAAATCTTAAGCTTAAATATTTTCCTAAGAGTCTTTCTTTCCACTTTTTTCAAGAAATGGCTTGAGTAAATCAATTGGTACCGGAAATATAATTGTAGAATTTTTCTCTGATGCAATCTCAGTCAGGGTCTGTAAAAATCTAAGTTGCAATGCAATTGGTTCTGTCGCGATTATATCAGCAGCTTCCTTCAATTTCTGACTCGCCTGAAACTCACCATCAGCGTGAATTACTTTTGCCCGACGCTCTCTTTCGGCTTCAGCCTGTTTTGCCATTGCTCTCTTCATTTCAACAGGCAGGTCAACATGCTTCACTTCAACATTGGATACTTTAATTCCCCATGGTTCAGTCTGGTTGTCGATAATCATCTGGAGTTTCTGGTTTATCCTTTCTCTTTCTGCTAATAATTCATCCAGCTGGGATTGTCCCAGCACGCTTCTTAACGTTGTTTGAGATAACTGAGAAGTAGCGAAAAGAAAATTCTCAACTTCAACAATTGCTTTCTCTGCCTGTACAACTCTGAAATACACAACGGCATTTACACTGAGTGAAACATTATCTTTAGTAATAACATCTTGTTCAGGAACATCCATTACAACTGTTCTTAAACTTACTCTTACCATTCTATCCACTATCGGAATCAGGAATATTAATCCTGGACCTTTAGAACCGATTAATCTACCCAATCTGAAAACTACAGCTCTTTCATATTCACGAAGTATCCTGAGAGCACTGGCTATTACGATAACCAGGAATGCAATAATAACACCAATAAACGCTGTATACTCCTGCATAACTTCCTCCTTAATAAAATTAATTTTTATCTGTTCGTATTACAAATAATTTTAGATTATTGATTTTGGTAACAATAATTCTTTCATCCTTTTTTATTTCACCATTCTGACTTTCCGCCTTCCAAAATTCTCCATGAACTTTAACTTCCCCTTCTAGCTTCAGATCTGAGACAGCTATGCCGGTTTCTCCAACGATCCCTTCGGCTCCGGTAACTGGTTTTTTCCTTTGTGCTTTTATAGCAAATGTAATTGCGAATAGGAAAAAACCGGCCGTTAATATTACTATAAGAATTATGAGTTCCATTGAAATCTCCATTGCTTCTAAAACTGATTCTTCATCAATCAACATCATCGAACCTAATAATAAAGAAATGATTCCACCGATTGATAAAATACCATGGCTGACTACTTTTATCTCGAGAACAAAAAGAATTACAGCAAAGATTATTAGAGCAAGACCTGCATAGTTTACAGGAAGAGTGCTTAGGGAATAGAAGGCAAGGATCAGACAGATACCACCTATAACTCCAGGTAAAATTGCACCAGGATTATATAACTCAAAAAATAAACCGTAGATGCCAAGCATTAAGAGTATGTAGGCGAAATTCGGATCGCTCAATATGCTCAATATTTTTTGAGCAAGAGTCATTTCAAGATAGATTACTTTAGCTTCTTTTGTATTAATTAATTTAGTGCCTTTCGATGTTTCTACATGCATTCCATCTATTTTGGATAATAGCTCATCAACATCTTTTACAATCATATCTATCACGTTCCTTTCAAGAGCTTCTGTTTCAGTAAGGGAAACACTTTTAATAACAGCATCTTCTGCCCATTGTATGTTTCTTTTTCGTTTTTCGCTGATTGTTCTTATAAAAGCTGCTGCATCATTGGTAGCTTTTTCCATCATTATTGAATCCTGTGCACCTTGAAGAGAAACGGGGTGAGCAGCACCAATATTAGTGCCTGGAGACATCACTGCTATATTAGCAGCAAGAGTAATGAATACTCCTGCGGAAGCAGCCTGCGATCCGGCCGGTGAAACATAAACTATAATTGGGATTGGCGACTCGAGAAAATCAGTTACAATTTTTCGAGTTGATGCTAGCAATCCGCCAGGTGTATTCAGTTTAATTATCAAACATTCTGCTTTTTCATTTATAGCCTTCTCCAGACCTAAATGAATATAATCAGCACAGGTGGGATGGATTGCACCATCAATATTTAAAACAATTACTGTTTGCTTTTGTGAAAAAGAAGTTTGAATTAGGAGAAGAACTGCAAATAATATTTGAAGGACAAATTTCATCGTCTCATCATTATTGTAAATCTTTTATAAATGTAGTGAAAAAACTTTGGCAAAGCAATAAAGAAGAAACTATCTAGATTTCAATTTTCATTGTTAAGTATTGAAAATAAGATTATGTTTATTGTTAAACTTTTAACTAAATAAATATTAGTATTATCCGGAGGAATAATGACAAACAATTCGTTAAACCATCTTGACTACTATCGCCTTCCCTGGAATTTGACTGATAACTCTATATCCTGGCTTGAACCAACCTCGAAATGTAATTTGTATTGCGAAGGCTGTTACAGATTAAATGAGAAAGATGGACACAAAACAATAGAGCAAATTAAAAATGATCTCGATGTTTTTGTGAGATTGCGTAATGCCGATGGAGTTTCAATAGCTGGCGGTGATCCCCTCACTCATCCTGATATTATCGAAATCGTAAAAGAAGTTAAAAAAAGAAATATGAAGCCGATCATCAACACAAATGGATTGGCACTGACAAAAGAATTATTAAAAGAGTTGAAGAAAGCTGGTGTTTTTGGTTTTACATTTCATATAGACACCAAGCAAGGTCGTCCCCACTGGAAAGATAAAAATGAACTTGAGCTGAATGAGCTCAGATATCACTACGCAAAAATGCTGGCAGATGAAGGGAACATTTCCTGCGCATTTAATTCGACTGTATATGAAGACACAATGAAATATATTCCCGAAATGGCTAAGTGGGCACATAAGAATATTGACATAGTTCATGTGATGGTATTTATACTGTATCGGGCAGTAAATAATAAAGATTACGATTTTTACCTTGGCTCAAAAAAAATTGATATGAGTCAATTGGTTTATAACGAAGATCCGGCTACTCGTGCAGATATCAAAGCTCCGGAAGTTGTTGAACTAATAAGAAAAGAATATCCGGATTTTGATCCTTGCGCTTATTTAAATGGTTCAGAAAAACCAGATTCGTTCAAATGGCTTTTAACAGGTAGACTTGGTACGAAGAAAAAAATATATGGCTATGTTGGCAGAAAAGGTATGGAAATGGTTCAGATGTTTTATCACCTTTTCTACGATAAGTATCTTGCCTACGCTGGACCGAAATGGACACGCAAAGGAAAAAGTATGTTGTTGATGGGAGCTTTAGATAAAAAATTAAGAAAAGCATTTTTTAATTTTTATAAGAATCCTCTTAATATTTTTAAGAGACTCCATTACCAGTCTGTGATGATCATTCAGCCTGTTGATTTTCTTCCCGATGGCAGGCAAAGTATGTGTGATGGTTGCCCTGATATTACTGTATGGAACGGTCAGCTTGTGTGGTCTTGCAGAATGGAAGAGCAACTAAAATTCGGGCATAATCTTAAAACTTACCCCAAAGATTTCTTGAATTAGATTATGTATTAAGATTATAAAGGAGGGACAATCTGCCAAAGGCGGAGCGACTTGTCCCTACACTTTAAATCATTACTTCAACAACACCATCTTCTTTGTCTCAACAAATGAACCTGCATTAAGTTGATAGAAATAAACTCCGCTTGGTAAGTTCGCTGCATTAAACTCAACCTGGTGAAATCCTGATTCCTTTTCTTCATTCAATACAACTGCTACTTCTTCTCCGATTGAATTTAGAATTGTAATCTTTACATTGGATTTACTTTGTAAACCAAAACCAATTGTCGTTATTGGATTGAAAGGATTGGGAAAGTTTTGTTCAAGCAAGAATGACTTGAATGCTCTGAAATCTACTTCAATAACATCTGAGTATTCAAAGCTTCCATCATAGTCAACTTGTTTCAGCCTGTAGGAATATTTTCCATCAGAGAGATTTTTATCACAATAAGTATAGTCCTGTCTTTCGGTTGTAGTTCCTTTTCCATAAACCACACCAACGGTAAAGAACTCACTTCCTTCAAAACTTCTCTGCACTTCAAATTCAAAGTTGTTCAACTCAGTTGCTGTGGACCAGTTAAGTATTACCTCTTTGCCATTTGATATTGCTGTGAATGATGTGAGTTCTACCGGGACTGGAGGTGGAGTAAATTCATAAATCCCAGAAGTGCCAATTAGGGGATGTGTAGTAGACGATCCTCCAAATACCTGGATTTTACCATCAAGTACAATACTTGCAAGTACCGCACGTGCTACTGGCATTGGAGTTTCAGTATACCACGTGCTACTATCAGGATTATATACTTCAACTTTATCATATATTGGTCCGTTACCACTATCTAACCACCCATCAATTGCATATATATTACCATCTAATGAACAGGCCGTTAAGCAATATCTTGCAGTTGGCATATCAGATTTAGTAGACCAGGTATTAGACTGAGGATCATAAACTTCTACTGATGCATATGCAAAATTTGGTGTAATGGTTGTACCTCCTATGACATATATTTTACCATTTAGCGCAACTGCTGAATGGCCCCATCTTTTTGTAGGCATATCAGCTAAAGTGGAATCCCAGGTATTTGTTAAAGGATCATAAGCTTCAATAGTTTTCAATCCAGTAAAATCATAACTACCTCCGTTAAATCGCATACCACCCATTACAAATTTTACCGTCAATTGAAGCACTGGCGGCAAGCCCTCTGTCAATGGACATAGAGTCTTTAGATTCCCATTGACCTGTATTAGAATCAAACATATCCATTGTCGGTATAGTTCTGGTGCTATCATTACCTCCCATTACATACAATTTACCATCAACAACACAACTGGTATGCGCCCATCTAATTATATTATTGTAAAGAGGAATTTGTGTCCATACTCTAGTTAACGTGTCGTAAACTAAGGCAGTCCTAGGGCTAATGCCCGTTTCAGTATTCAATCCGCCGACTACATATATTTTTCCATTTAACTCATTAACAGTATGTGCATATCGAATTTCGGGCATATAACCTATTTGAGTCCAAGATCCTTGCGCAAAACATATTTGCGTTACCAGCAAAAAGAAAAACAAAGTTTGTAATAACTTTTTCATATTAACCTCCTAAAATTTTTTATTTATAAAACATTTAATTAAGGTTGTCTGCAAGCAGACAACCTTATTAACACGATCAAATGAAGATTTAATCCTCTTCATAATTTTCACAGGTAAGGGTTATTAATTCCCATGTGATTTATAGAAACCCTCACCACTGCCGTACCATCCTGCGGGTGGTGTACCCCAGGCGGTGATGGTGCTATTTTCCCTTATTTGCATTCCTTGAATAGTCCCACCTTTTCCATGTCCCACTAACTGTAAGGGAAGAATATACAATGTATCACTGCCAGGCATCTTACTCCTGTATCCGGTGTAACTGCCTTCCCAAACCCCACCTTCGGTATTTGCCTCTGGTGTTAATGTCCACGACCCGTGCACGGGACCCTCGCCGGTAACAGCGTCGAAGGTAGCACTTAGATAGTGGGTCGCAGTTCCCCCTGCAAGTGGATCGGAAGAGGTAAAAAGTTCAATTACACCCACGTCCTTTAATATCCAATTTCCTCCAACTAATTTTACATCACCTTCACCTGTTAGTCCAACAGGAAAATGGCTGAATGTGAAATTGGTAATGATTACTTTTTCCAAAGAACCTTGATCTATGGGAGTTAACGGCGATTGCTGTTCATCGGAACAGCCAACCAGCGAAAGTCCCACGAATGCCAAGAGAACAATTAGACATTTTGTTGTACTCATAGTAAACCTCCATTAATTTGTTTAATAGTTATTAAAAAATTTATTGTGCATTTTATCCAAGTCTAATAAAGTGCCAGCTGATATTTTAGAATCTCTTATGGTACCAAGTCATAATTATTAAAGCACTTAGGTAAAGATTAGAGTTGAGAGCAGGATTTATGAATCTATCTAAAATAGCTCGTCAATGTTGACGAAAGCCTCTCCCATACCCTCTCCAAAGGAGAGGGTATCTAATAAATCAAGTACCTTTTCGAGGCTACTATACAAACTCACACTGAGGTTGGAGACAGGTTAAGCGTGGATTATTAAATATTAATCGAGATTTTTAGAAATGAATTTTTGATTGGAAAAGATTAGAATCATATTCAGAGAAACTAATTGCCCCTTCCCTTTGGGAAGGGGTTGGGGTTAGGCTTCTGGTTTTTTGATTTTCAGTTTATTCATCTTATATCGTATATCGTGCTCGGATATATTTAACATTCGCGCAGCTTTTGATTGGTTCCAATTACAATTCTTTAAAGCAGATCTGATCAATTGCTCTTCATAGTCTATTAAACTTTCGCTTAGAGATTTTGATATCTGAATTTCCTGAATATCTTTTTTTAACTTCTTCAGTTCTTTTTGAAATTCAGAAGGCAAAATTTTTCTGTCTATAATTTTTTGATTTTTGGTAGTTAGAGTAACCAATCTCTCAATAAAGTTTTCCAGTTCTCTGATATTACCTGTCCAGTGACGCTGCTTTATAAAATCTATTACTTCCTCGTGAAATCCTTCTATCTCTTTATTCTGTTCCAAAGAAAACTTTTTGAGAAAATGGTCAGCTAAAAGAGGAATATCTTCAATTCTTTCTTTTAGCGGTGGGACATAAATGGGATATACATTTAGGCGATAGTATAAATCTTCTCGGAATTTATTTTCAGTCACTAATTTATGAAGTGAACAACTGGAAGCAGTAATAATCCTTACGTTAACTTTCCTCATCTGGTTACTTCCAACAGGACGAATCTCTTCATCCTGCAGAACCCTCAATAATTTAGATTGCATATCAACAGGTAGATTATTTATTTCATCCATAAAAAGAGTTCCACCATTTGCTTCTTCGAACAATCCTTTGCGGTCTATTGCAGCACCTGTAAACGAGCCTTTAATATGTCCAAAAAGTTCGCTTTCTACTAAATTTGGCTGTATAGCTCCGCAATCAATAGCGACAAATTTATTCTCGCTTCTTGAACTAAGATTGTGTACGGCTCTGGCAACCAGTTCTTTTCCCGTCCCGCTTTCTCCTTCCAATAATATTCTAACATCACATCGTGCGGCTGCGTCAATCGATTGCAATAGATCAACAAACTTTTCGCTTTTACCGAGCAAACCTAAAATACCATATTTACCCAGTAAAGCTTTTTTAGGCATCGGAGATAGGAAATATTCGGCAATGTCTTGTGTACAATGCAGGAAAGGTGAAACTAGCGCAGCAAATTTTTCTATAAGTGAAAGGTCGGATTCCGAAAAGGTATGTTCGCATTCATTATTGAGAAGCAGCAAAGTACCGATTATAATATTTTCGACTCTGAACGGAACACAGATAGCAGATTTTGCATTAATTTTTTCGAATAGTTTTTTCCTAAAGCGATCATCTGACTTAATATCTGCACTAAGTAAAGGACGGTTGTTTAATATTACCCAGCCGCAGATATTCGTATGAACAAAATGATTTTGCTCATCTCCTGAGCTGCTTTCGGCAAAAATTGTTTTTATAGTATGGCGGGTTTTAGGATTGATCATCATAACTAAAGCTAAATCTGAGTAAACAAGTTTAGATGCTTTCTCAACAATTAATCTTAATAGTTCCTCATAATCACTCTGCTGACCTAATATTTGAGCAAGCTCGATTAATGATTCTAACTTTGTGAGATTAATAACGGTTGTAGTATCAATCATGTTCTAAAGCCAATTGTCTTGAGATGTTTTATAAAGCGATCATCATTTCG
>Ga0184631_10000363_pt1 | contig 10346 bp, 9 predicted proteins | sample PLM4_90_b1_FD_133160 | JGI IMG/M metagenome (GOLD analysis project Ga0184631, IMG submission 133160) | Groundwater sediment microbial communities from an aquifer in East River, Colorado, USA - PLM4_90_b1 | ecosystem: Environmental > Terrestrial > Soil > Riparian zone | place: USA: East River... | reverse complement strand
TTAACAAATTATTTTTCCTCATATCCTCTCGTTTTTTAACACTTTATTTTATAAAATAATTCTATCATAATACATAAGCGATAGCTAACGAATTATGATGGAACAAAAATCATAAAAATTATATACTTTGAATTACAAAACTCCCAAATTGTGCCAGTTCTGTCATTCCGAGCCTGCCGAGGAATCTCATTTTTACTGAATTTCATTGAGATCCTTCGTAAAACTCAGGATGACGAAAATGAGTTTCGTAATTCAAAGTATATAATCATGTATGATATAATTATTTTATGAAAACACTTCTTTTAATTGATGCCAATGCTTTAATACACCGATCTTTTCACGCGCTCCCTCCTTTAATGACTAGTAATGGGAAGCCAAGTGGGGCAATTTATGGACTTTCAAATATTTTAATCAAAATTTTTCGCGACACTCCTCCGCAATATGTGGCGGCTTTTTTTGACCGCCCAGAGCCGACATTTAGAAAAAAAATGTATGCGGAATATAAGGCGCAGCGCGTCAAAGCGCCGGATGAACTTATTTCACAAATTATTGAAGCGCATAATCTTTTTAAAATTTTTGGCGTGAAAACTTTTGAAGCGCCGGGATTCGAGGCTGATGATTTAATCGGCACAGCCGCGGAAAAATTTGCAAAAGAAACAAAAAATGACCCTGATTTGCAGGTTGTTATTTTGACCGGCGACATGGATACAATGCAGCTTATCAAAGGGAATAAGGTTGTTGTGGAAACCTTAAAAAAAGGAATTAGCGAAACAATTATTTATGGCGAAGATGCGGTCAAACAGAGATATGAAATTTTGCCCAGTCAGATGATTGATTATAAAGGCCTTGTTGGCGACCAATCAGACAATATTCCGGGAGTTAAAGGAGTTGGGCCAAAAACCGCTGCGGCGATTATCCAGAAATATGGAAATTTGGAAATATTTTTTTCATCCAACGATAAAAAATATGAAAAAATTATGCCCCATAAGGAGATTGCCTTGCTTTCAAAAAAACTTTCAACAATAGACACAAACGCTCCGTTGGAAATTAAAAATATTTCTGAATTGGAATTCCCGGGAATTGATTTGGAAAAAATCACGGATTATTTTAATGGTATGGGATTTTATAGTCTTATTAAGAGACTTGGACAACCAGCCTCAAAAAACGAGATTCTTCGTTCCACTCAGAATGACAAGCGCGGTCATCCTGAGCTTGTCGAAGGATCTCAAAAAAAATCAGGGCAGCAGTCTATTTTTGAAAATTCCGGAGCATCTGAGTCAAAACAGGCAGAGCTTCCGCAAAAAATCGCTGATGAAATTGAAATTCCACTCACCCCAATTTTAAAAGAAATGGAAGCTTGGGGAATTAAAGTTGACGTCAAGAAATTAAAAAGTGAAAGTGAGAAATTGGAAGATGAATTGAAGGAGCTAACCAAAAAAATTCACAAGGAAGCTGATAAAGTTTTTAACATTAATTCTCCAAAGCAACTGCTTGAAATTTTAAAAGATAAATTTAAGCTAAAAATCACTTCAACAAATTATGACAAACTGATTTCATTGCAGGAAAAATTAAAAGATCAAAAAGATCTTGATTTTATAAACCTGATTTTAAAATACCGAGAACTGTTCAAAATTAAGACTACTTATATTGAGCCATTATTATTCCGAGGTTCAACCTCGGGGGGTCTTGAGGTTGAACCTCGGAATAAAAACGATGGACGAATCCATCCGACATTTGTGCAGCTTAAAGCCGCTACCGGGCGCATTACCTGTGAAAATCCAAATCTGCAAAACATCCCGGAAAACATCCGCAATGTTTTTATCACTGAAAAAGGTTTTAAACTCGCCTCTTTTGATTATTCACAAATTGAACTGCGTATTTTAGCTTCAATCACAGGCGACAAAAAAATGATTGAGGCATTTAAAAAAGGTCTGGACATTCACACGGCAACTGCAAGCAATATTTTTAACGTTCCGCTTGAATCAGTTGATAATAAAATGCGCAAATTAGCCAAGACTTTGAACTTTGGAATCGCCTACGGCATGGGCCCGAGATCTTTGGCGCAGCAGAGCGGTCTGACAATGGACGAAGCTAAAAAATTCATCCACGAATATTTTGACGATTTTTCTTCAATTAAAAAATGGCAGGAGCAAGTTATTTTAAAAGCGCGACAAGACGGTTTTGTGGAAAATTTAAACGGCCGCGTTCGCATGTTACCGGAGATTACTTCTTTTAATCAAAGATTCCAATCTGAAGCCGAAAGAATGGCAATCAACTTCCCTATCCAAAGTCTTGCAGCTGATATTATAAAGCTGGCGATGATTAAGACAAAAGAAAAACTCGTTGAATCCGAATTTTGGGAAACAAAAGCGAAAATGCTTCTAACAATTCACGATGAGCTGGTTTTCGAAATCAAGGACGACGCTGATTTGGAAAAAATTGTGGCCCTTATAAAAGACGTAATGGAAAATGTTTACAAGCTTAAAGTTCCACTGACTGTAAACGAGGATGTTGGCGAAAACTGGGCAAAACTATAGTTAAATTGATTTATAGATTTAATTTTCACTATACGACAATAAAACAATAAAACTATATGACAATAAAAAAATCTCTCCGCTTTGCGGAGAGATTTTTTTAAATCGGTTTCACTATCACACTTCTCTCTTTCCCTTCACCAACTGATTCGGTTTTAAGATCCGGACGTCCGGCAAGTTCCATGTGAATCAGTCTTCTTTCAAATGCGTTCATCGGTGGCAAAACAATTTCTTCCTTGTTGGCAACGGACTTTCTGGCAGCTGCGCGGGCAATTTCCAAAATAAGATCATGCCTCTGCTTTCTGTAATTATTTATATCAATAACAACCAAATCGGAATTATTTTTTCTGGCAATAAGCTTTACAACCTGATTAAAGTCCATGACAAAATCAGCCAAAGCTTTTTCCAAAATATCTTCGTTGATAAGTATGCTGTAACGATTTGTTTCCGCGTCAAAACTGACGGAAAAATCGTCAAAACCCATCATCCCGATTAATTGTTCTATTGTTGTTTTCATATCCATAAATAATACAATTATTAATTTAAAATTTATCATTGAAAATTCAATTTAAATTGAAAATTAAAAATTCTAAATTATTATTCAATTCCCATCTTCTTCCCCTCCTCTTTCAGCTCCTGATTGATGTTTAATCTCTTGTTAATCACTATCTGTTGAATAACCGAAAATGCGGAGAAAGTCAACCAATACAAGCTGATAACTGACGGGAGCGAAGAGAAAATCAACACTGTCATGACCGGTCCGATGTACATCATCTGCTTGCCCATTTTTTCCGCAGGAGACAAATCTTTTGCATTTTTATCGGTTTTTGGAAGCATCAGTTTTGTCTGATAAAACTGCAACGCTGCGGCAATTAAAACCAAAATTAAATTTTTCTGCGTCAAATCAACAAATCCCAAAAAGTACGGATTTAAATTGCTGATGGTTTTAATTCCAACCGAAAATATCTTGAAAATGGCAATCATTATCGGCAACTGAATCAAAAGCAAAAAAATCTGGGAAAATGGATTTACCTTATGGTCCTTATAAAGAGCCATGGTTTCCTTAACCTGTTTTTCCTTGTCGTCCTTGTGCTTAACCTGAATCTCTTTAAGCTTTGGCGCAATCTTTTGCATTATTGCCTGATCCTTGGCTCCCTTGTAAAAAACCGGAAACAAAACAATTCTGACCAGCACAGTCAAAAGAATAACAGCGATACCAATATCACCAAAAGAAAAATTGTGATAAAGATAGATGAGAAAATTTAGTAAAGGATTATAGAGGTAAGAATTAAATAGATTAACCATGAAATAATTTTTAATTTAGAATTTTTAATTTTCAGTAAATGATTCAATTTTACATTTAGTCATTGTAAATTCATTGAAAATTAATAGTTGAAAATTTTAAATTCATTTAAATTTTATATTTAAATGTTTATATGCATCTTGCGTAGCTATTCTACCAGAAGAACTCTTTTGGAGCAATCCGGTTTTTATCAGAAACGGCTCGTAGACTTCTTCAATGATTTCCCTGTCCTCTCCCAAAATTGCGGCAAGAGTGTTTAATCCGACTGGGCCTCCGTCAAATTTATTAATTATAATTTCCAATAAGCGACGGTCATATTTTTCAAGTCCCAAATTGTCAATTTCCAAAGCGTCCATAGTGCTTGAGCAAATATTTGCATCAATGGTTTTTAAATTTTTCACTTCCGCAAAATCACGGACCCGTTTTAAAATCCTGTTTGCATTTCTCGGAGTAAATCGCGAAGCTCTGGCAATAATTTCAACTGCTTCATCATCAATCCCCAACCCTAAAATTTCAGCCGAACGATGGATAATTTTTTTTATTTCTCCGGTGTTATAATAATCAACATTGAAAATTGCGCCGAAGCGGGAACGAAACGGAGACGATAAAAGATTTAAGCGCGTTGTGGCGGCGATTAAAGTAAACGGCGGCAAATCAAGTGTGAGCATGCGTGCCGCCGGACCTTTACCAACTGTTATATAAAGCTTGCGACTTTCCATTGCAGGATAAAGAATTTCCTCAATCATCCTGTTTAGCCTGTGAGTTTCATCTATAAACAGAACATCCCCTTTTTCAAGATTGGATAAAATTGCAACCAAATCCCCGGCTTTTTCCAAATTGACTCCGGAGGTTGTCCGCAAATTTGCGCCAAGTTCGTTGGAAATTAAATTTGCCAAAGTGGTTTTACCCAATCCTTGAGGTCCATAAAAAAGCAGATGTTCGGGTAGCTCACCGCGTTTTTGCGCGGCTTCAATCATAATCTTCAGATTACTTTTGATATTTTCCTGTCCGATATATTCAGCCCAACAATTCGGCCGCAAGGCAGTATCCAATTGAATATCGTCCCTCTTAATTGAGTTATTTAACGATTTGCTCATTAAAAAATTTTAGCATAAATGGGTTTTGATTACGACTTATTAATAATTGAAAATGTAAATATCAAAAAATCAAAATGACAGTTTAAAATGATAAAATACTTTGAATGTCATTCTGAGTGAAATGAAGAATCTTATTAAAACTTTAACTATTTGCATTGTGATTTTACATTTTGATTTTTTAATTTTTAACTATATTCGTGGATATCCCCATTGCACAAATAAAATCTCTTTGATATTATTTTTAAAGCTCATTATTCCAGATGAAAGGAGGTGAAAAACTATGAAGACACTCATCGGCGATTCCAAATGGATGAAAGAAGGACGCGCGAAGGACAGGGGCGGCAAGAGCGGATAGATCAAGAAGAAATAGAGCGCATCTCCTAAAAGGCGCAGAGGGCGGAGCAATCCGCCCTTCTTTTTTTTGTCATTCTAAATTTTTCTCTGTCATCCGCCCGGACGAGCCATTCGGACGGGTTCCCGCGCAGGCGGGAATCCCTCTGTCACCCTGAATTCATTTCAGGATCTTCTGCCTCCTTTTTAATCCGCCAACTGGCGGAGAGGTTTGGAGGATTTTTATAATAATCACCCTACCCTTCTTTTTGAAAGAGGGTATAAAATGAGATTCTTCACGAAGTTCAGAATGACAGATAGGATGGATTCCCGCCTGCGCGGGAATGACAAACAATAAAAAATAACAGAATCAAAACGCCACAGACCCATAGACAAAACTAAATCTATCTGGTAATTTATTTTCAGCAGCTTTACATAACCTATAAGGAGGAAATTCACTTGAAAAAAATATTCTTTTCTGAGGACGATAGATTTAAACGGAAGCTGATTAATGAAATAATAGAAACGATGATAAAAAAAGGGTTTATGCACTTGAAGCCCATTTCAGATCCATATGATTTTATAACAGAGAGTATTTATGTGATAAATACTGGCATGCTCTTGAAAATTTCAATTATGGGAAATAAGCACCAATTCAACTGGCAAATGCGGGTTGGTGATGGAGTCAACCAATATTTAAACATCACAAATGAAATTCTTTCCAGATTCATAAATAATAACTGCGTAATTGCCGGTAGTCATAATTATAAAATGGACAAAATGGCAGACTTTATTGAAACAGTAAATAAAATGAAGGAGCGGTCAATCTTAGTGGCGGCAAAAGCAAATGAATTTCTGGATCAACACGGAGATGCAATCAAATCGTTTAGCGAAAAAACAGGAATGGAACTGTGCGAATTTTTAAAAACTCTCCAATAACAACTGACTCATGCCCGGGGCGCCCAGCGCCCCGGTTTTTATTTCCGTTGACCCCGATAGTAGAAACTTCAATTTAAATTAAAAACAAAACCTCCCTCCCCTCCTTTGAAAGGAGGGTTGATTGTAAAGTAAAATTATGGACGGTTTATTGACTTTTATTACTTAAAACCATAATATAAATTAAATTGATAAAAGAAGCGGATGGCGAATAGAGGAAACAAAAAACTTTTCCCTTTTCACTTTCTACTTTCTACTTGATATATGGGAGGAGTTCCAATGAAACATCATACTAGTTCTAAGGTTGGCCGAAGAAGGTCACACTTGGCTTTAAAGCCGACAACTGTTTCGGCTTGTTCAAATTGCAAATATCCGGCTTTGCCGCACAAAATCTGCGCAAACTGCGGCAGCTACAAGGGCAAGGTTGTTAAGGCTCCTAAGATAAAGACGAAGAAATAAAGGGCTTTGTCTCCGATGCAACGTCGGAGCTACAAAACCTTTACCGAAGCACATAATATTTTGTCAGCTAAAATTGAGCCAAGTGATAATATTCAAAAATAATAAAATTTTTTGAATTTAAGTCATTATGTGCTCGGTGCTCGATGTTGTATAAATTATTTTATTCGGCATTGAGTCTCTAAACTAATTACAACATCGGCATGGCTACAAGACACCTCATCCGCTCAATTCTCCTTCAGTCACTCTATGAGTGGGACTTTTACAACAAAAAAGAAGATTTTATAAAAGTCTTTGAAAGAAATCTTGCCGAATTCGGCAGTGGCGTTGACGAACCGGAATTCGGTTGGAAACTCGCTAACGGAGTTATTTCACATTTGGAAGAAATAGATAAAATAATAAAAGACGCGGCTCCCCAATGGCCAATAGACCAATTGCCTATTATTGATAAGAATGTTTTGCGCATCGGGCTTTACGAACTGCTTTATGCAGACCGCGCTGAAACTCCGGAAAAGGTTGCAATCAATGAATCAATAGAATTGGCAAAAAATTTCGGCGGAGAAAGTTCCGGGAAATTCATCAATGGAGTTTTAGGAACGGTATATAAAGCGCTAGAAGAGAAAAATAAGAAATAATTTTCAATTCTCAATTTTTAATTTTCAGTCAATGATTTAATTTTACATTTGGTTATTGTAAATTCATTGGAAATTTTAAATTGGAAATTGAAAATTTATACGCAACGTGGACTCAAATATAACAACACTTGAAAAAATAATTTCAGTAGAATTTACAAATAAGAATTTACTCAAGGAAGCTCTTACTCACCGCTCTTATATAAACGAAAATCCCGATTGGGATGTTCCGCACAATGAACGCCTTGAATTTTTAGGCGACGCTGTTTTGGAATTGGCAGTGACTGAAAAACTTTATGCCGATTATCCGAAACTTGCCGAGGGAGACTTGACCAGCATCCGCGCGGCTTTGGTCAATTATCAGACGCTTTCCAAAATCGCCAAAGAAATAAAATTAGATGAAGTTATTTACCTTTCCAAGGGCGGCGCAAAAGAAACAGACCGAGCAAAAGACGTGATTATGGCAAACGCTTTTGAATCCTTAATCGGCGCGATTTATCTTGATAAAGGGTTTGCCACTGCCTCTAATTTTATCGTAAAAAATGTTTTGAAAATGGTTGCAGAAATTTTAGACAAGAAACTTTATAAAGATCCCAAGAGTTTGCTACAGGAAATAATCCAGGAAAAAAATCGCGTGACCCCGATGTATGAAGTTATAAAAGAAGAAGGTCCTGATCACAACAAAATTTTTGAAGTTGGAGTTTACTTCGACGGAGTATTGTCCGGAACAGGAAAAGGATTCTCAAAACAGGAAGCAGAGGTGGAAGCTGCGAAAGACGCTCTGCAAAAATTAAATGGTAATTAATTTTTGAAATTTTTAATTATCAATTTTTAATTAAATTGAATTGATTAAATATCATCCAAGGTTCAACCTCAAGGCACCCCGAGGTTGAACCTTGGGAGAATACACAATATCGGTTATTGAGCCTGTCTGATCTTTTATTTCCTGAGCCTGTCGAAGGAATGAAGTCGTGTCAAAGGATTAATTTTTAAAACTATACGGGCCTTCGATAAACTCGGGCAATAAAAAAATTCCGCAACTTTAAACAAACAAAACAAATCCCCACAAGTAGATTGTGGGGATTTTTAATAATTTCTGAAACCGCGGATGGTACTATGCCGGTTTTTCTTCCTTCTTTGGAAATACTTCGGGAAAGGCAGTTATGGTCATTTCCTTAGCTTTTTCAAATGTCTTGGCAATGCAGGAACACTTACCGTAATCAATTTTGTCGCTTCCAGTCATTCCAATGCCACCGCCGGCTTTTTTATAGAAATTACTCAATTCCTCTATTCTTTTTCCATTTTCTTTAATTATTTGGTCAAAAGATTTGACCAATTCCCTCAGCTTATCTTCTCCTGTAAACCATTTTTTCATAGCGTCCTCCATTTATTTTTTTGTAAATAATTTAGATTAACCACCTAAATAATGCTAATTTATATATACCATACTTGCTAATTAAGTCAAATTTTTCTTGTGGCATAAACGTAAAACTTATATACTGTAAGAATGTAGACACTAGTGATTAGTGGTTAGAGTGTTAGTAATTTGTTTTTGTCATTCTGATCCGCCAGCTGGCGGATTGCGAAGAATCTCATGAGATCCTGATGTCGGGATCCCGGATTATCTCAGGATGACCCAGGCATTAAAATTAAATCAACGCCGTTTGTGAGTAATCAATTTTATAATTATTTCATTGTAAATTCATTGAAAATTAAAAATTTTAAATTATTTTATGTTCCTAAAGTCTTTAGAATTAAACGGTTTCAAATCATTTGCACAGAAAACAGTGCTGGAATTCCCGACTGGAATTACGGCTGTTGTTGGTCCAAACGGCAGCGGCAAATCAAACGTCATTGATGCAATCCGCTGGATTTTGGGCGAACGCGAAGCAAAAAATCTGCGCGGCGCAAAAGCGGAAGATTTGATTTTTGCCGGCACGCCAAAAAGAGCCCGCGTGGGAATGGCGCAAGTCGCAATCCGCTTTGATAATACTTCCCGCTTTTTCCCGATTGATTTTGACGAAGTTTCAATAGCCAGAGAAGTCAGCCGCGACGGCAATTCAACTTATTATCTCAACAAATCAGAAGTTCGCGCAAAAGACATTATTGATTTTTTTGCGCGCGCAAGACTCGGCACGAGAGGAATCACAATCATTAACCAAGGCTCCAGTGACTTATTTGTCAGAGCAACTCCGGAAGAACGTCGCATGATGATTGAAGAAGTTTTGGGACTCAAGGAATACCAACTCAAAAAATCGGAATCAGAAAGAAAGCTCAAGGCAACGGCTATTAATTTGGAAAAAATAAAACTGATGGTTGAAGAAGTCGCTCCCCGCCTGAAAATGCTCAAGCGACAAGTTTCAAAATACGAAGCGCGCGGAGAAAAACAAAAGGAGCTTGTTGAAATTGAAAATAATTTTTTTGGATTTAAAATTTCTGAGATTAACAAAGATTTGGATAAAAATAAAATCCAAATTAAAGATTTTGAGGAAAAAGTGCTGCACAAGGTGAGCGAATTGAAAACTCTGGAAGAAAACCTGGCGCAGGTTGAATCAACAGAACACCAAAACAAGCAAATTGAGGAATTAAAGCACAAAAAATACAATCTTTCCTCAAGCCAATGGCAGATTCAAAAGGACCTCGCCCGCATTGAAGCACAGTTGGAATTTTTAACCAATCAACCAACTGACATCAAAAGTGATTTTAAAAAAGATGACCTGATTAATTTATTAAAAGAAACCCAGGATTCTTTAAAAAAATCTCTTGAACATAATGAACTGACGGCAATTATTGAATCAATTAAATTATTAGCCAATAAAATTGATGGATTTTTCAAAAATCCCAATAGCCAGGAAAATAATGAAAGGGCTGCCAAAAAATCCTCGGAATTGGAAGCACTGAATCAATCAAAAAACAGTTTGCTGCAAAAAATTGAAAATATTCAAAATGAAATCAAACTGATTGAGGAAGACGAAAATAATATTGCCAAGGGACTTGAAGGTTTTAATGAAAGATTTAAAAAGGCATTTGAACTAAAGGAGCTAAAAAAAGAGGAAAT
>Ga0184631_10000362_pt1 | contig 10353 bp, 9 predicted proteins | sample PLM4_90_b1_FD_133160 | JGI IMG/M metagenome (GOLD analysis project Ga0184631, IMG submission 133160) | Groundwater sediment microbial communities from an aquifer in East River, Colorado, USA - PLM4_90_b1 | ecosystem: Environmental > Terrestrial > Soil > Riparian zone | place: USA: East River... | reverse complement strand
TTTTTTAACAGTCTCTATCTCATCTCCGAGCACAGGATCGGTGCTATAGGTCTTTCCACAGGCCTTTATCTGTCCAGCGGCATCTTCAGTGAGGTATTTCAATCCCGTCAGTTTATTAATGGTCGCCTGTACTTCGATCTGCGTCTGGTGGGGCTTTTTTAGATAGTATTCGAACACCGTCAACCAGACAATTTGCTTATGGAAGGGATCTTTGTCATCGCCGCGCAGATAAAGATCAAGTGCCGCTTGGTCTTCCCTGTTTCCCATTGAGGCCAGTCGTTGGGCAATTTTATTCTTTTGAGGATCTTTTTCTTTGTTCGCCTCCTGCAATCTTTGGTCTATATTGCCCAAAATACTGATCGTCCATGCCCGGAGCTTATTCTGGTCCCGGCTAATTTTCTCCACCTGATCTGACATTTCTGCCGGGTCTATGGAGGAAGGGTGGGGGAGCTCTAACTCTGGTTCCGGATTGGAAGACCAAACCTCTTTAGACTTTTCCTTGAGCTGACCTAGACCAGTGATTTTTTTGCCACCGTTGCCTTTTTCCTTTTCCTTTTGATCTGTTTCTCTTTTCACTAAACTTCTCCTTTTAAAAAATTACCGTAGCGAATTACAATGAACCATTCTTTTTATAGCAAAAAATAAGACATTTGTCAAGTCACGTTTTTTCCGAACAGAAAAATTATTAATAAAAAACAGAAGGAATTTCCTTCTGTTTGCTATTAGTTTACCGAAACTAATCTTCGGTTTGTGAGAATAAATAAATCAATTTTTTTCCGGTTTTAGGATTTTTATCAGCCAACTTTATTACATCGCTGGCAAGAGATGGTATGCTGCCGGCTAGGATCATTATTTTTAGCCCAGTTAGTTTAGCTTCTTGGATTAGGTCAGAAAAATCTTTATCGCCACTCCCCAAGCAGATATGAGTCAAGCTCGGATTATGACTGATTTCTTTACAACCTAATTTTTGTAACACTTTATCGACGCTATCTTGGTCTTCGCTGCCTTTGTTTTTAATTTTCGGGCAAAGGATAGTAAAAAATCCCATTTTATAAAATTCATTTGCGTAAAGCGAAGCCAAATGAGGCGGTGCAAATACGAAACCTTTTATAATACTGCCCACATCTTCGGTCACTTGGCCGATGAATTTGTTAAACCCTTCTTCTACAGAGAATTCTTTCGGTGAGGAAGACTTGACTCCTCTCAATAGATTTTCAAGATCAATTAGAACCAAAACCCTATTCTTTTCCTGTTTTTTATTAAATGCAGACAATTGTTTCTCCTTTCTTTCGGGAGTTTTCCATTCAGAAAGTATTTCAAGCCCGACTATTTTTGGAGGGAAAAAATTTCTTTCTAAAATAATTTTCCCCTCTTTTTCCCATTCCAGCAAAAGACGGTTTATCACGGGAATCGAAAGTTTTAATCCTTTGGCTAAGTATTTTTCCAAAGGCCGTCTTTCCTTAATATTTGTAATAGGCTTAATCACTCCTTTTTTATCTGCCAATTTCAAAATATCTGACCAATAATCTCTTTTTGACATCTTATATATCCTCCGAATATTTATTAAGGTGCAAATAACTTTTTAGATTATATATTAAATTAATAAATTTGTCAAATTTATGCGTTATTTAACAAAAAAACGGCTTTAATTCGCCGTTTTTCTTATTTTTTATTATTGTTTTATTTTTCCGTTAACTTCAGGCTCATGCGGTGGTCTTTTGAGTCAATAAGGAGAATCTGGAATTCGTATTTCTTGTCAACTTTTAGTTCTTCTTCCATTTTCTTTTGAGAGCCGAATTCGGAAATATGGCAGAGCCCCTGGATTTTGGGCGAAATTTCAACAAAAGCGCCGAAAGGATTTAATTTGGTTACTTCTCCCTTGATAATATCTCCCTTTTTATATTTTTCTTCAATGTCTTTCCAGGGGTCTTCTTTCAAAGCTTTTAAGGAAAGGGAAATTTTGTCGTCTGAAATGTCAATAATTTTTGCTTTAACTTTTTCTCCAACTTTTACAATTTCTACAGGGTCTTCAATGATTTTCCAATCCAATTCCGAAATATGAATCAATCCTTCCAAGCTTTCATTAAATTTGATAAATGCTCCGAAATCCACCAGCCCCGTAATTTCTCCCTCAACCTCGTCGCCGACTTTATACTTTTTTAAAATTTCTTTTGTTTTTTCAATATCTTTCGCTTTTTCAGATAAGATAAGTTTCTTCTCTTTTGAGGAAATATCAAAAATCCTGACCTCCATTTCATTGCCGATAAATTTCTGAAGTTCTTTTAAAATTTTTTCCGTATCTCCGCCTTCTACTTTGGGGTAATTTGAGGAAGATAATTGAGAAACCGGCAAAAAGGCCTGGATTCCCGAAATTTCGGCCAATAGCCCGCCCTTATTGGCGCCCAAAATTTTAATGATTATTTTTTCTCCATTTTCTTTTTTCTGCCTTAAACTCTCCCAGGTCAATTCATCCTTGGCTTGGCCGATTGATAACTCAATGTAGCCTTCTTCATTTTCCAAGTCGATTATTTTAGCAAAAATACTTTCCCCGTTTTTTAAATCTTTAAATTGGTCTTTAGCCGCCTGGAATTCTTTCCCAAAAATTATTCCCGTTCCTCCCGGTCCCAAGTCCAAAAAGAGGGCAGATCTTTCTCTGCCGATAACTTTTCCCTCAATAATGTCGCCAATCCTTAATGGTTTTAAAAAATTATTATAATCTTTCATATCCCTTAAAATAGCACAGCTTGTTTAATTTTTCAATAGTTGAATCAAAGGCCAATTCGTGATAATATTAAAGAAGAAGCGCTATGCAAATTATCTGGCAGGGACAATCTTGTTTCCAGATCATCACTGCTCACAATAAAAATGAGCAAGTTTTTATTGTTATTGATCCTTTTTCAGAAGAAATCGGATTAAGAGCGCCGAAATTAGAAGCTGATGTTTTATTGGTAAGTCATAATCATTCTGACCATAATAATATAAAAGCAGTTCAGCCGCGGAACGGACGCCAGAGCCCGTTTTTAATTTCAGGCCCCGGCGAATACGAAGTAAAAGAGATTTATATCCAGGGAATTTCTTCCTGGCATGATGAAAAAAACGGCAAAGAAAAAGGCGAAAACACTATTTATACCATTGAAGCTGAAGATTTAAAATTATGCCACCTGGGGGATCTGGGTCAAAAAGAGTTAACCGGAGAGCAATTAGAAAAAATCGGAGATGTTGACGTTTTAATGGTGCCAGTCGGCGGGGTTGATACGATTTCAGCCAAGGAGGCATTGAAAATAATGTCTCAAATTGAGCCAAAAATCACCATTCCCATGCATTATCAGATTCCCAAACTGAAATTAAAATTAGACGGTTTAGATAAGTTTTTAAAAACATTTGGGGTTAGGAAAATAGAGCCTCAGAATAAATTAACAATTAAAAAGAAAGACATTTCTTTAGAAGAAGCAAAAATAATAGTATTGAAGCCGTAATTTAAACCATGGAAACGGGATATGAAATTTTTAGAGAAATTACAAAACCTGCCGGAAGGAAAAAGAAAAGCTATTCTTTGGTCTGCGGTGGTTATTATTGGTCTTTGTCTTTTAATCTTCTATATTAAAAATATCCGGCAAAAAATCATAAATTTTAAATTAGAAGAAATTAAATTACCCTCTTTCCAAGAAGAAATTAAAACGCTGCCGGATAAAATTCCGGAAGAATTTAAACAAATAGAGGAAAAACTAAAAGAAACTCCTCAGCCTACCCCAACAACCTAAATGCCAAAAAAAATTAAAAAATCAAATAAAAAAAATAAACCAAACAAACCAAAGAAACCCAGCGCTGAAACGGGCCACATAAAACCCCGGGAGATTACGGAAGAAATGAAAGACAGTTATATTGACTATGCAATGTCGGTTATCGTTTCAAGAGCTTTGCCCGATGTCAGAGACGGATTAAAACCGGTCCATCGGAGAATTTTGTATGCCATGCATGAAATGGGTTTGACCGCGGGAGCCAAATATCGAAAATCAGCAAGCACAGTTGGTGAGGTCTTGGGAAAATTTCATCCTCACGGCGACATCCCGGTTTACGACGCCTTGACCAGAATGGCTCAGGATTTTTCTCTAAGGTATCCCTTGATTGACGGTCAAGGGAATTTCGGTTCCATTGACGGGGATCCGCCGGCAGCAATGCGTTATACCGAATGCCGTCTTTCCAAAGTCGGCGAGGAAATGCTAAAAGATATTGAAAAAAATACCATTGATTTTGCCGATAACTACGATGGCACTAGAAAAGAACCGACCGTTTCGCCTTCCCCTCTGCCCCAGCTTCTTCTAAATGGTTCTTTAGGGATTGCCGTTGGTATGGCTACCAATATTCCTCCTCACAATTTGTCCGAAGTTGTAGAAGGCGCTATTTATTTAGTTGACCATCCGAAAGCCATGACCGAAGATCTTTTCAAATTTATTAAAGGGCCTGATTTTCCGACTGGCGGCGAAATTTTTGACCAAAAAGGAATAATTGCCGCCTATTCTCAAGGGAAAGGTCCGATTTTAACCCGAGGAAAAGCAGAAGTAACGGAGGAACAAAAAACCAGTCGTCAGCAAATTATCATTTCCGAAATTCCCTTTCAGGTTCAGAAATCAACCTTGGTTGAGCAGTTTGCCAATTTAGTCCAAGAGAAAAAAATCGAAGGAATTAAAGATATCAGGGATGAGTCAGACAAAGACGGAATGAGAATTGTTATAGACTTGCAAAGAGATGCCCATCCCCAGAAAATTCTAAACCGGCTTTATAAATTCACCGACTTGCAAAAACCTTTTCACTTGAACATGCTAGCTTTAGTTGAAGGAATTCAGCCCCGGGTTTTAAATTTGGTTGAAATTTTAAATTATTTTATTTTGCACCGGAAAGAAGTGATTTTTCGGAGAACGAAACATGAATTGGAAAGAGCTAAAGAAAGGGTTCATATTTTGGAAGGACTTCACAAGTGCCTTTCCAGAATAGACGCCGTGATCAGGACTATTAAAAATTCGGCCAACCGGGAAGATGCCAAGAAAAATTTGATGAGGAGATTCAAGCTGACCGAGATTCAGGCCAATGCCATCTTAGAGACGAAATTATCAGCCTTGGCAAAATTAGAAAGGAAAAAAATTGAAGATGAGTTGAAAGAGTTAAAGGCCAGAATCAAGGATTTGACGGCAATTTTAAAAAGCCCTCAAAAAATAAAAGAAGTGGTTAAGAAAGAATTGAAAGAGATAAAGGAAAAATTCGGCGATGAAAGAAAGACAAAAATTTATCTCCATAAAATCGGAGAAATCGCCGAGGAAGATTTGATCCCCAAAGAAGAAACAATTATTACTTTAACCCAGGGGGGGTATATCAAAAGAATCAACCCTCGGACTTACAAAATTCAAAAAAGAGGGGGCAAGGGAATTTTAGGAATGAAAACAATGCAAGACGATACGGTTTCGCACTTTATTTCGGCAAACACCCACGATTTCTTGCTCTTTTTCACGGATTCGGGAAAAGTTTTCAGGACTCCGGTATATGAAATCCCGGAAGGAGCCAGAGTGGCTCGGGGCAGAGGGCTGCTTAACTTTTTGGAAATTTCTTCAGAAGAGAAAATTTTGAATCTTCTGCCTCTGTGCAAAGAAGATATTGAGGGCGGAGTAAAATATTTAATGATGGTAACCAAAGATGGTATAATCAAAAAAACCGCCCTTGAAGAATTTGAAAACGTTAGGAGATCGGGATTAATCGCTATTACCCTTAAAGCGGGGGACTCTTTAAGGAAAGTCCAAGAAAGTTCGGGAAACGACGAAGTAATTTTAGTGACCAAAAAGGGAATCAGTATTAAATTCAAAGAAAAAGACTTAAGGCCGATGGGTAGGTCAGCCGCCGGCGTCAAGGGCATCAGATTGAAGAGAGGAGACGAGGTGATAGGAATGGATGTTATAAAATCAAAAATAAAAGACCAAAAAACAAAAAGCAAGGAATATTTATTAGTGGTTACGGAAAAGGGCTACGGAAAGAAGAGCGATTTAAAAGAATACAGATTGCAAGGAAGAGGAGGTTCGGGAATTAAAACCGCCAAAGCCACTTCAAAAACCGGCGATTTGATTGCCTCAATGGCTTTGAACGGCGAAGAGGAGGATTTAATCGTTATTTCCCAGAAAGGCCAGGTAATCAGAACAAAAATTTCTTCCATTCCGAAATTAAGCAGAGCAACCCAGGGAGTAAGAATTATGAGATTAGAGGAAGATAAAGTCGCTTCAGCGACTTGTATTTGACAAATAATTTGGGGTTGATTTTTAAAAAGATTAAAGGTAAAATAAAACAAATGAAAAAAACAATATTCTTTACTTTCATAGTATTAATATCAATTAGCTTCTTTTTCCCTCTGAGCATGGTTGATGCTAAGGCAAATTGTCCAGAGACGCCTTGTCCTCCCGGTGCGGTTTGTATTAAAAATCCATTATGCGCCCAAACATTTGAGGATATAATAGACTCATTGATTAATTTTATTTTTTGGGTTGGTATAGCTTTAGCTCCTATAATGGTGCTTATTGCCGGTTTTAATTTAATGACTGCCGCTGGCGATATTAAAAAAGTTGATACCGCCAAAAAAATACTTTTATATACTGCCATTGGATTAGCCATTATTTTAATGGCGAAAGGCCTGATTGGAATACTGAATGAAGTGTTGGGGGTTAAAATACTGCCTACTTAAAATTTAACAGCTACACGGGAATTAATTTCATTAATTTTTAAAGGTCGATACAATAAAATATTAAATGACTTAAGATGAAAAAATTTTTAATAACTTTAATCCTATTAGATTTCTTGGCAGTTTTTGTTTTACCCAATATAGTTTTAGCTCAAACAACCGGCGGAGCCGTTCCTAGCACATGTAATATAAGCCGGACGATAAAAATTATGACAGGTACTTGTCCTACAGGAGCCGTATCGATAGAAGAAAACGGGATGTGTTGTTTGCTTAATACACTTTATAATATTACCGACTGGATATTTCTTGTTTTAGTTGCATTGGCAGGAATTTTTGTCATTATCGGCGCAATGACTCTTTTGACGGCATCCGGAGACCCGACCAAGGTGGCCTCGGGTAGAAACTATATTCTTTATGCAATGATTGGATTATTAGTTGCTTTTTTAGCTAAAGCGGTTCCAAACATTGTAAAGATGATAATGGGTGCCGGATAAAGACTGAATGTTTTTGTATCCAAGAGTAATATTTTGGAATAAGAACCTGCCTCCGGCAAAACCCTGATCCTAACGGATTAAGAACCTTGCTTTCGGCAAGAGCCTTGAATACTTCGCATTTAAAATTGCCTTTTTAAAACAGCAGTTTTTCTGCTGTTTTATTGTTGGCCTGCGTACCAAAATTTGGTGTGGGGGTTGATTTTTGAGATTTTTTAAGATAAGCCCCGTTAGAAAATTATTAGTTAAGATTACCATTCAGCTTGTATTTTTTTTCTAACGGGGTAAAATAAATCCGTTCCTTTTTGTTAGAATGGCTGAATTTGTAGGCCTCGTGTGAATCCTTTCGTAATTATAAAGGACAAACTCATTTGGGCAGGTGGCGGAATTGGCATACGCTTACGGCTTAGGACCGTATCCCGCAAGGGTTGTGGGTTCGACTCCCACCCTGCCCATATATTTAACAAGAAAAAAACCGCCCCAAGGGGCGGTTTTTTTGCATCTACGTTTTTATTTGATCGTAATTTTTCTTTTCTTTTCTCTTTCAATTTTTGGCATTCTGATTGTAAAAATTCCTTCTTTCATTATGGCCTCAGCTCTTGAAGAGTCAACCTCGCAGGGCAATATAATTTTTCTGGAAAACGGCCCCCAATAACATTCTTGATAAAAATAATTTCTTTCTTTTTCTTCACCGGGCCTTTCTCTTATTCCCTTTATAATCAAAGTGTCGTTTTCGATCGAAATGTCTAAATCTTCCGATTTGATTCCGGCAACAGCGGATTGGATAATCAATTCTTTATCCGTTTGATAAACATCAACCGCCAATTGGCCCACGGGTCCTTCAAACCATTTTTCTTTTTCTTCTTTAGTTTCAATTAATGATGGTTTTTCTTTAATTTCGGGTTTTTCAATTTTTTTTACCTTTTCAGGTTCAATTTTTTTAGATTCTACTTTTTCGGGCTTGAATTCCTCTATTTTTTCAATCTTTTTTTCAGCAGGTTTTTCAACTGGTTCCGACTTTAATTCCAATTTTTTTGGCTTTTTCAGTTTTATTACTTTTTTTGCTTGGTCCACAGGAAGTTTATCTTCCTTTATGGGTTTTTCTTCATTTTTTTTCTCAACTTCCTCTTCTGTAATTTCAACCCCCATTCCCTTTTTAAGTTTTTCGAAAAAAGAAACCATATTTAAATCTTAATTAATATATCCTTAAGGACATATTTTACAAACACCTTTTTTTCCTTTCAACCTTTGGAACCCCAAAGAGACAAAAATAGCTAATCCTATTATAATAGCCGCCGGCAGAAAAACAAAAATCCAAGTTTTTTCTATTCTTAAGGGATCTATTCTCATTATACTATAATTGAAAATTCCGTGCAAAAAAGTGATTAAACCGAAGCCGATGGTTAACAGTTTCAATTTATTTTCTGGTTTATAAAACGATAAAGCTAAGAAATATCCCAAGGTCCCCGAACAAAGGGCGTGTAAAAATATCGCTCCGAAAAATCGGAAAGAAGAAACAAAAAGTATTTCTTCAAAAATTCTGTACCTGATTAGACATAAAATATTTTCAAAAGCGGCAAACCCTAAAGCGGCAATTATCATATAAAGAATTACGTCTGTCGGTTCGTCAAGTTCATGGTGATAAAAAACTTTGCTTCTGACTACCAAATATTTCAAAAATTCTTCTATAAATGCCACTCCGATGAAATAATAAAGAATTTTTCCCAGAAAAGACTCTTTAAAAAGTGCCGAAATAAAATCATTAGCTCCCCATTCTAATAAGATAGCGGGTAAAGTTGCCAACATTCCGTATAAAAAAATCCTTAAAACCATTCGGTTGGATTCTGGATGGACATCTTTTCTCAAAAAATAAAGAAGCCAAATAAAACTTGGCAAAACTCCTAAAACAACGTAATAAAGATAGTTCATATAATTTTTAACGAATTTCTATTCGGGCCAGTTTTCTATTATTAGCATTTTTTTATCTTTTAAGGAAATTTTTTGATAAATTTCTTCTGTAATAAATGGCATAAAAGGATGTAAAATTTTTAAGGAAGTTGATAACACATACAATAAAACTTTTTCCGTATTTTCTTTTTCAATTTTTGATTTCGGATTATGGATTTGTGATTTTGATGCTTCAATGTATTTATCGCAGAAATCGTGCCAGAAGAAATAGTATAACCTCCGAGCCGCCTGGCCGAAGTGAAAATTGTTCAAATCCTTATCCGTCAAATTTATTATTTTATCCAAAGATTTTAATATCGTTTCATCCGTCTTATTCAGTTTTTGCTTCTGAAATTCCGTTGATTTCGTGGGAATTTGGAAGGTTTTTTGAGAAGAGATTTGAAACATTACAAATCGGCTGGCGTTCCATAATTTATTGCAAAATTTCTTTCCCATTACGATATTATCTTCAACAAAGCGAATATCCTGCCCCGCCATAATCTGCCAGCAGATGCCGAACCTTGTGGCATCGGCTCCGTATTTTTCAACAAGAATCATGGGATCAATTCCTGTTCCCAATGATTTTGACATTCTTTTTCCCTCGCGGGTCAAAACGGTAGCATGGATGTAAACATCTTTGAAAGGAATTTTTTCCACAAATTCCATTCCGGAAAATATCATTCTTGCTACCCAAAGATTAATAATTCCCCGGTCGGTTGATAAAACATCTGTGGGATAAAAAGTTGCCAGATCTTTTGTTTTTTGCGGCCAGCCCAAAGTAGCAAAAGGCCACAAAGCCGAAGAAAACCAGGTATCCAAAACATCTTCAACTCCTTCTAATGGGATTTTATGGCCCCACCAGATTTGACGGGATATGCACCAGTCTTTTATATTTTTCAACCAGTCAAAATAAATTTTTTCCCATTTTTTCGGAAAGAATTTCACTTCGCCGGATTTTACCGTTTCAATGGCCGTTTTCGCCAACTCTTTCATTTTTAAAAACCATTGCTCGGACAAAATAGGTTCTATCGTTGTATTACATCTGTAACAGCGGGCGATATTGTGGATATAGGGTTCAACTTTTTCTAAAATACCGATTTCTTTCATATCTTCAACAACTTGTTTTCTGGCCTCAGAAATCGTCAGCCCCGCATATTTGCCGGCTAATTTTGTCATTCTGCCGTTGGGCCCGATAACCTG
>Ga0184631_10000361_pt1 | contig 10354 bp, 7 predicted proteins | sample PLM4_90_b1_FD_133160 | JGI IMG/M metagenome (GOLD analysis project Ga0184631, IMG submission 133160) | Groundwater sediment microbial communities from an aquifer in East River, Colorado, USA - PLM4_90_b1 | ecosystem: Environmental > Terrestrial > Soil > Riparian zone | place: USA: East River... | reverse complement strand
TTTCAGCCTCTTTCCTGCCGCAACCGTTAAACAGCAGGGTCGATGCTAACAAACCTATCAGAACAAGTGCCAATGTCGTTCTTCTCGTGATTTTCATCAATGACCTCCATTACGTTCTACGCCTAAATCACTTCCTGCCTTACTACTCTCGGAGTTATGAAAATGATCAATTCCTTCTTATCCTCGCTCATGGTCTTGCTCTTAAATAACCATCCTATGAGGGGAAGGTCCCCGAAGAACGGGACTTTGGTGACCGTCTGTCCTCGATCCACGACAAGTATGCCGCCGATAACAGCGGTCTCTCCATCGGCCAGGAGAATCTCCGTTGTGGCCTCATTTTTCCTAATGGATGGCTGTCCCGAAGCACCCAGGAGAGATGTATCAGGGGCATTTTTTGTTGCTTGAATTTTCATGAAGATCTTATTGTCCGGTGTGGCATGAGGAGTGACAATGAGTGAGAGTTTGGCGTCAATGAACTGTATCTGCGTCCCCGATGCTGATGTTGTTGAGAAGGGGATAGAACTCCCCTGTTCAATCTTGGCTTCCTTGTTGTCCAATGCACTGACCCGCGGGGTTGATATCACCTTGCCTTCTCCTGTTGATTCGAGCGCGGAAAGGACAAGGTCAAGATTCAGGGATTTGCTGAGAGATCCGAATGTAAAGCCTATGGCTCCGCCGCCCGTGCCGGCGCCCGCAGCAGCCGGCATGTTCACAAAGTAGTTGCCCGATCCAGAAGCCGTGGTGCCCATGGTCGGACCGCCGGTAACCCCTACTGAATTGGGGAATGAAATTCCTAACGGGTTGCCGTGCGAAGCATCCGAACTTGACGTACCGCCCCATTGCACGCCTAGGCTCCGGCTGAACGTTAGTGAGGCTTCAACAATCCTTGCCTCTATCATTATTTGGGCGGTAGGCTTATCCAGTAGCTTGATGAGAGATACCACCTCATCAACGTTCCGCGCGATATCCCTGATAATAAGAGTATTCGTTCTTGTATCCGTCACGGTTTCACCGCGAAGAGAGAGCGATTTTTTTATCGTCGGCTCGATTTCCCCCGCTTTAGCATAATTAACCGGTACGATCCGTGTTATCAGGTCTTCCGCCTTCTTTTTTGCCTCCTTTGACCGCATCTCATCTTCAGCTTCTTTGGTAAGCGCACTCACTGAGGCAATGCGAAGGACATTGTCCTCAAGCGCATAGCCAAGACCATTCATCTTAAGAATTATATCCATAGCCTGGTCCCAAGGAATGTTGACCATGCGGACGGTAACTCTGCCCTTCACCTCAGGTGATAGAATGATATTCAGGTTTGCAACCTCGGCAAAAAGACGCATGACATTGATCAGGTCCGCATCCTGAAGATCAAGGGATATTTTCCTGCCAGTGTATTTTTTTCCACTGCTCAGTAAAGTAGTATCCGATATCCCGAGTTCCTTTTTCCCGGCTTCCACATCTTCCTTTTTGTCCACGGGTGAAACTATGGGTGCGGCCTCTTGTGGAGCAGGGACCTCTTTTTCTATTGTTGATACCTTTGCCGGTTCCTGCGCTGCCGTGTGCTCCGGCGTTCGTTTCTCTTCGAGCTTCGCCACGGAGACTGGTATCATTGCAATGATCAACGTATTGCCTTCCGGGGTAACAGTGTACTCAAGCGGCTTTGTAAGGTCTAATACTACGCGGACTTTATCTGCGTGCTGGGCAACGCGAATCCTGGCAAGCCCACCCTTACGCACCGGAGCGACACTCGGCCTTACCATGTTCTTTGCTCCGGGAATATCTACGACCAGCCTGTTGTCTTTGAGCATAAATACGTTCGGCGATATCGTCCCGTTGCCCAAAATGACTACCTTGACACCTTCTTTACCCGCAGAGGACTGGACGGCAGACACGACCGTTGCCATGTTTTTTTGCTCCGGCTGAGGCGACGGTTCCTGCTTGGGTGGCTCCTGCTGTGGTGCAGATGCAGCTGCTTCAGGCGCTGACTTGGCTTCCTCAACCGGCTTAGCCAGCTCTACCATAAGCGTGCCACCCGACTGATATACCTTAGTGTCAACAGCCTGTGAAAGAGCGATCTCCAGGCGGGCAATCGTGTCCTTTTGGCTGGGCGTGATATCAACAACGGCACCGCTGTTCACTTCTATTTTTGACTGAAATTTACTGATATCCGCTTCCGAAATGTCAACCACCAGCCTGAGCGGTTCGGTAAGCTGAAATGATGTATACTGCAGAATAGGCTCTGTCCCCTCAATAACGATCTCGGTCTTCCCGTCGACGTCGCGGGTTTCAATTTTATTGAGAAGCACCTGCGTCCCCTGCTGTTTCCCTGACTCCGGTGCTTTTGCACCGCACCCGGTGAAGAGCACGGTTCCGAGAGAGATGAGGAAAATCAACCAATATGCTTTCGGCGGTTGAGCGTACATCATTGCATCCCCTCCTGTTTATTCCGGAGCTCAAGAACAACCTCTTTTCGATCCGTTTCGCCCGAAATGGTTTTGAATTTTTCTTCGATTACCATGGTATACTGCGTTATCTTTTTCACAATGCCCTTGTTTTGACCTATAAACGTTCCCACATGCACAAAGTACCCCTTTCCATCGGGGCCCTCAACCATTGCGCTATATCCAAAGCCGCCCCACACAATACCGGACAGCTTAAACTCATAAATGTTATACCGCTCTAACGGTGGACGCTCTCCAGTCAATGCCTTGTGGTCTTCCTTGACGATAAGCGGAGCGAAGGGATCTCGCTTCCCCGCCGGATTATAGGAGAAAAAGGCCTGCGATTTATCCTCCGTCACCGTCGCTGTTACCTGGGTAATCAGCTGTTGCTTCGGTTTTACAGAAGCGGGAGCTTGCGCCTCAGGCAACTTCCCCGAATCGGAACAGCCCGTGATTACCGCGCCGGTAATCAAGGAAAGCATCAACGTGAGCCCGGCGAACGCTATGTTAACTTGCTTTTTTCTCTGTCGCTGCATCAACTTTTTTCTCCAGTGCAGAAAACGTCATTGCCGTACAGGTGATAGTGATTTCCGGACTGCCGTCCTTATTCATTTTCATGCTGCCCATTTTTATATTAAGTATATTCACAATACGCGTCAGCTTCCCAATGCGGTCGAAAAGCAAAGCAGTATTATGATACCCCCCGGCCAAGTTTATGGCAATGGGAATCTCCTCGTACAAACCGCTTGCGTGCGTCTTTCGCCCAGAAGGTTTCCAGGACTTGAGCGTAAGTCCTGACTGATTCACCAGACTCTGTATTTGCCTGAGCAGGTCGGACACTTCAGACTCAGGAGGGAGCTGTTTGGTAAGGATTACCAGCTGTACTTGACGTGACTTCACCTCTGCCCTCAAGTCGTCGAGTTTTTTTATCTTACCGTCATTCTCGCGTATCTTCTGCTGCAGTCCCGCAAGAGCGGTATCAAGCTCCTTGATCCTGGTGTTCATGGGAATTTGAAATTGGAAAATATAAGCGACCAACAATAGTACGATAAAGACGCCAAAGCCGATCGCCCTCGTCTTGGTAGGAATTTTCTGTATTTTATCGATAAGAGGTGCCATCATAACCCTTTATAGACAAACTGAAGTTTGTATTTGTAAATATCGATTTTGTCCTGTGTTGTCTGGCTTGTTTCAAGTAACATGACATCTTTCAATAAAGGAGAGGCCTTCAAGTTATCGATAAACCGGACCACATCCTCATTCGTGAAGGCGTCCCCCTCGATATTTACGCTGTTATTGTTTTCCGAGAGCGATGCTATATTGACACCCTTGGGAAGCGCTTTGCTCACCGCATCAAGAAGCTGCACCGGGCCCGCCTGGTTTTTTTTCAGTTTTTCGATGATTTCAATCTTCTCCGAGACCTTTTTCCGCTCTTCTTCGACATTCTTCACTTCCTTGAGCATATCGTCCTGAGCGGCAATCTGCTTTTCCGCAGCCGCTTTTTCATTCTCAAGCGTAGCAATTCGGTCGTTTTGCGTCTTCCAATAATATCCCATGGCAATCGCAACCAGAACGAGGAGCAGGACTGCAAGAATTACCTGTTGCTGAAGGTCAATGACCTTCTTCGGAGGCTTCTTTTTAGTAGGCAGAAGATTTATTTTTATCATCTGTCGCCCGGCCTCCTGATCGCAAGCCCCACTGCCACCGCGCACAAAGGGGCTGACTCCGCTATCACTGTGGATTCAAAGCGCTTCGGGTCGATCTTGATCTTCTTAAACGGATCGACGACCTCTACCGGAACTTCAAGCCGTCCGGACAGAACCGTGATAAAATTCCCTATCCGTGCGCACCCGCCGGAGACCAGTACCCGTGACACCTTGTCACTGCCTGTCGTGGAACGGAAGAATTCGAAGGACCTCTGCGTCTCGGCAACGATATCGTCCGTAACCGACGACATCACGCTAGAGAGCTGCTCCTGATCGGCGCCTTCCACCTCATCGCCTCTCTTCACCTTTTCCGCATCTTCATAGGTAAAACCAAAATCCCGCTGGAGCGCCTCGGTATAACGGTTGCCGCCTACCGTAATATCACGGGTAAAGATCGATACCCCGTCCTTCAGGATATTGATATTCATCACCGAAGCTCCAATATTGAGAAGGGCCGTTGTCCCTTCCTCGATAGCATAGTTGAGCTCGTACATGTTCGCCAGCGCAAAAGCGTCGACATCCATGACCACCGGCTCCAATCCCGCTTCTTTGACGAGATTGACATAATCGTTGATTTTGTCTTTCTTTACAGCTACCAGCAGAACATCCGCTTGCCCTTGGACGGCGCCTGTCCCAAGCTTTTGAAAATCTACATTCACGTCATCGATGGAAAAGGGGATGTACTGCTCCGCCTCCCATTTGATGGATTCAGCCAGTTCTTCATCGGTCATATCAGCAACGGAAACGCGCTTGATAATGACCGAGCTGCCGGAGACCGAGATCACGACCTCCTTAGTCGTTACCTTCTGGGAGACAAGAAGTTCCCTGATGGCCTCAACTACCCGTCCGGCATCCATTACTGCGCCTTCCACGATTACCTCGGGCGGCAATGGTACCATGCCGAATTTAATCAGCTGATAGTTCTTATTCGAGCCCTTCAGCTGGACAAGTTTAACAAAGGTTGACCCTATGTCCAGTGCGATCGGCTCAATTTTCTTGGAAAAAATCATAATCACTCCACAAAGAGAGGGTACTCCGTATCAACCGGCATTTTTGCCCTTCATGATCTTTTCGATGGCCTTCACGTTGCTCTCGCTGTATATCCTCCACCCGCGCCAGTCTCGCCCCACTCCAGTCAGCAAACCTTCGCTCTCCCACCGAAAGAGCGTGGCCCGCGATATATCGAAACGATTGCAGATATCGCTTGTTTTATACTTTTTCGAGCTTTTGCGTGTAGCCATGGTACCCTCTCTTAATATGTTACTGATAATACTTATAGTAAGTATAGTTATGATGATACTTAAAAAAATATGGTTGTCAAGTTTTTTTTTATATTTTTTATATTTTTTTTTAAAGCGGGCGGCACTATGCGAGATATTGTACCGGGATGAGGAGAAAGACACTATATCTGGGATATCCACTGGAGCAGTGCTGTTACGCCACGTACAGAAAAATCGTAAAAAAATGGCAGGCACTACCAGCCAGCACAAAGAGATGCCAGATTCCATGGCTGTGAATAATTTTTTTATCAAGGGCGTAGAAAACAACTCCAATGGTATAGAACAGTCCCCCGGCAACCAGCAAGATCATGCCTGCACCCGGAAGAGCCCGAGAGAGCGGGCGAATAGCAACCATAGCGATCCAGCCCATTAGCAAGTAAATTATCACAGAGAGGATGCCCCGGCGTTTCGCAAACAGGATGTCTTGAAGAATTCCGATCACGGCAAGCCCCCAGACCACAGCGAACAGAGACCATCCCCAGGATCCGCGCAGGGTAACGAGGGTAAAAGGGGTATAGCTGCCGGCGATCAACAGATAAATTGCGCTATGATCGAATTTTTGGAAGACCCTCTTGGATGCTCCCTTGATACTGTGGTAAAGAGTAGAAGAGGTATACAGTGTCACAAGCGTGCCGCCGTAGATGCTGCAACTGACGATCTTCCAGGGGTCACCGGTCAGAGCTGCGCGAACCACCAGAAAAATGAGGCCGACAATCGCAAGCACGACTCCCAGTAGATGGGTAATACTATTCATCCTCTCGCCATGATACATAGATGATCCTCTCGCCTCGCCGCATTTCTTAAGCCTGCCGACAAACAAAAAAGGAGAGGCCCTTGTGGCCTCTCCTCATGATAGATTGATGTTCCGAACTTACACATCCACACCGTGCGGTGTAGCAAATGAGCCACGGCGTGCCGCCATATCCATAAGCACGCGCTCGGTGCCGAACCTGCCGGACTCGTATTTGCGGATCTTGAGCTTTTCCCTGGCTGTGTCGATGAGCTTCAGCGCCAGTTCGAGCATTTTGCCCGGATCCTCTTCAAAGTAGAAACCGGCAGTCACCATGTCCCACCACTTGTTTTCCATGATATCTGTCAGTGTCTTGCTGGCACGGACCGGTGAACCGGCACCAAAAATGATCGGCACACCGGAAGCAACAAAGTAGGTACCGATAGCAATGGCCTTCTCGCTCATCCACTCGGGCCCAATACCGACCGCCGGCAGGCCGCCGAGGTCGTCGCCGAGACCGCCCTCTTCTGCGATCTTGGATGCAATGGTCAGAATGCGGGAGTTATCCACACAGGAACCCAAATGGAGCACCGGCGGAATACCGATGGCCTCGCAAACCTCTCGCAGACCAGGGCCAGCATTCTCAAGCGCCATCTCAGGCGTCATGTAGCCTGCTTTGGCCGAGGCATGGGCCGAGCATCCTGTCTGGACGACAAGCACGTCATTCTTGATCAACTCGCGGGTAAGGAAATTATGTATGCTGTCCTGGCAAATCCTCGGATTATTACAGCCGGCAATTGCGACAATACCGCGTATACGGCCGGCGATAATGGCATCATTGAGAGGCCGATAGGAGCCGCGGTACAGTCCGCCCTGCATATACTCGATGTACTCGTCCGAGAACCCCGCGATCATGTCGGCCGATTTGACATCGGCATGTGAAACATCTTCCTTTTTGCGGTTCAAGAAGTTGTCGATCGCGAGGCGGGCAACCTTCTTCGCAAGGTCCAGTGCGTGATGCTCATCATATTCAATATGAATAGCATCCTTCATTTTACCTTTGTTGGTTGTCGTAACGATCTTGGTATGGAATTTCTTTGAAAGTTCTCCGATGGCGGGCATGATGCACTGCACATCAACCACCATGGCCTCGACCATGCCGGTCAAGATGCCGAGTTCCTGCTGCAAGAATCCACCCGCCGTGGCAATACCGTGTCGAACCAGGATCTCGTTCGCCGTACAGCACATGCCCACGAGGTTCACACCCTTTGCGCCCTTGGATATGGCGTATGCTGTGATCTCGGGATCTTCTGAGGCAACAACCAGCATCTCGGCGAATGACGGCTCGTGTCCATGAACCACGAGATTCACGTAGTCTTCCTTGAACACATTCAGGCTGGCCTTGGCCTTGAGCGGCCGGGGAGTGCCGAACAGGATGTCAGAGATGTCCGTGCCCATCATGGAACCGCCCCAGCCGTCCGCGAGTGCCGTTCGCATGGCCCCGAGCATGATGTTGTTCACTTCCTGGTCAACACCCATGGTAGTGCGGTGCATCATCTCCACCACTTCGCGGTCAATGGCCCGCGGTGCGATACCGAGCTTTTTCCAGATCTCCTGTCGCCTCTTTGGAGCCCGGGACAGATAGGCAAGCTCGCCCCGCTGCTGTCCGAATTGTTCGAGAAATTTCAGCGCGACCTTCTCGGCCACTTCATTCACGGACTTGCCTTCCACATTGATGCCGAGATGGCCTGCAACGCGGTTCAGCTTGCGCACGTCCTTGATCTGGAAATCCTTGGCCTCACCCTGTGCCACTGCTAGCAGGGTGTTCGCCAGATCTCTCGCATGGTCCGAGTGTGCTGCTGTGCCTGCGGCCACCATCCGTGCAAAATTCCTCGCCGTCACCACCGGCAGGGAAGCACCGCAAATGCCCACGGCCTCATCTTCCTTGCCCACCAGTCGGCAGGGCCCCATATGACACATCTTGCAGCATGCGCCCTGGTGCCCGATGGGACAGGCTTTGAGCGTTTCAGCCCGTTCAAATGAGGTCTTTATTTTTTTCTGTCCTGCCACCTTAATGAGTATCTGGGCAGCCGGGTCAACTGATTTCTGATCTTCTCTCATGATATGTAAAAACTCCCTTCCTAAAGGAGACTAACCGTCCCCTGTTTTAAGCCTGTGCATGATACAAGAAGTTAAACAAAAAAACTACAGCAAGTTATCAGCAATCACGGGCAGATACCGTGCGCGTTTCCGCCGGTCCCGATACCTATTTCTGGAGTACCGGCTGTTTGATCACCAACACCTTGGACACACCCGAACCCCCAAGCAGACCCTGGTTCATGGCCATGATCAGTACCGAGGCATATACGGCATAGGGTTTCGCGACCGCGGCATCTACCGGCTTGAATGATCCTGCTCCGAGCTTCCCGATCTTCACTTTTTTGACCGCAGCAGCTATATCTTTTGATTTGAACGCCTTTGCCTTGCTTACAGCCGCTGATATCTCCGATGCGATCTCCGCACCGTCCTTTGCCTCGCCCGCAGGCTGCTGCACCGGCGCAACGGTCTTGACCGTACCGTACGTATTCATGACCGTCCCCTGCTTCTCGTACAGCGCCGTCATGGGAAGCACGAGGTCCGCTTTTTCAGCAAGAGTGGTCATATGGCTCGCCTGGACGATAAGCATGTCGGATCTGAAATCAGTATCACCAACATTACCGGCAATGTACAGCGCCTTCATGCCGGACTTCATTTCGCTATAGCCCTTACCCGCCTTTTTCGCCTTGGCGGCGCCAGGACCCCTGTCAGGTACGCAACCCATCTGGATCGTTCCCAGGGCGTTCGCCTCAAGCATAAGCGGCAACACCCCTGCGTTCTTCATGAGGGCGAGATTCAGGGCCTGAAGAGAAGCATCTTCGTTCGCCGAGATTCCGGTACCGATAATAACCACCGGCTGCTTTGCCGCGGCAAAGACCTTGCCTGCATTCGTGATCAGCTCGGCTGATACACCAGACGTGGACGCGGCGCTGTCGATGCTGAGGAAGGATTTTTTCAAAGCATCGAGCCCCTTGGCCGAGGATGTAGCCCCCTCAGCGATCGCGGCGCTCATGAGGCCTGCGAGCAGGACCGTGTCGGTCCCTTCCGTGAGTTGGAGATGGATGGCATTCTGATGACCGGCGAGCTCGATCTTCTCCGGGTTTACGACAATGACCTTTGCCCCTGCCTGGACCCTTCTCCGAACCATGACCTCCACTTCCTGCAGTGACTGCTTCTTCTGTGAAGGATCGGCGCCGATCAGCACGACGACGTCCGCGGATTTGAGATCAGCTTGCGACGCGATGTTGATGCCCGCCTCTCCATAGACTGCACGGAGAGCCGAGATCAGCCCGCCGGCATACACCGATGCCGGGGTATCGATATTAGCGCTACCCGCAACGGTGCGTGCAAGCTCCTGGACCGCGTACGCCTCTTCGTTTGTGAGGGAGCCGGCGGTAATGAAACCAGCATGCGCCCCTGCCTTTTTGAGCGCATCGGCCGCGATCTTGGCGGCATCTTCCCAGGAAGTGGGCACGAGTTTGTTGCCTTGTTTCTTCATTGGGGTCATGATACGATTTGAAGCCTTCAATGAATCGAATCCGAAACGGCCGATCACACAGATATAGCCGTTGTCCTCTTTCGCATTCACCTTCACGATCTTGCCGTCCTTGCTGCTCGTGATCACACTGCAACCGGACCCGCAGGCCGTGCAGACGGTGGTGTGCTTCTCAAGGTCCCACTCCCTGCCGTGCTGCCAGCGATCGCGCTCCATAATAGCGTTCACCGGGCAGGCGTCCACACAGGACCCGCAGAAGGTGCAGCCCGAATCCTGAAGCGGTTTGTCCATCGCCGTCGTTACCTTGGTGGTAATGCCGCGGCCCATGAAGTCGAGTACGTTCGTGTTCTGCTCCTTGCAGACCCGGACGCATCTGCCACAAAGGATGCAGTAGTTGTTGTCGATGGTGATGAAGGGGCTTCGGTCGTTCAGCGGATAGTTAAAGCTCTTCCTGCCGAATGTCGATTCCTGGATCTTCAGGTCTCCCGCATAGCGCTGGAGATCGCAGGCGCCTGCCTTGGGGCAGGTCATGCAGTCCAGCGGATGAAAGGACAGGACCAGATCGGTCACGAACTTGCGGATCTCCTCGACCTTCGGGGTACTGGTCTGGA
>Ga0184631_10000360_pt1 | contig 10374 bp, 11 predicted proteins | sample PLM4_90_b1_FD_133160 | JGI IMG/M metagenome (GOLD analysis project Ga0184631, IMG submission 133160) | Groundwater sediment microbial communities from an aquifer in East River, Colorado, USA - PLM4_90_b1 | ecosystem: Environmental > Terrestrial > Soil > Riparian zone | place: USA: East River... | reverse complement strand
GCAGAATGAAATTTTTGTAACGGGTTTTATAATCTGTTTTTATATCCTATTAACCTTTACAACCATTGCTATTTTTGCTTCTGCAATGCAGCTTTGCTGGAAAAGAATTTCTGTAACCCAGTTTACTCTCTATATGGCAATTTCAAATTTAGGATTGGCGGCAGGTGCGGCTTTGATGGGACAGTTGAAGGGATTTCTTAATTGGGAATTTGTAATTCTTTCTTATATAATTTTTGCAGGAGTAATGTTAGTGCTTATCAGATTCATCAATTTTGAAAAACATCAAACACGCGTAGAAGAGTTAGAAGTAAAATATTTAGAAAAGTAAATCTTATAATGAAAAAGGGCGAGGTTAGCTCGCCCTTAATAATATTATTATATTAAAAGACTAATCGTCATCAATTTCACCACCGTGATCTCCAACCATAACCCACTTGTCCCCCTTCTTCATAAGAATATCTGTCCAGCGTCCTTTCTCGGTGTTGGGTTTACCTTCTTTATCCTCAGTAACCTGAGTGTAATAGTAATGGACGTATGCGAAGTTTGCGTTCACCCAGATTCTTGCTGGTGTAATTACATAATAAACCGTTTTTCCTTTTGTTGTCCAGTATTTTAACGATTTTTCTGCATCGGCTTTGGTACCCGGAGCTTCATTATCATAAGACCAGCCAAGGTAAGAATCATCAAAGTAGTTTAGAAAATCCATTGGATTATCCGACATACCCGCAGCCCAGTATGTTTCAACCCCTTTCCACACAGCTTTTTGCTCGTCCGTCCATTGTTGAGCCGAAGCATTGGCAACAAAAAGAACGAGTAAAAGAACAGGCAAAGAAATAACTAATAGTTTTTTCATAACAGCCTCCTAAAGAATTATTAATATTAAAGAATTGAATTAAGTGCGCTTTAAGATTGTAAAAGATCAGATAATAAACAAACGACAACTAAGTTTTTTCGGGGAAATATACTGTGTATAGATAGGGACATTGATTAACGAAAGGTCGAATATTGAAGTCAGCAGCTAACCAGGATATCCGTCTTTGGCAGACTGATAATCCTCGCGCAGCTTTTCAAATATTCTTTGATGCTCAGCTTCTTCGCCCGACAATTCTTTCAACCCTTCTTTGGCTTTCTCTCTTAATAATCCCCGGTCTGTTTTGCCGTTTTCTAATTTGGGCAGCTCAGTAAGAAAGATCATTTCATCTGGTTTCGCGATAGGACCTATCTTTTCAGAAATATAATTTCTCAACTCTTCCTTTAACAAAGGTGTGCCCTCTGTATTGTTGAGGGTAACAAAAGCAACTATGGCGTTCTCAATAATCTCATCTGCTCTTTTAACGACAGCCGCTTCTTTTATTGAAGGATGTGATAATAAAACTTTTTCTATTTCTGAGCCGCCAACACGGCTGCCTGCCGTTTTAATAACATCATCTACTCTTCCAAGAATTTTTATAAAATTACATTTCTCTCTTATTGCAGCATCACCGGTAAAATAGCTTCCTTTAAATTGTTTCCAGCAATTAAGACTTGTCTCTTCCTTTTCTTCTTTCTCTGTAGTGAACATCGATGGCCAGCTGTCTTTAATAATTAAATAACCTCCTTCACCCTCTTCCACAGGATTGCCATCCAGATCAACAACATCAATTTCGATCCCGGGGAAAGGACAACCCGTATATCCAGGCTTAAAATCAGCAGCCCCTGGTAACGGAGAAATTATAACCGAACCCGTCTCTGATTGAAGCCAGGTATCTACAATTGGACATTTTTGCTTACCGATATTTTCATAAAGCCAGAGCCAGGTATCCCGTTTAATTGTTTCCCCTTTTATTCCAAGCAATCTCAGGCTTGATATATCATGTTTGAATACCCAATCACTACCGAGCTTCAACAACGCACGGATAGTTGTTGGATTTATAAACAGAATATTAATTCTATACTTCGAAATTAATTGCCAGTATTTGTCCGGTTCAGGATAAATAGGAACACCTTCATAAAGAAATGTTGTTACTCCATTCAACAGCGGACCATAAATACTATAGCTGTGCCCCGATATCCAGCTGACATCAGAAACTGACCAGATAATATCATTTCCTTTGAGGTCAAATATCCACTTTGCTGTAAGATAAGACTGAACCATATAACCGCCGGTGAGGTGAAGTATGTTTACTAAATCTCCTTTCGGACCATTGGTGAACATGCTGAAGAGAGGATGCTGAGAAAGAAGCCGAACAGCTTCACAGTGCTCGGGAGCTTTTTCAATTTCGTCCTGCCAATTAATTTCCTTTTTCTGAAGTGGCTTAGCCTCCGGCTCTTTTGATCTTTTATAGATGATTACTTTTTCTATGGATATTGAGTTTTCAAGTGCATCGCTGACTTTGCTTTTGAGATTTACCTGATTTCCTTTTTTAAGGACAAAGTCCTGTGTTATTAAATATTTGCAGGAGAGATTATTTATCCTTTCGGCAAGTGCGTGGCTGCTGAGATCGCTGTAAACAACAGAATGAATTGCCCCAATTCGGCTGCAGGCGAGCATTGCTACAACGGCTTCCGGGATTACTCCCATATAAATAATAACATACTCACCCTTGCTAACACCAATGTTCTTTAATACGTTGGCAAACTTACAAACTTGCGTAAACAGAAGCTGGTATGTTAATATTTTGCTTTCACCGGATTCACTCTCCCAAATGATTGCGGCTTTATTTCTTTTTTCTGTGGGTAAATGCCTGTCGAGGCAATTATAGCTCAGGTTAGTTTTCCCACCCACGAACCATCTGGAATTAAAGGCTTTCCCCTGCTTTACTTCCTTCCACAGGTTGAACCAGTACAGCTCTCTTGCTTCACTGCTCCAGAATCTTTCTTTATCAGCCACAGAAAAATCATATACGTTTTTATACTGATTGAAAGAAGAAAAATGTGCGTCTTCTTTAAATTCTTCTGAAGCTTTGAAAATATCCTCTTCAGTATTGCTATCCCGGAAGGTATCCCCTTTTTCGTTTTGAGTTTCGCTTGACATTATTCTGCTAAATTGGATTCAATATCTTCTAATTACAAATTAGATATTGTGTGGGGCAAAAGCAATCGTGCAAAAATCAAACCTAAAAAAAATATTAAATTGGAACCAAAAAAGAATTTATTTTTTATAACAATGTAAATAAAGAAGAATCGGCAACGAGTGAAAAATTGAATGTGTGTTCCCAAGAAATACTTGTTGGCAAAATATTTTATATTACAGATAGACTATTCAATCAATTAAAAATTAGATATTTATGAGCAAAATAACAGATGTGCCCAAAAGTATATTAGATGTGCCGGTAAACCTGATAAGGCAGATTACTCCTAAAATCGGGAAAAAAACTTCTTCCAAAGTTGGTCTGCCGCCGGGCTCGATTATCCATGTTGGTGAGCAGAAAATTGAAAAAGTAAAAATTAGCTTAACCGAATACGATGAAAACAAATTTGAGACTTGCGAAATACACTCTGTTGAAGAGATTGAGCCATATACCGACACCCCGCAGGTAACCTGGGTAAATGTGTGTGGACTTCACGACACAGAACTGATAAAACAAATCGGGGAGAAGTTCAACATTCATCCGCTGGTGCTTGAAGATATACTTAACACTGAAACACGACCTAAAATTGAAATAACAGATAATTATATTTTCATTGCAATGAAGATGCTCTCCAACAATAACCCGGAAAACCAGATCGTTACTGAACAGGTAAGTTTCATTCTCGGCAACAGTTTTGTATTCAGCTTTCTGGAAAGATCCGATAGTATCTTCAATCCAATTAAGGACCGGATAACAAATAATTATGGAAGAGTTAGAAAACAGCCATCCGACTATTTATTTTATGCTTTGATGGATGTAGTTGTCGATCAATATTTTCTTGTGCTGGAACAGATTGAAGAGAAAATGGAATTGCTTGATGATGAAGTGATTAATAGTACCGACAGATCCCAGATTGAAAAAATATATAACCTGAAAAACAAACTTCTGCTCACACGCAGATCGCTCTGGCCTTTGAGAGAAATCTTTTCTCGTTTGATTCGTGAAGAATCTCCTCTTATCAACAGGAAGATAATACCTTACCTGCGCGATCTTCTTGACCATACAATCCAAATTACAGAAACAATCGATCTTCAGCGTGAAATTACGAACGGGATAATGGAAACACATCTTTCTATGATGAGCTATAAGATGAATGAGGTGATGAAAGTGCTTACTGTAATTGCTACGATATTTATTCCCCTCACTTTCATCGTTGGTATTTACGGAATGAACTTTCCTAATATGCCCGAGATGAGTTGGCCCTGGGCTTATTTTGCATTATGGGGAGTGATGATCTCTGTTGTGTTTTTTATGATTTTTTATTTCAGAAGGAAGAAGTGGTTTTAGGACCCGCCACCAACCTGATTATATAAAAACTGACGGTGGTGTTGAGATGGTAGGCTTTGTTAGCTGTGCACTTCCGTTTGACCAGCTTAGCAGATTAGTTAATTTATTTCTGGTTGAGAAAAAAGTAAAAGAGATTTTCAGATTCAGAGGGAAGAAGTTGATGGAACTGTTTCCAAATGTCATTGCGAGGAGTCCTATAGGGACGACGAAGCAATCTTAAGATTTAGTTTTTAGATTGCTTCGCTTCGCTCGCAATGACAAGGATGTATTAATGCTGATGACCTTCCTGTCCCTCGGTAGGAGCTTGCATTTTCTGCATTTCCATCCAGGGATTTGTATCCGTATTCCAGGTCTCAACTTTTATCTTCAAAGAGCCGTCATCCTGCATTTCCCAAATGGTCATATACTTACCGTGATCTGTCCACGGCATATCTCCCATTTGAGGCATGGTCATTGTAATTTCGTACGTCCCTATATCAACTACAAAATTACCTGACTGCATCACATCGGTAACTGTTGACTTGAATGCAGTAATTTTCATCCCGGATTCTCCCATTTTTTTATAGGATTCTTTGCAGGCATCAAGACCCTTTAACATCGGTTCATAGCTTGGCATCGAGATAACATCATCTGTATAGTTTGCCCACATGCCTGCTTCATCGCCGGAAATCATTTTCTTTGCAGATTCATCATTCATCATCTGAATTTTTTTCATTAGTTCTGCTGTATCCTGTGCATTCAGAAGTGATGCTGCGAACAAAAATGCGAACAGAGTTGCGAAAAGTTTTTTCATTAGTGCCTCCATATATTGATTAAAAGAAATAGTTTATTACTGGACAACCATAAAATGATAATTTGAATTATAGAAGTCAATATAATATATAAATTAATTTTTACTTTTATATTTTACTATTCGCTATTTATTTTTTAAAAAAGAGGAGCTAAAAATGACTGAAACCAGGGAAAAAATTAAAGAAATGGAAGTAATGGTTGCAGATATTATCCAGGAAGCGCCCGATACTGCAACGTTAATACTTTTTACCGGCAATGATAAACTAAATTATGAACCGGGGCATTTTTTAACAATTTCACCTCATCAGTTTCCTGCACTGGAAAGATGGGTTAATTATCTCGAAGATCAAAAAGGAAAAAAAGAACCGCCGCGGGCTTACTCGCTAACAAGTTCACCCGACGAAAAATATCTGGCAATCACCGTGAAGGAAGAAAGATATATTACGGGCCTCACTCCTTTCCCTCCGCTACTATCGCCAATCCTTGCTAGAAGAACAACGGCAGGACAGAAAATGATCATAACCGGGTTCACGGGTCCGTTCACTTTTAGCGAGAATGTTCGCAGAGATTGTGAACACGTGCTGCACATTTGTGCGGGTAGCGGTATTGTTCCCACTTACAGCATTATTAAATATGATTTAAGATATTTCTCAAAGCATAAGCACACTCTTATCTACAGCAATAAAAATTTTGAGGATATTATTTTCTTTTCGCAACTGAGAAAGCTTGAGGAAGAATTTTCTGATCGATTTAAAATTATTCACACCCTGACGAGAGAAACGAGCAATTTCTCCTTCGATGGCAAAGTAAAAAAGGGGAGAGTATCAAAAGAATTAATTTCTGAAGCAGTCCCGGATTTTAATTCAACAGCAGTATTTGTCTGTGGACCAGATCATACGGTGCATCAGCGAAAAGCAGCAAAAGATAAAGGAGAAGAGCTAAGGCCTTCTTTTGTAGGTAGTGTGCTATCTTATCTCGAAGAATTTGGGGTTCCAAAGAATAAAATTAAACGAGAAAGCTACGGTTGATTTTAAGATTACAAGATTGAAAGATTAAGTTTAAACCCATGTTACCGAGGCTAATCTTTCAATCTTTAAATTTTTCTATCATTAAATAGCCGAGAAATTATGAGCAACAAAGAAAAACCGGAAATCGGTTCAATCACCTGGTTTGATTTAACAGTGCCGGATGCTGAAAAGGTAAAAGACTTCTACAGCAAAGTAGTTGGTTGGAAAGCTGCACCGGTATCGATAGGTGATTACAACGACTTCAATATGAACTCACCTGAAAGCGGAAAAACAAATGCAGGCATCTGTCACAAACGCGGCGGCAATGCTCAGCTTCCTTCACAATGGTTGATTTATATTACTGTAAAAAGTGCTGATGAAAGTGCAAGAGTATGCAAAGAAAACGGCGGCAAAGTTTTATCCGGTCCAAAAGAAATGAGTGGATACGGAAAATTCTGTGTGATTGAAGATCCTGCCGGTGCAGTTTGTGCCCTGTTTGAACCTGCTTAGTAAGTTCTTGTTGTCATTGCGATCTGCCGACGGCGCAGAAGCAATCTCAAAACAAATCCTGAAGATTGCTTCGTCGTCCTAAAAGGACTCCTCGCCATGACAAACGTTTATTAATGATGATGCCCGCCGGAACCGTGCACGTGTCCGTGATCAATTTCCTCTGAAGTTGCATCTCGTACATCTATCAACTCAACATCAAATTCAAGATCTTTTCCAGCAAGTGGGTGATTAAAGTTTACAGTAATGTTATCGTTCTCAATTTCTGTAATTACAAACTGAAGGTGCTGACCTTCGGGCGAATGTGCAAAGTAAGTCATGCCAATTTCCAACTCTGCTTCTTCCGGGAATAAACTACGTTTGACTTTCTGAACAGCGCCTTCGTCATATTCACCATAAGCATCGACTGCCACGAGCTTAATATTCTTTTTGCTTCCGATAATCATGCTGCCGAGAGCTTCTTCCAGACCGGGCAATACTTGCATATTGCCGGTGATAAAAGTAAACGGTCCGCCTTTCTCAGTCGAATCAAGAAGATCTCCATTCTCGTCTTTTAATTTATAGTTAAACGTTACAACTTTGTTTGCCTGTAAAGCCATCTTTACTCCAATTATTTTATAAAATTGGGTGGCATTATACCACTTATATGAAGGAAAACCAATCTGTTTTTCCTATCATCCGAAATGATATTAAATGAAAAAAAATGATTTTATCTGAACAACTATCATCTCAAATCTCTATTTTTGACAGTAACAGCAATAAGAATTATCAATAATGAAAGAAATAATTGTTTCCCTCTTTATCATAATTATCTGTTCAATTCAAATACACTCACAATTCGGCTCACAGGATTCCGGTGGACCAATTACCCCCGAATGGGCTGCATACGATGTTAAGTTTTACAACATCAATCTCAACATCAATCCGGAGAAACAAACAATAAGCGGCTGGGTTGGTGTAACTGCTGAAGCTGTTACTGATATGAAAGAGTTTGCCCTTGATCTTGATGACAGATACAGGATAACAAAAATAGTTTGGGATTCTCCAAATGAATACAAAGAACTTTCCTTCAAACACGAAAACGGGAAAATAAAAATCCAATTGCCTCAGGAAGTAGCAAAAGGAAATTCATTTACAGTTAAAGTTTACTACAACGGAAAACCGAGAGTTGCAGAAAATCCGCCGTGGGATGATGGCTTCATTTGGTCAAAATGTTGCCAGCCTCAGGAGAGTCTGTCGGACTCTTCGAGCGGCGAACACTGGATTGGAGTTACCTGCCAGGGCGGCGGTGCTGATACCTGGTGGCCATGCAAAGATCATCCTTCTGATAAACCCGATTCTGTATTGCTTAACTGGACTGTTCCGCAAAAATTAATCTGTGCATCAAACGGAAAGCTGAGATATATTCTCGACAACAAAGAAGGAACAAAAACTTTTAGCTGGTTTGTTTCCACACCGATAAACAACTACGGCATTTCAATTCACGCTGCACCTTACGATACAATTCAATATAAATATATAAGCGTAACTGGGGAAGAAATCCAGGTAACAATTTGGGTTCTCCCAGAAAATATGGAAAAAGCAAGAGCACATTGTCCTGAGTTTTTAGATCATTTAAAATTTTATGAAGAGCTTCTTGGTCCTTATCCATTTCGTGCTGACAAATACGGTGTTGCAGAAACTCCATACCTCGGGATGGAACATCAGACAATTATTGCAAATGGTTATGGCTACAGAGATGATCAGTTTGGGTTTGACTGGCTTCATCATCACGAGCTTGGACACGAGTGGTGGGGGAATATGGTCACCGCAAAAGACTGGAGCGATTTCTGGATTCACGAAGCCGTGTGCGGTTATATGCAGACTCTTTACATAGAAGATAAATTACCGGAAAAGAATGCTTCTGCATTTATGATGAATTGGAAACTCTGGAAAAATGAACAGCCGATTGCACCCAGAAAAGAAATGACAAGCAACGAAGCTTACACAAATGATATGTACTCAAAGGGAATGTACGTTCTTCACACGCTGCGTTATTATCTGGGTGATGAGGTTTTCAGGATGGTTTTAAGAAGATGGGCATATCCAAGTCCGAAAATGGAAGAGATAAAAAACGGCGGACAGTGCAGGTTTGCAACCACCGATGAGTTCCTTGAAATTGCAGAAAAAGTTTCCGGTCGGGAGATCGATTGGTTCTGGGAAGTTTATTTCAGGCAGGCATCGCTTCCTGTTCTTAAAGCAGAATTAAAAAACAACATCCTTTTTCTTGAATGGCAAATTGAAAACAACATCGACTTTCCACTTCCTGTTGAAGTAAAAATCGGTGACGAAGTTATTAAAGTCGAAATGAAAGAAGGTGCCGGGTCGGTAAACATTCCAAGAGGAGTTGAACCTGTTATTGATCCGGATAAGTGGATCACAATGGCTGATGTTGAGATTATAAAAAGATAAAATTGGTAACTCTTTTCATCGGGGGGATAAAATGAAAAATAAAAATTCTCTCATTGGTTTAACTTTTATCTTAACAACAAAAGCCACTGCTTATAACCAACTGCAAAAAAGATTATTAATATGGAATGTTTCGAGGTTCGCCGAGATGACATTCATTCGTTATGCAGGATATAAAAGCTGCTTTATCAATCAGGCTGAAGATTAACAAATTTCTTGCAGAGTATCTTCATCCGCCAAAGGCTTTCAGTGACATCGAGGAAATCAGACAAGTAATTTACCGGTAACGTAATTTGTTACATTTACTTTGCTAGATTATGTAAATACGACAAAATAAACATCGATTCTCGACAAAAATTGTTTAATATATCAAAGTCAGCGGGGGAACGATATTTGTTTAATCAAGAGAAATAAAAAAAGAAGACTTGGCTAAAAATGGTGAAATTATTAGCTACAATATTATTTCTCTGCGTCATTGGTGGCGGAGCTTACTACTTACTCTTTTCTAAAACAAAAGCGAAGGTAGAAGTTACAGGTAAAATACAGATTTCAAAGCAATTCCCTGGCCAAATCGATAAATCGCAGTCTCCCGATATTTTGTTTATGGCTGTAGTGAAGGGGAAGGTAAAGAATAATACAAACAAGCCGCTCGAGAATATTTTTATCAAATATACGATTGGGGATCAGCAAACCAGTGCGACTGTTTTTGATCTTGCGCCAGGTCAACAGGTTGAATTTAATACAAGGGGAGTTGAAACAACTGTATCAAATCCTGAATACGATTACGAGGGAATTCAGTACGACGAAGCTACTCTATAGTAAAAGCAAATTAATTGTATTTGTTTTCCAGAATAGCTTCCAATTCTAATCTAAAGTGCTTTGAATCTTTAACCACCACAGCACCAATTTCATCAGGAATAACCAGATACCCAATAGCGGCTCTTCCTCCAGCAATAATTGACACTCCGGGAGGCAACGATTGTTTAATTTTTCTTAGTTCTCTTGGTAAGAGGGGGTCGTCACTAGGATAAACTATACTAAGAGCAACAACCTTTGCTTTAAGGTGGCCAACAACTGCACTGACTTCCTCGGCGGGCAGGTTAGAACCAAGGGATATCACTTTCCAACCTGAGGAAGCAGCAACAACACCAGCAATTAAATCTCCCAACTCATGTTCTTGTCCGCGCGGTGTTCCTGAAACCAGAACCGGTGCCGAATTACTT
>Ga0184631_10000359_pt1 | contig 10379 bp, 10 predicted proteins | sample PLM4_90_b1_FD_133160 | JGI IMG/M metagenome (GOLD analysis project Ga0184631, IMG submission 133160) | Groundwater sediment microbial communities from an aquifer in East River, Colorado, USA - PLM4_90_b1 | ecosystem: Environmental > Terrestrial > Soil > Riparian zone | place: USA: East River... | reverse complement strand
TCAAATCCGGCAACTTATACGGGAATTTTTACTCCGATAAGGGAATTTTTTGCCGAGCTTACTGAAGCCAGAGAAAGGGGATACACAGCCTCCAGATTCTCATTTAACGTCGCTGGCGGACGCTGTGAAGCTTGCCAGGGAGCAGGGCATAATCTGATTGAAATGCATTTTTTGCCTCCGGTTTTGGTTGAATGTGAAGTTTGTCATGGCAAAAGATTTAACAGAGAAACCTTGCAAGTTAAACATAAGAGAAAAAATATTTCTGAAGTGTTGGCAATGACAATTGACGAAGCCACTGAATTTTTTGACGGAATTTATACAATAACTGATAAGCTGAAAGTTATGCAGGAAGTCGGTTTGGGTTATTTGCAACTTGGACAAAGCGCAACAACTTTATCCGGCGGAGAAGCGCAGAGAATAAAACTTGGCAGAGAACTGGTTCATCCTCTCGGGAAAAAATCTTTATATTTATTGGATGAACCAACTGTTGGTTTACATTATCATGACGTTGAAATGCTTTTGAAAGTTTTAAATAAACTCATTGATAAAGGCAATTCTGTGATTGTGATTGAACACAATATGCATATTATTAAAGCTTCGGATTATGTAATTGACATGGGTCCTGAAGGTGGAGAAAGAGGAGGAAAAGTTGTCGCCAAAGGCACTCCCGAAGAAATCGCAAATAATAAACATTCCATTACGGGAAAATATCTTAAAGATTATTTAGTAAAATAATCTCAATTTATAATTTAAAATTTTTAATTTTCAAATAATTTCCAATGATTAAATGATTAAATTAAAAAGCGCGAACGTGTCATTCTGAGTTTTGCGACCGCGTGCCGCCTTAGCTTTAGCAGCGGCGCAAGAATCTCATTTTTTGTCATCCGCCCGGATAACCCAGTCGGACGGGTTCCCGCGCATCCGCCAGCCGGCGGAGGGAATCCAGACGCCCTCTTTCTAAAAAAGGGTGGGGGTGATTTATTATTCCGTCATTGCGAGGAGTACTCGACGAAGCAATCTAAAAAAATAAAATCCCCGCATTTAATTAAGTGTGGGAATAAAAAAACCGGGGCACGAAGCCCCGGATAACACAAAATCTATTTTTTTGGAGGGAATTTTTATAAGATATCCTGCTGTATATGCATTATTATATGAAGCATATATGATAGGAATTATCTCAGTGCTAATTATCTCTTTTCCCTCAAATGAATTCAGAATCTTTTCAATCTTTATACCCAACTCGCTATCCGTTAAACATGGAGATGCTTTTCCACCGCCATAGTTACTAGAACACTCAATGCGTACTACTTTAAAGGATTGGGCAGCTGCAGCGGTAACCGAAGAAATAATAAGGGTTAACAATAATAAGAAAAATCTCATAATTTTCACCTCCTTTCAAAAATTTAGGATTTTTGAAGTATTTTTTATTGCCAACGTTCTATAAATAAGCTACCATAGATTAAATAATATGTCAATTACAATTAGGCAAAAATTGATAGAAAAATACAAAAAATTTCCATTAACTCCGGGAGTATATTTGTTTACCAATAAGAGTGAGGTTCTATATGTTGGAAAAGCGACAAAATTAAGGCAGCGAGTATCTCAATACTTCAATTTATCATCAAGTACTGGAAGAGATATTCGCATGCAAGAAATGATTTCTTTGGCAAAAGACATAAAATTTTATGAAACAGACTCAGTTCTGGAAGCGCTTATTTTAGAGGCTAATTTGATAAAAAAATATTGGCCAAAATATAATGTAAAAGATAAAGACGATAGGTCATTTATTTATATCGTAATCTCAAAAAAAGACGATTTCCCAAAGCCACAAATTATCCGCGGCCATGAACTTTCAAAATTCCAAATTCAATCCGCCAGCCGGCGGACCAGCTTCCACTTATTCGGTCCCTATCAAAGCTTAACAATTGTAAATAATGCTTTGAAAATAATTAGGAGGATTTTCCCATACAGTACCTGTCAATCAGTAAAAAAATCCTCCTTGCCCCCTTTTAAAAAGGGGGTTTGGGGGATTATAAGGAAACCTTGTTTTAACTATCAAATAGGACTTTGCCCGGGAGCTTGCATTGGTGCAATTTCAAAACAAGATTACAAAAAAAATATAAAAAATATTGTTTTGCTTTTGTCCGGGAAAAGGAAATTGTTGTTAAAAAAACTCCAGAAAGAAAATCCAGAAAAAGCCCGTGCTTTGCAGCACATTCAGGATGTATCTTTAATCCAGCGCGATTCCGACATTGAAAATTATAAATTGATCCGCCAACTGGCGGATGAAAATTCCACGCAGCGGATAGAGGGTTATGATATTTCTCATCTTTCGGGAAAAGAAACTTACGGATCGATGGTTGTTTTTACAAATAATCAACCGGATAAAAATGAATACCGATTATTTAAAATAAAACATGCTCCGGCAAATGATGACTTGCATGCGCTTGAGGAAATGATAACCAGGAGATTTAATCATCCTGAATGGCAAAGACCTGATTTGATCATGATTGACGGGGGAACACCACAAATTAGTCATATTCAAAAAACATTGGATAACTTAAATATAAATATTCCAATTGTTGGAATCTCAAAATACAGCGGAGACGAACTTGTTTTCCCGTTAAAAGCTGGCAAATTAGAACGAGAAAATAGTAAAAATATAAAAGAAATTTTATTAAGAGTTAGAGATGAAGCTCACAGGTTCGCTCTAAAAAATAGTCGCAAAAACAGAAAATCAACTTTTATAAAATCTCAAAAAATATAGCATTAAAAAACAGTAAAACTTCTATCATAATATATTAGCTATCGCTAATATATTATGATAGAACAAAGTAATATGTTTTTTTGTTGTTTATTGTAAATGTGGTAAAATTTTCACATGGCAATAAAAACCAATAAAAATAATTATCCAAAAATCGGCTTAGCTTTGGGGAGCGGAGGATCCAGGGGATTAGCTCATATTGGCGTAATCAAAATTTTGGAAGAAAACAATATTCCAATTGATTTTATAGCCGGGTCAAGCATTGGAGCTCTAGTAGGTGGTTTATATGCTGCAACCAAGGATATAAAAAAGGTTGAGGAAATATTTTTATTGAGCAATAAACAACAAATTCTAAAATTGTTTTTTGACCCTTCAATCGGGGGTGGGTTTATAAATGGAGATAAAATAGAAAATTTTATCAGCGAAATAATAGATGCCATTAAATTTAAGAGCTTGAAAATTCCTTTTACTGCCATAGCAACAGATTTAAAAAATGGCAAGGCAGTTCTTATTAATAAAGGAAGTGTTTCAAAAGCTATTAGGTCAAGTATTTCTGTCCCAATGATATTTATGCCATCAAAAAATGGCACAAAATTGCTAGTCGATGGGGGATTATCTCAATCAGTCCCCGTGGAAGCGGTTAAAGTCATGGGCGCTGATTTTATTATTGCTGTTAATGTTGACGCGCATTGTGTTTATCAAAACGGCAAAAAGAATCCCGGATTTAGCGATATTGGAATGTACACTATTGGAATTTTAAGGGCACGTATTTCAGAATTGAGTTCTGAAAAAGCTGACATTGTGATTAATCCAAATATTCATGACTCAAATATTATTGGAGTAATGAATTTTATTGATGGAAAGAAAATGATTAAAAAGGGCGAATCCGCAATGGGATTATCCATGTCGGAGTTAAAATCAAAAATAAGTAACTACAAAATACAAAATAAATACTAAAATATGTAATTACAAATTATATTTTATAAATAATTTTTGTAATTTTGTATATTCGTATTTTGTTCACATTTAGTAGTAATAATAATGAAAAAGAAAAATATTAAAAAAGTAGTTTCTATGATAATTATCACGATAATAGCTTTAATGACTATTATTGGTCTATCTGATTTGATATTTTTGACAAAGTAAATAATAAATATAAAAATAATTTTATATTTATTAACGTGCAATTATGCAAAAAGTTTTTCTTAAAACCTCCGATTATATTCAAATAGCGGCCAATTATTTTACTGTTGATAAGGAAAAATATGAACAACCGCTTGGATGGATTGTTTTTATACATATGATGCCGGCAACAAAGGAATCCTGGACAGATTTTGCATCGGAATTTCAAAATATTGGATATGAAAGTCTGGCTATTGATTTAAGAGGTCATGGGGAATCCGTGATAGTTGAAAGGGAAAAGGGAAAAGTAGAAAGTTTAAATTTTTCTGAATTTACAGATAAGGAACATCAGAAAAGCAATTTTGATATTGAAACCGCCGTTGATTATTTAAAAACAAAAGGCGCAAAACCGGAAAAAATTGCTTTTATTGGAGCTTCAATTGGGGCTAATTTGGCGTTACAATATATAAGCAAGCACTCAGAAAATAAGGTTGCAGTTTTATTTTCGCCGGGACTTGATTATCGCGGCATTAAAACAGAACAAGCAGTAAAAAAATTGCAACCTGATCAAAAAGTTTTTCTTATTGGTTCCAAAGATGATGATTCTAATGATATTGAAACGCAGCAAATTTTTAATGAAATACCAGAAGAAGTAAAAAAAGAAGTCAAAATTTTTGATATTGGGGGTCATGGGACAAATATTTTAAATAATCATCCGGAATTAAAACAATTAATAATTAAATTTATAAAAAATGACTAAAAAAGATTATATATTTGGAATTTTTTCAGGCTTATTGATAGGTTTATTGGCCTTGCCAGTTTTAAAAACAGTAAAACCAGAACTCTTTGCAAAATTTTCATTTATAGTGCCAATATTTTTCTTGATTGCAACGCCTACTGGATTAATAGTTTTTTATTATTTAAGCAAAAAGATTTCAGTTCTTTGGCAAATAGGAAAATTTGGAGTAATTGGAGTTTTAAATACTCTTGTTGATTGGGGAATATTAACTATCCTTCTTCTGATGTTTAAAAATTCTACTGAGGTTTTTCTTATTGGTATCACATTCTATTCATTATATAAATCAATTTCATTTATTATCGCAAATATTAACAGCTATTATTGGAATAAATATTGGACTTTTACATCCGGAATAGTTAAAAAAACAAAAGCTGAGTACTTTCAATTTTTTGCAGTAAGTATTGTTGGATTTGGAATAAATGTTGGTATTGCGTCATATGTTTTCAAATCAATTCAGCCTATTGGAGGATTGAATATTGATCAATGGGGGATTATCGGAGCGGCAATCGGAAGCATTCTTGGCTTGGCCTGGAACTTTATAGGCTATAAATTTATTGTATTTGCTCCGTCACCAGATCAAGCGCCTTATTCTTCAAGCGTTCTTAAATAAAGTGATGATTTTTTTAAAGGTAATTTTTGTAAATATAATATATTAATAACGTAGAAATGTCCGAACGTGCGCCGCTTGGCTCGGTGCGGGGTTTAAGGATTGCTAATATATTTGCAATATTATAAAATCTGTTATAATTACTGTGGGTAGCGGACTAGCGCACTCACAAATAAAAAATTGGAGGTCACCGCCGTTACCCGCTGTGACCTCAGAAAATTCCCTTGGTATTTTGCCGGGGGATTTTTTTATCAAGTGAGGGATTATTTCGCAGTGAGCATGTTTAAAAATGAGATTCTTTGTTGTACTCAGAATGACAAAGCATTTTTTTTCTACGAGTGAGAATATTTTTAGAGCAAATATTGTTGAAGTAAATAAAAAATTTAACGAATGAGTAGATATTTTTTCGGGTACCCGAGTAGCAGGGTGAAAAAATATCGTAGCGAATGAGTATAAATTTTATTTACGGAGGCCTATTTGCGAAAAAATGTTTGAACGAGAGTTATCCACATTTTTTATTTCCCAAAAATGTTCTAAAATATAAGTAAGAACAAATTTAGAAGGATTGTGTGGTCGGCAATTTATTCTAAATGTAAAATTAATTAATATTTTTAAAATAAAATTTAAAAATATACAAAATTAAAATGGCAGCAAAGAAAAAAGTAGCAAAAAAGAAGACAGTAAAAAAAGCTACAAAGAAAGTAACAAAAAAGAAAACAGTAAAAAAGAAGAAAAAATAATTTGTTTTCATGAAAGCCGTCTCTATTAGGAGGCGGTTTTTATTTACTTTGAATTGCGAAATTCCATAAAAGTCACCTCAAATCCTTTATTTAATTTATAATAAATGAAATCCTTTACAAAGTTCAGAATGATAAACGGGAGGTTTCGTAATTCAAAGTATTTATAGGCAAAAATAGTAAAATATGGATTCCCGCCTACGCGGGAATGACAGTGAAAAGGGGAAATTGCAACCCTGGTAAAATTCACTACCGGGTTGAAATACCGTTCCTATTTGATATAATACAAATATATTAACCAATTTAATCAAAAAGATGATAATAAACATAAAATCAAACAAACTAGATATAACCCCGGCAATAACTCAGTATATTGAGGAAAAAATAGGGTCATTGGACAAATTTATAGTAAGATTTGAAAGTCATGGAGAAGCAACAGCAACTGTTGAGATCAACAGAACTACAAATCATCATCAGCACGGAGAGGTCTATTATGCGGAAGTAAATCTTAACGTTAATGGAATAACAATAAGAGCTGAACAGACAGATGAAGACATAAGAGCCGCAATTGATAAAGTTAAGGATATTCTTAAATTGGAAATTGGAAAGTATAAGGATAAAAATGAAATAGACAAGGGAATTATCAGAAAGGAAAAAACAGCCGAATAATAATTATTCGGCTTAGTTTTTTGGATGAGATATTTTAAGTATATGTTTGAATTTATAAAAACTATTTTTGGAAAGGTTGATTATGAACCAATAATAAAAAGTATTGGTTCTTTTGAGCCGGTTTTGGAAAAGTTATCCAATGATGGATTAAAAAAAAGAAGTTTGGAATTGAAAACTGAAATGTCTGAAGACGAGGACATTGATAAATTTTTACCTGAGGCATTTGCCTTGATTAGGGAAGCGGCAAAAAGAAATTTAAAACAAAGACATTTTGATACGCAACTTATCGGAGGAATTATTTTGCATCAGGGGAAAATTGCTGAAATGGCAACAGGTGAAGGAAAAACATTGGCGGCCACCGCCCCTGCATATTTAAATGCCCTAGTTGGAAAAGGAGTGCATGTGATCACAGTTAATGAATATCTTACGAAGCGTGATGCTGTTTGGATGGGGCAAATTTATAATGCGCTTGGCCTTTCAGTTGGCTGTCTTATTAATAATGCCGCCTATATTTATGATCCTTCATATGTGCAAAAGAATGAGGATAAGGAGCCTGAACTGGACAAAAAACGAGATGAACTGGGAAGCTTTAAAATATTTGAGGAATTTTTAAGGCCGATTTCTAGGTCTGAAGCTTATAAAACAGATATTCTGTATGGAACAAACCATGAGTTTGGGTTCGATTATTTAAGGGATAATCTGGCTTATAGGAAGGAAGACCAGGTGCAAAGAGGGCATTATTTTGCCATTATTGACGAAGTTGACAGTATTTTAATAGACGAAGCCAGAACGCCATTGATTATTTCCGCGCCTGACGCCGAGTCAAGCGAGTTTTATCATATTTTTTCAAAAATAGTGGTTAATCTCAATCAAGATGAAGATTATGATGTTGATGAAAAATTAAAATCGGTAATAGTAAATGAAAGCGGAATAACAAAAGTTGAGAGCGCTTTAAAGATTAAAAATCTTTATGCTCCGGAAAATGCCAAGCTTGTGCATTATTTGGAGGAATCCTTGAAAGCCAAGGCACTTTTTAATAAAGACAAGCAATATGTTATTAAAAATAACGAGGTTATTATTATTGACGAATTTACCGGCAGAATGATGCACGGCAGAAGATATTCCGGAGGTTTGCATCAGGCAATTGAAGCAAAAGAAGGTGTTAAGATCCAACAAGAATCAAAAACATATGCGCAAATTACAATTCAAAATTATTTCAGGCTTTATAAAAAAGTTTCCGGTATGACCGGAACTGCGCAAACTTCTGCTGAAGAATTTCATAAGGTTTATGATCTTGATGCAACAACAATCCCGACAAACAAACCGATAACTCGTCAGGATTTGCCGGATTTAATTTATAAAACTAAGGAACATAAATATAACGCTGTAATTAGAGAAGTTAAAAAATTAAATGACCTGGGCCAGCCGATTTTAATTGGAACTGCTTCAATTACACAGAATGAGCTTGTTTCCTCATTGCTTGCCAACGCTGGAATTCAGCATAAAATCCTAAATGCGAAAAATCATGAACGCGAGGGAGAAATTATTGCCCAGGCCGGAAAATTAGGCGCGGTAACTGTGGCAACAAATATGGCAGGAAGGGGAGTTGATATTATTTTAGGAGGAAATCCAAGTAACCCGATTGAAGCGCAAAAAGTTAAAGATCTTGGCGGATTGTGTGTGATTGGAACTGAAAGGCATGAGGCCAGAAGAATTGACAATCAACTTAGAGGAAGAGCTGGCAGACAGGGAGATCCGGGGTCTTCTCAATTTTTCCTTTCACTGGATGATGATTTGCTAAGAATTTTTGGAGGCGATCGCGTAAAAAGACTCATGGAAAGTTTTAATCTCCCGGACAATGAGCCTATTGAATCAAAAATAGTTTCAAAAGTTGTTAATGAGGCTCAAAAGAAAATTGAAGGATTTAATTTTGATTCAAGAAAACATTTATTGGAATATGATGATGTTTTGAATAAACAAAGGACTGCTATTTATAAACGCAGGCAAGAAATTCTATCAGGCAATATTATTGAATTATTAAACGGGCTTATTACTAATTCGTTCAATCGTTTTGCGGCTCAATTTATCGAACGCGAAGAACTTGAAAAAGCCATTATTAATTCCAATATTTTAAAAAAAGAAGAAATTAATGAAAATATTTTAGAAAATTTAATTGAAAAAGTTAAAAATTCAGTGACAGCCCAAAATGAATTTGATGTGCGTATTAGAATGCTGTCAATTTTGGATATGCTTTGGATGAATCATTTGGAAAACTTAGCTGATTTGCAGGAATCAGTTAGAATTCGCGCTTATGGTCAACACGATCCACTAATTGAATATCGCAGGGAAAGTTATAATTTTTTCCAGAATTTGTTTATTAATCTTGAAGATTGGATATTTAATAACTTTGGAAAAATTATTTCAAGTGAAAATTCAGCCCAGCCACAAGTTAAAATAGAATCAAATTCAAATAATGAAGCTTTTAAGGAAGTTGGTAGAAATGATTTATGTCCTTGCGGTTCAGGGAAGAAGTACAAAAAATGTCACGGGAAATAAGGGTCAATTAAATTACTAGTTAAATTATGAAAATAGGAATTATTGGCAGTATGCAATATACGGAAAAAATGATTGAAGCTCGGGATGAGCTTATTAAGCGCGGACATAGCGCCTTTATCACTGATTTACATAAACCATTTATTGGTAAAACAGATGAAGAAAAAGAACAAATCAAGCTTAACCAGAAATTTAATATGGACGCAATCCGTGAATTTTGGAATATGATGCAAGGAGCAGATGCGGTACTTGTTATGAATCTTGATAAAAACGGAATTAAAAATTATATCGGTGGTAATACATTAATGGAAATCGGTTTTGCTCATGTTTTAAATCAAAAAATATTTTTGTATAATACAATTCCAGAAATGTCTTATTGTAAATCGGAAATTCAAGCTGTCAAACCAATTATTATAAGTGGAGATTTGAGTAAAATCATATGACCAAAAACAAAAAGAAGGATATATATAATCAAATTGCTGATTTTGTATATGAGACCAGTATTCATAGTAAAACCCCAAGGTCTGGGTTTTGGTTTTTAGGTAGTGGAAATCAATCCATAGCTGAACATTTATTTCATACTGCCATGATTGCATACGCGCTCGCAAATCTTGAGAAAAAAGCTGACAAACATAAAGTTGTTTTAATGGCGTTGTTTCATGATATTGGAGAAGGCAGAGTTTCTGATCATAATTATGTTCATCAACGTTATGGGCGTCTTGCAGAAGCGAAGGCTGTTGAAGATATTTCAAAAAGCATTTCTTTTGGCGGCGAAATTCTTGATTTATTTAAGGAAGAACAAGAACGAAAAACATTGGAAGCAAAAATTGTTAAGGATGCCGACCAACTTGAATGGATTGCAACTTTGCGCGGAGAAGAAGTGAAGGGGAATATCAAGGCGCATGATTGGATTAAAATTGGAGCAAAACGTTTAAAAACAGATGCTGCAAAAAAACTTGCAAAAGTCTTGATTAAAAAACATCCTGATGCCTGGTGGTTTGATGCAGGGGATGCTTGGTTTGTTGATAGAAAGGAAAAAGACAAGAGGTGGAAGAAGACAAAGAAGGCTTAAAATATATATCAAAAACAAAACCGCCTTTCGGCGGTTTTGAAAAAATTGGAAAAGCT
>Ga0184631_10000358_pt1 | contig 10390 bp, 18 predicted proteins | sample PLM4_90_b1_FD_133160 | JGI IMG/M metagenome (GOLD analysis project Ga0184631, IMG submission 133160) | Groundwater sediment microbial communities from an aquifer in East River, Colorado, USA - PLM4_90_b1 | ecosystem: Environmental > Terrestrial > Soil > Riparian zone | place: USA: East River... | reverse complement strand
CTCCGAACTCCAAACTATTCCTTGGGTTTGAGCCAGGCGTTGATTGTTGAGATCTGTTCCTCTTCTCACCTTCATCATCAGTCCAGGGCTCCCTCAAAATAGGATTGGTGGGCCTTGCAGCGGCACTTTTTGTTCCAGGGCTCGGAGCATTGTCTGATCAATTCGACCTTTACATCCCCTTCCGGTTTTAACACCGGCCCCTTTATAAAGATTTCGTCCTCTCCCAGAAACCGGTCATGATAGATCTCAACCGTGTAGACCTCGCATTGGCTACAGAAATAATATGACTCGATGTATTCGTCTCCCATGATACCGCCGGAGATGGATGCAATGCACCTCCTCCCGGTTTGTTGCTCAAACTCTCTTCCGCATTGCGAACACCGAATCATCCCGTTTTTCCCTTCCGCCTGTGCCATTGCCTTTCGAAGCCGCCAGAGTCACTCGAAGGCCGACTCAATCCGGCGGGCAAGTTCCACGAGAGCGAGCCATTGCTCGGGCACTGCCTGGCCCCATTTTAAAACGACGGCCCCACCCGGCCCTATGTTGATCTCGGCGTCGATAAGAGGTTCCCTCTCATGATCGAGAAGGACGGCCTGTAAGGATTCGTTGACGACTTTCTTCGCCGAGGCGGGGTCCTTCGACGTGACGATGAATTTCCGGGCAAACTCGGAGTCGCCCATGTCGACTTGATTTGAAAGCAGGACCCCGTCGATCCGGCTTCTCCCGCTAATATCCACTTGTGAACTCACTGACCCAAACCGGTCGGACATGATCAGGCAGGCGGATCCGAGGCTTGTCTTGCGGCCCCAATCCCGAACGCGGTACCAGCAACTGAACAGAAAGACGCTGCGCCTCCCGGATTCGACCGTCATGTTGTTGTTCAAATTGAACTCCTTCTCCGGGCACACTTTTTCAAGCCTGGCCTTGAGCGCCTCGGTGAGCCCCTGCGGATCGTTGTAACTTTCGGTGTAAATCCATCCCTGAGACTGTGGGAATTCCTTTTCCGCCTTCTCTTGCTTCTTAGAAAATCGAGAAATGATTACCACCAAAACGGTTAAGCTTACGATTATGGTGATGACAATGATGGGTATTTTCAGGGTAAGCCAGGTTTGAGATTTCCAGATTGGATGGTCGTAAATGCGATCACAAAAAAAGCCAAGAATCGCTAAACCAAGGAATAGGCAAAGAAGTAGTATGTATATCTTGAGCAAACTTGATCCTCCCCGGGCAGTACTCATACGGCGTTATCGTTCGATGTCAGCCGGAAAAAGAAGAGAAAGATACTTCCGATGAAGAGCAAGCCCGCCAGGACGATGCCGACCACGTACCCGATACTGCGGGCCAGATGCGGCCTCATGAACACGATCCGGTGCTCGGAATCCGGTATGCTTCCGGGCTCAAGCCCCTTGATCCGAAGCACATAGCGGCCCGGCCTCGGGATTCTGTAACTTTTTACCTCCAATCTCACCCACGAAAAACCTGATGTCTTCCCAGGAAACCAGGTCCTTCGGCCCTCGATGGGGATGCCTTCCCCGGTTAGCTCGTAGTCAAGGTTCGCAAAGCGGAATGAGAGCAGAGGCCCTTGCGTGCACAAAACGACACGGCCCTCCTCTGCAAATTCAATCTCCTGCTGTTCCAGGAGCGGGACGCTGAGGAGATGCGCCTGCTTCACCACCCTGATCACGCTCAGGATGAAGAAGCCCAGTAACGCCGCCGAGATAACGAACAGCGGCACCGAAATCCAGAGCCCATTTCGGTAAATGTAGGATAAGAAAGACATATTCACTCCCGGTTAATTGACAAGCACGATTTCAGTTTTTCTCGAGCCTAAGCCAGACTTGCGCATCATAAGGCACTTTTCCTGGAAACATTTTCCCCTGGAAGAGGGGCACCTCGCGAAAACCTCCCACGAGAACTTTTTCAACCGTCACGCTTACGATTCTGTAGCCCCCTTTTGTAAAAGGGGCTTCGATCTGTGCTATCAACTCCTTTCTAAAGAGCAGTTGAGACACGTATTTATTGATGTCCATGGCCACGGGTTTCCCTCTCTTCGAGTCCCATCCACGATCTCGGTAGGCGGCAGTTGAAAGATACTGCGACAACCACGGGTAGTCGATCAACCTGCCAATAGATAACGAAGAATAAGTCCCTTCAAGTTTCGGAGAGTCGGTTTTCAAAAATGCTTCGTCCAGTGCCAACACCATTTCGTCTCTTGTGGTATGACAGCCCTTATATTTGGGATGGTGCGCGCGCAACCGTAATGTATGCCACTTATCGTTTGATTCAACGGTGAGTGAACATTCCCCTACTTTCAATGAAACGATCACGACGTCTTGAGATGACGCCACGGTACCGGACAGGGAAATCATCAGGATTAAACCAAGAATATATGAGGAAATTCTTTTTATCATTTGGTTTGCGCTAACGATGAGGAATTACTTCACCCTTCTATATCTCTCAACTTCATGCCCGTTTTTAAAAGAAATTGTCAGCTTATCTTCTCGCACAGAAAGTTTTCCTATCACAATCTCTGAAGAAGATCCTGGGTGAGCGATCTCAAACCTTACATTTCCATTCTCAAAAAGAATATATTTCCCACTTACAGCCATTCCTTGATTATCCACAGCTTTGAATGAGCCATCTTTCGAGAATTCCAATGTTGCCGTCTTTCCAATTTCTCGCCACTTTCCGATCACCCCTGGTGTATGTGCGCAGGATATCATCATCATAAATAGAACAATCACTAACAAGAAAAGGAGGATTGGTTTAAATTTTTCTTTTTTCATAGGACCCTTTCCAAGTCTCGTGTTAAGTTTGTCTAACAACAGAAATGAGGCACGGGAGCAATCAACCTTTGCAAAAAGCACAGAGGCTATTCCCTGTCGCCTCGATTGATGTTTAGTGCAGGACCTCTGCTCTTGCACCCGATCAGAAACCAAGCTGGAACGACTGCCAACAGGCAAAAGAGCCTTTTTCTCTTAGAACGAAAACCAGTTACCTTTTCGTCGTGGATTTCTTTTCCCTATTGACAACGGGAGGCCTTATAAGTGTCGCTCTTTCGCGGTCGCTTTGGGTTTTCTATCGTTTGGTACAGTTCAATAAGGTAGGCCAGGCCAGATTCCTGCTTCAGTGCGTCGACTTTCCTGAGTTCCTTTGCTACATCCAAAGCTATATCGGATCCCAGAGTCAACGAATTCGAGATCAATGCCGCCAAGTCCGATGGAGGTCTTCCCGCTAGAACTCTTAGTCCTTTTGCCAAAGGTGATAATATCCTATAGAACCATTGCTTACGTTCTTTTTCAATTTTGCTAACCAAGTCAATAAGAGCCGGTCTGACTATAGTGGAGACAGCATGGTCCACCTCTCGTTGCATGTCTCTTTCGTTAGATTCATATTTAAGCCTTTCGGAGAGATCAGAAGACAGCTTGAGCATTGATGACCAGAATGGCGGAAGATGATTCTTTAACCGTTCTCGAGCTTCTCTAATGTCCCCTGGCTCGACAGCTTTTGTTCCAGGAAGAACCAATGCGACGGATTTGATAGCCAGTGCGGTAGCAATTTGGGTTGCAGGAAAACCTCCTTTATTTGGTAATCCCGATTCCGGAATAATACCACCAATAATGGGAATTTTCCCTTCAGATAATAGTTTGTTTAGTTCACTTTCAGCTTCAGTCGAAACAACTATTGAATTTCTTGTGACCCTGTAAGTATTTAGCTCTCCCTTTTTTCCTTTCTTTATGAGTTTAGCGGATAATACTTCACCTTTTGGAAGGAGGCTGCAAGAAAAAATATCAGGGAACAGTAGCGCATTGTGTATGAAGAATTGATCGCTCAAATACAGATATGTGTGGACAGTACGTCTTTGTCGAGGGCTAAGAGATGCCAAGGGATCTTCTTTTACGGTTGGATCGATAGGTTTTAGTGATAATTGCGGTATTCGGTCGTAATGTGGAATTTCGATACTGTATTTTTTAGAGAGCTGAATCACGTATTCAAGTTGATTCAGGAAATGCACCCTTTCAAACAGAAGTGCAAGGGCCGTTACCATAGCTTGATCAGGTATGAAAAATCCGGAGCAGAAAAGTCCTTCGAACCTCGTCAGTTTCTGACTCAATTGAGAAATTTGCTTCATTCTCGTATCCCTTTCAAATTAGGCGACTAACGCAGGCGTCACCTGGAGCCCGCTTTCCGGGCGATCAGGTGCACGCACTTGTTCGACGGTTTTATTCTTCGGCTGGCTCTATCACACGCGCAGCCTCGCCACCACATTGTTTGCATGTACCCCGTAACACAAGACACCGTCCTGACATTGCTCCCTCCCGGAGCTGCATGGGCGTGCCAGTTCGGCAGCGTGTACACCAGACGGTATCCATAATGTCTTTTCTTACCCTTTCCGGTACTTGGTTCCATCGCTTCTTTGCAGCGGCAGTAAACTTAGGTAACGGTATTGTCTTTGTTTCATTCGTGAAATGCCTTTCGAAAAGCTCTTTGGCCTTGAGAAAACCCTCCTCAGTCATTACGACCGATTTTGCTTTGCCCACCGGATTCGATATGTATCCTTTATCGTGAAGTCTATTCAAAGTTTCCCAGTCGAATCCCTTCCAAGCCCTTGCTCCCAGCCCTTCCTCTCTTTCATGGGCTACAAGGTAGAGAAGTGCAAGGGTAAACTCGTCAACTTTATCTTCATCATAGTTCATTCATTCTCCGTCGAACGCGCAGCATAACCGGCTGCATAAAGCGAAGCGCAGCGTGGCTTTATCCAGTCCGTGTTGATGCTGTTGTTAGAGCTTATTTTTACAATATTCAAAATATGCCAACACTAGTTTTTGAGCCGCCTTTTGCGCCTCTTTTACAAGCGATTCGCTCAATGCAGATAAAGGTTCTGAGAACTTACCTTCATGCCGACTCCCCTTAACAGCTCTCCTATTCGCCAAATCTCCAATGCTATCCCAATTACTTTGGATAATATTTAGTGCTTTTATAGCCTCTTTTTTACCTTTGAAGTGTGTGTTTAGCGCATCTCGTATTTCATACAGATGAACTAATGCGTACTGGTCGTTGTCCAGGCTTGCTTTATATGAGTCCACTATTTTTATTGCTGTTTTGTCTTCAATTACTGCAGCGCCTAGATAGGCCAGTTTAGATGCCAACTCCTTTCTCGTTTGGATTTCTTGCTCTTTGCGTTTTCGTTCTTCTTCCTCGTGGTCGTATACCAGACGACCATCCTTGTCATACTGTTTAATTGCCACTGATTCAACAAAACTGGCGTGCTCACAATTTTGTGGCCATAGAACTACGCCTTCAGGTCCATCACCTGGATAATTGTTGATACTCTTACAGGAAATAGCATACTTTGATATGTTAGCCACCCTGGCAGCATCGAACAGCCTTTCTAATATTTCCTTTACCTTATTAAATGAATCGGCAGTTCCATCGTAAAGATGCCCCGGTATACTCACTTTTACATCGTGGTGAAAAATTACTATTTCGTATCCTTTGACAACCAGGACCTCCAAATCTCCAAGGTATCCACTTGGTGAATAGCTCCAAGTCATGACGATTGATCCAATTTTATTTAACATACATCGTAAGCTCTAACGCCGCAAATCACCGGCGACAAAAAGCAGAGCGACGAAGGAGCGGCGCTTTTTGGCGTCCGAGTGCATTTGCCTTGTTAGGCATTTTTACTTCCCTTTGTCAGGGTTGCTTGCCCACCTGTTATTGTGTACTTCCCGGGCTCGGCAGGCAGCGTATAGTCCTTTTTGCCATCCTTCCGAATTTTGGCAAAACCACCTTCACTTTGTTCTACTTTTCCTTTATTGCCGCCACCATGCGTCGGCTGTTGTGAGTTGCAATTTGGACAAAGAAGCTGAAGATTCTTAGGCCAATTGTCACCGCTCACTCCATTTTTATGGTCGAGAATAAGTTTGAGCTCTTTACAGTTCCATTTCAGAGGCGATTGGTAGTAAACACAACTAGGCTCATCGCAGCGTGTTGGGATAGGAGGATTTTGTTGTGATCGCCACTCAATATAATAGCGTTTAACTGTTTTCGGCGATCTACAGCCCTTTTGGTTACGGCCCTTTTGGTATCTTAGGACCTCGTCTTGAGAAAGTTTAGCCAATTTATTAATCCTTCTTCTTCGATTACGTACTGCCTAACGATTGGGCTCACCGGGAGCCGGATTTATCGGCGATCCGGTGGAGCCGATTGTTAGAACCTGTTTAACTTATGGTTCCACCATTTTCGAAGCCGCAGCTAAACGCCTTCTTGCTTGCTTAATTTCATCTTCTGTGAAGAGTTGAGACCACGGTTCTTTCAACACGAGGGCTTCCATGGATAGATCAATCCGCTTTTCTTTTGCCAATCTCTGAAGACCGGGAGAAAGATCCTTTCCAGGACTTAGCCATTCTCGGGCAGCTTGAAGTCCCCCAACCTTTCTAACCTTTTGAAGAAACCTTCTTGGCCAATAGCCGGTGGCTTTCCCAGACTTGTGAAAAATTGAGACCATTTCCTCATGAAATTCTGATTCAAGTTGTGATTTCATTCTTCATGCCTCTCAATTCTTTTCTGCGTTCTAACGAATAAATTAACCAGCGGGGCCGCAGGGCCTCGCCCAAAACCAACAAGGATATTCCCCGTCTGGTTGAATGCCTTGTTCTGTGGAGGGTCATTTTATGGAATCTGACGATATTATTTTTTGGGGTCATGATTTTTGCCTGGCCATTTCGGAAATTGAATTACGTTTGATCCAGGAGCGTATGTTTTCTGAGATGGTTGCTTCTTCGCTGATTGCTCTTGAGGCAGGTATTGGGATAAGCCACCATCTAAAAGTTGACGCGCCACAACACGAGTATTTTCATTTAGTGTTTGGTTTGTTGAGAAAGCTTTCGTCATGGTTGCAAATTTCTTTAAATATTCTGGATCAGAAGTCATGAAGCCTAAGAGTAAATTAGATTGGCCCTCCAGGAAATTTGTTTTTGCAACTAACTCGGCTACCTTGATAATGAGAGATTTTAAATCAGTCGGGATATTATCCATGTCGTTATTCTCCTTGTGTAGTTATTTATTATTTACACAGAACGTAGCGATCACCGGCGCGGCCAGCACTGGCACTTGCACATAACTTTATCACTTTGTGGCCGCGTCCGTGTGCATCGCCTTGTTGGACGACGTGATGGTTTTCCGAGACTCTATTCCAGTACATTCTGCTTGTTTCTTTCGATAGCCTGTTCACAGAGATTGTGAACGATGCTCACGAATGCGGAGTTTTCTGGAATAGCTCCGCCCAGACGCTCCGTCTTCTCCGTTGGGTATCGCAACTTGTACTTTGTGCCTGTTGCGACATCTTGAAAGTAGAAGTGGCCCAAATGGACTAGCGCCGCCATGGCGAAGTGGTCTAACTGAAAACCGTGATTTTCCGTCAATTCATAAAGTCGAACCAAATCGTGCTGATTAGGCGATTCGACTCTCGCTGCGACTAGACATGCCTTGAGCGCAGATTCTGTTGCCTGACCAGTCATCTGTAATCTGGGCAGCATGAGGTGAGGTGACTGCTCGGCGATAAGTGTGGCAGCAGTCATATACTCTTTGGCAAAGGAAACCCACATCTCGACCTGAAGTGCCGAAGGAATAGTGATACTTTGATTCTCCATCGTCTTATAGGTCGCTACGATTTTCCCCTGCAGCTTTCGAACTTCACTCATCTGAGCACCTCAATCAGGAGTGCCTTTGTCGTCCAACGTCACGCATCAGCGGCCGCCAGGGCCAGATAAGTGCTTAAGTTTGCACGGCCACGAAACCCTGGCGGTCCGTCTGAATGCGCTGGTTAGCAGTTTTAAAATATTTGTTCTTTTATTTTACTATACGTTGAGCGTAGCCATCCTTTGTTTTTTTGAGAATGTGCAAGAAATAATGATTTATAGTTTTGATCTATTTTACCCCTTGCTATCCAATTGTCGATATCTGCATCTGTAGGATTATGATAATGGCAAACAATTTTTACAGTTTGTTTTAAGAGCATTTGGGTGCCGCCTTCTGCGCTACCTGTACTTACAAGAGCATCAGGAATTTGATTGTCTTTAATGTTTTTTATTGCGGCTTGACAGCTATATAAAACAAGAGAAACGCTCGAATGAAGATGAAAAGATTCTTGTTGAAGCATTTTTTGAATATTGATGCGCGCCTTAATCTGCCATAACGCAACAACGACACTTATCACTGTTACCACTAATTTGATGATATCAGCTATAGCCATAATGCTATCCTTTCATATTGCTAACGTTAAGGCTCACCGGGAGCCGGATTTATCGGCGATCCGGTGGAGCCGCTTGTTCGGTGGTTCCGTCCTTTGAAACCAGTGGTCGTTCATTTTCTGAAGGAATTCTCGAGTGATCGGATATCCCGATGCAGATCCAAGGACTGAATCAATTCTGCACCGGGGACAAAGAGCCGTCTGTCCTTTTTCACTTATGTTTGTCTCGTCTTCCCTAGCGTCAACCCAGTCTTCGATTTCTGACGGTGAGAAGATCGAGAGGCAATAAAAGCATCCACAGACGTCGCTAGCCAGAACCGATTCACGATGGTTTGAAGAGTAACGATGTGCTGCAATTATGTCTTCTTTCTTCATCTTTTCTCGCACCGAACGGAAAGCTCACCGGGAAGCCCGTTTTTTGGGCGATCCGGTGGAGCGCCTTGTTAGGCGTGTAGTTTTCTGTGCAAGCTCGATTAACGATAGAAGGGCAGTGTTCACAGCGTCTTCATTCGGGAATACTTGAGCAACTTCTGGTTTCAGAACGACCACATTCGATGATTCTCGCATTCGCTTTGCGTACTTCCCGCGCACCAGCCCTTCAGGAAAATCTGAGCGTTTGTACTCCCCTCGTAATTCGTCCTTGTCGGGTGCTCTATCCTTCTTCATATAGTTCTCGCTCTCCTTTGCTCGCTATGCGAGCACTTATGATTCGAATTGTTTCCTTTTCATCGGTGTGGGCTACTACCAATAGTCGGCCTCTTTCCGAAACACCGAAGGTGACATATCGTTCCTCTGTAATCGAATGATCCGGATCTGCACCTGTTGCGGCCATGGGGTCACTGAGTGCAGTGGCGGCTTCCTCGAAAGAGACTCTGTGCTTTCTAAGATTCGACCATGCCTTTCTGGGGTCCCACTCGATTTTCATACATTCAATTATATCACGGTCTTGATTTGGAGTCTAAAGTTTCATAATCACTCTTCGCGACTAACGTCAGCGATCACCGGCGGGCCGAAGGACCGTCCGTGTGCATCGCCTTGTTATGCCAGTTCATCGTTTATAATAACATCAACTGTTTCCATGTCCAAGTATATCGCAGCTTTTAAGCGGTGCAAGCCATCTTTTACTGTGCATTTATCTTTGTTCAACACAATTGGATGGTCCCACTTGTTCACAACAAAAAACGCTATCCTCCGTATATGGTATTTCCGTACATAATCACAGCATTCTTCAAAACTTCTTGCTTTGTCCCATTCGCCTTTTAGTTCATTTAGATCAGCCTGAAACGCCCGCTTTTCAAAATCATTTTCTCGAATAGCTCTTTCAATCTCCTCCTTTGAAGGTTCGCAGGAGACATTGTTTTCGCCGTATGGGGTATTGCATATTTCAGTAACTTTCTTCTTCATCGTTATTGTTCCTCGCAAAGTCTCTATGTCCTCAATATCTGTCATGTCAAATGTTGAGGATAGCTACCTCTCGATTCCCCTTTATTGGGCATAACGACTGAAATCAGCGGTGGCTATCAGCCATCCGCTGGAGTGATTTGTTCGAACCTCTTTGTCCTCACGCCCTCAAGTAAACCGCCGAAGTTTCAAATGCCTGCTCGGGTGTTCCTTGAAAACTGCCATTGTCAAATATACTCGGCTCGTATCTCTCGTTGCTGTACGTATAGAAGGCCATGGACCACCTGTCCTCGTCTCCGAAATACCGAAGGCGGCAAAGATGCGTAGGGGTATTTCTTAGTCGCTCGATGTGTTCCTCACGAGATTCACCATACAGCTTCGAGTTGAAACGCTGCGGCACAAAAGGCTCCGTATATGCATCTATGTAGCAAAACTTTCCGTGGATGCGCACGTCAATGCGATTGTACTTGCCTGAGTAATGCTTCTTGGCGTACTCGAGGATCCGCCTTCTCGTGCGCTCCTGAACAGACGGAGGAATTACTTTACCCCCCGAATGTGGACTGTACACCCAGGTTTTCCTCATCCCTACCTCCACTTCTTCTATATGGGTCGAACGATAAAGATTGTATACGGAGTGAAGTGAAACGAATTCCGGATACAATCGGTTGAACTTAGCCGCGGTCCGGTAGCTATGGGGATTCAATCGAGCAACTTCGCTCTTCCCAACGTCTTATG
>Ga0184631_10000357_pt1 | contig 10406 bp, 8 predicted proteins | sample PLM4_90_b1_FD_133160 | JGI IMG/M metagenome (GOLD analysis project Ga0184631, IMG submission 133160) | Groundwater sediment microbial communities from an aquifer in East River, Colorado, USA - PLM4_90_b1 | ecosystem: Environmental > Terrestrial > Soil > Riparian zone | place: USA: East River... | reverse complement strand
TGAGGCTGACCACTTCACCTGATGTTGAATCCACTGCCAAGAATCCTTCATCATCAGGCCCTCGATGTCGAAGGGAGTCCGTCATCCTTTTTATACAATCTGGGTTAATGCTTCCCTTAAAGCTGTAGGCTCCTGTAATGCCGCACATAAATATCACTTCCTGAGAAGATATTTTTAGTTTTCGTAAATGGATTTTGTGATCCCTGCTACATAAACTGGGTCATGCCATTTATGAACATATTCAAGCCCTGCTTCACTTTTTTGATAGAACAACTGAGGATTTTGTAAATACTTTTCTAATACTATTTCAATATTGAATGGATTTATATTGATTACCGCCTCTTTAAGATCTTTCGCCATCTCTTCTGGAACAAACATGAGGTCTTCCTCTCTGATAAAAACACCCACTGGTTTCCCCATCTTCATCGCTTCTACTGCAAACCCTCCATACCAACCAGCCAATACTTGGTCAATCACGAGATCGGCCTGTTTATAAATTTCTAAGGCTTTTTGATTCGGCATATTTTCAACGAAAAGAATCTCTAAGTTATGTTTTTGTTTTAAGTTTTCTAAGGCATGGAGTATGTAATCCGATCCTTTTGCAGCGCGATCTGTCGAAGAATGAAGAATTTTGATTTTTCCATCAATTTTATAAGGGATGGTTTGAATATCATACCAATTGGATATACTGTAAGGGAGAAAGGATGATGCCCCTTTAGGCAAGAAATAGAGCAAATCTGGATTCACCGCAAAAATATGATGGGCATATTGGGATGCCTTCTTTATCCTTTTTTCTCGGATTTTATCTCTTAGCCCATCGTTGCAAAGTCCACCATAGCAATCCAGTTCATAACAGGAGCCAAATTCTACTCTTTTCATCGTTTTATATTTTTGTCTGGCATCACAGCCATTGTATGTAAAGATGATTTTTTTGTTTTTGGGATAGAAAGGGAGGTCCCAATGGTGGACTCCATAATGCCGAAAGTCGATCATTGTGGAGCCAAAATTAAAATGGAATACATCAAATCGATTTCTGTATTTTAGGAACGTTCCAATACTGCTGAGAAAGATGGCCGCCGGTCCTTTCTTGTCCCAGTGTAATGATATGTCAGATGGATAACCCAGCCAGGTATTTGAAGTGGTTAAAACTTTTACATCGAGACCAATCCTTCTTTCTCCTTGGGCTAGTCCCCAAGCGTTTCCGCCGACGGATGTTGGTAAATGGAGGACTTTCATATTCGTATCAAAGGTCAGACCTTCCTGTCCTATTCCTCCGAAAAAGACCTCACTATCGCTTTCAGCCCATTTCGAAGGGATACCTTTGGAATAACTCCTAAAACTTCTTTCATATGGGCATTGTCGCCGATCAAATCTCCACCCGAAGGGATAGTGTGGTACTGCACATAAGGTTGCTTTCCAGACGCCTCCCCCATCAGGGTGACCAGGTCGGTGATCGTCACCACTTCGTCCCCTGCGATATTAAACAGCTCAGAAGACGTTAAATTCAATGCAGGTTCAAACACTTGGACCGCATCTTCGATATAGGTGGGGTTAATCCGAAGTCCTGGGTTACCCTCTATCGTGATCAGTTCACCCTTCATTACTTTGTTTAGTAAGCTGGGGATAAGCATCCCGCTCTGGCCTGCACCATAAACAAAGAAAAAGCGGAAAACGACTGTGTGGAAGAACGGTTGATAGTTGGCGATTAAAAGTTCTGAGGTATATTTGGAACTGAGATAGAAATTCAATGGATTGACCGGATCGGTTTCAACAAATCTTTCGTAAGAATAACCATAGACCCCACCGCTCGAAGCGAAAAGGAAATGCTTCACTCCGACCCGTCGTGCATACTCTAAGAGTTGGAAGGTACTCCGGATGTTCACATCAAAAACGTCTTTTACCCCTTCAGGGAATTTCCTGTATTGCCGGGATTGTGCCAGGTGGATGATGGTATCTATCTGACCGGGTAGACGTGTTTCGTCTACGCCATGAGACAAATCTTGTTCAATCCAATTCACCCCTGGGGAAGCATTACCCAAAGGTTTTTTCCTGACGATAGCGAAGATTTCGTGGTGAGGAACAAAGCAAGTCACCAGATGCGTTCCTATAAAACCAGTTCCTCCTGTAATAAGAATTTTCATGGTAAGGATTTCTCCTTATCGAAACAATCTAGTTCTGTTGATCTGAAGATGGTTTTCTGCCAGGTTTGATTCCTAAGGACCTATTAATTTCATCAAAAATTTTTCCAACCGCTTCTGTGGAATGATGCCTCATCACATACTGTCGAGAACATTTCCCAATTTCATACAATTTGTCACGGTTCAGGATAAGCTCTCTTATTTTTTCTTTCACGGTCAATGGCGTGCAACTGATAATGGGAATCTCGTCATGAGCTATGAGACCCGTAACGGTGTACAGCTCTTTAAGATCCTCGCGCAGGAAGCACAGCACAGGCTTCTCCATAGCCATGGCCTCTATGGAAAACATGGCATACCAGCCAACGATCAGTTGATCGGCCACTATGTCCACAGAAGCCATGACCCGTTTGATTTCATCATTCGATACTTTCTCAAGCAAGATCAGTTCAACCTCAACCCCCTCTGTAATAAGATCATTAATGGCATTCACAAAGTATTGGGTGCCTTTAATCGACCGGTGATTCGGAGCATGGAGGATCTTCACTTTTGCTTTTTCCCCAGTATGGCATGGAAGTACCTCAACAGCCGCTGCTTTCCAGGTATCGATGTCAATGGAAAAGTGGGCGATCATCAGCGTATCCCAATGATACAAATAATCAACCCAGTCGCATCCAGCAATAATGTGGTCCGCATATTTTGTCCACATATCAATTTGGCTTTCAATTCGTTTTCGCCGAAACCGATGCATTGGATAATCACGGGCCATTGCGTTTTTAAAAAGGAGATTCCTTGTTCTCGACATCTCGCCAATGTCCCCACCATAAGGCATTACAACAATTTTTAAGTTAGCCAGCTTATAAAGAAACGGCTCAATCCTCCACAAAACATGTGTAAACCCAAGCGGACCTCCATTAAAATATATGTAGAGAGATTTATACTTTATCATCGATAGAAAGTATAAATAGTAGTTTCTCAATGGGCGAAAGGGTGTTTTTAGGATAAGGTCAGCCCTTATATCGAAATCATCTGTAATAAAATACACCTGGTTGACAAATGTTTGGGCTGAATAGCCTGCTAATTCCAAGGCCCTTTTATGATAGACATTATTTATTAACGGTTCTGGGCCTAAGCCTATGTCAATCGGCCTGTTCAGGAATCTTGACAAGAATGATATTGCTACAATCGGCACGAACAATATTAATTCAAGAAGAAAAGAAATTAATATTCTAATATTTCTCAACAGCTTCATCCTCTCTTTTGATTAATTTTCTTAAATCGGATAATCTAAATATATAAAATCCTGAACTCATCACAAGGCAACAAAAGATTATCTTTAAAATAAATATATGGATATTCCACTCCAAGCTATTAATAAAAAAGGAAAATGATAAAGTAAATAAAATTATTAGGGCTGATAAAGACAATTTCTTAATTTCAAGTGGAATTGGATGCAACTTTTGAGTCCAGTATAAATAACAAATGCTCAGCACTGCGTATGAGATGAATGTTGCAATGGATGCACCCAATGCTCCATATTTCGGGATCAGGATAATATTTAATAATAAATTTATCCCTGCTGTTATCCAAGAACCAATAAAAAACAAATTAGTTCTTTGCTCCAAAGAAATGCCGATAGCGGTTATTTGTGTTGTGCTCGCCAAGACAATGCCCATTGATAAGACACTTAAAGTATTTGTTGACTTCCAGTAACCTTGAGGGGTACTAAATTGAATTATCTCAAGACCGAATATACTCATTACTACACCAACGAATGTGATGCCGAAAAACCAATAAGAAAATGTGCGGCTATAGGTATATTTATAGTTAGGATTATCTGCATAGGCCTTGAGTGCAAAGGGGGGCCATGCCCTGCCAAATACTTCTGTTAAAAAAAATATACCAGTAGCAAATTTATTAGCCACACTATATAATCCAACCTCCGTATTATTACTTAATTCACTCAACATCCATCGGTCCATCGATCCGAAAAGCCAATATGCTAATCCAACAAATATAAATGGATATCCAAAACCAATCACTTTCTTTGCCATGTTTTTATCGTATCGGAATTTCAGATCTTTCTGTAAAAACCATAAACTTAATGGAATGGAAATGACCAATGCAGAAAAAGTACCCCAGAAATACCCAACAAGACCCAAACCAAAAACAACGATAAATATTAAACTCAATGATAAGCTGACGATATTTTTAAAAAAAGATAAGAAAGTAAATTTCCAAGGAGAAAAATAAATACGAAGAAGATTTTGTGAGTAAGATAGAATCTGAAGGGGAATATTAGACAAAAGGGTGAGCACAATAAATATCCATAATACCTCATACCTTTTTTCTATTGCATGACTCAATGGATACAAAATTATAAGGGCGACACCCGTCAACATCAATGACCATATCAATAAAATGGTTAAGCTAGTACCAACTAATAAAGAGCGCTGGTTCTCAGGCATTTTGGGCTCAAAATAGAACCTCTGCGTAGCATTATTTAATCCAAGTTCTTGGAAAATCCCAATCAGCCCTCCTAAAGTTCCCACTAATGACAAAATACCAAATTCTTCAATGGTGAACATTCTGGCATAGATTAAAAAAGATGCGTATCCAATAAACTTGAATACAAAATCTCCGAATCCATAAATCATGAACTCTTTTAAAAGAGTAGGCATAATTACCTTAAATCGGTTTAGTTGTTTTTCTCAAAGCAGAGAAATAATTCATTCTTATTATTAAATTGAATATCTACAAATTTGAATTTAGTTTTTTTAAAAAGTTTGATAATACCTTTGGGGCTTTTAAGAAAATGATGGAAAGGGTCTATTGCCCCTTTAGGGACGTAGAAGACACTATATTTTGGATAGATGACGAAATCATTTACTCGAACATTACTGTTTGGGCCAGGAATAAATTTATCCATTTTAAACCCAAATCTCAATCTCAATCTATTTAACAGTAAGTCCTCCATATTTTTAAGCTTTTCATAAAAAGATGTACTTCGGTCACTCATCCATACAAAGACTTTACTTCCTTCTGATAAAACCCTATGAGTTTCATGGATGGTACGCTCTATTGAACAAATATGATCCAAGCTTGTCGCAAATATTACAGCATCGAGGGAATTATCAAAGAAGGGCATAAATTCAGCACATCCGGTGATTCGTATACCCCTGAATGACTTGTTATCAATAGGATCAATTCCATAAAATTCGAACCCCCCTTTTTCTTCAAAGTCCAAATAACCCGGTAATTCTAATATGCCGCATCCAACATCTAATATTTTCCCTCGAGATATATAAGAAGAAATATATGTTTTGAAGTTTAAAACATCCTCCCTTCCTGATAACGATAAAGAACCTTCTTGAATAAAATAATAACTTAATAACCCATTGTTATTTAAAACTTTGTTTAATAAGTATCTTTTTTTAAAATGTTTTAATAAAAGCCTGTCCCCATCATATTTCAAATAATTTTTTGCATATTCATATGTAAATCCACAATGTGAACATGCAATGCTCCCTTGTCCTTGGTGAGGAACGATTAATGCTCTACCACACTGAACACACCTATAATCCATGATGTCTAAATCCTATTAAGTTCTTTAATAATCATTGCAAATATTTTCGGCACCAATGCTCGAAATTAAGTAAAGACCAAATGAACAATCTTCGATTATTCTTTCCTTGCATATGTTCATTCACTACCCTTTGAACTGTGGCCCGATTTAAATATTGATAAATCCGAGCCCCACTATTGAAAAGTGTTCGATGTACATAGTCAATACTCTCTCCCCTGAACCATGATTCATCTGGTGCAGAGAAACCTTGTTTAACCCCATCAGTCACCTCTGAAGGAATGTAACGCTCCATGACACGTCGTAATAATAACTTCCCATCCTTAGTTTTTTCAAAGTAGATAGCGGCTTTAGGGCCAAGTTCATTTTCATTAAGTCGTACAACCTCAGCCAGGTTTTTTAATTTTAGCCTCACAGGGACATGCATAGCGAAGTCCACTAAATCATTGTCCAAAAAGGGAACCCTTGTTTCGAGGCTGTGCGCCATACTGAGTTTATCTTCTACTAAAAGTAAGCCATGTAAAAAAGTTTTTGCTTCAAAGTAAAGTGAATGGTTGATGTAATCTTCAGGTTTGGATAATTCTGAGGTGGGACCATGGAAAACATTTCTGAAGATATCCCGGGTCCAGACATGTTTAACTTCATCCCACACCGGCATAAAAATCTCACGGATGACTTTGTTGGGTATAAGGCGTTGCCAAAAAACATAATATTTATCAATGTAGTGTTCAAAATCCTCATTTACAACGGCCCTATAATAACGCCAGGGGTATCCACCAAAGAGTTCATCTCCGCCAGTACCAGAAAGTACAACCTTAACGAATTTGGCAGCAAGTTGAGCCACGTAAAAGTTAGGATAACTCTGTCCAACCCTTGGTTCCTCTAAGTGCCAAGCCAATCTTGGAAGAATTCTCTCCATATCGCCCGCTTTTAGAACCATTTCATAATGTTCGGTTTTAAAGAGGTAGGACATGAACTCAGCTTTTTTACGTTCGTCAAAAGCTAACTCTAATCCCGAAATAGAGTGAAGGTCAAAACCGCATGTAAAGGTTTTAATATAAGGCAATTGGGTTGCCGCAATAGCTGTGATAGATCCAGAGTCCATCCCACCGCTTAAATATGACCCCACTTCAACATCACTTACCAGCTGTCGAATCACTGCCTGTCGAAATAAACGGTCCAGTTCCTCGACATACTCTTGTTCAGAAACCGGATGATTGGGTTCCTGAAAGTTGAAGTCCCAATACCGAACAGGCCGAAGTGATGCAATGGGTTTCCCAAGGGGAACCTGTGCATAACAACCCGCAGGGAAGATCCATATCCCTTTCAGAAGAGTCCTCTGTGTAAAAATGTTTTGAAAGGTGAAGTACTCGATTAGTCCCTCGAAGTCGATCCCCCGCCGAACGGACGGATGTTCCAGGATCGCCTTCTGCTCCGAGGCAAAAATCAGTGTAGGCCCCAAAAGGGTGTAATACAGGGGTTTGATTCCGTAACGGTCTCTGGCAATGAAAAGCTCCTGACGCATTTTATCCCAGATGGCAAAAGCAAACATTCCGTTAAAACGGTTTAAACATTCAGCCCCCCACTGGACGTACGCCTGAAGTACGACTTCTGTATCTGTTTTTGATCTAAACTTATGGCCTAAACTTTCCAACTCAATTCTTAACGCTTGAAAATTATAAATTTCTCCATTGTACGTAATGATTTAATTCCTGTCCTCTGTCGACATGGGTTGATGGCCAGCGGGTGAGAGATCAATGATGGCTAGACGTCTATGCCCCAGCCCGATAAAGCTGTCGATATAGAAACCCTCCCCATCCGGTCCCCGATGGGCTATGGCATCGGTCATCTTACGTAATATTACTTGAGATACGGGTTCACCATTTAGGTTGAAAATACCAGCAATGCCACACATAAAATATTTTTCTCTCCGTCAGAATTTACCCAGCCATTTATTAATGATCTGCCGCCACCCCACTTTTGAAAAAATCTATATTTAGCCGTATTATTAATCATCGTTGATCCTTACTTGAAGTCGCCGCTTCATTACTTCTTCTTTATGGTTTTTCCGCCATTCAATCAATTTTTCCAAACCTTCTCTTAATCCTACTTGGGCTTTGAAACTGATTTCATCTTCTGCTTTTTGGGGGCATCCCACCCTGTTTTTAACAAACGTTGTGCCCTCTGGTTCGTATTGAATCTTGAGATTGGAATGAGTTATTTCTAAAATCACCTCGGTCAATTCCTTAATGGTCGTCTGGATGCCTCGACCGACATTGTAGAAGCGATCCACCCTGTCCGCTTTCAAGGCGCATCGGTTCGCTTCTGCACAATCTGAAACATAGATAAAATCATAGGCCTGGGAACCATCTCCGTAGACAATGGGTGGCAACCCCTGATCGAGCCTGTCCAGAATCTTCATGATGACGGCGATATAAGCCCCTCTATAATCCTGCCGAGGGCCATAGACATTCATGTATCGAAGTCCTACATAATTGAGACCATAACGGTGATGGAATGCCCGGCACATCTGTTCTCCAGCGATCTTCGTGGCTCCGTAAAAGGTTTTATTATTAAACGGATGATCCTCCGTCATAGGGATTTCAACAGCATCTCCGTAAACCGATGCAGAAGAGGAATAGATCAATTTTTTAATTTTATTATTCACACAAGCCTCAAGCACATTAAACGTCCCTCTGATATTGACGTCAAAAGCAGCCCGAGGATATTCATAGCATTGAAGCAACCATAAGGCGGCGAGGTGGATGACATAATCAACCCCTTTCATAGCAGAGTCCAATATGTCTGTCTGACAGATGTCTCCTCCAACTTCATATATTCTTACCCGGGGGTCATTTTGGGCCTCTTCTAAATTACTCAAGGTCCCCCGGCAGAAATTGTCATAAATGAGAATTTCCCCCACATCCTCTTTTCTTAATTCATCCACAACATGAGAGCCAATAAATCCTGCACCACCGATGACTAAAACTCGACTTCCCCTTATCTCCATAGTCGCCTCAATTTCTACCTTTCCTTAAGGATTTGAAATGTCCCATATGCGTCCCTTGGTAACATCAACCATCTGCCTCAACCGTTCTTTCCTCTCATCCAGGCCTGTCAAGGAGGTGATTAGGATGGCATCGGGTTTTAAAGTTTCAATTTGACGGAGGTCCTTCACCTCAAAGCCTAATATCTCTGGCCGATTTATTTTTTCCTGATCTTCGACAATGCCTATCAGTTTCAGATTGACCCCTTGAAGGGTAATGTAAGCGATTTCCATCTCATCGCTAATACCATAAAAAACGATGCGTTTTACGCCTGAATTCTCCATCTCTAAAAGCTTTCTACCAATGATCTCCTTCAATGCAGAGTAATGTTGAACGGTCCAGGAGATGAGATGAAGGGTGAGGTTGGCTTTCCCTGCAAAGCCTTTTGGGGTCAAGTAATATCCGATCTTGTGATGATCCAGGCTCATGATTCGGATCCAACCCCTCCGGGCCATCCTTTTTAAACAGGCATTGGTTACACCGAGGGCAATACCAAACTTATGGGACAATTCACGTTGAGAAATGACCGGATTCTTCTCCAATTCCTGGAGTAGATTTAACTCTCTAATCTCTTGCGGAGGCTTAAAAAGTTCAAGGTTTCCCATAATGATCAAATTTTGCCCATTTGATGCCCGAAATTGTTCATCCCATGAACAGTTCGTTCAAAAAAATATTGATACCCTAACTTATTGAATCCAATTGAATTTCCTTATAAAGAGCGCCCATAGAAGGTAAACCATATGATTCATAAGTTCTATAAAAGCAAACCTTATGCCAATAATTCTTTCAATATTTTTTCAATCTCGATGACTTTTATCTCCCAATCGAACTTTTCACGGGCAACGAAAAGAGCCCTTTCACCCATTGCTTCTCTCTTCTTTCGATCTTGAATGAGATCTTTCATTGCCTCCTTAAAGCTGACGGTATCTTCCGGATCAATGACTCGCCCTATTCCCTCTTCTTCAATAAATCCCAGACCTTCCGCTTGCGAAGAAATAATGGGTTTCCCACAAGCCATATATTCGTAAAGTTTTATTGGAGAATAACCAGATTTCAGTTTTCGCTTTGGCAGGACACAGATGTCAGCAATATTGATGTACGCGGGAATTTGTTCATAATCCACCATCCCGGTAAAGATAAAATAATCAGATAACCCTAATTCACTTACACTCATCTGAAATTTGTCTTTCCATACCCCATCACCGACAATTAAAAATCTTACATTTTTTTTCTCCTTGAGGAGCAAAGGGGAAACCTGTATAAGATATTCGATTCCTTGCCATGGGGCCAGGTTCCCGATGAATACAATTAATATTTCTCCATCTCCAATGTTTAATCTCTCTCTCCATTGTGCAAGCAAATTCTTATCGTGGATTGGGTAGAACTTTTTTGTATTCACTCCATTGCTAATGACTTTTATTCTATCTGGCTGACAGTGAAACTCCTTGATGAGATAGCTTGCGATATAAGGGGTTACGGAAACGATCTGATCAGAGTTTCGGGCTGCCATTTTTTCAACTCTTTTAATGAGAAATACGATTATCCGGTTAAATATGGAACAGCTCTTCAATTTCTGTTCTTCATTGGCTAATCCATTAATCTCGTAAATTAATTTTTTATGGAAGAGGAGCCGTGGCAAGA
>Ga0184631_10000355_pt1 | contig 10409 bp, 7 predicted proteins | sample PLM4_90_b1_FD_133160 | JGI IMG/M metagenome (GOLD analysis project Ga0184631, IMG submission 133160) | Groundwater sediment microbial communities from an aquifer in East River, Colorado, USA - PLM4_90_b1 | ecosystem: Environmental > Terrestrial > Soil > Riparian zone | place: USA: East River... | reverse complement strand
CCACGCTCAAGAAGCGTTGAGAAAAGCATAAAGATCGCCGGCGATGTCCCGGAAGTCACGATAATCTGATCCGGGTCGATATGAACCCCATATTTTTCAAGGTAATGTTTGCAGATGGTCTCCCTGAGCTCTATCAGCCCAAGGCTGTGGGTATAGTGGGTCCTCTCCTTGTGAATAGCCTCGATTGCCGCTTCACAGATACACGATGGTGTAGGGAAGTCGGGTTCCCCGACCTCGAGGTGGATTATGTGACGGCCCTCCCTTTCCAGCGCATGTGCCCTCTCAAGGACGTCCATGACAATGAATGAAGGGATATTATTAGCCCTTTCGGTTATGGGGATCATAGATAAATCCCTTTATCTGCCATTTTATTAACTTTAGAGGGCTATTGGTGAACCTATCTTTTTTCCAATGATTCCGAACGCGGTGCGCGCGGAATCGTCCGCTTTGCGAACGCTCCCCGAAAATATCCACGCACCGCGTGGAGAATCCTGGCGGCCTGGACATCTGCATCAGAATCTTTGCTGGACGCACTATATGATGCATAAGGCAGTCCATAATAAACCTCATCCGGTGTCCCGTCGTCAAGAGAAGAATGTCCTCTTGCCTGGTTATAATATTGAAATTGGAGATAGGAGGTTTCTTTTTTGCATAGCAATTAAATAATTTTTTCTATGCTATATGGGGGACTATATCCCTTTGATCTTTTAATATATAACGCTGATAAAAAAGTAAGTTGAAAAAGGATAAATCATCCCTGGAAAGCAGGGCAGCCAAGATCAGGCGGAGAGAAAAGGCGTTTTATAATTAAACGCGCTCTTGAGACCACATTGAAGAAGGCTGCGACTTGGCACCCCGTTGTCCATATGACAAGGCCGGGGCGATGTCTTGATGGGACAACGAATGATATATACTGGCACACACGGGGACCGGTTCGATCAGATGTGGGGGCATTCACTTTAGTTGTTATTCACTATCAAAAAAGATCGTATATACTGTCCCGATATCATCTATATCTGCCGATCGGACGGCCTCATCATTCACGGCATAGACGTCTTTTTCGACGTCTTGTTCAATGAAGAGTCCTCGGAGCCAGGAACTGCCATAATAATAAGTTTCGCCGGTTTCCGGAGCAGTACTGATACGACCGAGATATTCGAAGCCGTTCTCAACGGTCACCCTGTATACATAAAGCCCAGTAAACGTATGAGTTCCATAAGAATATGGATAATCCGGTTCACCCTGATACTCATAAAGATCGACAGGGATTGCCAGGAGATTACTATCCTCATCTTCAGCCCAGAATGTAAATGCCTTGTGGTTGGAAAGGGCTTCGGAGGTTGTTCCCCGGTTACCGATCAGCTCCTTGTGCAGAAGTATGGGATCAGCAAAATTACTGATATCGAAGATGGAGAGTTGCAGGCCCTGGTACCATGTAATTCCATTTTCTAATATTGTGTCTTTACCGATCGTGATGAGGTGATCCTCGCCCATGGGATGGATATAGTCGGAATAGCCCGGGACCTTGAGCTCACCCACAACTTCCGGTTCAGATGGATCTGACAGGTCAAGGGTAAAGAGGGGATCAACCTTGACAAAGGTCACAAGGAACCCTCGAGTACCGATAAAACGGGCGGAGTAGATATCTTCACCAGCGGCTTCTTCAACCTCCAGCTCACCGATAATCTCCAGCCTGTCGCCGATAATCTTAAGACAATATACATAATTGCGAGAGTCTGTGCCCCAGGCCCCGTTATTCGTCGCAATGCGCAGGACATCCTCACCTTCATATCCATACTCACCAAGGGAGAACTGGTTGAGTATTTTCCCACTGACCTCGCCGGTGCCCTCCAATGTAACGTCTTCTCCGAGGCCAAACTTGTAAAGAACGGTGCGGTAGTATTGGCTATTGAGGTCAACAGGCACGGCCCCATAGTTCCATTGGGTAGCGGCTATATATAGGGCCCGGGTTGAGGCATAGACTGTATGCGCGTCCGCGATAAGGCCTACACTCTTAAATCCCTCTGACATATCCGCAAGATTGAATGTTACTATGCTTACGATGCTGCCACCAGCCGGCTCATCCGGACGATAGAAGTCCTCCGGTACTATGAGTCGCCCGCCTGAGCTTGAATCACCCTGTTCGTCGAGGATCTCATAAGAGGGGATCAGATCGTCGATGGTGACGGACTCAAGTGCTCGGTCATTTGCGGCAATAACCTCGGCCATACCCGCTGTCGTCCCGTTGTATGTCAACTGGAGCGGGGGCAGATCAGGCATGAACTGTTGGATGATATGGAGCCTGCTGTTGGTGAGGCGCGAGGAGACCAGCCAACCATCTATTATTACATCTTTAATCCACTTAGGAGAAGAGGGATCTGATACGTCCATTATTAACACCCCGGTCTGTGCCTTTACAGGAATCCAGTAAGGGACCCCTATTAACGCAACCCCGACCCGATCTGTACCATCCCATATTGAACCACCACCTAAAGACGGGGTGTAAAGGATAATAAGTAAGTCATTATAGAGGTAGAGGGAATCGACAGTCCCGTTCACGTCGATTGGGCTCAGTACCTCCATGGAATCAGAAGGAACGGCCTTTACGATATGCACGGCATGGTCATCCGCTACGTACAGATATGTGCCGTCTGTCTTGACCTTGTCGGACTCATCTACCCCGACCTCCTGGACAGTGGTCTGTGAATATCCATCAACCACAGACGAGGAGGCAGAGACATCCTCAAGTCCGGCCCCCGCAGTCGGCAATCGATTAGCCGAGTAGAGGCTAGAGGCGAGAACTGTCTCGCTAAACTGACCCTTGATATAGTCCTCCAGTTCATCCCAGCTGTTGTATGTTTTACTAGGATTTCCAACCTCCGTTCCACCTCCACCAGAGCATCCTGAGATGAACAAAGTTGCGAAAAGGATCGCTGCAATGAAAAGGGCATTATATGTTCGATATATAAGATGCATTTTCATATCTACCCCCTCCTTTTCTCTTTATCTGTTAAAGGGAATGCCTGAATATTGATTTGTATAACCTGATCTGTCTCTTCCTCAGCCATTGCCGATTCAAGAAGTTCTTTTCTGAATTGTGTTATCCTTCTTTTTATATCCGCTATGCCCCCGCTATTCACGCGCAAGGTGAGGGCGGTAATATCCCGTTCGTTTGACGGATAACGTTCGAGGGATTCGGATGCAAGCTTAATCATCTCTCTGTGAAGGTTCCCGATTGCAAGGGACTGCACCTCCGGCCCGGTACTCAGGGCAGGATCCGATTGCTCCCAAAGCCCGTCTTTGTCTTTCTTTATCAATCCGAGCTCCAGCAGCAGGTTTATTGCCTTACCGGCTTCCTTAGGCGTGATTTTAGGGTTTAATAGTGCTGCTATCTGTTCTGACGTAAAATTACGACCCCCGAACATTACAATCTCCCTTATCGCCAGGTTGTACCATTTGGAAAAGTACTCATAGCTCTTCTTCTCAATCTTGCGTACATTATTGTAGCCTTTAATTGACATCACTTTTTTCAAATAGTAGTTCTTCTCTTCGTGGTCTTTTGCCTGATTCAGAAAAACCAGGGGCTCGAAAGACTCCCTTTCCTGTTTAGAGAATCCAAAACCTTTGGCAACCTTGGCGAGACTTGTATTCGTAAGATTCCTCTTTCCGTCAATAACAAGCTTGAGAAAATTGGGAGATGAAAACCCGGCCTTTCCGGAGAAGTATCTGTATGAAAAGAATCTATCTTTCTGCTTCCTGAAACGGAACATATCATCCAGGAATGTACGATAATCCATATAGTCATATATGTTTGGACGCGTCATTTATCTCATCCCAAGATTTTTAAGATAAGGCCCTTCTCCCAATTAGCAGAGAGAAAGTAATATTTTTAAATCCAGATCGTCGATTAAATAATTCAGAGAAGATCTTTTGTATTTTAATATCATATTAAATGGACAATACATAAACATTTTTAAGATGAAAACTAAATAAATGTATTCTATTGAATACATAAAATATACTTTATATATATTATTTTATATAGATTACAGAATGCTATACCTTTTTTTTGAATTCATAATAAACTAAAATTATAGGAAACACATTAAAACTGAATATTCCGAGACTCTTTTACGGTCTTCATCCTTGACATAAATCTTAATATCTTATTATAGTCAGCCCATATAGCGAACCTTTCACTATTATTCTCAATCAAGATGAATATTGAAAAGCCCTCACAACCGGATGTCCTGCCCAAAACGATAATTGAATTTATCAATATCTTTATGCGTGCTATCAATACATCGCGCCTCTATTCAAAAGGTCATGACCTCCATAAGAAAAATATCGAACAGTTATTTATGAAGTTGCAGGACGCGCTTGGTGATCGCAATTTCATTTTTTTGGGCTGCGCAAAAAAGATGTTATATTTAGAAGGCGGTTTTTTTGAGGCCAGTGACGCCAACCTTAAAAAATTCCTGGAATTCAGCCATTCCCTGAGGGTCTCCCATTTCCTCCTTGATAAAGATATTACCGTTGAGGAGATCGAGGTCTTCATTGACCTTCTGGCGGCAGCCAAACAAGGGGAGGGTGAAGGGGTATCTCTGGCCCTTTCCCGCGAGCATATCGGGCACGCCAAGCTCGGCCTTCTGGATTACAGCGTGTTTTCAACCATTCAGACCGTCGCGGCGCAGCTGTCGCATGGCACAGGGGATGAGGCCCTTTGGCGGCAGCTTATAGTCCAGCCGGCCGCTGCCGGGACGTTCAGCCTCGGCCCTGAAAAGGTTCGGGAGCTGACGCGGCTATCTGAAGATATAGAAGAATTAAAGAAACTGCTCTTACAGATAGATGCTGAGATGATGGAAAGTGAGACCGGGGCCTCGGCCGCCCAACGGGGGCTACTGCTGGGCAACTTTATTCAGAACCTGAGTGACACGCTGACATCGGTGGATCAGGAAAAGAGGAGGGTATTCGCCAGGCAGGTGGGAGGGATACTCAATGCCCTGGAACCGCAGGTCAAGACACAGATACTCGGCTCACTGGCGCCTGATACCGAGAATGAGAAGAGAGTTGACGTTATCCATGAGATAATTCAGGCGATGCCTGATGAAAACCTTATTGGTCTTTTAACGGATGGATTAAAGGGGCCGGGGGCGGGTTCCGCATGTTTTAACAACCTTTTTACCAGGGCACTTACAAGATACAAAGAGCCGGGCCTGCTGTTAAAATTAATCCGGAGCGCCGGGGATCAGGCGACCAGGGAAGGCAAACCGGGCAACCTCCAACACTTGCAGCATCTGGAGCAGCTTATTATCCAGCGGGAGGAGACCGATAGACTTAATGAACAATATATCAAAGAGATTGAGGCCCTCGCCACGTCTATCCAGATGAAGGAGCCGATGGCAGAGGAAGAGGAGATGAAGAACCTCATGCAGACCATGTCTCCCGAATTTCTGGCAGAGGCCAAGGCCAGATTGATCATCGATCTCATGAGTCAGTATCGCCCCGGACAAGACGCATCCGTTATCACGTCCTTGTTGGAAAACCTCAGGGATATCCTGACTAAGTTATTTGAGTATAATAATTTTTATACAATGGGAGAACTCATGAGGGAGGTCTATCTCCTGCTCAGCAAGTATCCCGAAGAGGATTCGGTGAAAAAGACGGTGAATAACATGCTCTCGGGTCGGGAGCTTGGGAAGCTACTTCAATATCCCTTGGGGATGTGCCGTACTTTTGAACCGGAAGAGACCAAGATCCTCGACGCCCTTTGCCAACTCTATCCTGAAAAGGCAGGGGATTTTCTCCTGGATATCCTGTTAAAGCAGGAGGGTGAAGGCCCTAAAGTCGATTGGCTGTACAGGACACTGGCGAGTCTCGGGCCAAGGATGAGCAGGGTACTGGGCAGACGTCTCCAGGGGGCACCTGACAGCGCCCTCGGGAGACTTCTTAACCTTATTGCAATGTCGGAAGACCAGCATCTCTACTCTTCCATAGAACCGCTATTGGGACATGATGCCCATGAGGTCCAGTTGATGGCTATTAACACTATTGGAAAATTAAGGGCCGAACGAGCCGTGCCTCGCCTGGAACAGATTGTATCTAAAAAGGCCTGGGTAAAGACAAGGAAGGTGAAAGAGATACAAGAGGCCGCGGCCAGGGCCCTCGCGAAAATAGGCACGAATAGCGCCAGGGAGGTTTTGCAGCGGATGGCCGAGGAAGGCTCGGGTGATCTAAGTAAACTTTGCAGGGAATTGCTTTAATTCCGCAGGAGACAGGGATGCCCACCCAATCCAACAAAGAAAAGATACAGGCCTTTTACAGGGACCTCTGCATAAGCTTCGTAGGCAGCCTGCGGGCCCTTTCACTATATCCGCCGGAGCATCCTGAAGCAAAAAACAGGGTTGGAAATATCTATCAGCGGTTGACCGCTTTTTTAAAACAGCGACCCCATCTCACGATATTGGTCGTAAACGGGGAGATAGTAATAGAAAACGTCCCATTGCCGGAACTCAGTAAGACACTTGCCCAATTCATTCAACGAATGGAGGATATGCGATTTCAGCGCATCGTGTTAAAAAAGGACCTTAGCTCGGATGAACTTATTTTATTCTTACAACTCCTGATCCAGTTAATGAAGAAGCCTGAAAATGCCATTGAGGTGATGGCTGAAAACCAGGGGAGGTTCCCTCACGTTATTGCGGGGGCATTGCCTACAGAGGCCGGTCCGCAGATCTCCTATGATGAACTGTCAGGGGCCCTTCAGGCCGCCCGTCAATTGGTGCTTTCCTTTTCCGGACAGCTCAAGGATGTCTTCGAAGATATCAAGGGTCCCCTCTCAAGCCGGCAGGTTTCCCTCGCAAAGGAGACCACCGACTCTATTTATAGCATGAATACAAAGGGGGAGATCCCTTTAAAGACACTTATTTACAGACGAAGCACCGATAGCGATCTATATATACATGCCATAAATGTATGCGCCTTTTCCATGGCCCTTGCCCGGGACATCCAATTGAAGGATTCAATAATTGAAGAAGTGGGATTGGGCGCCCTCCTGCACGATATAGGGTTGCACATATTGCCGTCAGGGCCGGATGGCTTGAACTCTATCGGAGCATCGAGAGGGCAGGCGAACTGGTATGGACACCCTCAGCGGGGAGCGGAAGTCCTACTCGCCACAGAGGGAATATCTGATCTGGTTCCTTTGGTTGCCTATGAGCATCATATCCACTATGACGGAGGGGGCTATCCCAAGGATATAAGGCACAGGGATTTAAACATGGCCAGTATGATAACCTGTATCACCAACAGCTACGATAATCTGCGCCGCGATCTCCCGAACCAGCATGCCCTTACCTTAACAGAGGCGATTGACTGGATGGATCGCAGGTTCGGGACCCAGTTTCACCCAGTCCTTTTTAAAAAGTTCCGGGCAATGGTTAAGGCCCAGGCAAAAGAAGAGATTTGAGGTCTTACATTTTCATATAACAAAGATATGTTTGGCACAGTCCTTATTTCAGTTTGTTCAATCTTGCACCTCTATGTCTTCTGGCGCATCTCCTCGATCCCATTTATGAAGAAGCGTTTCCGCATTGGGGCCCTCATCTGTGTCGGCATGCTGCTCTGGATACTGTTCTTCTCAGCCCGTTATTTCGGCCACAACCGCGAGGGATTCTTATGGGCGGCGCTCGAACTGCTGGGGATGAACTGGATGGCAACCTTATTTCTGATCTTTGTTCCCTTGTTCGCGGTGGATTTGCTTACCTGTTTTGGAGCCCTGTTTTCGAGCTGGGCGGCCGCAATACGAGGCTGGGCCTTGTTGGCAGGAATCGCGTTCTCCCTTATCGCCTGTTTTCAGGGTCTCAGGCCGCCTGTTGTGCGGGAATATGATGTGCGCATCAAGGACCTTTCAAGCGAATTTAACGGTTTAAAGGTTGTGGCAATAAGCGACACGCACATCGGCTCGCTCATAGGTGAACGCTGGCTCGCGGCACGTGTGGACCAGATAATGGCGCTTAAGCCTGATCTTATTTTTTTACTCGGCGATATTGTTGAAGGACATGGCGTGAATCCTGATCTTATACTTCCTCAATTAAAACGGCTTTCCGCGTCGCTGGGAGTTTTTGCCGTTCCTGGGAACCACGAGTCTTACGGCGAAACGAATTCCGGCCCGGGATTGTTCAAGGAAGCCGGGGTTTCAGTATTACGTGATCAGTGGGTGGAAGCAGGCAAGGGGTTGACGGTGGCAGGACTGGACGATCCTAGGGCCTGGCGCGGGATTAAATTAGATTATGACCATATCTCTCGTGCCCTTGCGAACCATCCCCCTGGAGCTGTTCTCCTGCTTTCCCACAGCCCCCAGGAGATTGAAAAGGCTGCGGATGCAGGTGCCGACCTCATGCTTTGCGGACATACCCACGGGGGACAGATATGGCCTTTCGACTATCTGGTGCGCATTTCTTACCCGATGCTGGAGGGACGCTACGAGGTAAAGGGCATGCCGGTAATTGTCAGCCGGGGAGCGGGGACCTGGGGGCCCCGCATGCGGCTGTGGAGCCCTGGTGAGATTTTATACCTGACCCTGTCCGGAAACGGAAATGGGGTAGAACAACCTTCAAGGTAATAGTTTTATCCTTGACAGGAAACCGGCTCTTCCATATATTCACAAACAATAACAGTAAGAATACAAGGGGTCTAGGATTCAAGGGTTCGAGTCAAACGCCTAATAATTATAAAGAAAACACTTGAATATTTGAACCCTCGAACCCTTAACCACTCTCTCCCCATTAATTGGGAGGACAAAAAATTTTTTAAGGATATGATATATGTACAATGCCGGTGAGTTAAAAAAAGGTATCAAGATTCAGATTGATAAAGAGCCGTATAATATAATCGACTTTCAGTTCGTCAAACCCGGAAAGGGGCAGGCCCTCTACCGATGCAAGCTCAAGAACATGATCAATGAAACGATTATCGACCGGACATACAGATCCGGCGATATCTTTGAGCCTGCGAACCTGGAAGAGCATAAGATGCAGTATCTCTATAATCAGGAAGACGAATTCTATTTCATGGATGTCAATAACTATGAACAGTCCATGCTCACAAGAGAACATGTAGGGGATGCGAAGAACTATTTAATAGACAACATGGAAGTTTATATACTCTTTTTCGATGAAAGGCCAATAGGGATTAGGCTGCCGAATTTTGTGGATCTGATCGTGACTCATGCAGACCCATGGGTCAAAGGCGATTCTGCTACCGGTGACAATAAACCTGTAACCCTTGAGACCGGTTATACCCTGCGAGTGCCGCCCTTTATCGAAGAGGGTGTAAAACTCACTATTGATACGCGGACCGGGGAATATGTCACCCGGGTCAAAGAATAATAACGATATTGCGGAACAGCGAAGATTGGCTGCCAGGGAATCCTGCCTGTGGCTGCGCGCCACGATTATCCAAGCTATAAGGTCCTTTTTTATAGACCGTGGATACCTGGAGATCGAGACTCCCAACCTGATCCCTTCCCCCGCCCCTGAAGTCAACATTGACGCCGTCAGCGCTGCCGATGGATTTATGCACCCATCTCCCGAACTGTGCATGAAACGGCTCCTCTCCGCCGGTTACTCAATGATCTTTCAGATCTGCAAATGTTACAGAAAGGGAGAGAGGGGAAAACATCATTTACCCGAATTCACAATCCTTGAATGGTATCGAGCTGGGGCGGATTATATGGACCTTATGGAAGAGTGCGAAGAGATGATACGATTCGTGGCGGCTGATCTGGAACGTGAAGACAGGATCAAATACATGGGCAAGAGTATTGACCTTCGGGGTCCGTGGGAACGAATGACTATGAGTGATGCCTTCAAAAGATATTCCCCCATATCACTGGAAGAGGCTCTTGAATCGGACCGTTTTGATGAGATTATGGTATTTGAGATAGAGCCGCGAATCGATATCTTTAAGCCCCTCTTCCTATATGATTATCCCTCATCCTTGGCCGCCCTTTCCCGGTTAAAGGAGGCTGATCCTTCTTTGGCCGAGAGATTTGAACTGTACATTGGAGGACTTGAATTAGCGAATGCCTTTTCGGAATTGACCGATGTTAATGAGCAAGAGAAGAGGTTCGCAAGAGAGAGGGAAAGACGAAGGCAACTGGGAAAAACGGAATACCCTTTCCCTGACAGATTTATCAAAGAACTACACAAGATGCCGGAGGCGGCAGGCATTGCCTTTGGTATCGACAGGCTGGTAATGCTCTTTGCCGACAAGGACACCATAGACGATGTGGTATCATTTACACCTGAGGAACTTTGATCTCTATCGGTAACAGATTGGCGCTTTTGAATTTAGCAATGGCATACAGGACTATGTGGTAAGAATTTTGCATATATTATTGATCCGAT
>Ga0184631_10000353_pt1 | contig 10438 bp, 11 predicted proteins | sample PLM4_90_b1_FD_133160 | JGI IMG/M metagenome (GOLD analysis project Ga0184631, IMG submission 133160) | Groundwater sediment microbial communities from an aquifer in East River, Colorado, USA - PLM4_90_b1 | ecosystem: Environmental > Terrestrial > Soil > Riparian zone | place: USA: East River... | reverse complement strand
TCTCCTGTAAATTTGAAGTTTCTATTAATGAATCAAATATAAAGCTAGATCTTCTTTTATTTTCAGTTTCATCCCTGACTAATTTCCATGATTTTTTCATATAATACCTATTAGAAATCAATCCAGGGACAAGTGCTATAAAAATAATTATGGCAATAGTTGGCATTATTTTAAAAATTATAAATAATGCAGAAAATGAGGTTATAATTCTGGAGATAAATGTAATAACTCTACTGAAAGAAGTATCTAAACTATATAATATTTCCTTAGATCTCTGAACTTTATTAGCAACCTCTGGATTTTCTAATGTTTGTATTCCAAGAGAGTGAATATGTTTATATAAAATTTGTGGGGCTTTAAATACAGTTAAATCGCTCATAACGTCCATAAAATACAAATAAGCACTGTCAAGTGCAGAAATAATTAAATTGACTAGAAGTAATAAACCCAATAATGGAATAACATCATTTAAATTTGGACTTGAGCTAGTTGCAATTTTTATAATTTTATCCAGCAAACGCGCAAAAATATAAGCAGTAAATAAAGGACTGAGATCTAAAAATATTCTCGCGGTAACTGTGCAAATAGTTGTAAATGGAGATAACTTAAAGCAAAAAATAACCAGCCATTTTACAGTATTTAAAAATTCCACAAAGGATAATTTATCATTATTATTTATAATTTCTTCTGTAGTTTCCATAAAAATATGCGCAAAAATGCGCCTTTTACATAAGATATAACGATAAAAATGGCTAAAAATTACAGATTAAAACTTCAAAATTTTCTCAAAACGCTTTTTATCGTTGAATGGGCCTATAATGGCAAGGTTTAAATTCTTATTTTTTATGATGTCATTGGCAACTGCCATAATTTCACTTGCCTTGACTGCCTGGATTTTTTTAATAACTTCTTCCGGTGTTTCAATTTTTTCTCTTAAAACTTCCTGCCCGCCATAATAGCTCGCCAGACTGCTTGAGGTTTCAAGTCCGATAGCCAGCCCTCCAGTCATATGTTCCTTGGCGCGATTGAGTTCTTTTTCACTGACTTCTTTTTCTGAAAGTTTTTTTAATTCACCTAAAATTGATTTCAAAACAATATCAATTTTATTATGATCAATGCCGGCAGAAACTGATAAAGATCCATAATCAGTGGACATATCCGCCGAGGCATAAACATAATACGCCGCGCCCAATTCTCCGCGCACTTTTTGAAACAATCTTGAGCTCATGCCGCCTCCTAAAATATCAGTCAAAACTTCAAGCGCATATCTTCGTTTATCAAACATACTAAACGCTCTCATTGCCAAAATAATATGCGTTTGGTCGGTTTTTTTATATTCCAACTTGATTGCAGGATTTTTTTGATTTTCCTTTGTTTTTAGTTTGGAATGTTTTTTGCCCGTTGAAATGGCTGCAAATTTATTTTTAATTTCATTTACCAAATTTTTCTCATCAAATTTTCCGGCAACAACGACTATCGTGGAACTGGCGACATAATTTTTCGCGTGATATTTTACAAAATCATTTCTGCTTAATTTTTTAATAACTTCCTTTCTTCCGGCAATTGGCCACCCAGTCGGTTGATCGCCATACATAAGTTCCATAATCAGATTGCCAACTTTTTCCATCGGCTCGTCATCTTTCATATTAATTTCTTCGCTGACAACTCCCCTTTCTTTTTCAATTTCTTTTTCGTCAAAAAGCTGGTTAAGATAAATATCCGAAACCACATCAAGGGCAATATCCAGATGACTGTTTCTAACCTTGGCATAATAGCCGGTATATTCCTGTCCGGTAAAAGCGTTATATGAAGCGCCAATGCTTTCAAGTTCTGAAGCAATATCAAGCGCAGTCGGACGCTTTTTAGTACCCTTAAAACACATGTGTTCCAAAAAATGCGACAATCCATTTATTTCTTTTGTCTCGTATTTTGAACCTGCCTCAACTAAAACCAAAACAGTCGTAGACAGACTGTCTTTTTGCGGAACAAGCAATACGCGCAATCCATTTTTAAGCGTCAGTTTTTTGTACATAGTTACAGATAATTACTATTTTTTACTTTATCAGATAAAAATACAGATTTGCGCGACCCTTGATTTCCATCACGCCCATAAGAGTTTTTTCATCCACTCTTCTGAAATTATCAATAATCGGCAAATAATTATAAATCAAAGATGTGGAAATCTTATCCCTAAATTCAACCTTGCGGAGAACAGCCGTGCAAAACGGAATATTAAATTTCAACCCAAGCACGTTAAAAATCACCGCCTTTACATTGTTTTTATTTAACAGATATTTCCCATGCCATTTAAACAGAATAAAATCCTTAAGCAATATTTCTAGACCGCTCCCGGTTGGAAAAAAACCGCCTTTCCACTTCCCTATCATTTCCGATATTTCAACAGGATCCAATCCGTCAAAAAATGTGTCCAGTTCTGTTTTTGATATTTTTCCTTTCTGATTTTTAAATTTGTTAAAAATTGTTTTATTCATGATGATTATTTTATGTGATGATTTTAACAATTATAGCACTGAAAATTTATTTTTAAAATTACAAAAAGTTGATTTTCCCATTCCCTCCTTCGCTAAGGCTACGGGCGAGGCAAGCTCGCGAATGAGTCTATTAATAACAAGTAAAGCGCAATTTTTCAATCACTTATTCCAAATTCCCCGCCTGAACGACTGACGTAGTTTAGTCGGGCAGGTATATTCCTACTCTATTTCACGCATTCAACCGCCTTTTCTTTTAACGGCAAAATCACATCCAAAATCCGCTCTGCGGCATTTTGAGTCATTGTTTTATTTTGATTTGTTGATTCAAGCTGATTGATTATGTTTTGAGAATCATTAATAAGATTGTTAATTGAAGTGCTGCCGGAGGTTGTTGCCATAACAGTTGATGTCGCTTTGCTATCTTTAATGCCAGCGTAATTACTTGCCGAAGTTTTAGATTTTAATTCGCTGAGATTATTTTTTAATTCATTAATTAAATTTTGCCTCTGTTCTTCCGGATCCTTTGGTAAAATTTTATCATCAATAAAATTTCTAACCTCGGTCGTCTTTCCATTAATCGCCAAAATTAAAGCGGCGCCGTATTGATTGGCAATATTATTGGCAAGACTTTTTAAAGGCGTAAAATAATAAGCCGCAACCCCAGCCGCCATTATCACTAAAAATATTATAAAAAAATTTGTCTTTGAACCTTTTTCAGCTTCTTTCATGCATAGTCGAAAGTCATAAAGTCAAAAGTCTATAAAGCAATAGATTTAACAAAAACTTTATGGACTTTATAGTTTACAGACTTTATAAACTTAATAAAATATTACTATATTTTATTACCTTATTTCTGATCCCGGATTAATATCTTCCATGACTGTCAAAAGAATCGGTCCCTGCTTTTCTTCTCCTGTTTCATTACTGGCAGCTAATAGCATACCTTGGCTTTCAAGTCCCATTAATTTTCTTGGTTCCAAATTTACCACTATTATAATAGTTTTTCCAATTAAATCCTCAAGTTGATATTTCAAACCAATCCCTGCAACAATTTGCCTCATAACAAATTCCCCTGTCTCATTTTTATCTCCGCAATCAACTTCAAGCCGGATAAGTTTTTCCGACCCCTCAACTCTCTCTGCCTTCAAAATCTTCGCAGTTTTTAATTCAATTTTTTTAAAATCGTCGTAGGTTATATTTGTCATTTACTTTATTGTTTTTGATTAGTATTATTGTTTTTATCGGGCTGTCGTATAGTGGCAGTATACACGTTTCGGGTGCGTGAGGCCTGGGTTCGATTCCCAGCAGCCCGACAGAATTAATCTTTATTTAGGCGTTTTTTTCGCTTATGTTTTCGTTCGTGCATTTTCTTTGATTTTTGTGTCAAAGCAAAAACAGAAAGCACCATTATATAATCAGCTATTGCCTCGGATGAAACATGGTATCCTCCGTCATTTAAAAATAATGAAAAGCCAAGCAAGCTTATAATTACAGCTGTCCAGGCAATAACGAAAACCTCTCCCGGGTGGCGACTGTCGTGTATTTCATACCACCTGTCAAATTCTTTTGTGCCAACATAAAGTCCCAGTATGCCGATATAAATTACGCTAAACGGCGCGATCAAATATTCAAATTTATTTTTCATAAAAAAGTCTCCAACCAAAAACGCCATAAAAACCACTGTCCATAAGTTGGTCAAAATCCTCCAAATTTTTTCGCTTTTTAATTCTTCAATATCTCTCATGATACGTGCGAATATCGAGGTTCAACCTCAAGACCCCACGAGGTTGAACCTCGATATTTTGTGTCTTGGGTCAAGCCTTTTATTTCACATAATGTTTTTTCTTAATTTCCTCTTCTGCTTCAGCTTCAAATTCATCCTTGCTCTCCCGAGCCTTTTCAAATAATTTTTTAAGCTCATTATCTGAAAGTTCATTTAATTCTTTTGCTTTATTTTCTAAATTTTCTTTTGTGTTTTTAGCAGGATCTTCAATCACTTCTTCAAGAAGCGCTGCCAATATCCAACCGATGCGCGGACTCGGGACTAATTTTAAAAATTCCATCAATTCACTCCCATTAAGCTTGAGCATTTTCGGAGAAATCGGATCGCGTTTTACCTTATCAATCATAAATAACAAATGACGCAGTTTATATGGCACGGCTTTTGGAACACCGGAACCGATGCGATCAGCTTCGCGCACCTTTATAAAATCGTCAATATTTTCCGGACCAACACGCGCCAAAAATCTTCTCACTCCGGCTTCAGTCACTTCGCCCACATTATAATAGAACATGTGGTAGCGAACGAGATGAATGACTTTTTCAGAAATTGCTTTTGAAAAACACATCCTATCCAAAGCCTTTGCCGCCATTTTAGCGCCAACCATTTCATGATTATAAAAAGTGGAGTTAGGAGTTTTGCCGGCTTTTGTTTTTGGTTTGCCAAGATCATGAAGCAGCGCCGCCAAACGAACTTCCAATGAATAATTTTTCTTGACCGTATAATCCAACGCGCGCAAATTATGTTCCCATACAGTATATATATGATGCCTGTCTTGGGTAACACCAATACCGTCGCGAAGTTCCGGCATGATAAATTTCAACAGCCCGAGTTCTTCCAATTTTTCAATCCCCTGCATCGCGCCCGGCGCCATTACCAGTTTTGTAAATTCATCCCGAATTCTTTCCTTGGCAATCATTTCCAATAATCCGGAGTATTTTTTAATTGCAGCTTCAGTTTCTTTTTCAATCTTCCAGCCTGAGGCTGATCCGCCTTTGGCGGAAAATCCCAGTTCTGCGGAAAATCTAACGGCTCGCATCATGCGCAAAGCATCTTCATTAAATCTTTGACTGGCATCACCAACTGCTTTAATGGTTTTATTTTTAATATCCACCTGCCCATCAAACGGATCAACTAATTGTGGAATTTGGTCCGCCAGCTGGCGGATGGAATTTGGAATTTGGAGCGCAATTGCATTCATTGTGAAGTCGCGTCTAGAAAGATCTTCTTCAACTGTTTTTGCAAATTTAACATCATCCGGATGACGCTTGTCTGTATATTTTCCTTCTGTTCTGTAAGTTGTAATTTCAATAATTTTTAATTTTGGATCTTCACTGTCGGTTTTCACGCCAACAGTTCCGAATGTATTTTCGTAAACTGTGCCACTGTCAGCTCCGACGCTTTCGGTCGGAGTCCCGACTTTACGTCGGGAAAAAATTTTTTGAATTTTTTCCGGCGTGGCATTTGTCGTAATATCCCAGTCTTTTGGCTCACGCCCAAGCATTAGATCTCTTACACAACCACCCACCAAATACGCCTCAAAATTAGCGCTTTCAAGCGCATTTACACATTTAACAACCTCTTCAGGAATTTGAGATAAATTGAATTTCACTTATAAATATATTAGCATTAAGTATATTAAAATGTATTATATATTCGCCTAGTCATCAATATTACATATTATATGCGAAATCACTTCGCATATAAACCAGTTAGGCAAAATAAAATAATTTTTTAACATTTATATTATGAAAAAAAAACTGGTCAGTGTTATTGTTTGCTTGTGCTTTTCTTGCCTACTTCTTTCCAACATGGAACGGCTTATTTTTTGGTACTTCACAAGACATTACGCTTGGTGATGGAAGAATTCAAGTAGCCATATTTTTAGTAGGTGGCTTATTGCTTTGGTATCAAGAGGAGAAAAAATAATTTTATTTAGCTTACTCATCTAAATTTATCTCCGCTACACTCCGTAAAACTTCAGATGATGCCGATACATTAACTGAAATAAATCTTTCATTATGGAACCTCCAAAATATCAACGAAAATGGGAAGAACTAAATCGTGCCTTAGAACGATTAAAAAAGTTTTATCAAAACTATGTCCAAGATGGACATGACAGTTTCCAGGGACCAAAAGACTTTGCAAACAATTTTTTCCGCATAAGCTACGAACTCAAAGAAGCTATAAAAAAGATTGACAATATTTCTTCAACTTTACCAAATACTGTCGAACAGTTTGCTAGCTCTAATCCGTGGGTCGGGCTTAGTTTAGACATTACAAATCAAGAAAAGCATATCAGTTTGAATAGAAGCAGAACTAGCAAACAAATTGGCACAATTACAAGCCATGTCCATATATTTGATCTAAATGGCAAAGATCGAACTGAACTTAAAATTGAAATCGCCAGAAAAAAAGAAGATTGTTTAGAGGTAGCGGAACAAATTGTTAAAGCATGGAAAACTTTTTTAATCGACAGGAGTTTAATTTCATGAAAAATTTACATCAGCTAAAAACCAGTCAAGTAAAATCAAATAAAAATTCGCCAAAAGGCGAATTTTTATTTGATTTGAAATATTTGCAGATAAATTATAAGCTAGAGGTATAAATCGCTCTCGTAGTGAAATGGATATCACGACAGGCTTCGAACCTGTTATTGGGGGTTCGAATCCCTCCGAGAGCACACACAGTGTGGGCGAGAGTAAGCAAACTGATTTGCTTACGCGAGAGATTTGAAGATCACAGCGATATGCGCTTAGCAAAGCGCATCGCGAGAGGCGGACTGCGAGTTCACTAAGCGACGACGAGGTGAAACTTGTAGCCAAATCCCTCAGGGGACACAAACGAACAGAAGGATATGGATTCCCGCCTTCGCGGGAATGACATACGAAACGATAATGACAGATTTCATAATTTCAAAGAGTGTTAAATCCTTGATTTTTTTCAATTAAAATTTTATGATTTAATTTGTATTTATATTAAACGCGCTTGTAGCTCAGTCCGGTAGAGCAACTCCCTTTTAAGGAGATGGTCGAAGGTTCAAATCCTTCCGAGCGCACAAAAAATAACAAAAAACATATAACTTAAAACTAATAACAAAAGCCATTAATAAATATTAAATTGATAAACGTTATAAGTTATTGGTTGTAAGTTAGTTGCCGCATCCCTAGCTCAACTGGCAGAGCAGATCCCTCTTAAGGATAAGGTTCTGGGTCCGACTCCCAGGGGATGCACAGAAAAAGTTATTGGTTGTAAGTTATAAGTTATTTGTTAGAATAATTAAATCGCGGGTGTCGTATAGTGGCTATTATATGACATTGCCAATGTCAAGATGGGAGTTCGATTCTCCTCACCCGCTCAAAAGATAGCTCCGCCAGCCGGCGGATAGTAATTAGTAATTAGCCGCTAGTAAAAAATAATCAGCTGAGGCTGATTATTTTTTATATCCATAAATTTTTATGATATAATTTCCAAATGAATACAACAAACATAAAAACATATTGGGAGCAAGTATTAAACTTTATTAGAACAAAAAAGATTTTAAGTTCGATTATTGGGCTAATAATTATTTTCTTTTTTGGATATTTTGTTTTTGGCGGAAGCAAAACTCCGACCTATGCAACAGTAACTGCAAAACGCGGAACAATTATCCAAGAAGTCAGCGTGACCGGACGCGTCAAACCGGCACAAAGCGTTGATTTAGCTTTTGAAAAAACCGGCAAAGTTGCACATATATATGTAAATATTGGCGATAAAGTTTCAACAGGGGAAAAATTAGTAGCACTGACTAATGATGATATTTATGCCCAGTTACTCCAGGCTGAAGCCGGAGTCCAAAATGCGCAAGCAACCTTGGACGAACTTAAAAAAGGCTCGCGCCCGGAAGATATTGCAATCTCACAATCTGAATTACAAAAAGCAACACAGGATTTGAATAATTATTACAGCGCGGCTTTGGATACATTAAATGATTCATATATAAAGGCAAATGATGCGGTAAGAAATCAAACCGTTGGTATGTTCTCAAATGACGAATCAAGCAGTCCCCAGCTTACCTTTATTATAAGCGACACCCAGGCTCAAATTGACGCTCAATACCAGAGAGTTTTGTCTCGCGATGCTTTAATTGCCTGGAACACTGAGTTAAACAATTTAAAATTAAATCCAACTCATGACTTAATAGACCAGTCAATAACAAATTCAACAACCAGACTTGTAACAATTAAAAATTTTCTGACCCGCATTCTTGATGCTATACAGAGTACTGGAAACAACTCTTCAGCAACAATAAATACCTACAAAACGAATATTAACACGGCCAGAGCTGAAATAAACACCGCAACCACGAACGTGGGAAATCAAAAACAATCAATAGCTTCTCAAAAACTAACGGTTGCAACTTTTCAGAACCAATTAAATCTCAAACTTGCAGGCTCAACACCGGAGCAAATAGCAGCCCAAGAAGCCGCGGTTAAAGAAGCGGATGCTAATGTTCAAAATTATGCGGCACAACTTGAAAAAACAATAATCCGATCTCCATTTAACGGCATGGTTACCAGACAGGACGCGAAAGTAGGAGAAATTTCAGCGGCAAATGCTCCCCTGGTTTCAGTAATGTCCAATGTAAAATTTCAAATTGAGGCATTTATTCCGGAAGTTGATATTCCAAAAGTTAAAATCAACGACATCTCAAAAGTAACTCTGGATGCATATGGCAATGACATTCCATTTGAAGCCAAAGTGATTAAAATTGATCCGGCGGAAACAATTACCGAAGGAGTGGCAACATATAAAGTCACACTTCAATTTATTAGCGAAAACGAAAAAATAAAATCCGGAATGACCGCCAATCTGGATATTATGACTAATAAAAAAGAAAATGTGGTCTTTATTACACAACGCGCCATTAAAACCAATGGAGAAAAAGTAGTTACAATACTCAACAGTAATAAAACAACAAAAGATGTTGTTATAGAAACAGGACTTAAGGGGTCTGATGGAAATGTTGAAATAGTTTCCGGCATTAATGAGGGAGACACTATCGTTATTTCTACAAAATAACGAAATTTACAATTTAAAATTTAAAATTTTTAATGGATTATAAATAGTTAAATTTTAAATTCTAAAATTGAATCATTCACTGAAAATTAAAAATTGATAATTAAAAATTATTTCATGGCTAATGTAATTGAAATTAAAGACCTTAAAAAAACCTATTACGGCGACGAGATTGAAACCCCTGCACTACGCGGAGTTACTTTTAATATTGAAAAAGGAGACTTTGTTTCCATAATGGGTCCATCCGGTTCAGGTAAATCAACACTGCTTCACCTTTTGGGATTTTTAGACCAGCCAACCGGCGGCGAATATGTTTTTGACGGCAAGAAAATTGAATCCTATTCAGACGATGAATTGGCTCGTTTTAGAAATAAAAAACTGGGCTTTGTCTTTCAAGCTTTTAATTTGTTATCAAAAATGACCGTATTGGAAAATGTTAAACTGCCTTTGATTTATTCCGGGATTGAAGAATCAAAATGGAATGAATTGGCGACAAAAGCGATTGAAAAAGTGGGGCTCTCACACAGAATCAATCACGACGCAAACAAACTTTCCGGCGGAGAAAAACAAAGGGTTGCAATCGCCCGCGCTTTGGTCAATGAACCTCAAGTTATTTTTGCCGATGAGCCAACCGGAAATTTGGATTCCGCATCAGGTCTTATGATTATGAATTACATTGAAAAGCTACATCATGAAGGCACAACGATTATTCTTGTTACACATGAAACCTACACTGCCAGATACGCACACAGAATAATCCATCTCAAAGATGGTCTGATTGAAAATATCGAAAAAGTTGAGGAATCCCATGGACACGTGAGACCGGACGGACTGCTTAAGTAGTCATAAAGCAATAATGTCCATAAAGTCGTAAAGATGAAATTTGACTTTAAAAACTTTCACCTTTATAAACCTTACAAACTAAATTATGAATTTAAAAACCACATTTAAAATAGCCACTAAAGGATTGAAGATGCAAAGATCTCGTTCTGTTTTGACAATCCTTGGAATTGTAATCGGCATCACTGCAATTATGATGGTCATGTCTCTGGGTAAAGGAGCGCAGGATTTAATTTTGGGACAAATTCAAAGCATGGGCGCAAAAACC
>Ga0184631_10000352_pt1 | contig 10450 bp, 25 predicted proteins | sample PLM4_90_b1_FD_133160 | JGI IMG/M metagenome (GOLD analysis project Ga0184631, IMG submission 133160) | Groundwater sediment microbial communities from an aquifer in East River, Colorado, USA - PLM4_90_b1 | ecosystem: Environmental > Terrestrial > Soil > Riparian zone | place: USA: East River... | reverse complement strand
TATAGAACCTTATTAAACTATCGAGTGGATCTTTTCTTCACTATCGGGGCAGGTACATCAAATTTTTCTCGTATTCCCATACCGCCGCACTTGCGGGGCTTGTTAAGATTCTCACAGTTGGTGTAGGCAGAAGCACCCTTTATTTGTATAAGGAAGCAGTCGGATGTTAGGGTTGAGGTATCTATAGTTTGTTGTTCCGTGAGAACGACATTCCCATTAACGACATGACCTTTAGCATATATCATAGAGCCTCCCTTAAGCTGTTTCAATTATTTAAAACCACCAGAAGAAATATGTAGTAGTTACAGATTCATCATTATAAAGATCCCTATTATCATACCTTTTACCTGTATTAGAATTATGCTTATATAAGCATAATAACCAGCCACACATAACAAAGAAAAGGGTAATGGAACTGATTACCATGTTCGGAATTATCATACCTATAAGTGGGCCATCATATGTGTGAAAGCCATAGTAACACAAAGGCCACATTAAGCTATAAAGTCTTGCCTTAACACTATGACCGGGCCATAGAGTAATTACTCCTAATCCTGGAAGAAATACAATTGCTGCTGCAACAAGAATGTTTAGATGTACTTTTGGGTAAATCATTGAAGATACCATAGAGCCTCCCTTAAGCTGGTTCGATTTTTGTATTAAGTTGGATTTCACTAAGGATCGATTCAACAAGTTCGCAACGCTCACGGTTGCCGGTGAAAACGATAGCCCGACCGGTTGTGTGGGCTTCAAGCATTATGTTCAGGGCTCTTTCCATTCCGCAGTGGATAGCCTTTATAATCTGACGAGATACTTCAGCCATACTGTGTTTTTCATCATTAAAGAGTATCACATTGCAGGGTTTACCAAGTAGTGTTGTAGTGTCTGTATCGTTTAATATGCCAGTGTCCATAAGATTCTTCTCCAGCTGGTATAGGCTCAAGCATAGAGCCTTAGTTTATTTATCAAATACCTGGGCGCTTGAATATAGTTACTATCATATAGCCTCCTTAGTCACCGGGTAGCACATATCTTACGAATGTTGCATATATCTATACCAGCACGGATATTAGTTTGATGTTTCTTGTCACCATAAAATTTATCAAACACGACATATGCAAAGTAATCCCCTCTATCATATTGGGGACCTGATACCTTACATACTTTAGGTGGAAACGACTTGATTGTACCTTCCATGTCAGGGGTGACGGGGGGAGCAGAATCATAAGCAGGATTTGACATTTTAACAGATACTCGATCTCCGACATGAAACTTTTTATATGATAATTTATCACTCATGATAGAGCCTCCTTAATAACCGTTGATGTGACAGATCTCTTTCCCATCCATCAGGAATTTAACGTAATCCTCTCCGGGATCTCCAAAGGTGGATGCTACCTTTTCAATTTTTTTACCTGCCAACAATCCTTCTTGTAGGATATTAGCAGCAGAGTGGTTGAAAGATTTTACTGTGTAGATATCAAATTCAGTTGCTTTGGTTGTTTTTGGCATCTCATGCCTCCTTAGTAAGAAGTTCTTTAGTAGAGCCTCATCTGTTATTTGCAATGATCGAGTAGGAACGGGGGAACTTTTGGTGGCTTGTCCGGGATGATGCTATCGATTCTTTCTTTCAATGCTATAGAAAACTTTTCAGGACTCTCTAACCCAATCTTTACCAGATCTCCAGTCGCCGGGTCATTAAGGAACAACAGTAGAGCCTCCTGATCCTTGGAGATAAGGGCACACATAAGATCAAGCAGCGGTTCGATATCAGATACCTTAATAATGGGATCTTTTGAGCTATCAGTTTTAAAGTTTATTGCTTCTTCCATACCCGGTTCCCAGTAAGTAGCTTCAGCGTCGATGTCCCCCATAGCTTCAGCGTTATGTACATAGGTTAGATTGTGTTCAGCACAGAATTTAAATACTCTATGACATAGTCCATAGTTGGCGGTACCGGATATAAAAACGCAGTCTTCAGGGTCTTGATTAAGTAACTCCTCCTTTGTATATCCATCTGAAATGTCAAACAAGTCTTCATTAACAAGATTAAGAAATTTATCAGCAAGAGAGGCGGGAAAAGTCCCACCAATTTCAATACTCATTCTGATAAGCTCTGACATATAGCCTCCTTTGCAAATATTATTACTGGTATTATCTTCACAGCATTACAATGAGCCTCACATGTTTTCTTTTCAGGATAGGGACAGATCTTTACTTTATTGCACTCACCCCCGCTAAACCGTGCAGCCTTCCAGCAATTTGATCCGAGTTGTGATGCTTTTGCTGTAGTAGTCTTTAGTTTCCCTCTACGTTTTTCCATAGAGCCTCCTTATTTACATGTGACTTCATACTCATGGGTACGATATATAAGTTTTTGTACCTCATCAAGATTAACCCGTCGCCATGCTCCCCATGTTTTAGTAACACGGTCTTGTCGGTTAGTAGCAAACACAGTAAGAACTGTGTTCCTATCATCTTCCTCCTCACGATTGCTCAACTTGGTAGCCTTGTACTTAGCTGGCTTGGTACCGCAGTGGAGATCATAGAGCTGACCTGCATCAGGACCACCTGGCTTTGAAGCGGATGTTTTTCGCTTGCAACGTACTACTATTACTTCGCCTTCAAGTTCAGCTTGTTTGATAATTTCTTTGACTTGTCGGGGATTCAAGAACAATTCTATTACGGGCTTTACCGGAATAGGTTTTTTTACTGTAGTAGGCTTTACTGGGATGCTTACAGGCTTAAGCTTTTTAACTGTGCTGGTTAATTTAGGCTTTACGATAGAGCCTCCTTCATTGAGGCTTTTGATGGCGTCTAATATACTATGCTTTGTCATAGAGTCTCCTCGATGATTTGGTACCGTCCTTCAAGAACCTTTAGCTTATTAAGGAGAACAGCAGGTTCAACATTTATTATACAGTATGTTGCGGCGTATTCTTTATAGAGCCTGTCATATTCCTCTTTGGTTATCTTTCCCTTTTCTTCATCAAGCATTAAGTGCATAATATACATATCATCTTTAGGGGTGGTCTCTCTAACCTCAAAGGTCTTTCTATTACATAACAAGGATACATAATCAATATGTATATTAAATTTACCACATTGCTCATGGTATGGTGTAAAGGGATGTGCTTGTACGTACTCAATGATACTTACTTCAAGCCCGTTCCAATCTTCAATCTCAATATCCTTACCCTTTTGATAGATCCAGAAAGCTATCTTAGCATCAGATTCTTTAACGTTGTATGTATGGTAACAGCGATAGTTACGGGCATACATCTTCTGGAATCTATATCCTAAAGGGATCAGATCTTTAAACTTACCCGTATACTTAAGCTTTTTCATAGAGCCTCTTTCTTAACTCTCTTCTTCTTAAGGGATACAATGAAGTTATAATTCTCTCTCTTAGCTTTCATCCCTAAGGATAGCATAAGTTTCTGAAACTTCTCTTCCTTATGTCCAAGAACACAATAGGTTTCCCAGAGAAACTCATAATGCTTTTTACGTTCAGGTGTCTCCCATGTACACTCAGCACCACACATGCCAGCAGGTGTATTGAAATGACTACAAGTCTTATCACAGTCAGGTTTCTTATTAAAGAATGTCGCCGGGCCTTCGACACCCTCAAGGTACTTACATAGAGCCTTAAGATGCCCTGTCAAATAAGCCAGGCGCTTTTCATCATACTTCTTTTCTATCTCAGTACAAGGGGTACCTAACTCTGTCTTATATTCATTAGCTTCCATCATAGAAAGCATACCCAATTGCACATCACTGCTATCAGTCCTGCATATAAACCAATTCATAGCATGACTGTAATAGTTTAACCGTTGGAGAGCATCAGACATATTATTAACCGCAGCCAGTCGCTCCCCTATGTGTATCCCATGCCCAAGCACAGCCCCCAATAGAGTCTCAAGGGGTCTGCGTCCTTGTCCTCTATCATCTTGAGCCACATGAGGCATGGAGACTCTTAAAGGAAAGGAGCCGGATAAAGTCCCGGTGCTGTCATGACCTTCGAAGCTCTTTAGTAGAGCCTCCTCATCAAGCTCCTCCATATCCTGATAGTCTTCGTGATTCTTCCTGTACTTAGTGTACCCTTTTGGCTGGGCTTTGATGTCCCAGGTGGTAGCAAGGTACTTCAGTATAGCCTCGATCTCTGTACCAAAGTTAAAATGCATATGGCTTTTAAGATTCTTTAATTTGTATGACATGATTGGTCTCCTTCTATTGTACATGATGCAGATAGGGCATTGATGACACGAAGTTTTACAGGGTCAGTTTCTATATCACGGATAAATAATCTTACCACCTCTTCACTTGTTAGCCAGTAATATTGTTTCTGGTAGGTCTCAAGCAAAGTTCCTATCACCTCTTCACGTTTCTTGAGCTGTGTTGCGTTAAGTAGTGGCATATCATAACTCCATATTAAAAAGGTTGGGATATTCGCTGGTTTTGACCGGCCAGTTTATAGTGGTACCAAGGAAAGCACTATCTAAGAGCCTCCACTGTACCACGCCGGAGAAGGGAAGTAAAACAGCAGCACTGTAAAGCATAAAGTCCTTATCAGATGCATAGAGTGAGCAAATTAAATAGTTCTCATCCATAGTGGAGACTTGAACAACTACCGTGCTAAGGTAAGCATTAAAATTTTGCATGAGCCATCTCTGTATAACAATGACAGGTACATCAAGGGGGATCGTTGAGATGATATCTAAGCGATGATAGAGATCGTTTAGATCCTGATAGAATTTGTTAGAGGCAAGAGACCGCCTGGGGTCTCCAGCCTTGAGAGGATTTACCATAGAGCCTCTTAATATTTAGGGAAGATATCGGACCGATCTTTGAAATTACCTTGATACTCCATTCCAAGAACTCCATCCACACATTTAAAAGCTGTCAAGCTATCACACATGGAAGCCAGCTTAATTGCTCTAATTATTGCATTATCTTTATCTAAGCTATCATACCAGTGTTGAGCCAATATCGAATTGAAATGAAGAAAGATAAACCAGAACTGATAACAGTAAACGGAATGGATACTTTCTATATACTCTTGTAAACTTTTTATCTGCTTAGGCGTCAAGTCTTTAACTTTATATAGCACTTTCACAACATGGTATTGAAGATATGTCCTGAAATTGATAGGTAATCTTTCTATAGCCAGCTTGACCTCATTAGTGAAATCATTTACTATCACGGGAGCCAATTCTTTAAGTTTACTTTCTACAATTTTAGCATTATTAGACATAAGAGCCTCTTAAGTTAATTGTTTAGATCAATACTCATTTTGATAGGCAATATCATAGAGCCTCCTATATTTTTTTATGCCAGACCATTTTCATCTTAGGATTATCCCACATGAATGAGCTTACCCGCTGATGAGTCTTAAAGGCTAATGGTTCCCCGAAAGGCTTACCGTCTTCTTCAAATTGAATAACTACAATATACCCTAGAGCTTTAAAAGCTTCGAGGTGTTCGATGGATGCGGGGGGTGTTTCGGTATCTTCTACTATAGATACTCCTTTGAAAAAGTCAGATGTATCATCCTTGCTTAAAGGAAGATCAATACATGGCACATCTAAATCTTTAGCAAGCTGCCGGGATATCTCAGACTTGGTAGGTTCTTCCATAGAGCCTCCTGATAGGTGGAAAGTTAGTTCACATTCTTCTGATCGAGTTAGTTCCCGAAAGCCTAACGAATCTACAACAAAGAAAGTGTTATCTCTCTTAAGAAGATCCCCAACAGAAGTTGATCTGTTCTCTCGTCTAAGAGCCTTAACGTTAGTGTTGAGATGCCATGCTTGATCTATGTTGTTAGTATCTCTGATGGCATCATCAAGATTATCCGTCTCTACCGTAGCCACACATTCGAATAATCCTTTTTTCAAGGATTCTATTGTTTGTTCCTCCATGTAAATAAGGAACTCGCTGTTGTGATATACCTTTATCATAGAGCCTCACTTTCGATTTAGTTTGCTGGTTTCACTGAATCCATAGGATTTATGATAGAAGCTTGCCGGTACAGGCAAACCACTCATCACATCCCATAAAGGGCCACAATCACTAATTTGATAAATAAGATCTGAGTACTTAGTTAGTACTCCCTCTAAGTTCTCCACTGTACGGCTCTCAGTGAGATCCTTCCCTTTTTTGTTAGTGAAGTATACTCCTCCCATACCCCATTCTATTTCCCAATCATAGCGATCAGCTACGGGCTTTATAAATTTTTTGAATATCTGCATAAGAAGAATATCTCTTGCAGCTTCAAAAGCTTCCACAGCTGTTTCGATTTCTTTAGGTTCTTTCATAGAGCCTCTCTATCATTAGACCTTACCGACGATGCAGGACTCGCCGGGCTGTGCATTAAGGATATACGTTAGAGCCTCCTGTATATCTTTCTCTTCATTACCATAAGTAATGAGCTCATGGGTCAGTTCCTGGATCTGGGTCTTAGTATCAAAGCAAAGATCCCCCTCATTATTTTTATCTTCTACTCCCATAGGGCTAAGCTCCAATTTTGTCAACTCGTTATCACCATCGTCATATACGTGCACACAGATGTAAGTCTTTATCATAGAGCCTTCCTTATTTTTGTGTAGTGCCATTGCAACCCGGAACATCTCCGGGTTTGCTGCAAAGTATTCATCAACGAAACCGATTTGTTTTATTTTTACTAATACTTTTTTGATATGCCCTCCTTGATTGAGTGCTATGGGGTGTAGTAGGCTTTGAAAGGTGACGTTCTAACACCTTATCAAAGATATCTTGCATAGAGCCTTCTTGTGTCCTTTTAAAGAACAGAGTTAATTTGCAGACTCGTATCACGCCGGTGTTGTTAGGCTCTATCATAGAATCTTTCTTACCCGGTGGGGTTTAATGCGAAAGAGAATGCCTGGTTCATTATCTCTGTATTCTCTTTTTCTTTTGACTGCATCCCCCCATGTAGTTTCACAAGTGACCACTTCAAAGCCTTGTCCATAGTTTCCTTCTATATCATATTCGGTTACTGTCTTTCTTACGTATGCCATTTAGAACCTTCTTTCTGTGATGGTTATGAGATCCCCAAGGGTTACCTTCGTCCACTTCTCAGGTATCCCCATGCCTTCAGGCACGGGCAATAAGCATTCATGCTCAGTGTTCCCACACTTTCTACAGGCGGAATATATAAAACCATAGTGATTCGTCCCATGGTCAGATTCTTTACCGCACTTGGTACACTTATATTTTTTTGTTGAATATTTACTCGTGGTCGGTAGAGCCTTAGTAGCTTCTTTCATAGAGCCTCCTCAGCAATAGTATGGTCGTTCAGTATCTTGATTCTCATTCTTGACAGACTCAACGCAGGTGCTCAACATTACACCGCCGTTAACGTGATAGATGTTTCCTTCATTGATGTAATCAAGCTTCAACTGTAGAGCCTTTTCCCTCAGGGCTATGGCGCTCAGTGCACGCTTACTTGTACCTTGGTACTTCTTAGGAATACGGATACTTTCAATAGGGCTGCTCCAGTTATACCACCAGCCGCCCTCTTCTGGTCCTCCGAAGTGTCGTGTAACTGCATAGGCTGTTATATATCTGTTCTTCATACTCGTACCTCCTGCTTAATGTATATAGCGCACCAGAGAACTCCATCCTCAGTGCTGTTGCAACTGGAGGAGGAGAGAATATATCCATCATCAATGAGCTGGCGACAAACACGCTCAAATTTTACATGGTTACTTTCGAACACCGTCTTGATAGGCTTTTTCATAGAGCCTCCTTTTAAGTTATACACTCCCTAACATTTCTTCAAAATCATTACCACTATATTTATTACTGCACTTTAGGCAGACATATACTGTTCTTACGTCAACGTCACTTGACGAAACCTTGACAGGTACAGTTATACCATCCACTATCCTTTTTTTACAACAGGCACATGCCACAACAGCTTCTTTCATAGAGCCTCCTGAGATAATGATTGAGGTTGTACCGTAGAGCCTTCCGTAGAGCCTCCCACACATGCCGCCGTAGTAGGCTTTAACTCGGTATCTACCGGATGGTAGTGACCATCAGAGATGCCATGAGCTAATAAAGCTCTAAGTATCTCCTCAGTATTCCTTATAAGCGTTTCACAGAGCCCCTTAAACTCCCAGAGCTCTCGTGCCCAGGGAAGGAGACATGTGTATCGTCCGATATGGTCCATGATCATTTTATTAGTTTTAGTAACAAGCTGTAAACGAATGATCTGTACACCCAGATACCGATAGTAATCGACTGTCTCAATCTCGAATTCTACATGCATAGAGAAGATCAATTTTAACTTTTTAGTTATGGCTTTCTTGGCATCAGGATGCATTGCCTGATTTAGATAATAACTAAGAGGCTGTAGCCTTTTTGGATCGATCATATTTCCTCCTTAAAAATCTCTCAGAAAGTCTTCTACACTATTTATACCGGCAAGGGTGATCTTGATATCCGTAATAGTATCATCAGTGATGACACATCGATCAGGTTCCAAGATCATTTTCTTTTCCACCTCATACACTCCACAGCTTGAGAAGGGGTATTTCTCATGTCCTATCACCAGGCAACCTCTTGTGATGCCAGGAACCTTAGAGGAGAAAGTATTCGCTATCTCTTGTATCTCATCTCTGGAAAGCTCTGCGAAGGGTATTGTTATAACTAACACTAAGGGATTGAGTGGGTTGTATAATATTATGGGGATGTTATATGCTATGCGAATGCTTTCCCCAACATCATACATCTGCTTAATGCTATCGAGAGGATTATCAACTGGAAAATTAAGATCGGTAACGATGATGAATTTTACCTCACTCTTGACATTATGCTTCTCAATAGTTTGAGCAAAAGATTCTGGCATCTCAGGATGATAGATGAGTAAGGAGTCTCCATCAAAGGGTACATTACTTAATCTCCCGCCCTGTTCCGTGAAACTTTCAACACCCCCCTCAAAGAATACCTCAAGGAAGTTGAGTGCCAATGAACCTAATTGATTATTATCCATGATTATTCTCCTTGAAAGGAGGGGGAGTTTGATCCCCCTCAGTTAAAAGTTAGCAATGATCGGGGATGTTATACCCTTTTCCCGTTGTGCTGCTAATTTGGCATGGTCTGTTACACGTGCTGCTTCGTTAGCACGTTCTCTCACCCAGTTCTCTTTGATTGCATCAAGGAGCTCTTGAGTGAATTCAGGCATGATTGTATGTGCCCCACGCTTCATAGAGTTTCTTAACCGAGCATCCCGTTCTTCAGCAAGGCACAGTCCAGTACGACAGAGATGGCTGAAGTACCCTGCAATCTGCATTGAGCTTAAAGGTTCCTCATGACCATTCAGAGCATTCACTTGAGCGGTCAGCGTAGCACATACCGGATCTTCCTTGGGTACCAGTCTCTGATTAACATTCCACCAGCGGATCAGGATATCACGACCAGCAGGGTCAAGCTCTCTCTTGATCCGTTTTTCTTTGTTCACACCATCCTTGATGCGACGGAACACAGGACGTTCGTGTACAACTTCTGTGACAGTGACAGGCTCAGGATTGAGCATCTTCTTAACCTCAGGCTTTGAATAACTTTTAAGGAGCTCTGCAACTTCAGGTTCCTTAGCGTCAAGCTGACCATTATCTACCAGCGAGGGAAGCAATAGGCCTCCCATGATTGCTTGTACATGTGTTTTCATATGGGCAAACTTACCTTGAAGGACAAGCTTTCCAAGGATCTCCGTTACCATATCTATTTCTTTTGTTGATGCCACTGCGTTTGTTGCTGTAATTTTCTTTGTCTTAGCCATGATATACCCCTTATGTTATATGATATTATGTAACTATTGATTAGGCATTCTTAATTACTCAGTCCACTCTTTTGGATCACGTAATCTGATATTGTCCCCATCAGTAAACCAGAAAGCCTTTTTCATTTTAAATATTTTACCTCGCAGAGCATCGAAGTCAAGAACTCGACCTTTAGCATCTGCTACTTTGTATAGAAGACCATCGACCATCTCGCTGGTTAATAAGAGGGACTGACCTATGTCGAGTCCCATGATGATAACACCCTCACCATCAAGGATAGCCTTACAACTATCACATGGTTCAGTATCAGGTATTTTATTATGTCCATATTCTTGATAATCCTTACCGGATACCTGACGCATTACTTTATCAGCAGCTGCACCAAGTAGTGCTAAACTATTTGTATCTTTACCACAACAAGGACAGATCATTAAAGCAGGAGCAAGGCAATGTTTACTGTGTAATGTAATTGATCTTGACATGATAGACTCCTTATATAAAGTTAATTAATAGCGCGTGGAAAGAAGGCAGGCAGTTACGCCTACCTCCGATTAAGAATTGCTGTGAGTTTGGTAAGAAGCACCTCACCCACGTTTGAAGTATCAACAGAAGCACAATCATCACCGAAGACAGGATAGAGATCAACATTG
>Ga0184631_10000351_pt1 | contig 10454 bp, 7 predicted proteins | sample PLM4_90_b1_FD_133160 | JGI IMG/M metagenome (GOLD analysis project Ga0184631, IMG submission 133160) | Groundwater sediment microbial communities from an aquifer in East River, Colorado, USA - PLM4_90_b1 | ecosystem: Environmental > Terrestrial > Soil > Riparian zone | place: USA: East River... | reverse complement strand
TTGTTCCTTTGCTGGAGAAAAGGAAAGAGGAGATTCAGATAAGCAATAGTATGTTCGAGAAACGCTTTGCCGATATGTTTAAGCACTACAGCACTCAGATGGGAGATATGTATAAAAAGAAAAATCTTCTCGAACAGATGCTCATCAAAAAAGAGAAAGACGTAAGTGAAAAAGACCAGGCGCTGATGGATAAGCTATCTGCACTTGATGAAGCTGAAAAAGTTTTGTCTATCCGGAAAACTGAAGCAGAATCAATTGAGGAATTACTGAAAACAATAAATGAGCAAAAAGAATTACTTGCCGGTGAAATCACATCATTAGAAAATAAGAGTGTTGAAAAGAGAATTCAGAACAAGGAACTCAGCATTGAAAGCGAACTGTACCACAAAAAGTTAATTGAATTTGAAAACGGGTTGAAAGAACTTTTCCAGAAATCAGAAGCTCGTTTCAACCAAAACAGCGAGAATAAAACCAGACTGGAAAGTGAAATAAGAGAGTACGAGAACAGGCTAAACGAACTAAACAAAGGCATCAAGGACTCAATGGATGAGCTTGTAAACCTTCGAACCACCATAAACAAAATAAAAGTTGAACATGAAGAGCATCGGCTCGCAATTAATAAATTGGCAACAGTTAAGAAGAAGCTCGAAGATGAAATCAGCAAGCACCAGGTGGTAATAGATAAATACACGAAGATTAAAGAAAAGATAAGACAGGAACAGAATCTGATTAAGATGAAAAGAGATCTTATCGCTTCAAATAAATCTTTAAGCCAAAACACTGCAGAAGAAAAAAATTCTGAGATTTTTAACTTTAATTGGTTTAAACCTTGAAATAATTCTTTTAGCTTTTTGGTACTTGAACATATCTGTAAGCCAGAATTTTGTAATCTTCCAAAATTAAATAATCACCAGGAAATTTTATGTTGAAAAAATCTTTTTTCTGTAAAGCATTTTTATTATTTACAGCATTCATTTCGATAACTATCACAGCTCAGAATTTTAACCCTCCTGCATGGAGCTACAACAAAGCAATCTATGAAGTTAATATCAGACAATATTCTGAAGAAGGTAATCTTAAAGCATTTGAGAAACACTTGCCAAAATTAAAAGAACTTGGCGCTGATATCTTGTGGCTTATGCCAATTCATCCAATAGGAGAAAAAAATAGAAAAGGAACACTCGGCAGTTATTACTCGGTTCAGGATTATAAATCAATCAATCCTGAGTTTGGTACTTTAGACGAATTTAAATCCTTAGTGAAGATGATTCATAAAATGGGAATGTATGTAATTATCGATTGGGTAGCTAATCATACTGCGTGGGATAATCCGTGGATTGAAGAGCATCCTGATTTTTATATAAAAGACTCTCTGGAAAATATCATTCCTCCAAACCCTGACTGGTCTGATGTTGCAGACTTAAATTATGATAATAAAAAACTTTGGACAGAAATGATTGATGCGTTAAAGTTCTGGGTTGAAGAGTACGATATTGACGGATACCGCTGCGATGTTGCAGGAATGGTTCCAATCGAATTCTGGATTGAAGCAAGGACTGAATTAGAAAAAACCAAAAACGTTTTTATGCTTGCTGAATGGGATACACCCGAAGTTCATCTTGCTTTTGATATGACATATGACTGGAATCTTCACGATATTTTGAACGGGATAGCAAAAGAAGAAAAAACAATCAACGATTTAATCGAACATCTGAAAAAAAATGAAGAAGAATTCCCCGTGGATGCATTCAGAATGCAGTTCACTTCAAATCACGATAAAAACAGCTGGAACGGAAATGAATTTGAAAGACTTGGCGAAGGCGTGGAAGCTTTTGCTGTACTGACTTGTCTCATTCCGGATATGCCGCTTGTTTATACCGGACAGGAGGCCGGCAATACTAAGCGACTAAGTTTCTTTGAAAAAGATTTGGTTGATTGGAGGGAACATAAATTATTTGATATCTACTCTAACCTTTTTCAATTAAAAAAGAATAACAAAGCACTTCAAAATGGTGAGCAAGGCGGAGAGATGATCTACATTGAAAATTCTGATGAAGAAAACATTTTTGCATTCTCCAGAAGCTCAGAGAAGGATAAAGTCCTCGCTGTATTTAATCTTTCAAATGAAGCTCTTGAATTTGATTTAAGCGGAGATTCTATTCAAGGCTCATATAAAAATTATTTTACAGGAAAGCTCGAATCTTTTTCAAGGAAGGAATCCTTCAAGCTTATGCCCTGGGAATACAGAATTTATATCAGGTAGCTATCTTCAGAATTACTCTCCGCAGGGTTGTCGACTTCGGCTACAACAACTGGACTAAACTATATACACCAATTAATAACTGTTGATTAATATAAATCAACTCCCCTTCTTTTTTGCCCAATAAAAAGCGCTTTTTTCTTATTGATCTTTCCCCGGATTGATAATGCTTCAGGCAAGGAATTTGGATAGATTAAGGTAAAATTAATGATTGATATAAAATGAAACTACATCTTAAAATTTTAACCTTGCTATTACCATTGATTTGGGCAAATTATTCAAATGCTCAGCCATCAGCAAGCTTCTATTTTACAACCGCTATTCCTGTTAACGATTACCGGTTATTTGATGATGAGGTTGGTTATGGTGGTAACTTAGAATTTCTTTTTATCACACCATCAAAAACAAAACCCCTGGGAATGGGAATCAGCTTTTCTTACTTTACACAGGGATTATTTTTTGCGACTGATTCCTATACCGGCGAGACTATTTTAAGTGATAACAAAGCAAACAATTTTTCCAACCTTCATTTAATATTTCAACTGGCACCAACGGGTGGAACAGTTAGACCATACATTGAAACTTTTTTTGGCGGAAGCTATATCTATTCATACTCGCAAATTTTTACGCTGGATTACGTTCCTGTATCTCTCTTTATTAATGACTGGGCTTGGAGTTATGGCGTTGGCGGCGGTTTTAAATTTTTAATCGGCGGTGCTGACGAAAATAGTTCGCTATACCTCGATTTAAAAGGAAGATATATGATGAGCTCTGATGTAAGCGTTCTTGATCGCCAGTCGATTCGTTTCGCAGATAATACATTCTACTATTCTTTAAATGAAACACAATTAAACTTTGTGGCCGTTCAGATTGGATTAATTATTTACTTCAGATAAAATTAACCGTTGATAAATATATTCATCCCCTAATCACTATTATTCATCCTTATTTCTTATTTATCTGCTTTTTTGTAACAAATATAAAAACAACTTCGTCTTTAAGAGTAAATGCTCAGTTCAGTAAAGTTTGATTATTTAATCAGGCAGCATAAGAACAGGATTTTTAATTACGCCATCTATATGATGAAGAATAGGATGGATGCGGAAGATATTACCCAGGAAGTTTTATTAAGAACATGGCGGAATATTAATAATTTCAACTTTTACGCTGCAAAAGGATGGATGATGCGAACAACTCATAATCTGTGTATTGATTACCTTAGAAGAAATAAAACAATGAACTATAGGGAAATTCAGATTGAAGATGAATACCATGAAGAAATTGCTGATTCAGATTTGGAAAGCAACCCGGAACAATTAGCAGATAAATTAATTTCCGAAATCGAAATCAAGGAAGCGATTGCAAAGTTACCGGAAAGATTAAAAAGTGTTTTCGTTTTATATGAATTACAGGAATTCAAATACAAAGAGATAAGCAGAATACTTGATATTCCGTTGAACACTGTTAAGGTGAATATTTTAAGAGCAAGAAAACAACTTCAGAAAGAATTGAAAGTTCATGCAAAAGAAAGATTCAAATAATATAAATCAAAAACTCGTGGATAAATTAATCAATGTTGCTTACGGAGATGCGGGGCTTATTGATCGGTTCTATGTTGTTTGGAAAGCTTCACAGAACAAAACTATAAAAAACCTGCTCGAAGAGTATAAGAACACAGCAAAAGTAGTGCATTGTGTAAAGAACGAAGATGTGCCAATTCAGTTAACACAGATAATAAAACACAAGACATTCAGTAAAGAACAGCCAGGATTTTTCATTTCCAAAATTTCTTCTTTGTTTTACTTGCTTTTGGGAAAGAGAGCAATCACTGCTGCTGTGTTCGGTATTATTCTTACCATCATCGTTTCATTTTTGATTTTCAGAGAACCTGTCCCAGCACATAAATATTCCAGAACAGAAATCGATCTGGCTAAAAAACAATTCAAACTATCTATGGCAATTATTGGTAAGGCATTTGAAAAAGCGGAAAAAAGTTTCACAGATGAAATCCTGGATAAACAGGTTAATCAAAAACTAAGCAGGGGTTACTATTTAGTAAACAATATTCTAATCGGAGGTTAAAATGAAAACCATCAAAATAACTTTAACACTAATCCTATTATTGAGCCTGGGTCTTGCTGCACAAAGCAGTGATATAACAAAGGAGCCGGGATATGTAGATTTCGGAGATCTTGCAAAATTCGAGAGCTCAACCGGTGTAACGGAAGTAATTCTTGATGAAGATCTTCTTTCAACTCTTGCAGAAATTTCCACAGATGAGGACCCGAATGTAATGGCAATTCTGAAAGGCCTTAAGCTTGTTAAAGCCAATGTGTTCGAAGTTTCTGATGATAACAAATCCGATCTTGAAGCGAAAGTGAACAGTATCGACTCAAAACTCACTGGATCAAACTGGAAGCGGATTGTTAGAACAAGAAGCGATGATGAGATTGCGAATGTTTATATAAAGCAGAACAACAGTAAACAGATTGTAGGTCTTGTTGTAACTTCGATCGGAAAGGATGATGAAGCTGCATTTGTAAATATTGTAGGGACAATTGATCTCGCAACAATCGGAAGACTCGGTAAACAATTCAACATCCCTCATCTTGATGACGTAAATCACCATAAGGAAAAGTCTGATGAAAACTAATATTTGCTTTCTATCTCTTTTGCTCCTTCCTTTAATCCTGAATGGTTGTGTTGGAATAAATGAAGAGTTCTCAAAGATAAGTGAGGAGGTGATTAATAATATTGGTGATGATTACAAATCCGAAGCTCAGTTCTCAATTGGCTCAGTTGGAATTACAGTTTCAAGCTGGTTCATAGATGCGGCAGCAGATGATGATTTGCCCGCCGAGATTCTTGATGATGTTTCTTCTGTACAGGTTGGAGTCTATAAAAAAATAAAGGGGAATAATTCCCTGAATATCACCACTCTTCACGACATTGAGAGTAAAATGCAGGAGAGTGGATGGAAATCGATCGTCAGGTCTAGTTCGGACAGAGAGCTTACAGCAATTTATATTAGAAAAAACCTTGATGAGATACTTGATAGAATGTTCGTTATCAACTTAGATGGTGATGAGTTGGTTCTGGTTGAAGTGGAAGGTGACTTAAAGGAAGCAATCTCAACCGTGATTAAAGAAAAAGGAATGAAGATTGATATTTAAATATTTGATCTGAACTTGATTTTTCTCCACATCTCTTTTATTCCCTCCTCATTATGCAGGGGATTTTTTTATAAACCGATTCTCTTTATTAAATCAATATACCTTGGATCGTTCCTTAAATCACCGAACAGATGATCAGCTTTCAGATATAATAGAAGACCAAACCTTTTTTCATATGCTTCTTCAAACAATTCAATGGCTTTGTTATGATCTTTTAATCCCGCATAGTAAGGTATATAGTAAAACGAAGAAACATCTTCCGTTTTTGATCGTTCGTTCAACTCGTTAATAATTTGTGATGCTTTATCCTTTGCCCCTTTCTTTATATATACATAGGCCAGGTTGGCAAGGATTGCCAATCTTCTGTTGGAAAAAGAGGCAGCTATTTCCAATTCATTTATTGCATTATCATATTCTTTCATAGCACCGTAAGTCATTCCAAGAGAAAAGTGTGCTTCAGCATAATTTGGATCCATTTGTAATGTCTTATTAAACTGCTTGACTGCCATCTGCATATCGCCCATAAAATAATATATTCGTCCTATTCCGTTACTTACGCTGGTCGATAGCGGATTCAATTCTTGTGCACGTTTCATTCTCTCTAAACCTTCTGAAAATCTTCCCCGTAAGGATAAATATAAAGCATACCATTCGTGTGCCTGAGCATAAGAAGGACCAAGTTCAATCGCTTTCTTAAATTCTTCTTCGGCCTCATCAAATTTCCATTCCAGTCTGAATTTTATATAGGCAAGTGATGCACGTGCTTCAGCAAGATTTTCATCGAGCTTAATTGCTTTCATTACATTGAGCTTCGCTTTTTCAACTGCTTCTTCAACAGGTATGATTCCATAACCAGAGGAACCTATTAGTGTATATGCATCTGCCAGACCAGAGTACGCAAGTACAAATGTGCTATCGAATTTGACTGCATCTTCAAAATAAGAAATGCTTCTTGTTACTCCATCAATGTTGCGTTGGTTCAGGTAGGATCTGCCGAGAAGATATACAATGTAAGCTTCGCTGTTAACAGTATTTTTTTTCTCAAGCCGGTCTCTTTCCTCTTTTTTTAATTTAACCTCTAGATTATGAGCAACATTTTTTGCAATTTCAGATTGAACCATGAAAATATCACGCAGCTCTTTATCATAATCCATTGCCCATATATTTTCCTGCGTTGAGACATCGATAAGATTAACAGTTATTCTTGTTTTATCCATCGATTTTCTTATGCTTCCTTCAAGTACGGTTCCGACATTCAGCTCATCTCCTATTTCCTTAATATCTATCCCGGTATCTTTATATTTCATTACGGAGGAGCGGGCAATTACGTTCAAGCCCGAAAGGTTTGATAGCGAGGAAATTATTTGTTCAGTCATTCCGTCAGCGAAATATTCATCATTGGAATCACCGCCAATGTTTAAGAAAGGCAACACAGCTATTCTAGTATGCATCTCTTTGTCATCTTCGAATGCTGGGAAAAGGTATTTTATTGATAAAACTATAATTACAATAAGAATCAATATTGCTGGTGGCACTGCATACTTCAAAATCTTTTTTCTGGATATTTTAAGTCCTTTCTCCTTGTCCAGAACTGTCTCTTTTACCCAGGGCAGCTCTACACAATAAATTGTCATAGGGGAAGAAATATTTTTTAGGGTAACTTCGCCTTTTTTTATAACGGGATAATCTAATTTATTTTGAACTGCTCGTGCAAAATCTTCTGATAGGCAAATACCTTCCGGAGTACAAAGTGGTTCGAGTCTTGCGGCAATATTTACTCCATCGCCGTGTACATTCGATCCAATTTGAACAACGTCTCCAATATGCAGCCCAATGCGGATTCTTATTTGCTTTTCAGGCTCAGCAGATACATTCCTTCTCAATAAGTTCGTCTGCATCTCAATCGCACAATTTGCTGCATCAACTGCGGAAATAAATTCAACAAAGAAAGAGTCACCTGCAGTATCAATTTCCCTTCCCGAATATTTTAAAAATATGGATCTTAAAATTTTTCGATGCTCTTCAAGTAGCTCGAGAGCAAGTGCTTCATTCTTCTGCGATAGCGCACTATAGCCCACCATATCGGTGAACATAATTGCTGCGAGTCTTCGCTGAGTATGTTTCCCCTGTGAATGATCGTTGTTTGCTTCTGTCACTCACAGACCTCTTTTACTTTTAAAAGTTTGTTAAAGAATTTGATAATTAATATTAGCAGAGTGTTTACTAACTTGCAAGCGAACCTTAATCTGCAAGTACTTTAAAAATATTAAATTTATTAATAATTCGAACATAATGCCTTTTATTTGCAATCAATAATGCCTTCTTAACATTAATTGCCTGTTGCTAATTGATTTAACTAATAATATATTCATTTGGAAGCAATTAATGACAATTCATATCTCAAGACAACCACCCGTTAGTTGATTGTTTCTATTTTGAGTTTGATAAACAAAGATAAATCTACTAGAGTTTATAACGTTGAATTTGATGCGTCTGGTTTATCGTCCGGAGTTTAATTCTATCAACTTAAAAGTAAATCGTTTATTTAAAGTAAAAAAATAATCTTAATTAATTTGCAACAAATGATGTTCAATTTAGTTTTATTATGACTTCATCAAACAAAATTGTTTTTCTGTTATTTTTAATAACTGGAATTTTATCGGCACAAAAAAATGAATTGAAGTTTGAGCATATATCCATTGAAGACGGGCTTTCACAGTCCACAGTGCATTCAATCATTCAGGATAACCATGGTTTTATCTGGATAGGCACAGAAGATGGATTAAACAGATTTGATGGATATAATTTTACTGTTTATAGAAATGACAGAGACGATTCTACCTCCATAGCAAATAATCAGATCCGGGCTATAATCCAGGACAAATACGGTAATATCTGGGCAGGCACAAGCAATGGCTTAAGTGTTTTAGCTTTAATTACCAATACCACAGCCGGAAAAAAAGAGGAAGGTTTTCATAACTATTTCAACCATCCGGATGATTCATCAAGCATAAGTAATAATGATATAAGGTGCATTTACCAGGATAAATTTGGAGTTATTTGGATTGGAACTACCATGGGTTTGAATAAAGTTATATTAAATTCAGACAATCAATCCGATCGTTATTATTTAGACAGAGTAGAATTTAGTCATAGTACATTTAGCCCCGTATTTGCTGATGTTACATCGAAAGTTTTCATCTCAGCAATTACTGAAGATGGAAACGGTAATCTATGGCTTGGTACCATGGGAAAGGGGTTAATAGTTTTTAACAGACAATCCGGCTTGCTTATCACCTATAAAAATGATCCCACCGATCCAAAAACTGTTGGAAGCAATTATATCATCAAACTATTTACAGATCTTGCCGGCAGAGTTTGGGTTGGAACTTATGGTGGTGGACTAAACCGATTTGATTACACTTCGAAAAGTTTTATAAGATATATGACAGATCCGGGAAATAATGAAAGCATCAGTGAGAATAAAGTTTATGGTTTAGTTGATGATACTGATGGCAACCTTTGGGTCGGTACATTCAGTGGTGGGCTGAATAAGTTTGATTCAAAGTTGAATTATTTCATTCATTATAAAAATAACAAACCGGATCCATCTAGCTTAAGCAATGATTTTATCAGGTGTTTGTTAATAGATCGTTCCGGTAATCTCTGGATAGGAACAAATGATGGGATTAATAAAACAGATCTGAAGCCTCCAAAGTTTATCACCTTCGAAAATAATTATTGGGACCCAAACACTCTCACAGATAACTTCGTACTTTCTGTAATTGAAGATAGGAAAGGTAAGTTGTGGGTTGGGACAAATAACGGATTGAATAGTTATGAATCAAATACAGTCGGCTTTATAAAACATAAAATCCCACACAAAAATCCTAGAAGTGGTGCGGGTTTTGTCTATTCTATTGTTCAGGACGAAGATGGTTTTCTATGGCTGGGTACTTTTGGCGGAGGACTAATAAAATGTAATACCGATGGTAAAATCATCAAACACTATTTACAAAATGAGAATAACAATTACGGAATACTTGATAACAGAATAAACACTCTTTTTCTTCAAAAGAATGGTGATATAGTTGTAGGAACACTAGAAGGAATATGTGTACTGCAAAAGGAAAGTGACAAGTTCAGGTATTACTTTATTTCATCCCAAGATTCTGCGATAATTTCGGGGAAATCTATATATCAAATTTATCAAGATAGGAATGATATTTACTGGATAGGAACTGGTAATGGCTTGTTCAGAATCAATCCATCAGATGGAAATTGCACGATTTATTTGGCTGATGAAACCAAACCCGAATCAATCAGCAGCAGTGTTATAACCACTATTTGTGAAGATTCAAAAGGAAATTTCTGGGTAGGCACAGAGAACGGTCTTAACAAGCTGGACAGGAAAACAAACACATTTACTATTTTCACGACAAAAAACGGATTGCCTAATAATTTCATCAACAGTTTAATTGATGACGAAGAAGGAAACCTGTGGATTGCAACAAACCGGGGTATTTCAAAACTCAATATAGAGCTTCCGGATGGGAAACAATTCAGAAATTATGATACCGATGATGGTTTGCAAGGACTTGAATTTAATATCAATGCTGCTTTCAAAAATATAAATGGTGAAATTTATTTTGGCGGCACTAACGGACTTACCAAATTTAATCCGAGTGAAATTCGTGATAATCCCCACTTGCCGGAGGTGGCTATTATTTCATTTTATAAAATGGGAAAACCTGAACTGTCTTTTTTGCAGATTTCACATATGGATTTGATAACACTTTCCTACTCTGAAAATTTTTTCTCATTTGAGTTTAGTGCATTCGATTATACTGACTCTAAAAAAAATCAATATGCTTACCAGTTGGAAGGTTTCGATAAGGATTGGGTATATAATAATAACCGACGTTTTGCAAACTACACAAGTATCGATCCGGGGGAATATACTTTCCATGTAAAAGCTTCGAACAATGACGGCATCTGGAATGAAAGTGCAACATCAATTA